>WLWI01000024.1_pt1 | contig 320532 bp, 283 predicted proteins | sample 6701501 | NCBI WGS metagenome assembly WLWI01 (sample SAMN12718690, study PRJNA515312) | sponge metagenome | isolation source: marine sponge | host: Mycale hentscheli | place: New Zealand: South Island, Marlborough, Capsize Point | collected 2014-11-01 | reverse complement strand
TTTTGACACCTCTCCAGAGAGTTGGCTTAACCAACAGCAACAATTTGACCTTTGGCATGCAATGAATTCTGGTGAAAAAATCAAAGTTAAGAGGCTTCGTGCCGCATAACAAACATATCAAAAAGGACACGCGCGCTTCGCGCACCTATTGTTAGGAGCGTTATCCAAGTAGGAGAAAACAATGTCTGAGAAGCTAGCAGCCTATTTGGTTTGCAGCTCTTTTATGCCGGAGGGTCACGGATCTATAGTTCCCTATGGTGAAGCTGCACACCCAATGCTAGAAAAATATGAAGGGGAGTTACTTGTAGCTGGAGAAAGTGATCAGTTTATGGAGCTCTTAGAAGGTGACTGGAAAGATAATGCCAAGTTCACTCTTTTTCGATTCCCTTCAATGGAACACCTAAAAGCATTCTGGGATTCTGAGGACTATCAATCTATAAAGCACCTTCGAACAGATAATACTCCGCCGAATTTTACTTTTGCCGTAAATGCAGTTGATTGGTCCAAATGGGAGCCGGAGTAGATTTTGAGAACGAAACATAACAATCAAGTCAATAATGGAAGCAGCTACACTGCACCCATTACTACGGGCGTTATGTGTACAGATGGCCCATAAATTTGTGGCAACGTTCTACATACTACTGGGGATTCAAATACTCGCATCAGCACTGCCATTTCCAGACCTGAGGCATCCACTTGTAGCTTCCATGCCGCCTAACTGGGTGCACTGGTTTGTGATACTGGTATTACCACCTATAAGCATAATTTTTGGTGTCGTGACTTATTTTAATTGGCGTAGAGGGTATTGGGTTTTGGGTTTTGGGTACAGTTTCGGTTTTGTTCGCTGGAATATATGTCTGGGCAATCCCCTCACTAATCATTTGGGATTACTTCCCAGATATACTCCCTGATATATACGACTTTGAAATGTTTGCTGGTGTCATTTTATTCGGTTCACTAGCGGCATATCTATTTATCAAATTAAGGACACCTAGCAATCAAATCAATCAAGGACAGGGCTGACGCCCTGCCCATTATTCAGGGCGTTATGTATGCAGTCAGAATTTAGTGCAGGACGTCAATACAACTATTAGTGAGTAACCAACCCGTGTACAAATCAGGTGGTTGTAATTGTGGCTCTGTTCGCTATAAACTTTTGGCGGAGCCGTTGTTTACCCATATTTGTCACTGCAAAGAATGCCAGCGCGATTCAGGCGGCGCTTTCAACGTATCTACTCTAGTTTTAGTTGACGACTTTAAGTTTGATAATTGTACTCCTGACACCCACATTGTTTCACGCCCAAGTGGGAATGAGTACGAAGTCTGGGGATGCGATAAATGCGGATGTACTCTAGCTGGTTTAAGTGTTCCACCTACAAAACAGATGGTGGTTCTTCAGGGCACATTCGACGATACCTCGGACTTAGATCCGCAAGCTCATATTTGGACTAAGGAGAAGCAGAATTGGGTCAAAATTCCTGATAACTTACCTTCATTTGAAGAATACTACGATCCGGTTCAAGTATGGCCAAAGAGCAGTCTAAACCGAGTATATGACACATAATAATCAAATCAAAAAGGACGGCGCGCTGCGCGCACCTATTATTACGGGCGTTATGTCCACCTGATTGAGCAATATCTAGATGACAGTATATGAAGCACATGATGTTGTTATAAGTCTGTTGGATCTAATGATTCAGACTAATAGCGAAGCGATGCAATTCCTAGATATATGGGCGGGTGTTTCATTTGCTCTTGTAGGTGCTGCATTTTTGGCACCAAAAAGGCTAACTTGGGGCGTGACAACATTACTGCTCGGACTTTATCTAGCTTTCAGCGGATTCGTTCTTAACACTTTCATCCAAAGTGCTTCTAGAATCGCTACACTGGTACTAGACGCGAACACCATTGCAATGTCGAATCAAATCGACATATCGTACTTGGAAAGCGTTTCAACTCCTGATGGAAGCTTCCAGTACTGGTTATTTATTATCTTCTTCTTCGGGTTACTCTTGGGAACACTCGGATTTACGATAAAGACATGCTTCTCCAATCATCGCAAAGATTCTTAGGATATTTGTGCAAAATTCGGCACAAAACAATCAAGCCAATAAAGTATGCAGCTACGCTGCACCCATTTCTACAGGCGTTATGTCTCTAGTTTCACGCCGTGCATCATGATATACGGCTAATAATTCTTATTGATTGGAGGTTTATCTTATGAAACTAAGCAAAGATCAAATCGAACTAATTAGAGGAATCAAAAGTCTTCGCAAAACTAGAAAAGTTAGAGTCTTTCTACTGATTGCCAGCGCTATCCCCATTTTGTTTGTACTTTGGCTTCAATTAGACATTCGAATTAGTGAGCCTAGTATTGTGGGCGGTTTAACTCTTCTATTTATCATTTGGTTTAAGTCATTCCTATATCCATCTCCTACGAGAGGAAGGGTCGAGGATCTACTGTTGGACTATATCAACAACGACCCCGATTCTTTACGCCAATTGACTAGCCATGAAGAAGATTTTGTAGGTGCTGACGCATCATAGTAGATTGCAAATACATATTTGAAATTCAATGCATACGAAACATAACAAACAGTTCAATGGGTCGGCCTCACCACACAACAAATGCACATGGCCTGCGGCTATCTTATCCGCAATCGCTGCGCGGCGAGACCTACGCCTTTACTTGGGCGTTAGGTGTATAAGCAACTTATGCGCAAGGAGAATGTTAATTGAATAGTTTAGACGAACAGATAGTCCCTACAAAAAGAGTCGTACTGATCGGACTGTTTATAGGATTGTTGCTAAACCTGACCGGTTGGGTAGGAAACAATATTATTTTAGGGAGTATGTGGGATGACCTTAGCACTAACCTTGATCCGGTGGCTTGGAGAGAATCCATTTGGAGCGACGTATTTTCACTAGCACCGGATTTCGTATACGGGCTTGCCATCGCATGGATGATTGTGCAGTTAAGGGATCAATTTAATTCTACATTCTCTATTTCAGTTAAGGTCGGTATATTCGTTTCCTTGATTGGCGGGATTACTACGTATTTTGCTATAGCAAATTCAGGATTTGTGCCCTGGGATCTAGCTATCGCATCTTTTGTGTTAGTGCTGGCTTGTAAAGTACCGCTTTCAATTTTGGCCGGACACTTATTGATTCATGAATCTCAGAGAAAAAACACATAACAAACAAATCCATAAGGACAGCTGGCTACGCGCGCCTATTATTACGGGCGTTATGTTTCTAATTCAGCATCGAGAAGGACTGATTACGCCTTATGGAACAGAGCATGTTGGCTAAATCCGCAGTGATGATTGCGCTTGTTTATGCAGTACTTTCATTACTGTTGTGTTTTGTAATTGTAGTCTCCCCTAGTCTTATTGTTTCTGTAGCAGATATTTTTCAAACCGCGGGCGCAAAATACATATCTGCATCCTTAGATATGACAATGGGGGTCATATTCTTTATTGCGGCTCCTGCAGCGAAGTTTAAGCTGACATTCAAAATATTCAGTCCAATAATGTTTTTGGCTGGTATTTTTTATTTTTTGTTACCAACCGATAACTGGGCGGCCTATATCGATTTCTGGTTTATCGATAGTCTTTTGTTACTTCGCATTTTTGGCGGGGGATTTGGAATTCTTTTTTGTGGCTTTATAATTTACGCGGCAATTCCAGGCAATAGTGAAGTGGACGAGGCTTCCACATAGTGCCAACGATACATAACAAACAGTTCAATGGGTCGGCCTCAACAGATAATCCAATTAGGAGCGTGATCCAATGAAAGACATCCCAGGGATCGATGAAGACGGCAATCCTAAGAACGGTCCTTTTAAGACATTCTTCAAGAATGGCCTTATCTCCTGTCAGGGTGAATTCGACAACGGAAAGAAATCAGGAAAGTGGAAGTACTTTCTCAATAATGGCCAGATGCAGTCTTCCGGCAGCTTCAAGGACGGAAAGATTGTTGGTCGGTGGAAATGGTTCTACAAGACTGGCGAACCAAGGGGAACCGGCGGCTTCGACGACGAAGAGCAGAAGCACGGTACTTGGAAGCGATACCATGCCAATGGCCAACTCTGGGACGAAGGTAAGTTTGAACACGGCAAGAAGAGTGGCATTTGGAAGGTTTACGATGAGGCGGGCGAGCTCCTAAAGACGCAAACGTTTAAGTAGCAGAGCGAGTGCACGGTAGCTGTGCTCCCGACACAAAACAATCAAGTCAAAAAGGAAGCGCTACGCGCACTCTTTTTTACGGGCGCTATGCATACAAGAAGGTCGAAGTTACATGGCAAGACTAATTTTGGTTTGTGGTCCTACTGGAGCTGGAAAAACGACCTATTCATTGTCACTTGCTAAAGAAGTTGGGGCAATTCGATTTTCTATTGATCCATGGATGCAAACATTATTCTCCAAAGATATGGTATCACTTGACTACTCGTGGATGATCGAACGAGTAAATCGCTGCCATGAACAAATTTGGGAAGTTAGTGAGCAAATATTGACTCTTGATGGCAGTGTGCTTTTAGACTTAGGTTTTACTACAAAAATTCAAAGAGATTTGTTTATTAGTAGAGCAAAGCTGCTTGATATAAACGCTGAAGTACATTACCTGGATGTACCGAAAGATATCCGCAAGAAGCGTATCGAAAATCGAAATATGGAAAAAGACCCAGCCGTATACGCTTTTGAGGTTACGGACATGATGTTTAACTTTATGGAACCGAAATTTGAAGCGCCAAGTCAAGAAGAACTAAAATATGGATGCAAGGTAAATGCATAACAAAAAATTCAATAGGGAGGCCGTAAGCGGCCCCATTAATTGAGCGTTATGTGTACCAACGAACACCGGAGAAAGCCGTTGAGAAAGATTCTTGTATTTGGAAATTCTGGATCTGGGAAATCCACACTCGCTAAAGAGCTTAAACATTCTGAAAATCTAGCTCACCTGGATTTGGATGAGCTCGCGTGGCAGCAATCGAATCCACCTCAACGGGCACCATTAGAGAATTCACTTAGCGCAATAAATGAATTTGCACAAAAAAATGATAGCTGGGTCATAGAAGGTTGCTATTCGGACTTATTAGAACTCGCCGTAGAACAAGCAAATGAAATTATCTATTTGAATTTGCCCGTCCATGAATGCATAAGTAACGCTAGAAACCGTCCATGGGAAGCTCACAAATATGAATCTAAAGAAGCACAAGATGAAAATTTAGAGATGCTTCTATCTTGGATAGAAGATTACGACACAAGAACAGACGTATTTTCGAAAGCTTCGCATCAGAAATTGTACAATTGCTTCACTGGCAAAAAAACAATGGTTACGACCAATGCAAGGGACACATAAGCAAATTTTCTGTGTCCAGGAGAATTAAATGCCTATCAAAGGTGAATGCTTCTGCGGTGCGGTTACCTATTCTGTGAACGGACCACTTCGCGACGCGCGTTCTTGTCATTGTTCACGTTGCCGTAAAGCATTTAGTTCACAGGCTTCTGCCTATGCTCTAGTTGACCCTCAATCCTTTAAATGGACAAGTGGTGAAGATGTTTTGACGCTTTATAAAAGCCAACCCGGATTCGGATTCCAATTTTGCAGTATTTGTGGGTCGACCCTATGCGGAACATATGACGAATCGATTCATGGTGTTACTCTCGGTTGCATCAACGGGGATCCAGAAGTTGAAATTGGGCGCCATATTTTCGTTGGCTCTAAAGCAAAATGGGAAGTAATGCCAGAAGGGGTTCTCCAGTATGATGAGGCCGTACCAAGTGACACATAACAAACAGTTCAATGAGTCTGCCCCACCACACAATGATTGCGAATGGCCTGCGACCAGCTTATCCGCAATCGTTACGCGGCGAGATCTGCGCCTTGACACGGTCGTTATTTAATTCGATGCGTCAAGTTTAGTTTTTAACGGAAACAGGTTAGGAATGAGATTTATACTACTTGCCCTAACTGCCAAAAATTGAAAGAGATATATCAAGTACGTAAACAATATTTATGTAGGTGTTAATTATGTTTTCAAAAAACAGTGAACCAGAACCTGTTGAAGTCCTTGGCCGGCCATTTAGGTGCTTAGTATGTGATCACAATCTTTTTGTGCACGGAAAATCTCAACTTAACACTGCTTTGGCATCGCTTATAAACTTAGACTGGGCAAACCGGTCTGTGCCCCATGTGTCTTGTGCAAAATGCGGTCACATGGCATGGTTTAACCAGTAAAAGGTCAGTCAATAGTCTCTTGAAAGTTAGGAGCACCATTGCAAGGTAAACTAACACATAACAAACAAATCAATGGGAAGCAGCCTGCTCTGCAAGGCTTGCAGAGCAGGCTGCTTCGCCTTGTTAAGGGCATTTTGCGTACAGCCCGTCGTTTTGAAACATGGTAGAAATTCGCAAAGCACAGGTTTCAGATGCGAGGCAATGCAGTGAGGTGCTCTGTTCTTCGATTCGAGAACTGTGCTCAGCGGACCACAATGATGATGAGCAGCTGATTCTAAAGTGGATCGACAACAAAACCGAGGAGAACTTCAGGAAATGGATTCTCGATGAGAGTACACAATTTTTTGTAGCGGAATTCGAAGAAAAAATACGAGGCGTTGGTGCTATAAACCTTCCTGATGAAGTTGCACTAAACTACGTTTCTCCAAAATTTCGTTACAAAGGCATCAGCCGTGCCATCCTGGTAGTGCTCGAAAATGCACTCATAGAGTCAGGGTGCTGCAAGGGTCGGTTAACGAGCACCATCACAGCTCATAAATTCTATCAGGCTTCAGGCTGGGCGGATGTTAAGATGATGCACTCATGGCCCGGTCTTGATGCACATGTCATGGAAAAAAAGCTTTAGCTATGTACATACTTTCGCTACAAATATCGACATATAACAAACTATTCTATGGGCTAGCTTTACCACACGGCCATTGCGTGTGGCCTGCACCTTAACTGGCTCTTTGAGTGCCTAAAAAAATTATGAACATCGTATACAAACACGAGAACAAAGCCTTAATACATTCAGCCAAGAACATATTAGAGCTGAATGGAATAGAATGCGTAATCCGAAACGAGCACAGTGCTTCCGCCGGAGGTAATTTAGGTTTATCTAACTCTGCTGCAGAACTTTGGGTGCGAAGCGGCTCTGATAAGTCGAAGGCTTTAAAAATAATAGATTCCGAAATTACTAACGCCCCTACTAATCCGTCCTGGATTTGCGGGCAATGTGAAGAAGAGAATGATGGCAGTTTCGAATTGTGCTGGAAATGTCAGTCAGAGCCAGCCGGCACATAACAAACAACTCAATGATTGGAAATAAACTCTCAATTGGAACCCCCGCTTTTTTGTTGCTACTGAGTTCTTGCAACAATTCCAATCTATTTGTGTCTGAGTCTTTCATAGATGCTTTCTATTCGTTCGATCAAATGCGGCTCGAATCATTTCTTAACAACGCTCAGGATTCTTTGCCATCCATCCTTTATTACCAGGGATGGGCAGAAGGAGGAAACTACAAGGTTTTAGATCGAAAACCCTGTGTAGCCCTCGAATCTGACATCGTAGAATGCTCAATCACTGTAGAAGACGATCCCATAATGGCCTTAGGCATAGACTTTAAGGTTACGGACACTTTCCAAATCTCTTTTGAAAACGGTGAGATTGCGGCGGTGGAAACCAGCTCCAACGATCCTCAAATTTACTATGATGCCCGTGATTGGGTTAGAGCAAATCTGCCCGACCTGCTAGACATTCCTTGTCAGGGTTTTTTCAGTGGCGGCCCTACTCCCGGGGATTGTGCCAGGGCAATGACTCAAGGTTATGGGCAATTTGCAGCAAGTGATGACTTCCCTACACAATAAGCAAAAACAGAGGATTAATTATGTCTACGCCAATCGTATTTATCGATATTGCCGGACCTGAAGACAGCTCACTCAAAGAATTTTATGCTGAGGTTTTTGACTGGGAAATAGGTCCAGGTGGGAATTTCACCACGACGGTAGCATCACCATCTGACTCGCCTCCTTCTCTAATGGGAACAATTCGAACTGACCCAACGGAAAAAGTATTCTATCTGGGAGTAGAAGACATTAGCGCCAAGTTGGAAGAAGTCGTTGGTAAAGGCGGTGAAATAGACCAGCCACGATTTGAAGTTCCGGGAGTTGTCATTTTGGGGCTGTTTAGAGATCCAGCCGGCAATCGCGTTGGCCTTGTGGAAATGGAAAACGGCATGGCGAAAGTTCCTGGAAGTTAGAACGGATTTAGTTCTTATTGATGGCTAAAGATTTATACATAGGCACATGGATCCTCATCCCTGAACTTTGCAACCACCAGGTTGGCGAACTACCACTTGAAGGAACCTACGTTATCGATCAAGAGGATTCTCGAACGGATATTTCAATTTCCTGGACTACAGCTGAAGGCGAATCGATGAGCACAAGTTTCGGTGGTGAAAACGATGGCTCTCGCATTCCCATCGATGCGCCGGGCATAACTCATTTTTCCATTACGCGTAAATCTGCATCGATACTCGAAAGTGATGCCTTTAATGAAGACGAATTAGTTTCTCATGCAGAAAGGAATGTATCTAAAGATGGTGGCCTGCTCACGGCACTACAAATCGGATACCTTCCCGATGATTCTGAATTCAGAAATTATCAGGTGTACAGAAGAAAAGCAGAATGAGCTCAAGCGAACTTTTCATTTTTTCCAATACCGGCCAATACCTGCCTGAGGTGGAAGAATGGCTCTCCAGTGAACCCAACCATTTGTATGCAATTGCGAGAACCTGGTTTAAAGAATTCCGCGGCTGTGGTGAGGATGTAACGGAACTCCTACACGATGGCTGTCCGACCGCCTGCATTAATGGCGCCGCCTTCGGTTACGTGAACGTATTCAAGCAACATGTGAATATTGGATTTTATACAGGTGCGTTTCTAGACGACCCAGAAAATCTTCTAGAGGGCGGTGGAAAGAAAATGCGTCATGTAAAAGTCTGGCCTGATGGAGACATTAATAAGAAAGCACTCTCTGATCTAATTCATTGCGCATACGATGATGTTAGAAACAGACTGGCTTTAGGCAAGTGAGATGTCATCACAATCTATTAATAAACATGAAGAACCGCCAGATAACGAACACAGCTGGATTGGAATTCTTGCTTTCGTTATCGCTGAAATTCTTTTCTCTTTATTGTTTTGTTTGTCGCCTATGACAGCATTGATAGGATTAAATCCATGGGCGAACGAGCGCAAGAGATTGGCATGATCCTGTTTCGCTGGTTCTATTTTTTGTTGCCATTGTGTTGTGTGCTTTCAATCATTGGTATGGGGCACCGCTACAAAAGAAAACTATTCGGGGCGATGGCACTCGGCACGAACACAATCACTGTAGTGATACTTGTCAGCCTGTTTACTCTTCGCGATTGATAAGGGCTGAAAAGAGGTATAGCTGAAATGACTGAATTAATTGGCAAAGTATCAGGTGACGGTCCTGTTAGAAAACTTGAAATTGACATTGCCATCAAAGTCCCAATTCAAAAAGTATGGGACGCCATTACATTGAGCGATCAGGTGCAACAATGGTGGACTGCCGGGACTATTGAAGCGCATGAAGGCGGGTCTTATGTGTTAGAAGGCGGTGAAGCTGTAAAAGGCACGGTGAAGCTTTGTTTTCCACCCTATCTATTTGCGTTTACCTGGAATGACGATCCTGGAAAATCTAAACATCCGCATTTAGTCGATGCCGCCACAAATAGCACAATTATTTTCGAATTGATTGAATTGAATGATGAAGAAACTTCGCTGAATTTTGTGCAATACCTTCCACCCAGTGAAATAGTTGGTGCGGCCGCAGGCTGGCATCAAATCCTGGGGGAAAGATTAAAAGGTTTACTCGAGACTGGGAATACACCAGCACATGAAGATCGCTTCGAAGAACTTCAGAAGCGCTACCGCGAAGCGGGCATTAGTTAACTAACAATGCTAGATTGATAAAACATATTTTCGCAACTGACAAAGAAAATTTTTACGAACTCAACGATAGTGTTCCTTAAAGCGAGAGCTCAATGACTTATTCAAGAATTATTTATATTTTAGTCACCGCACTGTCTGTTAGCTGCGGCCGACAAATGGGATCTGAACTTAGCGTGTCGGAAATTCCTTCTCAAGGCTCCATTCAAATCAAGGCGGAAGCCTGGTCAGATAATTGGTTTGCGTTCTATCTAGGCGACGAATTAGTTGTTGAGGACTCTGTTTCTATTACCACAGAACGTTCATTTAATGCTGAATCTTTCATTTTCAATGCTGATTTTCCATTACAGCTAAATTTTGTATTAAAAGATTTTAAAGAGAACGACAGTGGCCTGGAATATATTGGCGCCCGCAATCAACAAATGGGAGATGGTAGCTTTATTGTCCAGTTTGTCGATGTTGTATCCGATGAATTAGTAGCCTACTCCAATGATTCTTGGAAGTGTTTGGTTATTCATGACGCTCCTTTAGATAAATCCTGTGAAAATTCGGACAATCCTATCGCCGGTGAAGGTGCTTGTAATTTTATTAGCATAGATGAGCCCGTAGGATGGAAATCGACTAACTTCGATGACAGCAACTGGCCAAATGCGATTCAGCATTCGGCCGCGGCGATTGATCCTAAAGGCGGGTACGATCAAATCGATTGGCAGAGTGAACCTGAGCTCATTTGGTCTGCCGACCTAGAAACACACAACACATTGCTATGTCGGGCAACTATATCTCAATAGCTCAACTAAACTCATTGTAGGTAAGAAAGCTGAGATTTTGCTGGATAGTTGATTCTCATCAGGATCAGATTAAAGATTCCGTTTACACTCGCGTTAAAACGTTAAGCGATCTTTACTTACTCTCTAGATACGAATACCTTTACACATCAACGAATTACGTAGTTTTTCAAGACAGAAAATCAGGGGGATCCCATGTCTTTGTCTAAATCTTTAATAGCTTTTGCTATTACACTGGGTCTGGCTCTTTCAGTTTCTTCTACTGGATCGATGGCTCAAAGTGCTGATAAACCAGAACTTTCCGGCATATGGAGCAACGCCTCACGGACCGGCCTTACCCGTCCGCGTGGACTGGAGTTAGTCGTTTCCGCCGAGCAAGCGCAGGAAATCGTCGCTAATATGTCGATCGCCGGAATTTCTCGAGAAAATATTGAATCCGGGCCAGCCATCGATCCGGAAACTGGCGCGCCGCCTGCCGGAGCACAAGACTTCGGGCTACGTGGCTATAACTTATTCTGGACTGATCCAGGTGCCACGCTGGCGAGAGTCAAAGGAGAGTTTCGAACTTCATTTATCGTCGATCCGCCTAACGGCATGATTCCTCGCCTGGATGAGCCAAAATACGACTTGAATCGCACTTCATTCGGCGCGCGTTACCTCACTGGTGTTGCCGATGCTTCCGGACCGGAAGCCATTCCTATAGCAGAGCGCTGTTTAATTGGATTCGGCAACACCGCCGGACCTGGCATGCTGGGTACGCTATACAACAGCAGTTATCAATTTATCCAGACCGATGAATATTTTACGATCATGGTGGAAATGGTGCATGACACACGTATCATTCCGCTGTTTGATAGTGCCGAAGAAGCAAGAGTGAATCATCGCCCAGTAGAGCTGGAGCAATGGTTGGGTGATTCAGTCGGTTGGTATGAGGGTGACACCTTGGTTGTGGAAACTGTGAACATCAATCCATTGCAGATGAGCCAAAGCTCAATTCCGATATCACCGGACGGAAAATTTATCGAACGCTTTAGCCGTTATGCGGACGACGAGATCAATTACCAGTTTACGGTGGAAGACCCTAATCTCTACAGTCAGCCATGGACTGCAGAAATAGCCTACTACCCACTGGAAGGTCAAATCTACGAATACGCTTGTCACGAAGGCAATTATGCAATGCCTGGAATCTTAGCCGGTGCCCGTCGCGCCGAAATGGAACAAGCAGCTAACTAAAGAAAGCTAAACCGAAAAGAGCCGCTATTGCGGCTCTTTTTTTGTCCGCAAATCAATTATCCTAAACAATTAATCCGCAATAACGAGCGTGAGTAATGGCGGAAATATCCTGCAAATGATCAGCCGAACCAAAAAACTAGTAATTCTAGTAAGCGTTACTCTTCTTCTAATCGGCTGCGGCGAAGAAACAGTTATTTCTGAATCACCAGCGGCAGCAATTCAAGCAGAAAACGCCACCGACAGTTTTCGAATGCGCAATGCAGAAATTCGGCAAGATATTATTAATGAACTCACCGCACAGGAAATCGAACATTGGATTAATGATGACGGTTCCATCGGTTTTAATTCCGAAGATGCAGAAAGAGTGGACGCGATTGGCTATGCTGCGATTGGCGCTTATGCTGCAAGGAATTAATTAGTCATTATGTTTACCGGCTCTTGTCTGTGCCAAGCCATTCGATTTGAACTAAACGGAGAGCTTTCTTCGCCGCGCTATTGTCATTGCAACAAATGTGTAAAATTTTCTGGTACCTCCCCTGCTGCATGGGCGATGGCTACTAGCGCCGAATTGTCATTAGTAAATCCGAATGCTGAAGTAACAAAATTTAATTCCGGAAGAGGTTTGCGCTGCTTCTGCTCGAATTGCGGATCTGGTGTTTGGTTCGAATCGATCGATTTTCCGGAAATTGTCGGCATACCATTAGGCGTTATCGATGAAGGTGAAATTCCAACACCCGAACAACATTTATGGGTAAACTCAAAGCCTGATTGGTGCACGATAAACGATGAGTTACCTCAACGAGAACAAGGTCCGGAATAAACTAGTTATGAAAACTGCAACTTCTACTCTATTCACTTTGATCATTAGCCTCTCCGCCTGGTCGTCCACTTATGCTGAAGTCATCACTATCGCCGAAACGGGATTCATAATTGAAAACAAAATTCAGGTAAATACGAACAAAGCAACAACCTGGCAGGCTTTCAGCGAAGAAGTGGACCTCTGGTGGCCGAAAGACCACAGCTGGTGGGGTGTCGATTCGACTTTAAGTATCGATAGTTTTGCTGGTGGTTGCTTCTGCGAGATCGGAGTGGAAAAGTCGGCGGAACATATGCACATTGTTTTTGTCGACCCACCCAATCAAATGCGCATGACAGGCGGACTCGGGCCTTTGCAGGGAATGGGCATGTTCGGTGCACTTGAATTTGTTTTTAATGAAAACGAGACTGGCACTGAAGTGGTAATGACTTACCGGGTAAATGGAATTAATCCCGATGGCTTTGAGCAATTAGCACCGATTGTCGACCAGGTGCAGGCAATTCAAATTGAAGGGCTAGCTACCCTGCTTAGTACGCGCCAATAACAGACCGCTCAAAATTCGTAATTGGCGGGAATCAACTATGGGTTTAGCAAAATATTCGGCTGGACCGAAGAAAAGTTCAGCGTCTCCTGGCAGTTAAACTTGTTATAAGCGCTGACTAACTTTCTACTTCAACCTTAGAGGAATTATTATGGGCGCAACCCAACCACAAGCTTGGCTTTTTGCCGCACTTATGCTGTTAGCCGGCTTCGGCATACCAATCATGGCGGCACTTAATGGTGGTTTGGCGATGCGCATACAAAGTACGGCGGCAGCATCCACCATCTTATTGGCATTCGCCTTAGGCTGTGCACTGATTGTTACCTTAACAACAGAAGGCATTCCCAAGACGGTTTATCAAAGCTCGACGCCATTCTATTACTACATGGCGGGCTTTTTCGTGGTTTTTTATACCTTTACGATAACCTGGGTTGGGCCGCGCTTTGGTGTCGGCAATGCGGTTGCCTTTGTTTTGCTGGGGCAATTGATTGCGATGACTATCATCGATCAATATGGCTTATTTGATTCGCCACAAATATCCCTTTCTCTGCAGCGAATTATTGGGCTAGTTTTCATGACGGCTGGTGTGTTTTTGGTAGTCAGAAATTAATACTACGAAACTAATTTTCCGAACTACAAAGCAAAAATCTTTACTTGCTCAGGTCTAAAACAAATACAAACCCTGACTCTGAACCCTGACTTGAAATTTCCTTTAAATCAGGCTCTGTATCCCTGTCATCAAACAATCGCAATACGTTTGTTATCTGCTGATACGATGCAGCTTCACCGGTAAATCTAACTTGAGATTCGGTCTCTGTGATACTCGTGATTGAGATATATTCAGGCATAGCCTCTTGTAGGGCCTGAGCCGAAGGAGAAAGCTCTTGCGCGGCTTGAATTTGCTGCGTATTCAACGCGAGGGAGGCGATAAAAAGGAGTGCGAAACTAAGAGTGATTAGTGGTTTCATATTGTACCAACCGTTCTTGCGAAAGTAGCAATATTAGAACACGTTCTTCATTATTAGCATAGAACACAAATGCATGCTTCAATAAATTTTAATGCTGTCTATGGAAATCCGAAATGGCCGAAATTAATGGCATTGCCCATATCGCTTTAACAGTAAGTAACCTGGAGCGATCCAAACCTTTTTATCGTAAGCTTTTTGACAGTTTAGACATGAAAATTGTGCTAGATAATGACTACGGTTTCTATGGCGTCGGCGGTCGAACTGGGGTAATTATTCATCAGGGGCCAGAGGAAAATCGCACCCAGTCTTTCAATCAAGAACATACTGGTTTGCACCATTTCTGTTTTCGCGCTCGATCCAAGGAAGACGTTGACGAGATTCATGATACCGCGCTGGGAATTGGCGCGAAGATTATCCATGGTCCGCAGGAAGACGGTTTTGCGCCGGGATATTATTCAGTTTTGTTTGAAGATCCCGACGGTATTCGCCTGGAAGCGAATTTCATTCCTGGTAAAGGTATATTAGAACCCGGTCTGGACCAGATCGGTCGCAAAAACTCAGAATGGGACCAACCGGATAAAGCATGAAAGTTTCCTACACTTACCATCCTGACCAACATCATTTCCTGACGAAAGTACTTGGAACTATTGAGTTACAAGATGTACTTACCCATTTTGATACATTGATTGCCGATGACAGCATTACTGAACCCTGTTTTGAAATTGTCGATTTGGGCGAGGCAAAAAACTTTGATTTTGGTTATTACCAGTCTGATTCAATAATGAGCCGCATAAAACAGTTTAAACAGCATCGCCCTTACCTGGGCTCTTTTCTCATAGCACATTCAGATTATTTTCGTGGCATCGGTAACATGTTTCATGTGGTAGGAGAGCAGATGGGTATTCAGATTGATATTGCAGAATCCCTCGAAGATGCACTTTCCAAAGTGACTAGTTACTTTTCGTAGTTTCCGCTAGAGCAGCTGCAAAAGGCAGAAATCACCCCAAATCCCGCATTGCAGGCTGTATTCCTGGTGTTAAACTAGATGGTCTCACGCATAAAAGAAGAAAAAGGAGTGAGTATGCGCCTGCAAGCAAGCATTCTGTGGAAAGGTCTCCTGTCCGTTGGAGCGCTAACCCTGATTCTCGCTGGCCTCCCAAGCTCTGCGGAAGATGCCGGCACTCTCTATAACACCCCCTATGACGTCGCCTTAGGTGAGCGCTATTTCGAAAGACAATGTTCCCGTTGTCACGGATTCGATGCCAAAGGCAACGACGAAACTGGCGCGCCTGATATTACCGGCAGACTAAATCGCGCCAGTAATGAAGTGGGTATTTTTAACGTAATACGCAACGGTGTACCTGGTACAGCAATGCTGCCAGTGGATGCCGAATTGCCAGACACGCAAGTTTGGCAACTCGTGGCCTACATCGAATCACTGCGTTACGACCCAAATTCAGTTCAATTGGAAGGTAGTGCGGATTCTGGCCTGGCCCTCTTTCGTGGTAAAGGTGATTGTTCTTCCTGCCATATGGTTAGCGGACAAGGTGGGAGATTAGGCCCGGACTTATCCCGCATCGGAGAGAGCACTCGTCCCGAAGATTTAATGACTGCTATTACCGATCCCCATGAAGATGTTGCGCCGCGTTGGTGGACGCTTGAAATAACTGGCCCAGATGGAGTTGAGCGTACAGGATTTCGCATGGGCGAAGACAGTTTTTCAGTACGAATCATGGATAACGAATCCAATCTCTGGTCGTACCAAAAAGATGATATTCAATCTATCGATCGCATCGAACGCTCGACGATGCCTAGTTATGATGGATCTATGTCAGAAGGTGAATTAGACGATTTAGTCGCTTACTTGTTTTCTCTGAGAAGGGAGGAAAATTAGAATGAAACGCGTTCTTTGCACGTTGTGTGCGCTACTAATTACAACAATATCCGCGCAAGTGTCAGCACAGGAACAAGAATTTGAAACTGTCATGACCCCTGCCTTCACTCCTATTACCTGGGAGCGATTTGTTAACGCTAAAAATGAACCCCATAACTGGCTAATGTATTCCGGCACATTGGATGCGCAACGCCATTCATTATTGGATGAAGTTAATGTCAGCAATGTTGATGAGCTGGAACTCAAGTGGGCTTATCAAATCCCTGAAATCGATCGCGCGGAAACCGTTCCGCTGGTGGTCGATGGCATTATGTTCATCACCGAAGCGCCAAGTAATGTCGTTGCCGTCGATGCTCGCACTGGTCGTCAGTACTGGCGTTACAATCACGAGTTGCCGGAAGACTTACGCATCTGTTGCGGAAGAAACAATCGCGGTGTTGCCATTCTCGGTGAAACGCTTTTCATGAGCACGCTGGATGCGCATCTTGTTGCTATCGATGCTCGCACAGGAAACTTATTGTGGGACAAAGAAGTTGCCAAACACGATAGCGGGTATTCTAAAACGGCTGCACCGTTAATCGTAAAGGATCTCGTCGTCACTGGTATCGCCGGTGGTGAATTTGGAATTCGCGGATTCATCGATGCCTATGATCCTGTTACCGGTGATTTGGTATGGCGTACCTATACCATTCCTGGCGAAGGTGAATTCGGTGTCGACACCTGGTTGGGTGATTCCTGGAAAACAGGCGGATCTGCAACCTGGATTACCGGCGCCTATGATGAGGAATTGAATCTTATTTATTGGGGAACTGGCAATCCAGGTCCAGACTGGAATGGCGATGTGCGCCTCGGCGACAACCTCTATTCCGATTCTGCCCTGGCACTCAATGGTGACACTGGTGAGATCGAATGGTATTTCCAATTCACGCCACACGATGTGCACGACTGGGATGCAATTCAGGTGCCGATACTGGCGGACTTAAATATAGACGGTCAAGATCGTCGGGTGATGATGTGGGCGAATCGAAATGCGTTCTTCTATAGCATCGATGCGGAGGATGGTGAGTTTCTGAAAGGAAGCCCATTTGCAACGCAAACCTGGGCACAGGGTTTGGATCAAAACGGCGCACCGATTCGTGTTCCTGGTATGGCACCAACCTACGAGGGCATCATGGTGTCGCCACCAATAACGGGCGGCACTAACTGGTATTCACCGGCCTACAATCCGGACAACGGTTTATTTTATGTCACCTCGTTCGATGGTGAACAAATTTTCTTCAAGCGTGACGAAGATTACGAAGAAGGTGAACGTTATACCGGTGGTGGTGGTCGTTATGACCAACCGATGGATGCATTCCAGAGTTACATCCGTGCTATCGATCCAACCACGACTGAAATCCAATGGGAATTTCCTATCATGCCACGTTCTTCCGCAGGTATTACTACCACTTCAGGAGGATTACTGTTTAGTGGAACTGCCGATGGCTACTTCTTCGCTCTGGATGCAAACAATGGCGAAGAGTTGTGGAATATCTCACTGGGCCGAAGGGTGCACGCAGCACCAATCACCTACGAGGTTGAGGGCCAACAATACGTCACCATCGCTTCGGGGAATGTTGTTTATACTTTCGGTTTAGACGATTAGAACTGTGCCGATTGCTAACAGGCGATGGAGAAACTCCATCACCATAGGAAACGTGGTTTATACTTTCGGCTTAGACGACTGATTGACAGCGGGCCACGCCCACAACTCGTGGTCCGCTTTTTTCTTTCTCACTTTGTCTGAGGGCTTTTATGCTTGAAGAACTAAAGATAAAGGAAAGTCCAAAAGGGATTTATGTGATTGCCGGCTTGTTGATTATCAACGGGCTGATGAATCTTCCTACTCAATTCCAACCTTTCTATTTTCCGATTATTAGTCTGTTACTAACTTCCTGCTTTGTCATGCTGGCATTCGGCATTCTGCGACATAATTTCTATGCCTGGGCGATTGCGGTAATTGCCTCAGGTATTGGTGCATTTAGTTTTGCTTACTATCTAGTTGTGTCTATCGCTTTCCTGGACGGTATCGAGGGTGCGGGCGTGCCTATAATTGCTTATCTGTTGCTGGCAGTATCTAGTCTAGCAATTTTTGTGTATCTGATTACCGCAAAGATAAGAAAGCTGTTTGGACCGATACCCTTTGCCAATAGTTAGGTATTGAGTTAACTACTCTCCAAGAGTTCATTCACGGCTCGATAGGCTTCATTGATTGATCCATCGGTATGAGGACTGGCAGAGGCATCCGCATTTGCTATGGATATACGCCCTACTCTCTGTCTACCTACCACACAGGGTCGCGAATCACTCGTGGTATAGGCCCACTCTTCCGAATCGGATAGAGGATTATAGGAATAAGTATAGCCGTGAGGCCATCGATTAACTGTTATACCGAGAATGTCTCTTTCATCGTCGAATCCGTGTGAGCCAAGTACGCGACTTAACTTATCGCGGATCATGTATTCGAAATCATCAAAGCTGCTATTGAGCATGTCGTTGCGCCCAAGCAGGTGTTGTTCACGCCGATTCAATCCCTGATCCGGCGCATCGAAATAAGCCGACATTCTTAGTACGATCGGATCGCGGGGATCACGATTGGTCTGGTAATCACCCATGGTTAATGCAGCCTGTAGGCTGGTTCGGGAAAACGTCTTGCCAGGCGCCGTGACTCCGGAAATGCCTGCGTTCAGAAAAGGCATCCAGTTGGAAACCAATACGCCCGTGTACATCAGCGGTGACTTAACACCGTAAGCCAGTGCTTCTTTTTGGGTATCTGGGATCTCTGGACAGATATAGGGAATCACCGTATTCCAACAGGCAAGTATCACGTTCTTACTCTTTATCGAATAAGCCTGATTATCCCTTACATAGCTGGTAACAACTTGATTGTCATTGGCATGACGCACATCGGATACAAAACTGTTCAGACGAATCTGGCAGGCATTTGTAGGCTTGTCCAACTGCTGATAATTCAAGGCAGCGGTAACCACATCTTCCATGTCATTACCCGGTATAGACGAAGGAATCAGTGAGCGTACTAACAAGCGTGTTATGGTGGCATTGCCATCGGGAAAATACATATCCGGATCGCCTGCATTGGCACGGGCCGCATTTTCGCGACCGTGCTGACCTCCCGGCTCATGGGCCAACAAATTTCTTGGTAAATCCTCCAATGTAAGCCCGGCAAATCCTGGAAATCCGCTGTCTCTAAAATAAATGGCTGGTATCGCATCGGGTCCGACTACAAATGAACCATGGAACGAGGCCTGGAACAACTTCACGACGATCGGATCTACCTGCACGACATTGACCAGATAGTCGTGATAGCTCATGTGATTGAGTCGTTTACGGGTTTCATCCGCATCTAATCCAGGAAAATAGTTTTCCTTGGTTGAATACAGTTTAATGACGTCTTGTTTCGCTTTGTCATCTAGGGGTGATTGTGCAATAGACTCACTGATGGAACTGGCACCATAACCAACCACTAGTTTGTCTGCGCCAAAGGTTTCTTCATCGAAGAACATACTGGAGCGCAATCCCAGGTCTCGATAGAAAGAAAACATGTCTCGATTTTTTTCGAAATAGCGGGTGCGGTCGATCCCCAGTTCCCATAGCAGCCCGGCGGAGACAGTACTGTATTGAGATGGCGCCTCAACATTTAGCGTACCGCCATTAACCAGGTACATCCGCCCTTCATGCCAGAGTTCGTTGCGTTTGGCGTGACCACCGAAATCGTCATGATTATCGAGAATCAAAATGCGTGAATCGGGACCATGCTGTTTCCGATAGAAGTAAGCAGCTGCCAGACCACTTATACCTCCGCCCACAACGACCAGATCAAATTCCCGTTCACCGGTATCGGCTGCCTGCCAGGTTTGTCCATCACGAAAACCATGAGCGACTTCGAATGAGCCTGCATGGCTGCCGCGCAGACCTTGTAGTGATGGTGGATAGTATCCCGGAGGTATGGCGTTCTGATCTACCAGCCCCTGGGCGATCGCTTCCATGGGCGATATCGCTGTCCCTGCGGCTAGAGAAATGGCACAACCGTTTAGAAAATCCCGGCGACTGAAATTTTTATTCTTCATTTTTTTACCAGACTGCTCCCGCTAAGAATTCAATAATTGGATTCTCGACCTAACGGGCCTGTGGCGCAAGTTTTCTGCTGGCAGATGAATTCGCTAATTAGTTTATTGTGTAATTCCTGCCTTGTGATGTGCCTTGTAGAAAACAATCAAAGTACCAACCAAATAGGAAAGAACCGCTGCTCCAATTCCTGTCACGATGGCCTCGGTAGCCACCGATCCGAACATCCCAGGATGCACGAGAAAATCAACGATGCCGGTAGCAAAGCCAAGGATGAGAGAAATCAACCAACGCTTTTTAGTTTTTGCCAGCATCACTGCTGTGCCAGCTATAAGGCCAGCAACAATCCCGGTTTGCGAAGCGATGACTAAATGGCTAACTCCAAGCGCTAGAATATTCCCTTGGACCATTGTCACTAAACAGGCCACCGTGGATTCCGAAACGCCTTCCAAATAGCTTGCGACCTTTGGAGTCAGCTGTTGAGCATCTTTGCTCGGCTGTTGCTTATCTGTTGTCATTTGTCTATTCCTGCCAAAACACGCTTCATTAGACCTCTAAAGCACCCTTGCTATTTCATCTTGTAACCGAGCACAATGACGGGAGTGTTTTCAGGGAGTTAATCATGGCGAAGTTTAAAAATCTTGTGTTCGAAGGCGGTGGTGTTTGGGGCATCGCCTACCAGGGCGTGTTATCGGAACTGGAAGCTCAGGGTGCGGTAAATCTAAATAAACTCGAGCGGGTTGGCGGCGCTTCCGCTGGCGCCATAAGTGCCTGTCTGCTTGCCGTCGGTTATAAACCGGACGAGCTAGGCGACATTCTCGCGAAGACTGACTTTCGTGAATTTCAGGATGACAGCACAGGCCTGGTCAGAGATGTATCACGCTTACTTAATGAGTACGGTTGGTTTAAGGGTGATGTGTTCTCAAAATGGTTACAGAAACACATTCGCACCAAGATTAAAGCCCTCAGTACACAGGCGGGAATCAGAAAACCTGTGTTGAGACCAAACTTTCGTGAACTGAAAGCCTGGCACAGAAAACTCGCGCGCAAAGGAATTAATCTTCCGGCGCTCTATGTGGTTGGATCTAATCTATCCAAACAACAGCGAGAAATTTACAGTGCCGAGCGCAAACATACGCCGGACTTAAAGATCGATGAGGCGGTGCGACGTTCCATGAGTATTCCGTTGTTCTTTGCCTGTTCCCGTAATAAAGAGAAAGACGTTCTCGTCGACGGTGGCGTTACCTGGAATTACCCGGTCAATATTTTTGATAGTAAGGATTACTTAAGTGTTAAGCGCAATGGCAAACCTATTTCTTATGCGCACAATGATAAGCATGTTTTTAATTCAGAAACCCTCGGCTTCCGCCTCGATACACCGAGCGAAATCGCTGCCCAACAGGGGAATTGGGCGAACGTAGAGAAAGATATCGATAACATCCTGGATTATGCAGTCTCTTTGGTGACATTTATTCGCGCAATTGCGAGCAAATCGCATCTGCATAAAAACGACTTCTCTCGCACGGTAGTGGTCAATATCGGTGACAAGATAAAATTCACCGATTTTAAACTTACTCTGGCGCAGCAGGATTTTCTGGTTAGCGCGGGCGAAGATGGGGTTAAGCAATATCTTAAATGGTACGGCTCAGCCAGCGGCCAGCGAGATTTAGATAGAATCTATCGAGACATGGCGGCGGGTTAATTGCTTCACAGTGCTGGTAAATTTCATTATTCTCCTTGTAGCTAGTAGTTGAATAATAATAACGATACCTTGGTAAGTGCCGCTCAGAAAGGCACTCACTAACAGGAGGGTTTCCATGCTCGGCAAATCCGCAGTTTGCAATTCTGTCAGAAATCTACCTTCACTCATGGTGCACTGCTTAAGCCTGGTCGTCTTAAGTCTGGTCAGCATTACATTGTTTGCTCAAGAAATTTACGAACGCCCAAACCCAGGCGACTGGCGTTATATTGGCGGCGATGCGGGCCATACTCGCTCGACCCCTCTGAATGAGATTAATCCGGAGAATTTTGAAGATCTGGAAATCGAATGGAGCTGGAGTGACGCCAGTTTCGGATCGACTCCACCTCGGGCTACTCCGATTTATGCAAATGGAAAATTGATCACGGTGGCTGGGGCTCGGCGGCACGTTGTGGCTATCGACCCTACAACTGGTGAAACCCTTTGGAGCTTTAGAGAACCTAATACCTTTCGTTGGGAATATTCGATGCGAGCCCCATGGGGCAAAGGCGTCGCTTATACCGAGATAGATGGGCGTGGGGTTGTGTTTATCGTAACGCCCGCCTTCTTTCTCTATGCTTTGGATGCCGAAACTGGCGACTTGCTAGAAAACTGGGGCAAACCCATCCCCTTAGCAGGCTTCCCCCAGACAGGTGGTGTGGACCTCGTTCCAGACCTTATTTCAGATTGGGGACCATGGCTGAATTCCGGTCAGGACTATGATCCAGATATCGGCATCCCATTAGAGCTGGGTTATATCACCAACTCATCTCCGCCAATCGTTGTAAATGACACTGTCATCGTCGGCAACTCGGCAGAACAAGGCTATAACCAGACCCGTACCGAGAACGTACCTGGAGATATTCTGGGTTACGACGTCAGAACCGGTGAGTTTAAATGGAAGTTTCATGTGATTCCCCGACCCGGCGAAGTGGGTCACGAAACCTGGGAAAATGATGCCTGGTCCTACACCGGTGATGTCTCTTCCTGGGCACCGTTATCTGCAGATCCGGAACTCAATCTGGTGTATGTCCCGACTAACGCTGCCACTATCGATTTTTATGGTGGCTTCCAGCCCGGTGATAATCTATTCAGTGCTAGCCTAATCGCATTGAACGCCGACACTGGCGAGCGCGCCTGGCATTTCCAGATGGTGCATCATGATGTATGGAATAACGACACGCCGACTGCACCGCTGTTAATGGATGTTGAAGTTGACGGCAGAACAGTGCCAGGTGTCTTTCAAGCGACGAAGCAAGCGTTTCTTTATTCGTTTAACCGGGAAACCGGAGAACCAATCTGGCCCATCGTTGAACGTCCCGTACCGCCATCGACAGTGCCGGGTGAACAGCTCTCACCTACTCAGCCGTTTCCCACCAAACCTGCGCCCTACGATATTCAGGAGCTCGATGTCGATGGCTTAATTGATTTCACACCTGAACTACGTCAACAAGCGCTGGAAATCGTTTCGGAGTACAAGCTCGGCGGCATTTTTAATCCGCCGCTGCAAAAAGATAATCCCGAAGGCTTAGTTGGCTCAATCTGGTGTCCGGGGGAATTGGGCGGCACCAATATTACCGGGCCACCGGTAGCAGATCCCAGCACCGGCATTATCTATACGATTTCGCGCACTAATTGCGGCTGGCGGACCATCGTACCGGGCGAGGAAAGGGATATAATTTTAGAACAACCTACCGGTGTGACTATTGCTGACTATGCAGTTGGCTTGGGTACACCGAATGGGGTGCGCGGACCCCAGGGTTTACCTTTAGAAAAACCACCCTACTCTCGTATTACTGCCATCGATCTGAACAGCGGCGAGCATTTGTGGTGGATACCCAATGGTGGTACACCGCGCTTTGTGCAAGAGCACCCTGCCCTGCAAGGTCTGGACATTCCTCCGACGGGCAACATCAATCATTCTGCAATGATGGTGACGCCGGGTATGTTGCTGCACACCGCCATCGGAGATGACGGGCAAACCCCTTATATGTTCGCCATTAACAAACAAAGCGGTGAACGCATGGGCATGGTGGAATCACCTGGCTTGGGCATGTACGGCATGATGACCTACTCCCATGACGGCAAGCAGCGCATTGTGTTGCAAACAGCGGGACAGCTGGTGGCCTATAGTCTTCCTGAAGACGACTAGATTTATTCTGTAGGTAAGAACGGTTGAACTAATTCTTCGCTAGCGCGCCAGAGTTGTTCGGCCGCTTCGTCTGTGGCAAAGGCTGAGATAGAAACCTGCTTTCTATTGAAAAAATAATTTCCGTTGGCAGAGAGCACATCCTCATCGTTGGAACTGGCTAACCAAATAAAGGTATCTGACCCCTTTTTGATACTCCACATAAACGGCCACATTAATATCCCAAGAACGGTAGCTAGTATGCCGCCCTTCCGCCATATTGGTGTCCGCACGGCACCAGGATGAAAAGAACTGGCGATAACATTTTTGTCGCCATATCGTTTGTGAATTGCCCTCGCGGTTAACAAATTCATTAACTTCGAACGACCATAGGCACGCAGAGTACTGAAATTTTTCTCCAGGTTGAGATCGTCGAACTCCAGAGGACTGTTCTTATGCCCTAAAGAGCTGGTAAATACGACGCGTGCACTGCCGTCTTCTGCTGCATTCAATAAAGCGGGTAGGAGTAATTTCGTTAGCAAGAATCCAGCCAGATGATTTGCCTGAAAAGTAGTTTCAAAACCATCCTTGGTAAGTGTGCGGCTACTATTGGCACCGCCGGCGTTATTGCAGAGTACATGCACCTTGTCATAGGTATGATTTATTTCTTTTGCGACTCTTGCCACCGAACTTAAGGAAGTAAAGTCAGCGATAAACAGGTTGATGTTCATGTTGTTGGTTTTGCCGCGGATACGGCTTAGCGCCTCGGTGCCTTTTTCGGCGCTGCGACAAACCAAAGCAAGAGCAGCCCCGCGGCCAGCAAAGTTTTCTGCGGCGGCATAGCCAATTCCACTATTGGCTCCGGTAACAACATAAACCTTATTCGCCAAGTCGGGACTCGGAAGATTAGTGTCAGCCCTGACCATTTTACCTACCTGCTAGCTAATTGAGTTTGTTAAAGACAGCAGCGGAGATTCTTGTACAATACCGTCTGCTTTTGAGTGCCGATCCGTTGTGTGATTTGTATAGGGAAAACTGTGAATATGCAAGCGAGCTTCACTCGATGGCATGAAGCCACAAAAGATGACGTAGATACCATCGGCAGCTCTTAACTAAATCTTATTTCACAATAAGGGAATGACATGATCATAGTTATTGGTAGTGTAACGGTGCGGGAAGAAGCACTCGAGGATGCACTTGAGTTAAGCCTGGAACATGTAAAACGATCGCGGCAAGAACCAGGCTGTATTAGTCATGCAGTGCATATCGATAGTGAGGATTCCAATCGTTTGGTTTTCGTCGAGCGCTGGGAAGACATGGAGCATCTGGAACAACATTTTCGTGTACCTGATTCCTCTGAATTCGTTCAGAATATGGCAACCCTGGCGACAGTTGCTCCTACCATGGAGCTTTATCAATCCGACGCCATACAAAGACACTAAGTAGAACCTGAGCTGATCAAAAATTAATCACTAAGTCAGAATTACCCATTAGCCGATTTGCGGTTCCAGATCTCAACGCACTGCCAGATGATCTCAAAGAGCGCATACTCGCCGTGCAGGAGAAAGCTGGATTCATACCTAATATCTTTCTGGCCTGGGCTCATCGACCGGATGAATTTCGAGCCTTTTTTGCCTATCACGATGCGCTGATGGAAAAGGAGTCAGGACTCACTAAAGCAGAGCGAGAAATGATTATAGTTGCCACTTCGGGTCTGAATCAGTGTATCTATTGCGTCGTAGCTCACGGAGCAATTCTGCGGATTCGTGAGAAGAATCCATTGATTGCAGACCAAGTTGCTACTAATTTTCGCAAAGCCGATATAAGTGAGCGGCAGAAGGCTATGTTGGACTTTGCAGTTAAAGTGTCACAGAGATCCAGCGAGGTGGGTGAATTGGATATTAAAGCCCTGTTAGATCAAGGATTTAACGAAGAAGACGTGTGGGATATCGGCGCTATAACGGCTTTGTTCGCACTGTCCAACAGAATCGCCAATATGGCGGGCATACGCCCCAATGAAGAGTTTTACCAGATGGGCAGAAGTGAAAGCTAGCAATAATCAGTTACTAAGAGCTCCATTGCCAGGTGTTTTTATTATAGCTTTGGGACAGGATTCACAGCCTTAAATTAAACCCCATTTATCCCGATAATTCGCTTCCCCTGAAAGCTTCCAATCGGTAATCTTCGCTTCAACTAATTGGAAAAATTAGTTACTAACCAATAAGAATTCAAATCGGTATGGCTATAAAGCACCCACAGTTTCCTGCCAGCGCCTATGTGGGCGATTCAACCTTGATTCAACCCTGTCTGGGCAGCCGTCTCTACGAAGACGATCATGGGTCTATTTTGGTGGGCCAACCTCCAGAAGTCCTTAAAGGCCTGTTGTTACACGGCGTCAGTAACTTTGACACATTGGTGCTTCCCGATATTAAAGAAAAAGGCGGGTCACTAACCAATAGCCTCGAATTTCCGCTCTATTTCTTTCTTTTCGTTTCCAACGGCTTGAGTGAGGGTCGCCGGCTTAACCTTGTCGGTGAAGAAGAAGATCTTAGTCATGCCTTACGACTGCTACGCATAACCTTATTCGGACCAACTCGCGCAGAACTGGAATCCTGGAATACAGAGATTGAACAAGCTAACGAGTGGTTGGCCGCCAGCGAAGAATTAGCGCTGAAAGATAAGAGTGGCGAGATCATCCCGGTCGAAGATTTCTTTAACCTTTTGCCCTTTAAAGATGGCGAAGTAAAAATCGGTAAACAAACGATTAACCATGTCGACAGCGATGTATTCGATATTGGTGTTGGTAACAAAAACACACGCATCGATCTCAATGAAGACATCGCTATCGAGCCACCCTACCAGGTAACGCCAGATTATGTCCCTGGGGGCTTAGTAAAACTTGGCATTGAAGTGTTGGGTGGGGCGTCCGGTTTTACGCCAACAGAACCCTGTACTGGCTTAGCGCTCTGTTATAACGGTGAATACTTATTGGTCGACTGTATTCCATTTCTGGATCAGCATCTTTTCGCGAGAGGTATATCCAAGAATCAGATCGCGGCAATTTTCCTGACCCACTTACACGACGATCATTCTTCTCTTTTTCCGTTACTGCTAATGCCTCATCGCGTTGAACTAATAACTACCCGTGAAATTTTCTATATGGCAATGGAGAAAATTGCCTGCGGTATTGGTTGGAAATCGGAAGCAGTAGAAGAACATTTCAGGCTTGTTGAAGTGATTCCCGGCAAGCGCTTCAATTATTTCGGATTAACAATCGATCCGCATCTGACCGTACATAGTATCCCTACAATTGGTGCTACTTTTTCTACGGTAAACCGTGGCATCGAACGCTCAGTTTGTGTGATAGGTGACAATCACACCATGTCTGCTATCCATGACATGAACCGTCGTGGATTAGTGCGAGACAAGACTATAAAGAACCTGGACCGCCTCTACAGTGATAGGTTCTCATTGCTGGTGGCTGATGGTGGTGCCGGGGCGATCCATGGCGACCCTGCCGATGCAATTCAATCTAATTCTGATCGAGTCGTCTTCGTTCACGTAGAAAAACTCACCAACGAATTTAATACAACCTTCTCATTAGCAACTTCGGGTAAACGCTACACGATTCTGGAAGGCGACCCTGCTATCTATACGTCGCAGATTAATCATTATCTTACGGTGTGGTTAGGCAGACCATTTCCAAACCGTTGGATGCGCAGCCTGCTAGCAGAAGAAGAAATCCGCCGCTATAACACTGACGATGTCATCCTGGTGCAAGATTCAAGCACCCGCGGTTATGTCTACCTTATTCTTACTGGCTATGTCGATGTTGTGCAGCATGATGGCAAGCAATTGCACCTGGAAGCGAAACTGCAGGCCGGCGATATTTTGGGTGAAATGGCGGTTATCACCGGAGCGGGGACACGCAACGCTAGCGTAGTTGCAAGAACTCCGGTAACGCTCTGCGTCTTCTCTGAGGAAACCTTTCGCTCTTTTATCATTGCGGAAGGATTTCAGGAAAAGCTATTAAAGCAATGGTCGGTACGTCCAGCAATCTCGCGTCAACCACAATTCAAGCAGCTGTCTTCGACAGTTTATGAAAAACTCAGTCAAATTGCAGAAGCAAAGACTCTGGATGCAGGTAATGCTTTTGATCTCACCAATTCTCATTGGTGCTTATTGTCTGAAGGCGATGCCACGATCAATGGTCAATCCATGTACGCTAATGAAGACTACGGCCAACGCCCTTTCGCACCGACTGTTTCCGGACCGATTACGAGTCGTGATGGCGCGAAATTTCTGTTGTTTAACTTCAAGCGCCTGGAAAAAGTACGGCTCGAATGTCCGCAACTCAATTACTTCTTGCGCAAGATGCGCATGCAAGATCCTAATCAGTTAGTTGACTGGCGTTTAGGAAAAGTTGATATTCTCAACTAATCTTTCGACACATTTCTTCGAAACAATTCTCTTATCGTGCACTAAGCACCCGTCTTTCTTCAGCTTATGATTACTGTTCCAAATTTTCAGATTCTTGCCCTTAATAATTCGCAGACTTCAGAGAATCGCATTCACAGCGACGATATAGCTGCGAAATACGGTTTTGAAGGAGCATTGGTAAGCGGTGCCAACGTATTTGGCTATCTTAGTCAGCCTCTGGTACGCAAATATAAAGACGCCTGGTTGTCCGAGGGCATCATGGATGTAGTGTTTCTAAAACCTGCTTATCAGGATAATTTGCTGACGATAAAGACCGAAAACATTGGATCGGAGTCCAGCCAACGCAATCATCATACTTATGCATACAATGAAAACGATGTGCTTATTGCGAAACTGGAATCCTGGCTTCCCGATCAATTGCCTGAAATCAATGCACTGGCTCGACACAGAAGAATCCCAGAAGAAATTGAACGGCGGGAAATTAGCTGGGATCTGGTGACAGTAGGAGAATCCTGGCCAAGCTATCGATGGTGCCCGACGCTGGAAGACAACAGTCAGCGAGTGGCACTACAACGTGACCAGGCTGAAGTTTATGCCGGCGATCCTGCGTTTATTCACCCCTTCTATTTGCTCGAAGCTTGCAACAAAGCACTTATGCGCCAATTCATTTTACCCGCCTGGATTCATACCGGCAGTAAACTGACTCTGCGTAAACCACTTCGGGCTGGGCAAGAAATTGAAGTGCGCGCCGTTCCTATGGAGAAATGGGAACGCAAGGGACATGAATTCATAAAGCTCTATGTTGCAATGTTGATCGGTGATGAAGTGGCTTTAGAAGTTGAACATACCGCAATCTTTAAGATTGCCAGTTAATCCAAATCCCTTGCCACTCTTACCACTAAGCAAATTAGTCTTAAATGAACAGCCATAAACTTCGCCTAGATTAATCCGGACGTTTTTTGACCAACATCTTTTGCTTGCCTTCCAAAACCAGTTGTCGATTTTGATTGTGAATGGTTGTGCGTAAAGTTATGACGCCGGTCGTATTCTTAGGGGTCAGGTCTATTATTTCCAGTGCAGGATAAATAGTATCTCCGCGATAAACGGGCTTTAGAAACTTTGCGCTGTGTTCAATCAGCGCTATCAAGCTCTCTTCCAGTACATGGGGAAGCATGCCAGCCCCTGGAGCTACTTGTGCAGCGACTTGTAGACCGTGAGCCAACAATTCAGGATGCCCGCGACGTTTGCAGTATTCAATATCGTAATGAATCGGATGATTATCCAATGATACAGTTTGGAATGCGGCGAAATTGGCATCGCCCAATGTACGCGATGGGCTCAGGAAGCGTTGCCCAATTTTTAAATCCTCAAAATAACTGGATTGGCAAAGCGTATGTTGTTCCGGGTCGAAATTAGGATCTATATCATCGGTCATCTATTCCATCATCCTCTTGGTGACTGTGTTACTGGCCTGTTTTACTGAACGCACAGCAAACTCAGGTTTGTATTGCTGGCAAGAAATTTGGTGGAGCTGAATTAAATGATACTCTCTCAGCATACTCAAGGCCTCAAATTTGGTGACCCGCATCAAAAAAAACACAGTTTAAGCTGCAGATAACGAAAGATAGGTTTCATGCCAGGCCCGAATTCGAGTATATTCGGAATTACGCGTAAGCCCAGTTGCTCTGTGCAACTAGCCAGAATAAAAGGATAAAACTATGCCACTCGACATTACTTTTACTCTAAGCGATAGAGATCTGGAACGTTTCAAAACTATCGCCAGCAAAACTAAATCAGAAACAGCTGGCACTGAAGATCATGTTGAGATCGAAAAAGCGGCTTACAAAATCGTCGATGTGGCCATGAACTCAGACCTGCCGGATTTCATTGCTGATCGCCTGTTACAACTAAAAGTACTTCTGGAGATGATTCGGGATGACGAATGGGCCATCGACCCAGAAGACCGATCTCGAATCGTCAGCGCCATGGCTTACTTTGCGGATCCGATTGATCTAATTCCGGATCACATTCCCGGCATTGGATTCCTCGATGACGCGATGTTCGTAGAAATCGTCATTCGTGAATTGAACGATGAGATTGAAGGCTATAATGAATTCTGCGAATTTCGCTCTAACGAAGAAGAAAGACTAAGCGCAGAAGGCAAAGACCCGAACGAAAATCGAGATGAATGGGTGATACCCAAGCGTGATGAGTTGCATTCCAGAATCCTGGAAACTCGTGGCGCTAAGAATGAAGACGAATTCGTTTTCCATATTCTGTAAGATTCACTACTTCCACATTGTAAATCACTACACTCTTGAGCGAGTTCAAGATGAATGTACGACCTTATGATCCTGAAAAGGATCGAGAAGCAGTTCAGCGTATCTGGAAAGAAATTCATTGGATCGATGACGATGATAAAGATGATGCGCGATCCATGGATTTATTCCTTGCTGAATCTCGTGTTCTAGTTGCCGACGTCAATGACCAGGCGGAATGCATGGTGTCTTCTGCACCAGGAACTATCATGCACCTGGAAAATGAATTAAGTCTGAGTATTGTTGCCGCGGTTACCACTTCTCTCGTTGCCAGAAAACTCGGTTTAGCTTCGCAGCTCACCGCGCAACTGGTCGCTCAGGATGCAGCAGAAGGTTTAGATGTGGCGGCACTCGGCATGTTTGAACAGGGATTTTACAGTCGCCTCGGTTTTGGCACTGGCCCCTATGAGCACAAGGTGCAATTTAATCCCGCTCACCTAAAGGTTTCTCGTAAAGCCGGTGTGCCGGAACGCCTTAACGAAGATCACTATAAGGATATCCATAGCGCATTGATGCACAGATGGCGCACACACGGTTCGGTTCAAGTCTTCCCGCCCGGCCATGCACGTGGCGAAATAATCTGGACCGACAATCCAGTCGGATTTGGTTATCGCGATGAGAAAGGTGAACTCACTCATTTTATATGGGGAGAGCTAAAAGACGAATACGGCCCATTCAAAATTAACGCGATGGCTTATCGTAATCGAGACCAGTTAATGGAATTACTGGCACTGATCGGCAACTTTGGCGATCAGGTGTATATGGCTCGCATGGTTGAACCCGTACATGTGCAATTGCAGGATTTGCTCGATGAACCCTTCCGCAATCAGAACATATCGGGAGGCGGAAAATATGAGGCGTTAAACAGTGCCGAAGCATTCTCGCAGATTCGAATTAATAATCTCGAGTCTTGTCTGAAAAAAACCTCTCTGCCTAATCGCGAACCTTTCGCCTTTAATCTTCGATTAGATGATCCGATAACTCAGTACCTTCCCGAGGATCAAACATGGCGCGGAATCGGCGGCGATTATTCGCTTGTGTTGGGACCTGAGTGCTCGGCAACGCCAGGCTTTGTTGACAGTCTGCCCATACTGGAAGCGTCAGTCGGTGGTTTCAGTCGGCTCTGGCTGGGATGCGCCAGCGCTAATGCCATCGCAACTTGCGGGGAAATTAGCGGAGCTCAGGAAATGCTGGATGAATTGGAGAAAGTATTAAGCCTACCTTTACCAAAAACAGGTTGGGAATTCTAATTCAGATTTATGGCTTCCAAGTTTGACGGAGACTCTCTCGGTCAACTTCTTTTCCCGCAAGAATGACTCGCTCAATACTGCGGGTGTTGCGAATATTATCCAGCGGGTTGGCAGTTAACAGGATAATGTCTGCACTATTACCTGCCTCTAAAGTACCGCGATTATCCATTCCTAAATGCCGTGCCGCATTACCGGTACCTGCAACAAGCGCCTGCATTGGCGACATTCCTAACCGCACATAGATCTCTAACTCGCGATGACCGGAGTAACCAAAATGGTGATCTGGCACGGCGCCGGCATCAGTACCCAGGACAATATCGACTTCGGCATTAAGAAGATGGGCGAAGCTACTGCGTAACTCCACTTCTGCTAAAGGATTGCGAGATACCGTGGATTGACGATTGCCATTGCCTGCGGTGAGAGCTTGCATAGCATCTTCGATGAAAATCTGATTGAGAAACTCATCATCACCGATAGCCTCTCTTCTTAATTCCGCTAAGCCCCAATTTGGCACAATGAATGAATTCGCGGCACTAGCCTGGTCTGCGATTTCAGTTCCAAGATCATTCCCAATTCGTCCGTGCAGGAAGCCGTGAGCACCTGCTGCAATCAGATCTGGCATGTCAGTGGCGAATTGCTGATGAACAAACACTTTTAGGTCGGATGAATTGGCTTCTTCGATAACAGCGCGATACAGCTCTGGCGACAATTTGCTCTGACTGCCACCGCGATCATCTACCCAGATTTTGATGAATTGAATTCCTTTGGCGGCTGCGAATTGAACTTGTTCCTTTGCCTGCTCAGGATTCTCCAGTCCATATAAAATAGTTTCACCTGACCCCTCTTCTACTGCCAATGCGTGGCCTAAAAATAAATCATTGGGGCCCTGACCTGGAGGTGCCATTCCCGCAGCATACAATAATTGTGCACCGACGAATTCACCATTGCCACGAGCAGCTTCTACTTCATTCACAATGTTTGGAGCATCGCTGCCGGCAGAAAATACCGCACTAAAGCCGTAATAAGCGTATTGCTCCAGATTGTCGATTAAATTCTCACGTCCGTAGTTTTGGGAGCCCCAGCTGTTTCTTCCCTGATAACCAATGTGAGCATGACCATCCACTAAGGCCGGTATAATAGTTTTGCCTTGAGCATCAATCACGATGGCGTTGTTACTGGGGGTTATTACAGAATTCGATAGGCGGGATACAGTTCCGTTTTGAATTTCTAACCAGCCGTTTTCTATCACACTGCCATCACCGATTATGATGCGCCCGTTTTGAAACAGGACGGTATCATCAGTGTCAATCAACTGCGCTGAGGTGGGGATAATCCAGCTCCCGGCAGTGCAACACAAAGTGACAAAAACTCTCAGTAATATTTTCATAAGTCCCTGCATTTCAATATTTTAAGTCCCTATTCCCAACCTATAAATCTGGTTCTATATTACCTTTTTGCACCCCAGACTGGTAATCTAGCCCCTATCGACAACCACCAAGAATTAGTAGATGGCATGGGCGTGCTCCAGCAGTTAGGCACTCAATCTCCAATCACCAGAGATCAGGCGATTTCACTCGCGGATTTCCAGGATACTTCGGCGCTGGCAGATATCGCCTGTCAGATGCGCGATAACGCTCATCGCAATGTCATTACCTATTCCAAGAAAGTATTTATACCACTTACACATCTGTGTCGGGATGTGTGTCACTACTGCACCTTCGCGAGAACTCCGCGCCGTATTGTCAGCCCATATATGGCAGTGGATGAAGTGCTGCAATTGTGTCGTGAGGGTGCGGCACTAGGTTGTCAGGAAGCACTGTTTACGCTCGGTGAAAAACCGGAGTTGCGTTACAAGGCAGCACGAGAAGCGCTAGCTGAGATGGGATTCGCCAGTACCCTCGATTATGTCGCCCATGTGGCTGAACGAGTACTGAAAGAAACCGGGATGTTGCCCCATATCAATGCCGGCAATATGACAGCCGATGAAATAACTTCGCTGCGCAAGGTTAGCGCGTCGATGGGCATCATGCTGGAATCCGCCTCCGCAAGCTTATGTGAAAAAGGCATGCCCCACTACGGTTCTCCCGACAAAATCCCAGAAGTGCGATTGGAAACAATGAATCTGGCAGGCCAGCAACAAGTGCCTTTTACTACAGGCATATTAATCGGCATTGGCGAAACCCGACTGGAAAGAATTGAATCCTTGTTGGCCATTAGAGATGTGCATGAAAGTCATGGCCATATCCAGGAAATAATCGTGCAAAATTTTCGTGCCAAACCTGATACGAAAATGCACTCTGCACCAGAACCTGATTTGAATGAGTTACTCTGGACGATCGCGGTTGCCCGCCTGATCTTCGGTCCGGAGATGGCAATTCAGGCTCCTCCTAACTTGAGCCCTGGAGTATTGCCACAGTTAGTCCACGCTGGCATTAATGATTGGGGAGGTGTTTCACCGTTAACACCGGATCATGTAAATCCAGAAGCTCCCTGGCCGCACCTGAACAACTTAGCAAGAGAGACCGAAGCGGCAGGCAAATTTTTAGAACAACGACTCACTATCTATCCAGCTTACGTACAAAATTACCAACAATGGTTAGCAGAAGAAACCATCGCGCCAGTATTGCGATTGGCTGATGCTAGCGGATTTGCAAAAAGAGACACCTGGACACCTGGCGATCGCGCCTCAATTCCAGAACTAGAAAAGCATCAGATTCTACAGCCTTACAACTCTCAACACGTTTCGGCAGAAATTAGAGCGTTAGTAGAAAAAAGCCTCAGTGGCGAACATTTAGCGGTTGAAGAAATTACTGAATTGTTTGAAAGCCGTGGTGCGAATTTCAGTTACCTCGCTCACATCGCTAATGAGCTACGGGAAGAAGTTAATGGCGACACGGTTAGCTACGTGGTTAATAGAAACATTAATTACACCAATGTGTGCTATTTCAAGTGTCAGTTTTGCGCTTTTTCCAAAGGCAAGTTAAGTGAAAACCTGCGCGGCCGCCCCTACGACATAAGCGCTGAAGAAATAGCCCGACGTTGTCAGGAAGCCTGGGAACGAGGTGCTACCGAAGTTTGCATGCAAGGCGGTATCCACCCGGATTATACCGGACAGACCTATTTAGACATTGTTGCCACAGTGAAGGCCGCGGTACCTGATATACATATTCATGCATTTTCACCGCTCGAAGTTTGGCAAGGTGCAGAAACCCTCGGCATTTCTCTCGAAGAATTTTTGCGCGCCTTAAAAGAAGCTGGTCTATCGACTCTTCCAGGGACTGCCGCAGAGATTCTCCACGATGATGTTCGACAATTGATCTGCCATGACAAGATAAATACGACCCAATGGTTACAAGTCATGGAAGCGGCTCACGCAGTTGGATTTAATACAACCGCAACTGTTATGTATGGACATGTGGAGTCAACCAAGCATTGGGCCAGCCATCTGATTGCAATCCGGGATTTACAGGCTCGTACTGGCGGATTTACTGAATTTGTTCCTTTGCCCTATGTGCACATGGAAGCGCCGATGTATCTCAAAGGAAAATCTCGTGCCGGGCCCAGTTTCAGAGAAGCGATTCTTATGCATTCGATTGCACGCATCGCCTTTCATGGATTGATCGACAATATTCAAACTTCCTGGGTGAAGATGGGACAGGAAGGTGTACTTGCCTGCTTGAATGCTGGCGCCAATGATATTGGTGGCACCCTGATGAATGAAAGCATTACCCGTGCCGCCGGCGCTGATCACGGACAGGAATGGTCACCGGCAGCGATGGAAGATGCTCTGCGACAGATGCAGCGGACACCGCGCATGCGCACCACTGCTTATGAAGATGCGCCGCTCTCGAGAAAAGAATTGGCATTCAATGCTCCCGAGTTGCAACAAATTGAAAACAACGCAGCAAATAAACTGCAACGGAGCAAGAAATTGGATAATCTTGTTCAAGTGGGATAACAGGCAACCAGCTAAACTCATTCGGCATTTCGCTGTTAGGAATATCTCTCTATCAATTAAGTTTCGGGTAATGCTCAACGCCCCTGGTTATGTATGAGCCGTAAAAACGGAAATGGAAGCATAAATAATGAAGATCGCAGTTACCGGAGCTAATAGCAGTGTCGGTCAAAACTTACTGGAACAATTGAAGAGTAATCCTGAGACGCAGGTCGTAGCCGGAGTACGTAACGAAAAAGCATTTGCTTCCTTACCACAAGCCGAATCGATAATTCCGCAGAAAATTGCCTATGATGATGCTCTGTCTTTGCAGGCAGCAATGACCGACGCTGATTGCGTGATTCATTTAGCCGGTATACTGATCGAAACCAAACACTCAAATTATGCGTCAGCAAATGTTGCGGCCACAGCCGCGGTAATAGAAGCTGCACAGAAATGTGGCGTAAAACACCTGATATTTATCAGCGTGGTAGGAGCCAGTAGCGAATCGAAGAACGCCTATTTTCGCTCTAAGGGCAGTGCTGAAAAACTCATTAGTGATTCTGGCATTGCCGCCAGTATATTGCGCACACCGATTTTACTCGGACCTGGCGCTGCCGGTGCCAATGCGATTGTTGGTATGGCGTCTTCTGGTCAAGCTAAAGTACTTGGTGGCGGACATTATTGTATGCGCCCGCTCGATATCGACGACTTGAGTCGCGCCATTATTAAATTGATCGAAAATCCCCCTTCTAGCGTAGTTACCCATGAACTGGTCGGACCAGAAAGTGCGCCTTACCGTGACATCATTAGCCGAACTGCTGAATTAATGGGCAAGACCGTCGAGGTAGGCAAAGTTCCGGTACTCCTGGCCAAGGTAGGAGCTGCGATTACCAGCACCATTAAAGGTGGCGGCATTACGCCAACTGTAATCGATGTGATTATTCAAGACGAAGTGGTCGAGACTAACGCCGATGCGGCAATTGGCATTACACTTACATCCCTGGAAGATACGCTAAAAAAAATCATAAGCGCTGGCAACTAATATGACCGATCAAACTGAGAGCGAAGAACTAAGCGAGACTACACCAGAAGAAGAGAACGATAATGGTGTAACTAAACGCAAACAAAGCCCACTTGGTAGAGTGGCATTCTTAATCCTAACTGGCATCTGTTTTGCCTATCTGTACTACCGGCTTAATGGCGCGGCCATGCGTGAGGGCTTGACCCTAACCACTTACATGTCCGAGGTTTTCGCAAACGTTGATTGGGGTCCGTGGTTAGGCTTGATGATGGCTTACTCGCTGTTTTACTTTGCCATAGATACGCTGGTAGTAACCCGCGCACTCAATTGGTTTTTGGCAGACATTAAATACAAAGATATTCTGCCGATTCGAGCCAGTGCTTACATCATTTCGATTTTCAACGAACAGATCGGTAAAGGCGCAATGGCCTATTACCTCAACAAGCGTGATCAAATTCCTGGCTGGGAAGTTGGGTCGGTCATGTTGTTTATCATGTTTTGCGAAATCTTTTACCTGCTGGTTTGGGCTATGATTGGTTTTGTCTTCAGCAGCGAAGGCTTACCCGATGTATTTAACCTGATGCCGGTAATTGCTGGTGGCGCCGCAATCTTTTTTATAGTGTGGGTGCTCTATTTTCAAGGAAAGATTCTTCCCAACAATCAATTCAGGCAAAAGCGCATCATGGATGCGTTCAAACAAGCAAAGATAAAACATTACCTGATGTTTCTATTGCTGCGCTCTCCGGCTCTTCTGGCTGCGATTGTTGTCTACACCATCGCTTTGAATCTGTTTGGAGTGGAGGCATCATTTCTGCAACTACTGCCCTATCTTCCAGTAATCTTTTTTGCCGCTGCAGTACCGACGCCCATGCGTGCTGCTGCGATTACGTTTTGGGTCATACTTTTTCCTGAAAATGAGGGTCAAATGGCTGCCTTCGGATTTGTGCAGCATAACTTCTTCATTCTTTTTAATGCCATCATCGGCTTGGTGTTTTGGCGAAGAGCACAGGGCGAACTGTTTAGTTAAAGATGGCAAACTTGCTCACGGCAATACGTTTGTTGCTGGTTATCCCAGTTGCCTGGAGTTTCGCCGACGAGTCCTTGCTACCGGGCTGGCTGTTGCTGCTGCTAATTCTGCTGGCAATAGCTACGGATTATTTCGATGGCAAAGTAGCCCGTGCCACCAATACTGCCTCCGCTAAAGGCCAGCTCTTCGATCACGGCACCGACTTTCTCTTTGTCACCACGGGACTGGCCGGCTGTGCCCTGGCGGGCGTTACTAATCCTTATTTGCCAGCCTTAATCGTCATCGCCTTCTCTCAATACGTGCTGGATTCCCACTATTTATTCCACCAGAAAGACCTGAGAATGAGCATTCTCGGGCGCTGGAACGGTATTTTCTATTTTGCCCCCCTGCTTATCATTGCCTGCGCCCGCTTGGGATTAGGCCAGGATGTCAGCGATGTGTTGGAGACGGCTGCCTCGGTAATTGCCTGGCTTTTGCTCGTATCCACAATTCTGTCAATCTTCGACCGGACTATCGCTCCTCTTAGGACCTCAGAAACTTAGCTAGAACCTCAGAAACCTAGCCTAACACCGATTTCCCTGGTAATTCCCGGGATCTGAACTATATTGTCTTTACTGAACAAAACTCGGAGAAGTTGTGGGTCAGGTTCTGCCAAAAAGTAGACAGCCTATTAGGTCTGAAAATGGGTACACCACCGAAGCTACGGTGGAAGAACTCCAAATTGCTATCGATAATTCCATGACCGGGATTTCCTGGGTGGATGCTTTCGGCATTTTCCGCCAGGTACGAAGTAGTTATTCATCTATGCTGGGTTACGAACCCAGAGAGCTCGAAGGTCAATCCTGGTCGGTCACCCTGCCACCAGATGCAATTCCCAAGGGGGAGCAGGCCTATTTAAAAATGCTGGAAGAAGGCCGGGTAGTGCATGAATCGCCGGCTTTACGTAAAGACGGATCAATATTCCATAAACATATCCTGTTGGTTAAAACTACCGACAATGACGGAAACCATAGTGGCCACTATTGTTTCATGCGGGATATTACGGACCGCATCACCGCCGAATCGGCGCAGCGACATTATCAGGAACTTTCTTCCCTTCTATTGGATTCTATTCAAGATGGATTGTCGGTGATCGATGGCCAATTCAGGCATATTCGAGTCAATGAAGCTTTTTGCAAAATGACAGGATATAGCGAGGAAGAGCTCATCGGTGTGGGCATCCCACATCCCTATTGGCCGGAAGAACACCAAGATTATATTTTATCCCTGACTCAAGTAGATTCTTCAGATTACAAAGACGTCGAACTTATTTTTTGTCACAAAAGCGGCAAACGATTTCCTGTAATCGTTTCACCCTTTGTTGCAAAAGATTCAGAAGGTAAGCAAATTTTTGTAGCTACGATTAAGGATATTAGCGGCATACGAGAAACCAGCAGACGCTCGGCAGATTCAGACAGGCTAAAGACGATTGGCACATTGGCAGGTGGAATTGCCCACGACCTTAACAATTTATTGACTCCTATTCTTGGTAGTGCGGACATGGTAATGCAAGGCGGTGCCGATACTTCCAAAGCGACTGAAGTCATTCATGCAGCCGCCGAAAGGGCGAAAGAGCTCATCGAACAGCTACTGCAATTCAGTAGTGCACAGATAACTGAGAAATCTGAAGTCAGTATCGAAAAAGTCCTGCGGGACGCTGTGCAATTTGTACAGGGATCATTACCGCCCAATGTGTCTTTAAAAACCAAAGTTAATATTGAAAACGATCTGGTTGAAGGTGTTGAGGCGAGTATTCAATTATTGATCCTAAATTTGATCAGCAATGCTGGCGATGCCATGCAGGATTGTGGTGGCGATATAAACATAAATTTAGACAACCCTAACGACACTCATATTTGCCTGCGCATAAAAGATACAGGTAGTGGTATTCCGGCAAATAACATCGAAACAATTTTCGAAGCCTTCTATACCACCAAGGCCCCGGAAGAAGGTACTGGCTTGGGCCTGATGATGGTAAAAGAAGCAGTGGCTACTTGCGGCGGCACCATAACGGTACAATCTGAGTTAGGCGAAGGTTCTCTTTTCACCGTCATGTTGCCACTGAGCAATCCAATTTGTAGCGAAACAGCAGATGCAAATAGCACTATTATTAATGAGAATCCGCTAAGGATAATGGTTGTCGACGACGATGCCGCAATATTGGATGTCAGCAAGGTAATGCTGGATTATCTTGGCCACCAATCGGCCTGTTTTAACAATCCAATGGACGCACTGAAGCAGGACATGAACGAATACGACTTGCTGATTACTGACTATCGAATGAATGGAATATCAGGATTCGAATTTGTTGAACAGTTAGCCTTCGACGGTCCGGTATTATTGATGACCGGCCTCTATGACCTGAAAGATGAACTGCCAAGCAGAGTGAACGGTAAACTCAACAAGCCTTTCAAACTAGATAATCTCAAAGACGCAATCGACTCCGTTACCCAATAAGCGCTGACAAACCTCAATTCGCTTGAAAGCTAAGTTGCTCACTCGGCGCATAACCAATTCTATGGGCTAATGCCACAAGTCTTTGGGTTGGTGATAGTCGCATTGGTCCGGTGTATACCTGCCAGTTATCAGCCAATTGTTGATCCCCGGATAATACTTGATAGGCAATGTTCGCACCTTCTGTTGCGCTGCTTAAATGAATCATTCCTTGCCGCTGCGAAACGACAGGGATTTGGGAAACAGGTTTAACGCCGCCAGGCCAGAATTGTTCGATCAATTCGGCCTCCGGAATCAGCCCCAAGTCATTTATATTGTCGAGCCAAGCATCCAATTCACTACTTAGCTCATCCAGTTTGTTCCGATAGATCGGATCCTGCGCCAGGTTGTTCAATTCATGTGGATCAATTTCTGTATCAAACAATTCTTCGGGAGGCTTCTGATAGCGAAACCATTGCGCCTGAATGTCGTTTAACTCTCCTGCTTCATTAAGTCGTAATAGTTCCTGCATGATTGCCATCTGTTCTCGGTATGGCAACGCCAGATAATAGGATCGATCCACATTGTAATTGCGCAGATATTTGTAACGGGAATCCCGAACCGCGCGAATCGTATCGTACTGAGCATCTAACCTGTCTGCTGCGGCATGGATGTAAGCCCTCTCTGGCGAATTCACAAATTCCCCCAGAAAAGCACGACCATCGACGTAATCTGGAGGCTGGATTCCGGCCAGCGATAATGCAGTAGATTTAAAATCGACGAAGCTGATAAGTTGATCGTCGACTTCACCTGCCCGCCAACCATCTGGAAAACGAACAATCATGGGAAGATGTATTCCCGAGTCATAGAGTAAGCGCTTCTGCCGGGGCAAGGGACCACCGTGATCACTGTAAAAAAAGACCAGCGTATTATCTTGCAGACCATCTTCTTCCAGTTGTTGCAGTATCTCCCCTACCTGGCGATCCATGGCAACAATGTTGCTGTACACCTGACGAATATCTCTTAGGGCTAGCTCTGTAGATGGCAAATAGGGCGGTACTGGAACGTCCAGATTCTCAGGAACTAGTAGTGGATTCTCCTGTTGAGCCCAAACCTGCGATTCATGAGTTATACCTAAGTTAAATATCGAGAAAAATGGTTGACCTGGCGCCCTATTGCGCCAATGAGCATTGCCACTGCTTTCATCCCAGGCGGTTAATGGTTTACGAAACTGGTAATCTTCTTTGGCATTGTTTGAAGTGTAGTATCCCGCCTCACGGAAATATTGGCTGTGCATTTTAGCTGCAGGAGGAGGAAGCGCCTCATAACTAGTAACGCCATATGGATAGGGAGCGACGGTACTGGGCCTGAGGGTACGCATGTGCTGCGCGCCAACTCTATTCTGATAGGTACCCAAAGCAATGGTCGCCCGGCTTGGCGCACAAACGCCAGAAGTCGAAAATACACTGCTATAGCGAACACCTTCCGCAGCCAGGCGACTAAGATTTGGCGTTTCTACTGTATAGTCACCGTAAGGTGGAATAATCGGACTGAGATCTTCGGCCACGATCCAAAGAATATTAGGTCGCACTGGAATCACCGGCCCAGGTTCCGATGTCACATATTCACTGGCACAGGTTCCTATCAAGAAAGGTACGCAAAAGATTAAACCGATACGGATTCTTTTTATTGTCACTGTCAGCAATCGCTATAATGGCGTAAACCAGGAAGACTATTATTTACCATCCAATGAAAATTAACTACTACCAAGCCTGGCTTCTCAGTGCCCTGGGGTTTCTATTCTTAAGTCTTGCAAGTGTTGTACACGCACAAGAAACTGAAATATTTCAGTTGATCAATGAGCGCCTTGCTTATATGGAAGATGTTGCCCTCTACAAGTCTCAGAATCAGCTTCCGGTGGAAGATCTAGCCAGAGAGCAAGTCGTTGTAGAAAATGCTGTAGCTGCTGCGGAATCTATCGGACTCGCGGGCTCATCGATAGAGTCGTTTTTTAGTACACAAATAGAGGTAGCGAAAGCTATCCAGTATCGAAGCCTTGCCGATTGGATTAGTGAACCGGTAAATCATTCGGCACCGGATCTAGTCACAGAAATTAGACCAGCTCTCACCACCCTGGGTGATCAGATAGTAGCGACCCTGGCGAATTTCCTGTCCGATGGAAATATCATCGAAGAGAACCGGCGCTCACTCTTTCACCAGATCATCGATAGTGAACAAGTGAGCGCAGCGGACAAAGATCAATTGTTTGACAGCCTGCTTCTGGTCCGCATGCAATAAAAGCTCGCAGCTTTTCGTAATGCTGCCGAGACACGACAATCTTATTTTTACATTTCACCTGGAAAAATCTGTCGACCCTCTGCTCGTCGAAAAGCCGCAAAGTATTGTTGAAGAATCCGGCGGACACGTGCACTATATCTAACTTGTATGCTCTGAATCAGCTGTGTTACAGAGGCTCAACGGCCCTAGCCGAGCCGAATTTGGAAAGTTGCAGAATAAAGCCCTGCACAAAAAATAAGGCGCGCTTTTTGCCGCTCGTAGTAACAATAAAAATTAAAAGTAAGGACGAGAACAATGTCTGTGGATATCACCATCACTTTAAGTGATGAAGACTTGGAGAAATTTCAGGAAAGCATCGACAAAGGTAAGCTCGCTATTAAAGATGCAGAAGAAGCGAAGCGAGTTGAAGAAGCGGCTGCCGCTGCAATCGAACAAGCACGCGCCGTCGAATTGCCACCTTTTATTTCTGACCGCCTGCTCAAGTTACAAATATTGCTTAACATGATACGCGATGAAGAATGGCAGCTAAGCGATGACGAGCGTAATAGTATTTGCAGCGCGCTTTACTATTTTGTCGATCCAGAAGATGTCATTCCTGACCATATTCCAGGTATCGGATTTCTCGATGATGCCATTTATGCTGAAATCGTTATTCAGGAATTGCGCATGGAAATTCGCATGTATCAGGAATTTTGCCAATTTCGTATTGCGGAAGAAAACAGACGCCGCAATAAAGGCCAGGATCCTCATGTTGGTCGCGAGGATTGGATAGCCGATAAGAGAGCTGTCTTGCACTCGCGAATGCGCGAACGCCGCAGTCTTCGATCCGGCGGACGTGGCTGGCGCATGCGCTTATTGTAGCTCCTCCATCACAGTTTTATTTCTGGGAAAATGTAAATGCTAGTGGTTAAGATAACTAGAACGATCCTTTATTGGCACTGCGCAGCAGTTATTGCATTTTTTATAAGTGCGAGTTCGGCGCAACAAGATATCGTGCCCATTAATGAAAGTATTCGATCTTCTTTTCTTCAAGTTAGCGAAGACAATCAAGTGCGCGCTGCACTGCGTTATATTCTCGACACTGAACCGTTCAACGTGCAGGAACAATTTCGCCTCACTGAAATACCTGCCCCTCCTTTTAAAGAAGAAGTCAGGGCCGAATACTATCTGCAAAAAATGCGCGAACGAGGTTTAGCGGATGCCTATATAGATGCAGAAGGTAATGTGATTGGCATTCGCCGAGGTACTGGAGATGGCCCAACATTCTTGATCGCTGCGCATCTGGATACGGTGTTCCCAGAAGGTGTCGATACTACAGTCGAGTTACGGGCAGGAAGGTACTATGCCCCTGGTATAGGAGACGATACTCGCGGGCTGGCGGTCCTGCTCTCATTGATAAGTGCGCTTAATGACAGTGGCATCGAAACCGTGGGGGATATTGTTTTTAGCGGCAACGTTGGCGAAGAAGGACGCGGTGATTTACGCGGTATCAAAGCAATTTTTCGCGACCATCCCAATATCGATGGCTTCGTTTCGGTAGATGGAGTGCGCCTGCGCAGAATCACCACGGGTGGCACCGGCAGTCGTCGCTTTGAATTTCACTTTAAAGGCCCAGGGGGACACTCTTTCGGCGCCTTCGGTCTTGCCAGCGCCGTACACGCTATGGGTAGAGCCATTGCAAAAATCTCTGAATTTGAAACACCAAGTTTTCCAAAAACTACCTTTACGGTCGGCACAGTCGAAGGCGGCACGTCGGTAAACTCCATCGCTGCCGATGCAATATTCGCCATCGACATGCGCTCTAATGATCGCGAAGAACTGGCACGATTAGAGCAGCGCGCCAAGGCAGCTGCATTGGAAGCAGTGGCAGAAGAGAACAGGCGCTGGAACAACGGCGAAATTTCAGTCGATTTTAATTTGATTGGAGATCGCCCGGTTGGACGTACCCCAACAGAGAGTCCTATCGTCCAGGTAGCTGCCCTGGCCTTTGACGAAGTGGGAGTCGAATTGCAGGAACTCGGTATATCGAGCACCGACTCTAATGTACCAATGTCACTAGACATTCCGGCCATTACAATCGCTGGAGGCGGCAATGGCGGTGGTTCCCATTCACCTGGCGAATGGTTTATTCCGATTAACTCTCACTTAGGTCCACAGACCGCACTCCTGGTAACGCTTTCCCTGGTAGGCATTGACGGAGTTACAGAACCAGTACTCGAGGAACTGGGCGACTAAAAAAACATTTATTCTCGGTAGTAGACGGAGTACCAAAACATGAAACCCATACTCTTTGCTGCCACAGCAAATCCCGATGCAAGTCGCAATTTCTATGAAAACGTTCTTGGTTTGAACTTTACCTCAGAGGCTCCCTACGCAATTGTCTTTGAAACTGAAGGAATCACGCTGCGAATCCAAAAAGTAGAAGAAGTGGTTAGCGTGCCCTACACTACCCTGGGCTTTGAAGTTACCGACATGGCAGATGCAATTACCAAGCTCAACAACAAAGGTATTGAACTTGAGCAATTCGAATTTCTAGAACAGGATGCGTCCGGCGTCTGGACCACTCCCGATGGGGCCAAAGTTGCCTGGTGTCGAGATCCGGATGGCAGCATGGTTTCACTAACTCAACTCCCTTAAAGTGACCGCCGCAATACTAGAACGACTCGTTTCTCTTGAAACCGAGTTACACCTCAACTCAACCCGCAATAATCCCTCGCGCCTACTCGAATTACTGCACGCTGATTTCATAGAAATTGGTCGGAGTGGAAAACGTTATACCCGAGACGATATTCTGCTGGAGCTGGAGGGTGAAGCGGAATTACCGGAGATTCATTCTTCAGCTTTCGAACTGCAGCAGCTGGGGAATTCGTTCTATTTACTCACCTACGTATCGGCCCATCATGGAAGCGAATTGCACCGCTTTACTCGTCGTGCATCGCTTTGGATAAATAAAAATGGAAGCTGGGTGCTGCGTTATCACCAGGGCACTGCCCTTAGTGACTAATCCTTTATGCTGGCGGCGAGGCGCTCACTGGCTTCTAAATAGTCCTGCATGAATTCATAGACAATGGCTTTCGCCGATTGCGTACTACTCATTAAACCAACTCCCTGCCCTACCCAGGAAGTCACAAGCTGGTTCGCACCTTCGTGACCTACTTCCGCTAACTTGGTAACTCGCGCCAGGGGTGCTTCAGTGACTTGTGATTGCAGCGGCATTGGTAAGGGATCTGGTGCTGTCTCTGATTCCCAGGCATCAGTCCAGGGCGAACGCAATTGTCTGGAATGTTTTCCGGTTCGCGAGCGAGACCGGATAGTTTCTCGGGAAGAAGCTTTAAGCATTTTTTCTTTCAACACTGGCGGCGTATCAGACTCGGCACTGGTAAGCCACACCGAGCCAGTCCATGCGCCCGCTGCCCCCATCGCCATACAAGCCGCCATCTGTCGACCGGTAACGATTCCCCCTGCGGCCAATACTGGTATACCTGACCCCTGTAAAGCACTGCAGACCTCCGGGATTAACACCATGGTGGAGACATCGCCACAATGACCGCCTGCTTCGGTGCCAGAGGCAACCATGATATCCACACCTGCCTGGACTTGTTTTAACGCATGTTCTTTTGTTCCTATTAATGCCGCAGTAGCCACACCTTGCTGTTTGGCAATATCAATCATATAGGGGGGCGGTACTCCCAAGGCATTGGCTATGAGCTTTATCGGGTGGGAGAAGGCAACGTCGATAATATTGCCAGCCTTACCCTCGGTTAGAAAAGAGCTACGTCGATAAGCCTCTGCATAAACATCGGCAGCATCTACATCGTGGCGCTCCAATATTTCGCTGGCAAATTTCTTGTATTCCTCGGGCACCATTTTGCGGATCTCATCTGGCGAGTCGTTATCTTCTGAAACCGCCATGCTGGTAGGTGCAATTAGATCAACCCCATAAGGCTTTCCCTCGATATGCTCATCGATCCAATTAAGCTCGACTTCTAAACTCTCAACTGAATAACGTGCGGCACCGAGTACGCCGAGACCACCCGCCTTGGATACCTCAACCACCACATCACGACAGTGACTAAACGCAACGAGGGGAAATTCGATTTCAAGGAGATCGCAAAGTGGAGATTTCATAACTAACCGTCTAAAGGATCAGGATTCACGCTTTGCACGAAAACCAAGAGGATATTGTTGATAGTGTTTATAAAATTCTTTGAGATTGAATTCACTTAACACTTTTTGACTATAACCACGCCTGCGATTGCGGTATTCGTCATAATTTTTGTAGCGCAAGGCATGCAAGCAATGCTTGCATACTACGAATCCATGCTCGACCACACTAACATCGCCACTGGGCCTAATTTTTAAGAGGTTGAAATCATCGGCAATTTTAGTCGTAGCAAGAAATTCCTGTTCCGGTAATTCCTTCTTAATTTCTTCTAGCTGCGAACAATAGGCAACATGAAAGGTCGGATATTCCCGTCTTGCTCTATACCAATTTTCATCCGGATTATAAGCAAGCACCCTGCTATTCTTAATCGCCAGTGTTTTATCCGGCAAAACTTTTATCCCATCCAGATTTAGGAGTAAGCCGTTATTCTCTAACTCTGATCTTTCTTCACCGGTCAGATGGATAGCGGAATCAAACAACTCGAAAAAGCCGAGCTTGTCTGTTCCCATTTTTTTACGAAGATCATTGAATGCTTCGAATTCAGTGAAGTCCAGTAACTCCATCGACTTACCTTATTTCCTGCAAAATTGTGGACAGACGGGTTTCAGCATCGGTAACCACGACAAATTCTACTCGCCGAGAGCGATCTGCATCTTCAGCACCGGCGGCGGTGGTAATGAGTTGCGAGGAAGATAAACCATTGGCAGTGAGTCGGTCACGCAACCAGTCTTTTTCATGGCCAACGGATTCCAACTCCAAAATAAAACCCAGGGTGCTGCGCGTTCGTTCTTGCGATAGCGCCATGTTTCTCAGGTAGGCATCGTCGCTATCTGCTGCCTGAGACCATGAACTGGAAGTATGGCCTTCGATTCGCACTTCCAATATCTCTTCACGATATTTATCAGACGCGAGAATTGCCATGTATCGAGGTATGAAATTAGCGAGTATTTCAGTAAAGGCGGGTCTTAAATTTGACTCACCTTCTTCGAATAATAAGTCGGTGTTGGTAAATCTGAATCTTAAGTCTTCGTCCAATTGCGCTCCCCAGATTGGCAGATCAGCATCGAACTCTCTTTGTAGATCCTGGTACAGTTCTTCGCGTAAGTCTTCATAAAGCACGACGACTCTTTCTATCTCTTCATTTTTTTGTTCCACAATGACGAGATACATTACTGCAATAAGCAAGAACAACATCATAAGCCCGCTCATTAAATCGCTTACTGCGATCCAATGCTCTTCAGTCTCTTGTTCCATCTCAGTGCTTAGCATGAACTATATTACTTCGCGGTCTGCGGGCGCTTGCCCGATTGCTGTTCAGCGATTTGCAGCAATTCCTGTAATCTATCAGTAAGAGGAATGTAGTCGTTTACAAATTTTTCTGACAATGCAGTTAACTGATAGCCAAATGTTTGCAACGCCTGAGTCAATTCCTTCTCCATGGATTCATCTAACAGCTGCATATGTTTGTTAGTCTTGTTCGTCATTTCTTCGACATGCTCCGCAAGACCCGAATGAGCCTGGTTAACTGAATCCGCTAAGCTCACATTAACCTGCTCCACAGTTGATGCTATATCACCGGCTGCCTGAGTAAGTATCCTGGTTAAACTCTCATTGTTTTGCTCGATACTGGAACTGAGCTTTACGGTTAACTCTGAGACATAGTCACCAAGTGCAGGTAATCCTTCAGACGCCTGACCAACCAATCCTGACAATCCAGAGAGATAGCCTTCAAGATTGCTCGTTTGCATCTCCAGACCTCTTAATAATTCACCTAGAGATCCAGCAACGCGGTTAAATTCCTGAGAATGAGTAATCATCTGCTCGTAAGAACCACTGGCAAGATTAATGACTTCAATACTCGCCTGCTGTGCCTTGAGCATGTCGTCCAGTTGCTGGGAGTAAGATTGTTGCCAGGTTAGTAAATGCCCAAGGGATTCGTTAAATTTCTGGAAGTTTTCTCCATACTGCACTTCAATTCGGCTATTAAATTCTGTCATCACAGTGGAAAGTGCAGTAGTTAAAGCCTCGGTATTAGCATCCACCATTTGCGCTTGATAGGAGCGATTGGATTCCAATAATGATGCGGTATCGGCCTTATTCTCATTGCGCAACTGATTGAGATTATCATTCAGCGCTCCTATCGCATTATTTAGATCGGTAACGGTGGCTTGCTTGTTTTCTTCTTTCGAGGCCTGGTGAATGGACACCAAGGCAGAACGAAGCCGAATACTCAAAGCGCCAAGTATCCCAGCTATTGAAGACCAGACAGCGACCCCCAGGCCTTCGATCATAATAGGAACACTGGCCTCGATGTCGGCGCTGTCGAATTGCATTAAGCCAAAGGCGATCCCAAGAAAGGTGCCAAAAATACCGAAACTGGTAAGAATTGATGGAGCAGTACGAACGGTTTGGGCAGAAAAGCTCGGGCCATGAAAATAGACAATGGCTATCAGCATAGCCCCTATTAAGACCCAGGTAATGGTAGTTAAATCGCTCAGTAGTTCCATGCTTATGCCGCCTTAAGCCGGCGCCCAGTGAGGTTCCGTTAGAACGGGTATTTTACAGACAAAAAACCCGCTAGAGAGCGGGTTTATATCACAATTCTTAAAGTAGTTTCGAGATTGAATCCATGGAGAAACAATCCTGCCTGGCGCGGCTAGCGCCAGGCTGAGCATTAGTCTTGCTTACGCAGATGCCCGTAAAGTAATTCTTCGGTGAATTCTACACACTTGTATTCCAGCAATTGCATGTTTTCATCGAGGCGGCGGTAGAGTGGCATTTTCACTGTCCAGGGCCTGGTATAGGTATTGGCATCTTCCATGGTTGCCTCATACATGATGACGTTCGGTCCAACATGGGTATAGCGCTCAGTCACCCGTAAAGATTCAGTGTGATGGTTGCCAGCATGGTCAAACCAGGTGTCTGGCACCTGATCAGTCACTTCAATGACCAGCGTATCACCTTCATAGTGAGCCAGGTTGTGCCCCATCCAGGAGTAGATTGGCGCCTCAAAATCCGGTTGATCGACATAAACAATACGGCTGGCACTGGCGAATTCATAGGCGAAAACGACATGCTCAGGCGATTGAATAATCTGAAACGGAAATGGCAAGTAATTCGCGCGAGGAATTCCCGGCATATAGCACTTTACTACTGGATCCAACGCCAGCCAGTCAGCCTTGTTTTCCTGCTGCTTTTGTCGGGCCTCAGCTGTATAAGGAATTTCTCCCCCGTCTACAATGCCAAGTCCAGCAGGAATAGCGCCAATTGCACCTAGTTCAAACATGGGTCCGAAATCGGCGGCGTGTGGCTCAATATCATAATGAGCACTACCGATGGCCTGCCAAATACCGTTGAAATCAGGCTTACCATCCGCAGTCCGCGGGATATCCTGAGCTTGTACGCTGGCGGTAACACTAAAAAGGGCAATGATTGAGAGAAGAATAGTCAGCTTCTGTCGGATTCTTAACATGCTCTTACTCCGTCGTTGTTTTTGTTAGCTGCGAGCACTTTATTGTTCTGCAGGCGAAAGATTCTAACACAGCAATTTAGCTTCGGGTCATCGGATTACATATTGACAGCAACGGGCCAGAGCAGCCACCATGCGGCTCTCTCAAACATTTTATCGAGACTCTGCTCATGAAATTTACCCGCCGAAATCTCATTAAAACCGCAGCCGGAATTGCTGCTGGCGCAAGCTTGCCGAAGTCCTTATTAGCGCAGGCAAGCCTTAACATGACGACGATTCCTTCTTCCGGTCAGCAAGTCCCCCACATCGGCATGGGTTGTCGAAATTATCGTGGCTCTTTGAATTCCGAAGAGATGCCCGTGTTTAGAGAAACCTTCGCAGCCTTTCATGGCGGCGGCGGAAAAGTCATCGATACTTCACCAAACTATGGCAATTCTGAAGAAATTATTGGCCGCATCATGCGCGACCAGAGCATTAGAAACGACTTATGGGTGGCTACCAAGGTAGATCGCCAGGATCGAGCAAGCGGTATCGAGAGGATGGAAAATTCCTTCGAACTTCTGGGCGGTGATAGCTTCGAATTAATGCAGGTGCACAATCTTCGCGGCACCGAAATTCAATTAGAAACCATGAAGGCATGGAAAGAACAAGGCCGCTTCCGTTATATCGGTATTACTACTTCGAACGCTAGACAATATGAGGAGATGGGGGAAATTATGAATGCCCATGAACTCGATTTTATCCAGGTGGATTATTCCATGGGAAATCGCAATGCCAATGACCGGCTCTTGCCACTGGCACAGGACCGCGGCATTGCCGTGTTAGTGAATCTGCCCTTTGGACGCGGTCGATTGTTTAATGCAGTTGGCGACCGAGCTCTTCCAGACTGGGCAGCAGACATTGATGCCACAAGTTGGGCACAGGTGTTTTTAAAGTACGTCATGTCGCACCCTACTGGCGCTATACCTATCCCAGGTACGACCAAACCACATCATGCGGTGGACAACTTAAATGCGGCCCGAGGTCGTTTACCCGATGCTGCACTTCGTGCTGAAATGGAGCGGTTTATCGATCCTTTGTTATAGGTCGTGTTATAACAAGCGCCCTCTGGGCTGAGGTAGCGAAGCTGGAAACTCTGGCACGATTAGAAGAAACTGCTCTAAGCATTTGGTTTCGGGAATCCGGGGCTGCTTTTTTCACGACCCTCACTTTGCACTCACTGGCCATGGCAATCGTGGTCGGCATTAACTTTGCCATTGCCTTGCGGTTGCTAGGCTGGATTCCACAATTTACTTTAGCTCCGTTTTATCGCTTCTACCAACTACATTGGTTCGGTGCACTGTTTGTATTGCTGTCTGGCATCGGACTCCTGCTTGCCTATCCTGCCAAAGCGCTAACTAATCCAGTTTTCTATTTAAAATTTGTGGCGCTATCGATTGGATTACTCATTGCCGCCTGGTTGCAGAAAAAGATACGCAACAATTCGCTGGAAAATTTTTCTCAGCAGCGCTTAAAGCTAATTGCTGCGGTTTCAATTGCACTTTGGATTATCGCTATAACAGGCGGGCGCTTTCTTGCCTATACCCATAGTGTCTTACTCGCCTCGCGGTTTTTCTAACGATGCTTGAACTACTCACCAATTTAGCGCAAGCCACGGGTATTTACTCCTTCATGAATTCTCCCTGGGGCTGGCCCACGGCAGAATCAATACATTTTCTCGGCTTATGCCTGCTTATAGGCACTGTAGGTGTCTTCGACCTTCGAATGCTGGGAGTTGGTCAAGGTATCTCCTATGATGACCTGCACAAACTTGTAAAATTTGGCGTGGGTGGGTATTTGTTAAATGTTACAACTGGCACTATGTTTTTAACCAGCGCACCAGATCAATACATTTACAATCCTGCGTTTCAGACCAAGATGCTGTTTATGCTTGTGGCTGGGCTTAATATGCTTTGGTTTTACGCCACGACTTCGAACCAGGTAAAAACGACAGACGCCACTCTTGCCGTTTCTGATCGCGCCAAGCTGATCGCAGCAGTCTCACTGATTAGCTGGAGCGTGATTATTGTTTGCGGTCGCCTCATTACATATTTCCGACCCCCCTACCATTGGTGTTTCTGGTGCTAAGAGGATTTTGTCTTTCTAATGGCGCAGAAAAGCCGGTTTAAATTGAAATTTTTTACTGATTCAATAGTTCTACTCTATTAGCTGTGACAAATCCCATGTTGCAGCTATCAGCAAGTAGCCATTTAAAAACTTGCAAACCTGAGGGCTCGATTCCCCAACTTTCCGGCCCTCAGGTTTTTTTTGAATATCCTTTCTCTGACTTGTTGAACTCCGTTAAATCCTGCATTAGTCTCACTGCCCTCGGCTTTGTCCCGGATTCTGAGCGTGAATTTACGTCATACCTACCAATTAAGTAGTTTTGAGATTCGCATTAACTGGCTTATTGCGGCTTGCGTGGCAATTACTGCCGTTACCTTCGCCAATTTGGGCCTATGGCAGCTTGATCGTGCTGCGGAGAAAGTAGACGCGCAACGGATTCTGCAAGCGGAGTTACGAGAAAATGCCGGTGCAATTGAAGATATCCCTAACGGGCATCTACATCGCGCTAATCCAGAGATGCGCAATCGCCATGTGCAGCTCAGCGGTGAATACCTGAATGACCGGACTATTCTGATCCTGGCGGAGTTCTTCGATGACCAGATTGGCTATGGTGTTGTTACGCCCTTTCGCCTTGCGAGCAACAATAGCCTGGTCTTAGTGCACCGCGGCTGGACCACCGGCATGCTGCCGCCGGTGTTGCGACCGGTAGATGGGCCGGTAGAGGTCTCAGGACAGGTCTTTGTTCCACCAGAAAATACCAGAATCTTCCCTAGTCAGATCGACCCAACTGAATGGCCGATACGCATGCGCAGCCTGGAAATAGACGTAGTCAGTGAAATTCTCGATGAACCGATCTTCCCCTTCGAAGTTCGTGTCACTGCAGATCAGCCTGGAACACTAGTGCGCCACTGGCCTGCCGTAAATCCCGACGTAAATCAGAATTTATCCTATGCAGTTCAATGGTTTAGCTTCGGTTTAATCATCGTTTTTGCGGCCTTACTTGCCAGCAGCAACCTTTGGAGCTTGATGCGGGGCCCGGAACGGCCTTAATAAATTGCGCAAATAGTGATCAATATTCTGCTTAAATGAGACTTTTCAAACTTTCAGTTATTAGATTTCGGCCACTCAGCCGAATATATTCGATAAGACACTGATTTTAACTGCAAAACGCACCGAGCAAGCGTTCAAAATTCGCTGTAAAAATGCTATTGTGCGCCTGTTTTGCTGGTTAACTATAATCAGTAGATATCCTAGTCAATTCAGCTATGAGGAGTAGCGTAACTATGCGCATGTTTTCCGCGAAATCCCTGCTAAGCGGTGCTGCATTTGCAGCCACATTCCTAATTACCGGGACTGCATCCGCCCAATCAACTGAAGTCACTTTTCACAAGGACATCGAGCCCATTTTGCAGCGTAGCTGCCAGAGTTGTCACCGTAACGGTGGTGCTGGCCCAATGCCTCTCGTTTCTTACGAGCAAGTAGCTCCCTTTGCCGGGCTTATTGAGTATAAGACCGGTCTGCGTGACCGTGCCGGCGCTATGCCGCCATGGTACATGGAGAAAAATGTCGGCATTCAAGATTACAAAGATGACCCTTCACTTTCTGAAGCAGAAATAGCGGCTATTTCTACCTGGGCGCGCAGTGGAACACCAAAAGGTGATACTGCCGATGCCCCTGAGCCTCTAGTTTTTGATGACTCCCTCAAATGGGGAGCTGGCGAACCAGATCTCATCGTGGTCATGAATGACGTGACTAAGCTTGCTGGCACACCTGACTGGTGGGGTGAAATCGATTCTATTCCAACTGGCCTAACTGAAGATCGCTATGTGAAATCAGTTGAAGTGGTTGAAGTAAACGATGTCGACAACCAGGCGGGTACTGGTCGTGAGACAGTGGGCGGTCGCTACATTTTTCACCATATGATCTGGGCTACTGCGCAGATGGATGAAAATGGTGAACGTGTACCTGGACTCGCTATTCCATGGCCTGTGCATGAAGTCGGTCGTAATGCCGACATTTTCGATGAAGATGCGGGCCGCTTGTTAAGAGCCGGTTCCTATATCGTTTCAGATTCAGTGCATTTGCATTCCAACGGCCAAGACACCACCGGTCATCTGGAAGTCGGATTTCGCTTCCATGACGAAGACTACGAGCCGAAGTATCAAGGTGCTTTTATTGGCTTAGGCAATGGTGTTGATATCAGTATCGCTGGTAATGAATCAAACCAGGAGCTGCATGCCTACACGGTGCTTGAACAACACACCAAGATCATTACATTTGAACCTCATCTGCATGCTCCAGGCGAACGCATGTGTCTTGAAGCCATTTGGGGTTACACAGTAGAAACTCTTTCCTGTGTTGGCTATGACCACAACTGGGTAAGAGGCTACCCCTATGCAGAAGATGCAGCCCCGTTATTACCAAAAGGGACGATTCTTCACATCGTTGGCTACATGAACAATTCAGACACAAACCCGAACGTGCCAGATCCACGTAACTGGCAGGGTTCTGGTAATCGTTCTGTAACCAACATGTTTATCGATCTCGGTATCAGGGTAACCATGACCGATGAACAATTTCACGAAGCCATGGAAGATCGTCGACAGGCACTGGATATGGGACCGAATGACCACGTCATAGGTTGTCCTCTCTGTGGTGCACCTCTTGTCGCTCCTATTTCCGAAGAGGACGATGAAGACACTAGCGAAGTAGCTGCTAACGATTAAGGTGTAGTCATGGTAGTAAGATCTATCGAGATAAACAGCAAAGCTACGATGGTAGCTTTGCTGTTTTTATTACTCACAAGCTTTACAACTCTCCCAGTTAACGCCCAAACCTATCGAAGCGGCCAGCACGTAGAACCCGCGTTTGAAGGATGGCGCCCAAATCCCGACGGCACATTTAACATGATGTTCGGGTATATGAATGAAAACTGGGAAGAAGAACCAGATGTAGCCGTTGGCGAAAATAATTTTTTTGCTCCCGGAGAGCCCGACCAAGGACAACCAACTCATTTTCTGCCCCGTCGTAACCGCTTTACCTTTGAAGTAACGGTTCCTTCTGACTGGGGTGATCGAGAATTGGTCTGGACCCTGAACGTTAATGGCGTTGAACGCAAAGCCTTCGCCACCTTACGGCAGGATTACCTGGTAGATAACATGGTAATCGCCAGTGAAACCGGCTCTCTGGGCGCTGGGACCAGCAGCCCTGAATCCAGAGCCAATGTCCCGCCAGTTGTTACGATTCAAGGAGACAGCGTTAGAGTTGTCAGAGTCGGTGAACCCGTGGATCTATCCACCCATGTTTGGGACGATGGCCTGCCAGAACGCCGTCGTGATCCAACCAACACTAGCGAAGAGCTCGAACGGCGCATGATGCGCAGACCAACACAGGTAACAGTTGGTAAAATTAATGGACTATTTCTTTCCTTGAATGTGTACCGGGGAGATGGAAACGTAAGTTTTGATCCGCCGTTGCCCAAACCCTGGGAAGACACGCGATCTGCTGCCAATTCCCCCTGGGGAGAATTATGGTTACCTCCTGAACTTCCTGAAGATGGTGTCTTTAATGTGACTGCCACCTTTGATGAACCCGGAAGTTACATCCTTTGGGCCAGAGCTGATGATGGCGGTCTTTATCACGATGCCTACATTACAGTTCACGTCGAAGAATAAATAGCAGAACAAATAGTAAAATTTATTCAATAAAAAAGGCAGCTCCGCTGCCTTTTTTGTGTCTTAAACTTAAGTAGTAGACCTGCCCCTTTCCCGACTTTTAGTTTTGATTATTTGTTGGCTGCCTTTGATCTAAATCGATTGTAAATGGCGGATCGTAGGCTGGCGGATCCTGGTTAATTATAATGTCGGTTGGTGGGGGCGCCACATAACGAATCGTAGGATCGCCATAACGCTGCATTAACAGAGCCTCCTCTGCTGCCTTGATCACAGACGGACGCTCTGCGTCAGGACCAAAAGCAAAACTAAAACTCCCTCTTACCAACCGATCATTGGCAGCCAGTATTGCCCAGTCGGCAGTGTAATAAATTGCAGGACCGAGTTGCGGAAGGTTCCATTCATAACTATCGCGCGCACCAGGCGAATAGCGAAAGCTAATATCGACCCAATCTCGCTGCTCATTGCGCAAGGTAAGTTTGACCAAGCGTACGGCACTGGGGAAATGCAAATTCAGGATTTCCGGCGCCGTGCCAAGTACCGCGTCATCCGCTGGATTGGATTCTGTTTTCGCGGCAATTCCTGTAACATCCGCGGCTTGTCTGTGCACGGACGACGCAAAGGGTTGTGCGATTACTGAAGACCCCAGTAATAGACTAAAGCCAAGCAGAAAGAGAATCTGTATTTTTCCTGGTTTCACGAGAATTTTGCTAGAACGGCTTCGCAATTGGACCAATGTAGAAGTGAAGAATAGCACAGAGGACAAGTTTTTTAGAGCGGGCACCCGCAGATTAACGGTTTAATACATGCAGTCAGCAGATTTGAAATCAATTCTTAGGCAACTGGAAGAAAGCGCAGACAACACTACTTCCTTCGATGAAAGCTGGTCTCAGGGTCGCTCTGCCTATGGTGGGATCGCCACCGCTTTTGCGGTCACGGGAATGCGAAAACTACTGACCAGCCCCAAGCCTTTACGCTCGCTGATGGTTTCATTTATCGCGCCGGTTCCACCGGGTGAAGTTAAGGTCGAAGCCAGCATTCAGCGACAAGGTAAAAACGTGACGCAAATGAGCGGAAACGTTATTTGTAATGGCGAATTGTGTTTGCAAGCCATGGCTGCATTTGGCAATCCCAGAGAAGGACTAAAAGTTTCAACTAACGAGGATTTTAATCCTTCACCGAGAGAATCCGGTGTTGAATTTAAGGACCACAAAAAGCGCGTGCCCGGATTCCTCCAGTTTTTTGACGGAGCCTGGGTGGATGGCGGATTGCCTTTTGGGGGTAAGCCAAGCAATGAGTTAAATCTTTGGATTCGGCACAAGGCTGACATGAGTGGTTTCGAAACAGAAAAACTCGTCACTATCTGCGATATACCGCCGCCAGTAATTCTCTCTTATTTAGAGAAAGGCCCAATTCCTTCCAGTTCGCTGTCCTGGTCGCTGGAGTTTGTTATTCCACCAGAAGAGATAAAATCAGACTGGTTTTATTTGGAATTTGTTGCAGAAGCGGCTGCCAATGGCTATACCCAGCAATCAGGAAAGATTTACGATGAAACGGGCCAGCTTTGCGCCTTGTCCCGGCAGTGCATGGTTTATTTTGGCTAAAATGACCGCACTAAATTTGCTAAAATTATAATACTGTAATTCCGATACTATCGATTATGAGAAGACTCATTATAACAATCTCAGCTCTGACTCTATTGGCCGGCTCAACTCTCAGTCGGGCCCAACACAGTCATGGCGTTCTCACTCCTGGCGTGACCTTTCCTCAAGATGATGCAGTACTTATCGAGCCTCCCAAAATGGTAACGATGAGTTTTAGAGTCGATGTGAGATTACTGAAGTTAGCCTTGTATACGGCAGAAGAAGAATGGATTGATATCGGTTTTGCCTATGATCCCGGCCGTAAAAACAATAGTTTCGTTTTGCCGATACCTTTTGAGTTACCTGCTTCTGAATACTACATAGCACGATGGTCCGTTACTGATGATGTGCGAGGACTAGTGAACGGTGAGTTCAAATTTGCTTTCGGAGCCGGAGCAATTCCCCCATCGGAAACTATTGATTCACGGGTTAGTGACTTGGAAGAAGTCTTACCTTCAACAGGATCGTATCGCCGGGAAACCTTGCAGTAGTAGCTACTTGAATTTAAATCCCTTCTCTTCTAGAAATCCTTTCATATGGGGCCGTGACTTTTCAGAGAGTAATGTTGCTACTTGTTCAGTCCAACTAATACCGTGCCCTCCGCCTGTCCGCGTTCGATAGTAATCTCGAATTCTTTCGTCGTATTGCTCGATGGTCTCTTGGTCGCCTTCCTCGTTATAAACTTCTTTTTTTACAATTACCGACATGGGCAGGCGCGGTTTAATTTCTGGATCCTGATCTGGATAACCCAGACACAATCCGAAAACAGGATACACACCTCTAGGCAGTTCTAATAAATCTGAAACCGGCCCGGGATTGTTACGTATCCCTCCGATGTAACAGATACCTAATCCAACAGATTCAGCAGCCGTCACCAGACTCTGTGCCATTAAGGCAACATCGACGGTGGCAATAATAAAATGCTCAGTAAAATCCCCTTCGAATGGCATTTCATAAGCTTCGCAATAATTGCCTGCGCGCTTTAAATCGGCGCAGAAGATCATAAACTCAGCGGCTTTTGCCACATAGGGCTGGTTTCCTGCCAACTCTGCAATCTTCTCGCGTTTTTCTGGATTAGTGACACGAATTATTGTGGTGCCTTGCAAGAAACTGGAAGTTGCCGCTGCCTGGCCTGCAGCAAATAGCTCTTCTAATAATTCAGGCTCGATTGCCTGGTCGCTGAACTTGCGAATACTACGGTGCGATTTCAGCAAGTCGATTACTGAGCTCATGAAAATTTCCTTCTGCTGTGATCCCGTTAGGGCTTCGGGTAAATTGAATCGGTGAGATTATCGAGGAATACTGGAACGACGTCATTAGCAATATTTGACTCTGCGTTAAATAACAAAACCATGCCGATGTTTGCTTCTGGAACGAAAGCCATTTCACTGCGAAATCCGCGCACGCCTCCACCATGATGGATAGCGCGAACTCCTTTGTAATCAAAGACGCGCCAGCCTGTAGCATAATAAGCTTTCTCTAATCCATTCCATCGATTGAAGTAGTTTCCATAGGGTGTAGAGATAATAGGCTCATGGAGATCGTCTAGAAAGTCGGGTGTTAAAACTTCTGGAAACGCGCCAAGATTTGCGCGAATCCACATTGTCATGTCAAAAATACTGGCATTAATTCCTGAGGCAGGCGCTACGGAATAATAGGCAGGATTGGTAGTCGTGGTGCGCCAATTTCCTCTTACGAGTCGATGGGGTGAAGTAGATTCGGGATTATCAAGAAAGGAATCCATGCCTACCGAAGCCGACAACATGTCCAGCGGTCGGAAAATTTCTTCTTCAATATATCTTTCGTAACTTCCGCCAGTACTTTCTTCCACCACATCCGCGATTAAAGAAAACACAACATTCTGATATCCATAACATTGGCCTGGAGTACAAACTGTTGGAATCTGATGAAACTTATCTTTAATTTTTTCATAAGCCACACCGTCATCCAGCATATTGGAATAGGAATGCGGCATTAAGCCAGTAGAGTGGCTGACCAAATGTTTTAAGGTAATTTCTTCCGAAGAAGATCTTGTACCGATGCGCATTTGCGGAAATAGGTCGGAGACTTTTGTGTCCCAGCTTTGATGGTTGTTATCTACTAACAGCGCCGTCGCGGTTCCCGCAAAAGTTTTTGACATCGAAGCAATTCGGAAAACGGAATCTGTGGTTACCGGATTCTCTTCCGCCACATCTTTCTTACCCCAGGTTTGCAAGTACATGATCCCTTCGCGTGAGACAATGGCTAATGCAGCTCCAGGGATACGTTTTTCATCTGCGGCAGTTTTTATCCAGTAGATGAATTCACTAAAATCATAGTTGAACAGTGCAATCTGAGCGTCATCGTCGGCGCTTGAATAGGCAGAACCAAGCACGCCAATGGCAACCACAAAGAAGTACTGTATTACTTGATTCAGTTTATGTCGTATCACGGTATGGGATAATTATTCGAAATGCTTATTATAAATTTTGCTAAGTCCCTAAACTGGCCTGTGGCAGCCTATTCCTCGCAACTCGCTACAGGCATCGCAGCAAGCGAAACTATCACGGCCTGAATTGTATAGGAACCCCGATATCGACTTAAGTTCCAATATTAGGCGGCAAAAAAAGGCCGACTTAACTTACATTAAATCGGCCAATTGGGGGCACTTTTTAGTGCACTAAGGGCTGCTTCAATAAATACTGCTAGGCACAGACCCTTTGATGCTCAGGGTACGAAGAACAACATGCGTCGCCCATCACGAAATACGGTTAATGCGGAATAGCGCTCACCCGCTTCGATCGCCGCATTAAATTCAGTCAAATCATCAACGGCTGCACGATTCACTTCAGTAATGACATCACCTGGGCGTACGCCAGCTGCAAAGGCGCGACTCTGGGGAGCTACACTAACTATTTCGACGCCAGCGTCGACGGATTCCACAGCACCAGGTTCAAGATTGCGCAGCTGTGCACCACGGAAATCACCACTGCTGGCTGGGCGCGAATCGGCAATAGATGCTCGGCCTTCTGCGCCCCCAATTACTGCATCAATGCTCATACGCTGATCGCCGCGATAAAGTGCCAGCTCAACTGCTTGATCCCTGCGCATCAAGCCAACAATATTGCGCAGCTCGCGGCTACTGTTTACCTCGCGCCCATCGATCTCAACGATGACATCAGAAATTTGAATACCCGCTCGTTCTGCAGCACTGTCCGGCATCACGCTGGTTACTACAGCGCCGGAGTCGATATCTATATCCAGCGCCGCGACTATTTCGGGAGTTGCATTGACAATAGCTACACCTAAAAGTCCGCGGCGAACTTCGCCATCTCTTTCCAGGTGAGCGAATACCGCTTCCACCATATCCGCAGGTACCGCGAAACCAACACCGTTACTCCCACCGTTACCGCTAAGAATCACGGTGTTGATTCCGATTAGACGACCTTCCATGTCAACTAATGCTCCCCCCGAATTACCCAAATTGATGGCTGCATCAGTTTGGATATAGTCTTCATAATTGTTGTTGTTCAAACCGTTTCTACCTAAAGCACTTACAATGCCCGAGGTCACGGTTTGACCAATACCAAAAGGATTGCCTATCGCTACTACATAGTCTCCGACTCGTACTGAGCTGATTTCTGCGAATTCAATTTCCATTAAGTCTTCTGCATCAATTTGCAGGAGTGCAATATCGGTTTCAGAGTCACTTCCAATTAGTATTGCCTCCGCAGTGCGACCGTCATTTAGTTGCACATTGATTGCAGCCGCATCATCGATGACATGATGATTAGTTACGATGTAGCCCAATTCCGAATCGATTATTACGCCGGAACCAGCACCTGTGGCATAAGGTCGTTGCCGCTGCTCTTGGCCCCACTCCGGATTCTGTTCGAAGTAGCGCCTGACGGTGTCTGGCAACTCTTCCCCGTTAAAGTAAAACCTTGTGCTGGTAGGCATAGCCTTGCTCACCTGGATATTGACCACTGCTGGCGTTACGGTTTCCAGCATTGGGGCCAGACTGGGCACACCTCTTTGCTGCGCTTCTTCGCTCACCGCCACGCCTTGTGACATCCAGGCCACCAGGACGACAACGCCGATTAAAGCTGCCGAAATGCGTTTGTTATCCATGTTCGATCTCCTTCTAAAATGGTTGTATTCCCTTTTTGGGAATCTCACAGGGACCGAAATTAGGGATATTTGCGATGAATTACCTGAAATTGAGGTGAAATTTATGTCCAGAAAAGCTGCAGATGTAGAAAAACATTAGAACGACGGTCTTATTAGATTAGAATTGAAAAAAAATCGCCTCAGCATGAAACAAAACCAGGCTTGTGAGCGTCTAAGGAACTATAGGGTATACGGCTTAATCTGACTTGGTTCGAAGGGGAATCTGATGACACAGGCACAAGCCTTGCAGACTGAAACAATTGAGATAAATGCAGCACTCACAGAAGATTTCTGTATCGGTGCGTGGCGCGTAAGTCCGGCTTTAAATCGAGTCGAATTATCCCACGGCAGCTTAAACCGACATCTTGAACCCAGGCTCACCAAACTTCTGTGCTATTTGGCCGCCAATGAAGGCCAGGTTGTTAGTCGCGATGAGCTGGTAAAAGTTCTCTGGCCTAAGGTCATCGTGAATGAAAATTCCTTAACCCGTGCCGTGTCTGAACTGCGCAAGCAACTCATTGTTGCCAGTGATGCGACTGATTATATCGAGACTATACCGAAGCGAGGCTATCGCTTACTTGTTCCGGTCGAAGCGGCTACGGTCACCAGTTTTTTTCCCCAGTCGAAATCTCTTTTTCTGCCTTTTTCGCGACCGCAACGAGCGGGAGTCGCAGCAATGTGTTTAAGTCTGGCTGCCAGCTTCTGGATAAGTCAGGGAATAAATTCTTCATCTGCGCCAGTTTATGAAGAACCTCTGCTCTTGGCAGACGAAATCGTTACAGACACAAACTATTTCGGAGGTGAAGTCTCTTTAAGCACATCTGAGTCAGAAGTGCTAAGCAGTGAATCGATAGAAGCACCGATCATTAACGAAGATAAAACCCACTTCGCCTATATACAGTATGATCATACCGGCTCTACTGTTTTTCTCGGAGAAATCGCAGAAGTGATGAAAGAACCGATTGCCGTCTTCAACAGCAATAAGAAATTGTTTAATTTAGCCTGGTCACCGATTGGTAATTCTCTGTTGTTTGCCAAACAGTCGACTTTGACTACTGCGGCCCTGTTCTCCAATGGCGTAGACAATGCGGATCTCTACTCTCTGGATATAGACTCATTCGAAGTTTTTAAACTGGTTGAACAGTCTGCCAAGCCCAAACTTAACGAAGCCAACAACAGTTTAAGCCTCACTTAGCTCAACACTTTCGAATTCAATGCCTACATTTGATGGTCGGCAGGGCCAACGATTGTGGAGAAGTAAGAAGTGACTACCAATATTAGCAGCGCCACTATGGCTTCTACAGTTATTGAACGTCGCATGGCCAGCGCCCCACCCTCTGCTTGAATTGCAGGTGTCAGCCTGAGCTTATTCAAGCCAGCAATAGCGAAGATTCCAACAACAAGAAATAGTTTTGTCAGCAAGGCTATGCCGTAGGCTGTGGTAAACACTTCTTCCAGGGAATGAAATAACTCAAGCAGCATTAAGACTCCCGCTACGATGAGTAGCAATACGATACCAATCGCATTGTTGCCAAATTTTTTCATCGTCCGTTGCAAAAAATCGAGATCTTCCACAAAGGTAAGTCTATACAGCGGATAAAGTGCGCCGATCCAGGCCGCGAAAGCAAAAAAATGCACTGCGATGGAAAGTTTGGCAATTGGGCTTAAGATTGAGATGTGACCAGAAAACCGAAAACTGAATAGGATTAACAGGAAGGCCACCAGAGTAATGGTGTTAAGCAATTTGTAAAATGCCTGCAGCGGTGGCCGATTCATGCTGCCTATCTTTTGCAAATAGAACAAACCAGCAACAAAAACAATAACGAAGCCAGCCAGCCTAAAAAAGTCGTATCGCCTAGTTGTGTATCGAGAAATATCGAAGCCATGTTCCAGTCGAACATGCCCATGACTCCCGAACCTGAAACCATGCCTACTTGAACGAGAAAATTTAAGAGCGCGCCTTGAAACCCAATAAATGCGCCAAAGGTAAGGTAGCGAATATTCGCTTGAACGACGCGACGACTGCCATCGTTGTACAACCAGAGGCAGACACTGCCGCCAATCATACTGGCGGCACCGAAATAAAAGAAAAGCTTACAGAAGAGGCTTGCTAGCTCCCAAGAAGTCGGGACGATATTCATCCTGTAGCAAGCCTATTGAACAGTAGTTACCGCTTATTCCGTTGCAGCATTCGGATCAACAGTAAAACTGAATGTATTGGTAACGGTATGTCCGTCGGCACCAATAGCTGCCCACTCAACGGTGAATTGGCCAGGATGCATGTTTGGAGTTTCGACACGATAAGTTGCTATGGCATCAGCCTGAACCGCAAAAGTGGTCGGCATTTCATGATCAGGCGCTTTGAGGTCGAGCTTAACCAGGCGAACGGGACCATTAAAAACTAAATCGATGTGACCAGGTGCAGCCGTAATCGTGACACCATCACCAGGAGTGGATTCTTTCAGAGCTGTATGTCCGTGGGAGAGCATGGGAAGTGCGCATACCAGCATCCAAGCAAGAGTTTTGGTCAATCTTGTAAGTTTCATAGTTACCTCAGCAGGCGGTTCGCTAATAGAGCGATAGGTTTGCATGGAAGTGCAGAATTATCTCAGCTTTCCTTGCTACATGCCTGTCATTTTCGACAGACAGCAGGGATTTCCTACTTCCTGCGACAATTTGTCGCAGAAATCATGGCTTTTTTTGCCAGACGTGAGTCTGTGGTGACAGGTTTATTTCATCGACTACAGTCCCTGGCCGGGCATTTAAGATCGTAATTAGCAGTTCTGCCACATCTTCGGGTTCAATTGCATTTTGTGGAGCGTCACCTGGCTCAAAATGTAGCTCATCAAAAAATGGGGTACGGACGGCTCCCGGGTTCAAAATTGATACGCGCACTTGAGATTTTGCACATTCGTCCCTGATGGCCTGAGCGAATCCTCTTACTGCGAATTTACTTGCACAATAGATGCTCCCTTGTCGTGCACCAGCTAAAGCAGCCTCGGAACCTGTAAAGACAACATCTACTAAACTTTGCTGCTGCTTAAGCTGCGACAAAAACGCTTTTGTCACGATGGCATGGCTTAAAAAATTCGTTTCCATCACCAAGCGCATATCTGCGACAGACAATTGCTCAAGAAAAGCCATCTTGCCAATGCCCGCATTGTTGACTAATCCTCTGATTGGCTCAGAAATGTTTTTAGCAATTTGATCCAGCTCTGTAGGAAGTTGATCAAGGTCTGCAAGATCGATTTCGATGGAAGAAAAGTTTTCAGGTGCTGCTTTATTGTCAAAACTCTTGGCAAGGCCAAGCACAGAATAGCCCTCAGCCAAAAGCTTTAGAGACATGGCCTTGCCTATTCCCGAAGAGGCGCCGCTTACGATTATTAAGCCTTTGCTATTGTCAGTCATAGAACTCAATCGCTATCTGTATTTCTAAGCACAGCGATAATACTGTTCTGCGCTAATATATCCTAGTAATAGTTGTTCCAGTTCTTGCAATGGTTCAACTTCTTTAGTTGCTAAAGAAATCATACCGTCACTTATCTCAGTTTCTCGCGCGAATAGCGCTTCGTCGGGGTAGAGTTTAACGATGTTCTTGTAAAAGCTTGAGGGCATCCGAAACTCACCAATACTCACGGAATGAATTTTCTCAATATCAAGTGTCGCGAAAATTTCATCGAACAGTTTTTGATAATTCTTTATCAATTGTGATTCCCAGATTATCGGCTCAAAGCGCAGCGCAATCCTCCAACCCGCCTGTTGTAGTTTGAGTAGTGCCTCAATGCGTTTTGCAATAGAGGGGACTTTGTGCTCAAACTGTTGACTCGCACCATGAGCAGTAAAGCTCATGGCGATGACACAATTTTCGAATGACTCCGTTTCGAGGATGCTTCGAATCTGTGTGCTCTTCGTTCGTATCTCTAGAATTGAATTAGGGGTACGCTTGAATACAGGCAAAAAGTATTCGCAAAATTTACTAATTGGCTCCAAGGCCAAACTATCGCAATCGTAGCCACTGTAAAAAATCGCTGACTGATCTGAATCGGTTGATACAGATTCGAGCTGTGCGGCAAAATCCTCATAGTTTACAAACAACACATAATTTGCGGAGCGGTACATGCCTTGCAGAAAACAATAGCGACAATCGTAGATGCAATTAAGCATATGCGAAAAATAGAAACTCTGACCTCCTTGAAATCCATATCCTTCTGGCGATGTTAAGACTAGATTGCCGTATTTTTTTGCCAGTATCAGAGCAGGAGATTTTTTCTGTAAACGAAAATTTTGAGCATTGCGATTGAATATCTCTCCGTAACGCTCGCATTCTATTTGTGGAATTTCCGAAAATCGCGCCAGTATCTCTTGCACCCGATCTTCACAGCGGACTTCTTCTTCTATGTAAATGGCCGAAAACACTGTTTCCTTTTATCCCTTAATTTGCTCGTTCATTTGGGTCAATAATTCTTTACTGGATTGAAATTTGTGGGTCAGTATTTGTTGTAATTCCTCTTCTCTACCCAAAGCAGCATAGCGCTGACACAATCTTTTCAATTGATTCTGTTGAGTAACGGTTAGATGAACGCTGGAGAGCAATCGCTCATAAGTCGTACCTAATGCATTGGCGCCATTGTACGCATCTGCAAGAGCCTGTAACTGATTACAACAATCTACAATTTGCGCTTGCTTAGATGCCATTAACGCTAAGATAGAATCTTTGGTGACCTTTTCTGTCGAATGTTCTTTGTTATCTGAAATTATCTTTAGACATTGAACTAGTTCCAGGGTGGAGTACTTAAGCGCGCCATCCCAAAATCCTGCTGCTTCCATTTCGTAAGCCACGTCCTCGGGATATTCAATTTCCGGCTCATCTACCGTAACTACTTCGGTGGTAGCAATATTGGTAAAAACCAATGCAGGAAATCTAGTACTCCCAGATGATCGATGAGTGATTTTATGGGCAGAGAGGCAGGAACCGATTTTCGCGCTCTGATGACCAGCAATGCCGATATTTAACCAAGCTCTGGATCGTTCTGATTGCGCGTCCCGATCCCCTAGATATTCGGTTCCAGCTTTTGCTCGATCGACTCCCATCCCTGCCACAATAGCCTGCATCCCTGCTGAATTTCGATAAATCCGAAATTCATTCGATTCATCAAGCTCCAGCTCAAACCAGTTAATAAGCAACTCAGCTTCCAGTTTATGAGCAATTACAAGATTTATGTCAGAGTAGTTATTCATCGTTTCAGGAATGGGTGCTGAGAATGGTATCTATCTTATTCTTAAGTTCAACGTTGCCGTGTTTTTCCGCACCTGCAAGCAGAATATTACATTTCGTAATCAGCATAGAACGGGCTGAGGATAATTGCGCTTTATCTAGACTGCCAGCTCGAATAATGCGATCTAGCGCCTCAACACGAAATCTATCCATTCCCCAATGTTTTCTGGAGAGTTGGTCCTCATGCCCACCGTATTTTCGCAACAGCTTTTCTTCGAGGTATAGTACTGGATAGCGACTACAGATTCGAAGCCACAGATCGTAGTCTTCGCAGGCAGGCATAGTTTCGTCGAACAGCCCTATTTCATCGAAGAGATCGCGCTGGATTATTGTCGCCGACGGAGAGATCACACACCGCGGTAAACACTTATCAAAAATAAATCCGCCGAATTTTTCGTGCTTATCCATCGCATTGACACGAACACCATTGCGAATCCAAATTTCATCACAATGAATCAGTTTGTAATCGGGATTATCGCTTGCTGCTGTCATTTGCTTTTCGATTTTATCAGGCAACCATTCGTCATCAGAATCGAGGAAAGCCAACCACTCACCAGCCGCTACCTTAACTCCAGCATTTCTAGCAGCACTGACCCCTGAGTTCCGCTGCTCTATAATTTGAACACTCGGATAAAACTCACTCAATAATTCTTGAGTGTTATCAGTTGACCCATCGTCGACCACAATAATCTCATGCACTGATTCAGACTGGGCTATTACAGAGTCAAGAGCCCGACCAAGACAATAGCCTCGATTATGGGTCGGTATAATTACACTAATATTTCTGATTGCCACTGGAGACTTCTTTACGCATCCGAGTCACACCAAAAGAGAATTGCGCATATTGGCTAGTTTGTTTGCGGAATGTTTTCTATATCTGAGCTTTCAGAACTTTGCGAGACAATTAATGCCTCTAGTTGTTCAATATCCAGTAATCTTGAAGGAACCAAAAGCGATCGTCGCTCATCGACTTGCTTTGATAACTCTATGAATCCAATAGATCTTTCCCATTGATCAACACCTGCAGCGACGAGTGCCTGCCAATTTCGCAAATCTACTGTTTCGTTATACTCACTAGCTCTCTCCAGCATATCTAAAGCATTATTAGGTTGCTGCAACAAAAGATACAGGTTTGAGAATGAATAGTAATAATTGGATTTATGGACCGCCCGAATCGGAAAACTTCCGATTCTCTCGAAAAGTCTAACCAAGGCTTCTGCATCTATTTGTTGGCATGTGTTCGATTGAGCGTAAGCAATAAGTTGATCCATATAAATATTGATATTCTCATTAGATAGTTCCAAGCCAGTCATTTCCGCAATAGCGGAAATTGGCAATGGTTCGTCTAATTGCTGTCTACATGAATAATTCCAAATCGCAAGTAACGATACCAAATCGTTAGGATGGTTCTGAATATTTGCGTACAACCGTTCAAATACCTGTTGATTTTGTCCCTCTGTTTGCAACGCTTCAGCATAAGAGAGTTGAGCTCGGCTGGAATTCGGCCTTTGAATTGCCATATGAGAGTATAGCTCCAGTGAATCGCTCCATATATGCGCAAGTTGCGAAGTAAGCCAAAGTGACAAGGCCAGCACAGAGGCAACAAAAATCTTCATCGAATACTTTATCAGATCACTTGCTTCTGAAACGAATAAGCTGTGTAAATACCAGATTGCCGCAAATAGCGGACCAATCATCGCCATATAGTTTCGATGTTCAAAATAGAGTTCTAGAGGAATATAGGTTGACTCTAACAAGTGCATAGTGAAAAACCAGAATACAGCAAAACTAAATACAGGTTGCTTGTGACGAAAATAAATTGCCGCTATGCACAAGCCAAAAAGAAAGAGAATGGAAAACAGAGTAGAAACAGGGTTAAGCAAGCTAGTGGAAATTTGATATCCATCATGCAATAGAATCCCCAGTTGTTGATCGGGTAAAAATATCTTAAGTATGAATTCAGAAACAATGCGACCTTCCGTAAGTAATCGTTCGCCCAGCGAAAAATTTCTAAATTCGTAAAAAGCCAGAGATTCGGGCGCAGTTACAATCAGATAGCTCGCTACAATAGATAGTGGTAAGAGTACTCCGCATCGATACCACAATCGAAACTGCCGAGTTGAACTGTGACTGCTAAATAGAAGGGATTCGCTGATGATGATGATCAGAAGTAACAATGCTCCGCTTTCTTTGCTCAGAACAGACAACAAGGCAAATGGAAACAAGCAGATGCAGAGAAACAACATTGATTGCTTTGGATTTGTTTCTATTATTTTTCGCCCAAGCAAATAAAAGACGAGTGACAAAATCGCAAACAATGTCATCAGTTGCGTCATGCGCTGCACAACATAAAGGGTAGTACTGACATTTAGAGGATGAAGCAGCCAAATAGCCATTACAACAAGCGCTATTTGTGCGCTTGCAGTTTTAGATTTGCTCAAATGTTGGCAAAGCAGATATACAAACCAGCAAATTGCCAGGCCGCACATCAAATGGATCAGTATGTTTGTAGTTTTGAACGATTCTGGACTTGCCGGCCATTCTCTTGAATCAAGTAAAAAAGAGAGCATGGCGACTGGACGCCCAGTAGGACCTGAAACGTTTCCAAACACGAAATGTCGGAACGTTTCAAAATTAGTGATCCCTTCGAATTTTCCTAATTCACTAAGATTTGGTATGTCATCAAATAGGAATGGGCCGGAAATTCCTGGCCAATACACTATTGCAGTAATCGAAAGACTCGATACAAGTCCCAGTAGGAATAGTCCTCCTGACCTGTTCAAGCTGTGAATTATCGAGTGAAGTTTACTCAATTCGATACTCCAACAAAAATGGGAACCGAAGTTCCCATTTTAATTCATTCCAACCTAAGATTAAGTGTATTTTGCCAGCTCTTTGCGAGCAATTACTCTGCGATGAACCTCATCCGGCCCATCCGCTAATCGTAAGGTACGTTGACTCGTCCACAATGCTGCCAATGGAAAATCTTGCGAGACACCGGCGGCACCATGCATTTGAATAGCTCGATCGATAACTCTTAGCGCCATATTCGGGACAGCCACCTTGATTTGGGAAATTGCATCCCGGGCAGCTTTATTACCAATACTATCCATTAACCAAGCCGCTCTATACACAAGGAGTCGACACATCTCAATTTCAATGCGGCTATCGGCGATCACGTCATAGTTACCGCCTAATTCTGCTAAAGGTTTTCCGAACGCTTCGCGACTGACTGCTCTGGTGCACATTAAGTCTAATGCCTTTTCTGCCGCGCCAATCGAACGCATACAATGGTGGATACGACCCGGTCCTAGTCTTCCCTGGGAAATCTCGAATCCCCTGCCACGACCTAAAATGATATTGCTCTCAGGTACCCTGACGTTATGGTACTTAATGTGCATATGCCCATGAGGCGCATCGTCCTTTCCAAAAACCTCCATCGGTCTTACGACTTCTACTCCCTCAGCATCCATCGGCACCAAGATCTGGGATTGACGATTGTGCTTGGGAGCGTCTGGATCAGTCACCACCATACAGATCATTATCTTACACCGAGCATCACCAGCTCCTGAGATGTAAAATTTTTCACCGCTGATTACCCATTCATCGCCATCCAAAACAGCACGAGTAGAAATATTGGTGGCATCACTGGATGCCACGCCAGGTTCGGTCATGGCGAAAGCAGAGCGAATTTCTCCTGCCAGCAATGGTTCTAGCCATTGCTTCTTTTGTTCTTCTGAGCCGTAACGTTCCAGAACTTCCATATTGCCCGTATCAGGCGCGCTGCAGTTAAAGGATTCGGAAGCGAGTCGACTTCTTCCCATGATTTCTGCCAGGTGGGCATATTCCAGATTGGATATCCCTGCTCCACCCTGACTTTCAGGAAGAAAGAAATTCCACAAGCCCTGCGCTCGTGCTTCGTCTTTCAGACTATCCAGAATTTCTTGCTGGCGCGGCGTTTGGGACCAACGATCGTCAACTGCTATTTCTGCGTGGTATTCCGCTTCAACTGGCTCTACCTTCTCTTCCACAAAGGCGCGAATTTTTTCTCTGACTGCAACCAGTTCTTCTGATAAACCCAAATCCATGCTTAAACCCCTATCTCACAATTTCTCTAACCGGCGATTGTACCACCGCCATCGATTACTAATGTTTGTCCTGTGGTAAAACTTCCTGCATCAGAGGCCAATAACACGGCAGCTCCGGCAATTTCATCCGGCTCACCAATCCGTCTTAAAGGATATTTGGCCACGGTTGCTGCATATATTTCTGGATTCTCCCAGAGGGCGCGGGCGAAATCGGTCCGCACGAGACCCGGAGCTATGCAGTTTACCCGTACATTCTTAGGCCCCCATTCCACAGCCAAATTTCTGGCAATCTGCATGTCCGCCGCTTTGGAAATGGCATAGGCGCCGAGGGCATCACTGCCTTTTAATCCGCCAATTGAAGACACAATAATTACCGCGCCACCGCCGCTATCGGCCATGGTTGGAATAGCAAGCTGGCAGAGACGATGCACACTGCCGATATTGGCATGCATCACTTTGTCGAAGGCAGAATCTGGAATCTCTTGAGAAGGACCGAAGTAAGGATTTATTGCTGCATTACATACCAGAATATCTATCCCACCTAACTGCTGCTTCGTTTGAGCGACAAGGTTTTCCAGTTGTTCTTTGTAATTGATATTGCAGGCAACGGCGATTGCAGTTCCGCCAATGCTATTTATCTCGCCTGCGACCTCATCGCAGAGCTCCTGGTTGCGACTGGATATAACAACTTTGGCTCCCTGCTCTGCCATACGCTGGGCAATAGCCTTGCCGATACCTTTGGTGGAACCGGTAATTAAGGCAACTTTGCCTTCGAGACTAAATAAACTCATGCTCACTCCGTATCGAGTCTTTCTTCTTTATATAGAGTCACTGAGACCACGATCAAAGCGAATCTCATTATTTCAAAACTACAGAAAAGGAGCGCTAAACTAGCAAGGGCTATGGGTAAGAACAAGTATTGATAGCAGAATCGAGTTAGTAGGAGTTAATCCATCCAATCGCGTTTGCCTTTGGATATAGAAGTGCCCCCATCGACTGGAATTACTGTGCCGTTGGTGTATGCACCTGCTCGCGATGCCAGGTAAGCAACGATTCCCACAATTTCTTCAGGTTGGCCAATTCGCTGCAAGGGACAATCGTCCTCAATATCCTGCAGATAGTGCTCAAACACATAATCAGTCATGCGTGATTCGAAAAAACCTGGAGCGACTGCATTTACTGTAATGTGCTTTGCCGCGAGCTCTACTGCCATCGCTTTGGTTAAATGATGTAGTCCGGCCTTGCTAGCGACATAAGCAAAAGTCGGAACGCGCGATACTATCGGCACATGAATGCCATCCATTGAACCAATATTAATAATTCGTGCTGGGTCTGATTCGCTTGCGGCTTTTTCTAGCAAAGGTACAGCATCCCTACTTAGCGAGAACACCGCGTTAAGGTTTATATCTACAACTTTGGCAAATCCTTCATCGGGGAATTCTTCCAGAGGTGCTCCCCAATTTGCGCCGGCATTATTGATTAGAATTGAAAGCGCTCCGAATTTTTCCTCAATAGCACTTAGTAGTTTTTCTCTGTCTTCAGCTTTTGTTACGTCGGCGGCTACAGCATGAACTTCGCCATAGTCTTTGAGCTCGGCAAGCGCCTGATCACATTTCTCTTGCCGCCTCGATGCAATGACTACCCGCACTCCGTTCTGCAATAAGCCTTGGGCCATCATTAAACCGAGACCGCTCGATCCTCCGGTAACGAGTGCCGTTTTCCCTGCTAATGAAAATAAGTTAGCAACCTGAAAGTTGTCAGGTTTAGCATCGCTCATTAGGATTCATCCGCTATCTTCACCAGTTGTTTACCGAAATTCTTACCTTTAAGCATGCCCCGAAATAAATCTGGCGCATTTTCTAATCCTTCTCCAACACTTTCACGGTGTTTTAGTTTACCTGCCTTCACCCACTGCCCGAGTTGTTTGGTCGCTTCCTGATAGCGATCCTGCCATTCGAACACCACAAAGAAACGGTGCTCTGGCACTTCATCTAGCTGTTTGAGAATATCGAAAGGAGATTCAGACTTGGTAATGTCTTCATCGTTATAGTTTGAAACGTAGCCACAGATGGGGACGCGCGCACCAGAATTTAGAAGTGGTACAACAGCTTTAGTGACAGCACCGCCTACATTTTCGAAGTAGATGTCTACGCCATCCGGGCACGCCGATTTTATTGCCTCAGCAAAACCTTCGGCCTTGTAATCTATGCAGTCATCGAAGCCAAGTTCTTCTTTTACATAGCGGCATTTTTCTGGACCTCCGGCGACACCGACTGCGCGCAGGCCGAGAATTTTTGCGATTTGCCCAACCGCAGAACCGACTGCACCCGATGCCGCTGCCACGACCAGAGTTTCACCAGCCTGGGGTTTACCAACTTCAGTTAAACCGAAATAAGCGGTACGACCCGGCATACCAACTACGCCCAGATGAGCGGCTAGAGTACCGTTGTCCAGATTTACTTTCATCAGCCTTTCCTCATTGTCGTTACAAACAATGTAGGACTGCCAGCCTTTATGTACGGCGACATGATCGCCAACCGCAAATTTATCGGAAGTGGATTTAACGACAACGCCGGTGGATTCTCCGGTCATTACATCCCCTACTTCCATGGGTGCAACATAAGACTTCACGTCATTCATTCGCCCTCGCATGTAAGGATCAAGCGACAACCAACACACCTTTACTAATATTTGGTTGGCTTCCAGCTCGGGTATTTCTGCTTCCTCTAAGCGAAAGCATTCATCTGCGGGCTCACCTAAAGGTCTCTTAGCAAAAACCATGCGCGCGTTTTTCATAATTTATTCCATTGTTTCATTACAAACTGGCGCAGCAGTCTATCTCAAATTTTCAATGGCGGACAGCTTGGCGCATGCTTTGAATAAGCGCCCTATATTGCGCCAGCAACATCTTTTACTCGATACCAATAGGAATACTGCGGGCTGAAGCCAAACTTATTGTAAAGACTCTGCGCCGGCTCGTTGCAAACTTCGACCTGCAAATAGGCAAACTCCGCTGTTCTCTTCTTCCCCCAATTCAATAGGCTGCCTAGCACAGAGCTTGCCAGCCCCTGCCCTTGATAGTTACTGTCAGTCGCCATGCCAAAAATACCCAGTGTATTAGCATGTCGTACTGCCATTCCCGTCGCACAGGGCTTGCCAACTTGATCACTTAATACCAGGCAAGAAACATCTCCGGAGATTCGTTCCAGCAATTGACTATGTGTCGAGAGATGAAGACGATCAAACTTACGTACTGCATGCCAGGATTTTACCCATTCAGACCTTGAACATTTCGACATTTGAAACTCAACAGCTGGTTTAATCACCGAGTTGAAGTCGTTCAAGTTCAGACCTAAAACTGCAGTTGGAGCTTCTTTCTCATATTTACCCTGGACGAGCAGGGAATCCAGATTTGCGAAATCTGTAGGCGAGTTTTTCTTGGTTAGTACTTTGACTACTGCGGCTTGTCCTTTAGCGCCATAAAATCTTTCGGTTTCACTAATTAAGGTTCGCGGGCAGAACTGGCCGGATGCTGAAGGTATCATGGCATTAGAATGGCGGCTGACACCGCAGGCATAGCGTAATACGCCACCTTCGAGTTCGATTTCTTCCAACGCCGGCCAGGCGATTCGGGATGCGATCTCAAGTTCTTGAACATTCATGACTTTCTCCTATTTCGGTTTTAAACACCCAAAAAAAAACCTCTAAGGCCGGAGACGCTTAGAGGTTTTTTTAAATCTTTGTTGATTAAGTTTAACTCACAGCACTCCTGGAAAATAAGTAGGTACGCACAACGCGGCGGGCCGCTGCATTGGCTGCTGCTCTACGAGAAATTGCTGTTGTGTAAGTTTTAGTAATCATTCGTTCTTCCTGAGAACTGCGAAATCTATTGAAATCGCCCCGCCCTGTCAACCAATTTAGTTAAAATCGATATCAATTCCATCTAAGGCATCCAGTTGCCTAAGATCAAAAGTAAAGAGAGAGTTATCGAATCTTAGCCAGTCAGGTTCGCGCCCAGTGACCGCTCCTTCTATGACCACCACAAGCACATAGGCCGCCAGCACGGTAGTTAACAATGAATATCTGTTTCTAAGAATAATGTCTTTCATGTCAGTTCTCTCAAATGACTAATCTACAAAACGACGCATATAGATTGCACCGCTAACAAGAATTGAGCCTATGACTATTCCTATAACCATGTCATAGCTGAATAGTCTATCGAAGACTCCGCCATAGTCGACTATTAGAAAATTGTCGATGTCTGATCGAGTCTCAATCCAATTGGATAGGAAATCACTACCGAACAAGAATCCTTCGAGAAACAATATCAGCGCTAACGAGCCAATCGCCCACAGCAGCGGTGTTCGATTGGCAAAGGCAGAAAACAAAATTAGCCAACCAATAAAGGGTAACAACCAGAGTGCCGAAGTAACTGCAAAAAGATAAACAATGGGCAGACTCAGCGTTGCGGTCAGGAACATGTAACCCAAGCCGGCGACTTCGATGTCGTAGCTCAAACCCGAAAAAATTAACCAGAGGATCCCGATTAGATAGAGTGCAAAAATTACAGCCACATAAAAAATGGGCGCGATTACAATGATTGCAACCAGTTTCGAAAGAACTGTTTTAAAATTTGAAACTGGCATCGATTGCCAAAATAAGATGCTCAGTTCTTTCCGGTCTTGATAGAGGGTATTGGTCAGATACAGGATTGCGCAGATATACAGAATACCCAGGAATGGCAAAGTTGGAAACACAAATGTCGGCGCTATGCTCTGTACGTCACCACTGCCAAAGAATCGTGCCAGGAAACTTAAGAATTGCTCGTAATCGTTATCTGTGAGCGAGCTAAGTATGAGAAAGTTAATGACGAAAATTAATAGCCCGAGAACTACCGGCGCCCAGATAAACAAGTTTTTGTGTTCCAGCACTTCTCTTTTTAACAATGCCTGAAATTGCACCCATTGAAATTTATTCATGTTTGCTCTCCTTCATCTTAGCGACGAATAAGTCTGCAACGGATGGTGTTAAACATTCACCTAGCGGTTCGAGTTGCGCGCGAGGTACTGACTCGAAGGTGTAGCACTTTTTACCTAACAACTCTCGAGTATAAATCGGATTAAGGGCGTTGGCGCGTTCGAGCTTGTCTGGGTCTACCACTACTTCAGTATAAGTGTCTGCAAGATCACTCATGGCGGCATTTAGTGCTATCTTGCCTTTATTGATGAATATCAGATGAGATAGCAGCGCTTCTATTTCTTCTACCTGATGCGTGCTGATTATAATGGTGCAATTACCGTCATAAAACTCATTTAATAGTCGGTCATAAAATTCCTTTCGATAAATAATATCTAAACCTAATGTTGGTTCGTCCAGGACCAGCAGGCTAACATCGATTGCCATGACCAGAGCGAGGTGTAATTGCGTGACCATGCCTTTAGAAAGTTCTTTAATGCGTTTGTTGGCGGGAATTTCAGTTGTGCTTAAAAATTTTTCCGCTCGCTGACGTTCAAATTTCGGATGCACCGCTTCAACATAGTCGATCACCTGAGAAACTTTTAGCCATTTGGGGAGTATGCCTACATCAGCGATGAAGCAGACGTCTTCCATAAGCTTGTGCCGCGATTCTCGCGGATCTCTACCGGCGACGTTTAAATCCCCTTCTACATCGCACAAACCGATTAACGCTTTTAGAGTAGTTGTTTTCCCAGCGCCATTCGGACCGATTAGCCCACTTATGGCACCTGTAGGGATACTAAGGTCTACCCCATCGAGCGCTTTGAATCCGCCGTAATTCTTAACCAGCGATTTCGCCTCAACGATATTAGTCATTTCTTAATCCCATTGTGTTTCCACCAAATGCTGAAGATTTAGCATTCAGGTCTACAGATTCAGGAGTCACTCCAATAATTTTGGCGCGATCAATTCTTGTCGCTGCCAAGGAGTTCATTAAGTCCCAACCCCAATCTTTCAATTCGTTCTGAAATTTGGGGCCACTCATCCTCGAGGAATTTAGTTTTTTCCTGCTTTGCAAGTTTGTCTTTCGCTCCGGTAACCACATACATTCCTAAGCCTCTTCGTTTTTCAACAAGTTCTTCATCAACCAAAATTTGAATTGCCTTTGATACTGTCACGGGATTTATCCGCTGCTCACTGGAAATTTGCCGAACTGAAGGCAAGGCATCACCTTCGTCCAGATCTCCATCCATAATCAGCTCCACCAGCCTGTCTCTGAGCTGCAGATAGATGGGTTCTTTGTTGTTCCAGTTAATTTCCAAAAGATTAATCACCGATATAGTGTTATACATAACTATAACACCATATCAGCAATAAACAATAAAAAATTTAGAAGAAGTCTAAGCTATTGAATTTTATTACTTTTTTCGCCAGAAAATTCGATGCCGGGGTTCTGGGTGTGTTATTCGGCTATTCCTGGCGCTCATTAAGCAGCACTTTACTGCTTAGAAGTTGCTCCACTTCGTCTTTGGAGAAGCCAAATTCAGCGAGAATTTCGTGGGTATCGGCGCCAAATTTAGGCGGGAGGTGTCGAATGCCACCAGGAGTACGAGACAGTTTGATTGGCGACCCCCACATTTTGTACCAATCCTTTTGCACACTCATGCCGCGGTGATGGGTATGGGGATGATCCACTACTTGTTGGGTATTGTGGATTGGGCCAACCGCTAACCCGGCTTTGGCCAGTGAATCGCAAATCTCATGACCATCAATTTTCATTAGCGCCGACTCCAATTCCATTTTGAGGTCATCCCGGTTGTTAACGCGATCCAGATTCGTCGCAAAGCGAGGATCATCGACCATATCTGGTCGATCTAATTGCTGACAGAGTTTGGCCCAGGCGCGGTTGTTTCCAGCACCAATGAATATATCGACTGTCTTGGTGCGGAAAGTATCGTAGGGACTGATATTGGGATGGGCGTTACCAGTTGGACCCGGTACTTTTCCCGAATAGTTGTAGTTAGGAATATGTGGATGCATCAACGATACGGCACAGTCGTATAAAGTCATGTCCAAGTACTGACCGCTGCCGGATTTTTCGCGCTCCGCCATTGCCAGGAGAATAGCGATTGCCGAATACAAACCAGTGCCCATATCCACTGCGGCGAGACCCAAACGAGTGGGAGCACTTCCCTCTTCACCATTCACGCTAAACCAGCCCGCCATGGCCTGAATAATGGCGTCGTAACCAGGATAGCCGCCCCAGGATCCATCGCTGCCAAAACCACTGATGCGGCAGTGAATAAGGCTAGGAAATTTATCTTTTAGAACTTCCTCATATCCCAGCCCCCACTTTTCCATCGTGCCAGGCTTGTAGTTTTCCAGCAGAATATCGGCGTTTTCCAACATTCGCAGTAATACTGCTCTGCCCTCGTCTGCAGCCAGATCCAATCCCATTGAACGTTTGTTGCGATTTACGCCGATAAAGTAGGCAGAGTCTTCTTCGTGGAAAGGTGGCCCCCAATCACGGGTTTCATCACCCCGAGGTGGTTCTATCTTGATTATCTCGGCGCCATGATCTCCCAGAATCTGACTGCAATAAGGCCCGCCTAGTACGCGTGAAAGATCGATTACTAGCTTGCCAGATAGGGCGCCGTTGTTTGGCTTAAGTTGCAAATTCAGAATCCTGGTTAAGCTGCCTAAATTCAGGCGGTGAGACGATGGGGCAAAGAGAATAAAGGGAAGCAGTCAGTGGATCAAGGCAACAGTTTTTACGAACACAAAAAAAATGCCAGCGGTTGAGACGCTGACATTTTTTTGAAAAGCGTTAGCTAATTTAGAGGAAATCGCAGAGTACGTCGCGGGCGATACCTTCTCTGCCCATGATAATCTTCAGTCTCTTTAGTGCCTCAATTTGAATTTGTCGAACGCGCTCTCGGGTTAGACCGATCTCTCTGCCTACATTTTCCAGTGTATCGCTGTCATAGCCATTAAGTCCGAAACGACGAGACACAACTTCACGTTGTTTCTCCGATAATTCATGTAACCATCCGGAAATACAGCTTTTTAGCTCTGAACCTTGGAACAATTCGCCAGGATCCTGTACATGGGAATCGGCGATGGAGTCGACAATAGGTCGGTCAGAATTACCCGCCATTGGCGCGTCGGCCGATGTTACTTTTTCGTTGAGGGCCATTACCCGCTTCACATCTTTTACGGGTTTTTCCACCAAGGCGGCAATTTCTTCAACCGTTGGTTCTTTCGACATCTTACTGGAGAGTTCTCGCTCTGCCCGCAGATAGGTGTTCAATTCTTTTACTACGTGGACTGGGAGGCGGATGGTACGGGTCTGATTCATCAAACCACGCTCGATATTCTGTCGAATCCACCAGGTTGCATAGGTGGAGAAGCGAAATCCCTTTTCTGGATCAAATTTCTCTACTGCATGAATGAGTCCCAGATTCCCTTCTTCGATGAGATCTAGCAATGACAAGCCGCGATTAATGTAGCGACGAGCAATCTTTACGACCAGGCGTAAGTTACTTTCAATCATCCGCTTGCGGCTGGCTTCATCTCCCTTCAATGCACGGCGCGCGAAGTACACCTCTTCTTCGGCGCTGAGAAGGGGGGTATAGCCAATTTCTTTAAGATAAAGCTGAGTTGCATCCACGGTCGCATCAACCGTATTCGAACGTGGGCTGCGGCTGGCGACTGTTTTAGTGCCTGCTGAAATTAGTTTTTCCGATGAGGGAGGAATTGGTCCCTTGGTTAATCTTTGCTGAATTCCCGGTGTTAGGGGTCGGTGCTGAAATTGAGGTCTAGAATTCTGGCTCTTGTTCTCAAGCTGCATATTTTCTTCTAACACGTGATGTACCCTTTACTTAAACGCCTTATTCCGACGCTGACTTCAGTTAGGGTAATCCTAGGAAGGATTCCTTTACTGCTGTGCAGTCACTCCGGTTTGTAAAGCCTTGGTTTTATCCATTACCTGGATATCAGATGATGATGTGCTCATTTTGTTGTTAGTGATCCACATATCTTATTCTTAACTTCTGATCCAGGTTGCCCCTTCCAAATCATCTACCGACAATATCTGTGGTAGTTAATTAGAGTATAGGAGCTAATCATAAAAAAACGAGTTTTTTGGCCAATTAATTGACGGTTTTTTGCGCAATTTCTTCGATGTGTGTGCTGTGTCAAAATATTGTGTAAGAATTATAAATGACGCGCTAGAAAATGGTCAAAATTTGATCAGCCCAAAAAACTGAAATTGTTTTTGTGCTAAAAAAATTAAAAATCCATTCTAATTTGAAAAACACCACAAGGTTCGTGGAACAGCATTGTCAGTGACACGAAATTCTTAATTCCCTCTGTGCACTAAAATTGTGCGCCTGAAAATTGATAGCCGAGCCAGTTCGGCGTGATCAACAGACCATTCTTTATGTTCTGAACTGTTGGCTTTTCGTCAGGGAAGTGGTAGCTCTGTTTTAATCTTCTCTCTACAATACTGCATCCAATGACCTATCGAAGACCAGTAGCCACCCTGCCACTCTCAAAACGAGAATTATTCGAAAGCTGATTTCATGTCTAGCTGGCGTACAGAGCTTAATCGCTGCCTAATTATCCTAGGCATCACCGGGATATTCGGCCTAGTTATTGGCGAATTATTGCTTGTTTGGCTGTTCGCTCTCGCTGCTTTCGTCGTTATAAGCCTTTATCAACTTAGGCGACTAAACTTCTGGCTGCTTGATGCCACGGCTGACAACAAACTCGAACCTCCCGAAAGTTTCGGGCTATGGGGCGAAATTTTTGACGCCATCTATCGCATCCAAAAACAAGAGCGAAAAGCCAGCCAATTTCTAGAACAGATTATAGATAAGGCACAGGAATCTTCCGCTGCGCTGGAAATGGCTTTTATTATGATTAACAAGCAGGGAAACCTGGACTGGTGGAATTCGGCGGGCGAAAAATTGTTGGGAATAAAGTATCCAGAAGATCGCAACCAATCCGTTACTAACCTAATAAGAGACCCACGCTTTACCGAATATTTTCACAGTGAAAACTACGATAAAACACTAAAGCTGGAAGCTCCTGGAGTCTCGAAAAAAATTATCGAATATCAGATTGCACTGTTTGGCGAACATGAGCGACTGATGATTGTCAGGGATGTCACTCAGCTTCAACGCCTCGAAAACATGCGCAAAGATTTCGTCGGCAATGTTTCCCATGAGCTGGGGACACCTATCACGGTATTCAAAGGCTATCTGGAAGCAATCATAGACAACATGGAAGAGCTGGATCCCAAATGGGAAAAACCAATGTTGCAAATGAAACAGCAAGCCCATCGCATGGAAAATATTGTGCGTGATCTACTAATGCTGACAGCGCTTGAAACCAAGACCTTGCCAAAACAACAAGACGAAATTGAAATTGCAAAACTCATAAGTGAAATCGAAAGCGATACCCAACAAATGTTTCTCGATAAATCCCACGTTTTTACAATCGATAGTGATGAAACAGTGATAATTACAGGGAAAAGAAGCGAACTTTATAGTGCGATTTCAAACCTGGTTGTGAATGCTGCCAAGTACACGCCTGCTAATGGCACCATTAAACTCTCTGCTAAACGTAACGAAAAATTTTTTGATATAGCTGTTGAAGATAATGGAATCGGCATCGAGGCTCAGCATCTTCCTCGCCTGACAGAAAGGTTTTACCGGGTTGATGTTAGCCGTTCTTCAGAAACAGGGGGTACTGGATTGGGGTTGGCAATCGTAAAGCATATTCTCATGCGCCACGATGCGGAATTGGAAATTTCCAGCGAAGTGGGCAAAGGAAGTGCGTTTGTTTGCAAAATCCCTTTGACTCGAATTACTAACAAAGATCTCTCAAACAATCCTGCTATTTCAGAATCCATGCTTGAACCTAATGAATAGGTTCAGGTGCAGGTTTGTCAGTGCGGCTTTAGAAGCCCATCACAATATCTAATTGCAGGCGATCATAATCAATCTTATCGCCGAAACGAGCCTCACCGTACTCGGTGATGGAGTAAGTAAATCCGATTCTAGTGCTGTCTCCCAAGCCAAAAGCACCGCTCAGGATATGACCCTCGTTGTCGGTGCCACCACCGCCAAAATCCGAGTCAGTTAAGGAACCGAGCAACGCGTCTGCCTCGAGATCCTGGTAGCCCCAACCAAATTCCCAATTGCCAAAACCACGCCAGCTACCATAATTGACGCCGAACGCCCACGCGGTGTCGAAATCACTGGCATCGAGATTGTTCACATAATCGGCGTAAAAACTTAAGGGCTTGCCCGCGACCATAAAACTGGCCTCGGCGAATAACTCCCACTCTTCATAGTCGTTAAGCAGTATGCCCGCATCATCGACACTATTGCCGTAGGGATCATTCAGATAGAAAGGTCTACTGCCAGCAACTCCAGCTTCATAGTAACTGGTACCCAGGGTGAGTGAACTATCGTTACTCAATGAGAATTCATAACCGACCTGCAATCCCCACAATGTTGCCTTATCCTGCTGATTGAATTTGTCATCACTCTCGAGAATCATTGTGCCGGCATTGAAAAAGAGCTGATCGCGATCATAGGCCAGGGCAATGCCTTCCGGTCGAAAATCTCCATCGTAGATCAGATTCTGCCCCCCAGGTTTGAAAAATACATTGCGATACTTTCCCGCGGAAAGTTCAGTATCGCTAAATCCACTATAAGTGACATAGGCAAGATCCATTCTCAGATCTTTGGTAAAGCTGCCGCCGCCCAATGTCTGGTTGGTGGAAATAGGATCAGTAGCGCCACTGGCGATACCTAATTCGCCACCCCAATGATCATCCAATTGGGCTGCTATTGAAACGCGAGCCCGGACACGATTGCGGTTTCTGTCTGAAGATCTGGCATCGTCTCCGATATTTTCGAAACGGGGCCGCATATCTCCACCAATCTCGATTGCGTCTGTCCATGAACTGGCCCGTGCGAATGACTGAGTATCTTCCACTACTTCGCTGATTAATTGGTTGTTGCCCTCTAATTGTTCTAGACGAGCAGATAATGCAGCGATCTGTGAGCGCAGCTCTTCGATTGTGGCTGAGTCAACCTGTGCGCTAACAGTCGGGCTGACTAAAAGTGTCAGAGCCAGCAGCAGATTTAGCGGGCAAGCTCCACTGACAAGATGACTTTTCCGGGATTGTTGCGGTGTTAACGTCGAAACTATCAAGATAAAAGAAGTTGAAATTCTACGTAAAAATTTTGCCATGCCCATTTGTGAGTCTCCAGAATAACTGACTGAAAGCACTAGAAATGCTGGGCATTATTATCTTTCTAAAATATTACAGAATAATGACAATTTGACAGAATCGTCAGATAAGTGAAATTTAATAACTATTGAGCTTATTCGGCATCCACTATTTGGTAAGCAAGGCTATCCAAGTTTTCATGGCGAACATCCATTCCCTTGACCAAATAAATGACATGCTCCGCAATGTTTTTAGCATGATCACCAATGCGCTCTAGTGCTCGTAACGCCCAAAGCAAATTAAGAACACGGGATATGCTCCTAGGATCTTCCATCATGTAAGTAATCATTGAGCGGGTCGCAGAGCGGTACTCCTTATCCACATCTGCATCACCCTGAGCAACCGCGAGAGCTGCTTCAGCGTCATAGCGGGCGAAGGCATCTAAGGCCTGGCTCACGAGGGTGGTTACACTCTCTCCCAAATGTTTGAACTCAACAAAACCTTCCGGAAATTCTCGTTCTTCGCTGAGTTTAATTCCCATTTTTGCAATTTTTGCAGACTCATCACCGATGCGTTCGAGATCTCTCACGGTTTTGATGATTGCCAGGACTAAACGCAAATCGCTTGCAGCTGGCTGTCGTCTGGCGAGAATCAAACTGGCTTCTTCATCGATTTTTAGTTCCATCGCATCGATTTCATCATCTTCTTTTACGATGCGACTGCCCAGTCCACTATCAGCATTAACTACTGATGCGAGCGCATCGTTTAGTTGTTTTTCAACGGCGCCACCCATTTCCATCATGTGATTCTTCACATCTTCCAATTCGGCATTGAATTGTTTCGAAATGTGATGACCGTGTTCTTCTGCTTGAGAATTCATAGGAGCACCTGAGGATGTTCTACCGGTTCTGGGAATTATTCCTGATTAATAATCAGCAATGTTAGCCGTAGCGGCCAGTAATATAATCTTCTGTTTGTTTCTCTTTCGGATTAGTAAAAATATTATCTGTCGTATCGAATTCCACCATGTTGCCCATGTATAAAAATGCAGTGTAATTGGAAACGCGTGCTGCTTGTTGCATATTGTGGGTAACAATAATAATTGTATATTTTTTCTTTAGTTCGTTTATCAGCTCTTCAATCTTTAATGTAGAGATCGGATCGAGGGCCGAGGCAGGTTCATCCAACAGCAACACTTCAGGCTCAACAGCAATCGTTCTTGCGATAACCAATCGTTGCTGTTGACCTCCCGACATACCAAGCGCACTGTCGTGCAGGCGATCTTTAACTTCATCCCAGAGCGCCGCGGCTTTTAATGATTCTTCCACAACCTTATCGAGCACTCGCTTTGTATTTATGCCCTGAATGCGCAGCCCATAGGCCACGTTTTCATATATGGATTTCGGAAACGGGTTAGGTTTTTGAAATACCATTCCTACTCGTCGTCTTAAGTCTGCGACATCAATATCACGCTCATAAATATTCTGACCGTCTAAAACGATTTTTCCTTCGATTACACAGTCGTCAACTAAGTCATTCATTCTATTGAAGCAACGCAATAGGCTGGATTTTCCACAGCCGCTTGGCCCAATAAATGCAGTTACTCGCTGCTTTGGAATATTCAGATCAATATTGATTAGCGCTTGCTTATCCTTCGCGTAAAACAAATCTAAATCCTTAACGTCGATGCAAGTCTCGAGTTGCTCATCAGCAGCCGATTCTTCTTTTAATACGGAAGAAACATCAACTTTTCGCACATCGCTGTTAGGTTCTAATTCTTCTTTGGTATTCATATCATTCATCACGCATTACTACTCACTATCTAAACATCTAAAGCTTTGTATTTTTCACGTAGATGATTACGTAAGGCTACAGCAGTTAAATTAAGTACAGCAATGACTATGACTAGTAGTAATGCCGTTGCAAATACAAGCGGTCTCGCTGCTTCAATATTAGGGCTTTGAAATCCAACATCGTAAATATGGAAGCCCAGATGCATAAATTTCTGTTCCAGGTGCAAATAAGGGTAATTCCCATCTAATGGCAGCGAAGGTGCCAATTTTACTACCCCCACCAACATTAGTGGAGCTACTTCTCCAGCTGCCCTGGCCACTGCCAGAATCAAGCCAGTCATCATAGCAGGGCTCGCCATTGGTAATACCACCCGCCACAGTGTCTCAAACTTGGTAGCACCCAATGCCAGACTGCCCTCGCGCACGCTACGAGGTATACGCGCAAGGCCTTCTTCGGTAGCCACGATCACCACTGGCACAGTTAACAGGGCTAATGTTAGCGAAGCCCAAAGCAAGCCCGGTGTACCAAATGTCGGCGCTGGTAGTGCTTCAGGATAGAAGAGCTGATCAATTTCTCCACCAACAATGTAAATGAAAAAGCCCAGGCCAAAGACTCCATAAACAATAGATGGGACACCAGCCAAATTGTTCACAGCGATTCGAATTGTACGAGTTACGAAGCCTTGCTTTGCATATTCACGCAAATAGACAGCTGCCACGACGCCAAATGGCGTCACAAATACCGACATCAGTAAAACCATCATGACAGTACCAAAAATTGCAGGAAAGATTCCGCCCTCAGTATTTGCCTCTCGAGGTTCATCGGTGAGAAATTCTCCCACCTTAAGGAAGTAAGTACCGATCTTTGCAAAAACACTCATCTGATTAGGACGATACGCTAAAACAATGTCGGCAATGTCAATTTCCGACTCCTGGCCATTCGCGGCAACGAATACTGCTGTGTCACGATTAAAGCTCTCATACAATTCAATCAATTGAATTTGTAGTGCTTCATATTCAACATCGAGTGCTGCTCTGTCCTCGTCAATATCCGCCATTGCCGCCGTAGTATTCTCGCCATCTAATTCTAAGCGTCGCTCGCGCAGTCTTAAGCGTTCCATTTGATAGTTGATCTGGCCAATTTCATCTTTTTCTATTTCATAGATTTGATCGTAAATTGAAAGCGCCCTATCAAGTCGAATTAAAAATTCATCCCATGCCGCATAATCCTCTACCGCGCTTGGATCTGAACTGACAATGGAAGTGCCGCTCTCTCTAACCTCAGTAATAAAGCCGTAGAAATTACCCCACTCTCTTCGCTCGAGGGCGATTATGTTTGCTGGATATTCAACGTCTGAAACATAGTCACTCAATACCCAAGTAAAGTCAGCGCCAGTTAAATCTCGATTGCCCAGCTTTAAAAGATTTCGCTGATAAGTTTCTTGAGATTCATCAATTGGAATTCCGGAAGATGCAATCTGCACAGCAGGAATCACCTCACTCTCAACAAATTCACCGATAACTTGGGTGACAAGTGCATCCCCTGAGCTATTCGGTGGCGCATAATTCGCCTGCATCACATCGTGGGGCCAAAAGTGACTTAATCCTCGTACAGCCAATAGAAGCAACAGGCCAATCACCATTACGATGCTGATAGCGACGGCACCTGCATTAATCCAAATCCAAGGGGTACCCTTATTAACCCATCTGGCTAACTTAATTCTCATATCGTGCTGTACTTCGTCCTCAAGCGCTGCCTGATTATCTCGGCCAATGTGTTAAACACAAACGTAAACATAAACAAAACCAGTGCTGCCAGAAATAAAATACGGTAATGAGTGCTATCAACTTCTGACTCTGGAATTTCAACCGCGATGTTGGCTGCTAATGTACGCATTCCTTCAAATATATTTGCATCCATGATTGGCGTGTTTCCGGTAGCCATTAAAACAATCATGGTTTCGCCCACGGCTCGCCCTAATCCAATCATCAATCCTGAAAAAATTCCCGGACTCGCCGTCGGCAAAACAACGCGATACAAACTCTGCCAAGGCGTAGCTCCCAGCGCGAGTGATCCATAAGTCAATTGCTTTGGCACGGTGAAAATTGCATCTTCAGCTATGGAAAAAATGGTAGGAATAACTGCAAATCCCATAGCAAATCCCACTACTAGGGCATTACGCTGGTCATAACTGATTCCTAGATCATTTGTTATATAAAAACGCAGGTCACCAGCGAAAAAACGCTTTCGAGTGGTCCGGCTACAACAAATGACAAATAACCAAATATTAGAATGACGGGTATTAGAATCCCTGCTTCCCAACCCTCTGGAACGCTGTGCCTGAAGTTGTGAGGAAGTTGAATCCACAGGAAACTAGCCAGCAAGATACTGATCGGAAGTACAATCAGCATGCTGAAAATGCCTAACAAATTTTGTTCTACAAAAGGTGCGAGCCAAAGCCCGGCCAAAAAGCCCAATACCACAGTAGGAAGAGCTTCCATCAGCTCCACCAGGGGTTTAACTTTGCGCCGCATTGCTGGCGCCATAAAATAGCCGGTGAAAATGGCACCACAGATTGCTAATGGAGCTGCTAAGAGCATGGCGTAGAAGGCAGCTTTTAAGGTTCCAAATGAAAGCGGAACTAAACTGTACTTCGGTTCAAATTCGTTGGTAGAAGCAGAAGATTGCCAAATATATTCTGGCTCTGAATACCCTTCATACCAAACTTGATTCCAGAGTGCCCCCCAGGAAACTTCCGGATGTTCATTGTCAACCTCCCAAGTTCTGTAATTCCCTGGAGAAGTCTCAACCAGTAGTGCGTCACCGCGCGGAGAAATGGCGATGCTTAGAGGCGTGCTATCCAGTAATTTAGTCTGCAGGACTTTGCGATTTGAGGTTGTATTGAATATTGCGAATTCACCATCGGCGTCCGCCGCCACAAAGTTTTTCCTTCGCTGTTCTGGAGTAATTGATGTAATCGGTTGATTGGCAATGGAGAAAGTACGTATCTTTTGTAGATTTAAGGCTTCTTCGTTTCTTACCAGGAACCATTGCGCGATGTTGCCGGCGCTGTCAGAGACTAATAGCGATATCCCACCTAATAGAAATCGTACATTAGTGATGTCTGCGCCGTTGTCATTGATAAAAGTCTCAATTGAAAAACTCTCAACTTCCTCATTAAAACTTGCTCGTATATCCAGTAAGCGCGCGAGTCCATTGTTTCCAATTGCGAACAGCCAGCGTTGATCACTGTCTATAAACAATTGCGAGGCATTGGTTGCAACTACATTTATACTCGCTATTTCAGTCTCAAAATTTCCACCTTCACCTCCACTACCACCCAGACTAAAGGCCGCTAGTAGACTGCGTTGCTGACTCACTCGCAACAGTGCTAATGCTCCTTGTTCATCGACTCCAGCTAGGAGCATGGCGTCATCTGACGAACGTAGGTTCAAGGCCGCAACAGGGGAATCTTCGAACAGTGTGAAAGGTTCATTGCCGAAAGGATATTCAATAGAAGGTGTAATAATTCGCTGATTATCAGCTTGAGAAAACGAAATTTCATAGTTGTAGCTTGCAACTAGCGCTCTACCATCTATCGAACCCAGGGCAAATACTCCGTTCGATTCGGTATCCAGGGAAAAGCTATTTATTTCGAAGTTGTCCGGAATATTGAGTGCCACTTCACTGACTAGAGAACCATCCCCCAAATTAAAAAAGAGAACATTCCCCGTCTCGTCCAGGCGCATGGCAATTTCCGATTGCTCTTCGATCGCCAGATGGATGCTTTGGCTAGAGGCCGCCGTAGTAACTTGGAATTCAGTGCCTTCATGCAGCTCAGCTCCTCGAAATAGAGGGACAACTTCATAAAACAGATAGAGAAAAATTAACAGAATCGCGACGATAACACCGACCCCACCTATCGCGATTAGGACACTGGCGGATTGATCATAGAAGTGACGAAGTTTTCGCCGTAATCTAATCTTGTCAGAACCCAAATCGATCTTTTTTTCATCGTCAGTGAGTGCTACTTCACTCAATGGCGGAGAATTTGAGGTGGTATCAGTTGGCATCGACTAAGGGTTGTCCCGGTTATGTTACTTACTGGAAAAAGCGGGTAATGCTATCAATCATCAGCAAACGCAATAAAGTTTCAGCCTCAGTGAGACTGAGCCTCTATGTAAAACATTCGACGACTTAAGCAAATGTGACTATTTCATTCCCAATGTGCCAAGAGTAATTTCAACCACATTGGCAGGTAGGGGAATGTATCCATCTTTTATAACAATCTCTTGTCCGGCTTTGGAAAGAATTGACTTCACGAACTCTCTTTCTAAAGGAGGAAGCTCGCTATTTGGCTCCTTGTTCACATAAACCCAGAGAAATCGAGCGAGTGGATAATTTCCAGCAACAGAATTTTCGGGTGTCGCTTCGAAATAGTTACTGTTCGCATTTGTGGCGATGGGTACCGCACGAACCGATGATGTTCGATAGCCGATACCAGAATAGCTGATACCGTTAATCGAAGTACTAACCGATTGCACTACGGACGCTGAACCAGGCTGTTCATTAACATTGTTTTTGAAGTCACCTTCGCAGAGAGCAACATCTTTAAAATACCCATAAGTTCCAGACACTGAATTTCTACCGAATATTTGAATGTCTCGACGTTCCCAAGGTCCACGCATAGCTAGCTGGCCCCAGGTATCAACGCTTTGGGAATAGCCACAACGTTGATTCGAAGAGAAAACTGCATCCACCTGCTGAATAGTCATGCCGTCGATGGGATTATCTTTATGCACATAAACAGCAAGCGAATCGATAGCGACTGGAATCGCGGTGGGCTTATGACCGTAGCGTGTTTCGAAGGACTCGATCTCATTGTCCTTCATTTCACGACTCATCGGACCAATATTTGAAGTACGCTCGGTGAGTGCTGGAGGAGCGGTGGACGAACCTGCCGCTTGAATTTGAATATTTACATTCGGATAAAGTCGCTTGAAATCTTCAGCCCAAAGTGTCATCAGGTTAGCGAGAGTATCCGACCCTACGCTAGAGAGATTTCCAGAAACTCCACTGGTACGTTCGTAATCAGGAAGAGCCTGATCAACCTCTGCTGCAATGCTGCTGAATGACAGCTGCGCGCATACAGCAAGAAAAATCAATTTGCTCAAAAATTTAGCCCGCATCTATAGCCTCCAAAGGTAGAAATTTGCGTAAAAACCTAGGAGAGACTATAGGCACTTAATATTACAGAATTATGACAATTCATTTACTAAGCTGCGCTAGATCAAGCCGCAACCACCTACTAGGGCTATATTGAAGCGATATGTTAGAATTCTCGGCCCAGCCTCGAAAATAGAGGACTCGGGAAACAAAACGCCTTAGATTCTTAGGCAAAGATTTCAGCAACTTATGGCACAGATACCAACAAATAACACTCTTGAGGTGGTCATCGACAATTCCGTACCCGACACAGGTGCTGAATCGGATGAGGCTATTGAACTCGATCTTAGTAGTAGTGAATTTTATGAAAATCGCGAGTTAAGTTTTCTGAGTTTTAATTTGAGAGTACTCGAACAAGCTAAAAATCAGCAGCATCCCCTGCTCGAACGTCTAATCTTTCTTCTTATATATAGCTCCAATCTCGACGAGTTCTATGAGATCCGTGTTTCAGGCCTCAAGAAGCAATTAGACTTTGGACGGCAGCGACCAGGCGCAGACGGCAAGTACCCAGAGGAAACGCTCAAGGAAATTCATGAACAAGTGCGCGCTGCTCTCGGTGAACAATATCGAATTTTAAATGATGAATTACTACCGTCCTTAGCTAAAGAGGAAATTCACTTTATCCATCGCTCCAAATGGAATGATGAGCTCGCCGAGTGGACAAAACAATATTTTGTAGAAGAAGTCGTACCGGTGGTGAGCCCGCTAGGTCTTGATCCTGCCCATCCTTTTCCAAGGTTGGTAAATAAGAGTCTCAATTTTATCCTTTCCCTAGAAGGTAAAGACGCCTTTGGTAGAGATAGTGGGCTAGCCATTGTTCCTGCTCCAAGATCACTGCCAAGGTTAATTAAGGTTCCTAAGGAGATTATTCCTGAAGGTGATAACTTCATTTTCCTCTCTTCAGTTATTCACAATTATGTTGATGAATTTTTTCCAGGCATGTCAGTCAAAGAATGTCATCAATTCCGCGTAACCAGAAATTCAGATCTGGAAATGTCCAAGGTCGAAATAGAAGACGTTGCCAGCGCCCTCCAGGGAGAATTACATAGCCGTCGATTTGGTGCTGCTACGAAATTGGAAGTTGGAAAAGAATGTCCAGAAGAGCTGACAAATTTTCTCTTAGAACGTTTTAACCTGTCGGAAGAAGAACTATTTAGACTGGATGGGCCCGTGAATCTGCAGCGCTTGATGGCAGTGACGAGCATGGTGGATCGACCTGACTTACAGTTTCCGAAATTCTCTCCCGGTTTGCCTAAAGCGCTGGAAGAAGATAGCGACATATTCGCGGCAGTGCATAAAGAAGATCAGTTCTTATTGCACCCTTATGAGTCGTTTACTCCAATTATCGATTGGGTAAGACAAGCCGCGAAAGATCCCTCAGTTTTATCAATTAAACAAACCTTATACCGAACCAATGAGTCTTCAGAATTAGTAGAAGCACTCGTAGAGGCTGCCCGCAATGGTAAAGAAGTTACTGTTGTAATCGAACTACGAGCTCGATTTGATGAAGAAGAGAACATGAATTTTGCAAGCATCCTGCAAGAAGCTGGTGCCGTTGTCGTATATGGAGTTATGGGCTACAAAACCCACGCTAAGATGTTGCTGTTTGTACGCAGAGTTGGAAACCACCTGACTCGGTACGCACACCTCGGTACTGGGAACTACCACCGTAAAAATTCATTGCTTTATACCGACTATAGTTTACTCACAGCAGATGAAGTCTTGTGCGCAGATGTACACAAGGTATTTCAACAAATTACCGGTATGGGCAAAAAGATCCATCCAAAGCTGTTAATCCATGCACCATTCAACCTACGTAAAGGCCTGGTAAAGCTAATTGATCAAGAAAAAACTGCTGCGTTAGAAGGAAATCCGGCGCGAATAATTGCAAAAATGAATGCGCTTACTGATCCTGCGATAATCAAAGAACTCTACGCAGCATCTCAAGCAGGTGTAAAAATCGACTTGATAGTCAGAGGGACCTGTTGTTTAAAACCAGGGCTGCCGAAAGTAAGTGAAAACATTCGCGTGATATCGGTAGTTGGTCGATTTCTCGAACATTCGAGAGTCTACTTTTTTCTTAATGCTACTCATCAGGTGTACTGCTCATCAGCAGATTTAATGGAGAGAAATCTCTCCAATAGAATTGAAGTCTGTTTTCCGATCCTGAAAAAGAAACATGCAAACCGTATTATGGAAGAAATGGAAATCTACCTCGCTTCCCCGGCTCAAACCTGGGAACTCAATGTTGAAGGAGAATACATAGAAAGGGTTCCAGAAGAAGATAGTCCAGCCGATGTACAGAACCAACTTTTGAATAAGTTAGCCACGACGTAAATTAACCTTTTGCGAAGCTAACCTCAGGCAATTCACTCGATTCCATCGCCTGAAAGGTTTTCTCATTTCTCACCATAAAATCTAACATTCCCTCACGCAGTGCAGTTGCACTAAAGTTTATTACTTCAACTTGATAAGATTCCATTAGTCCAACCAGAATACACCAACCTGCTAAGAGTAAATCCCGTCGACGCTCTTTTAATCCTGGCAACTCAGTATCATCGGCAATGGCATCAGCTATTTTCCCCTTTAATTCCAGTAGCGCATTTAACTGAATCTGTTTCTGGCCATAAGCGTGTGCTTCGCAGATAAATGCGAGCATTTTTACAGTTCCTGAAGAAGCGAACGCATCTTTCCATTCAGCTTTATCTACTACCGGAGCGATAGGTTCAAAAACTTTACGAGCAGCGGCAACACCTTCATCCATTTGTGCTGTTAATATTTCTACAGGACTGTTGGAGTCCGCAAAAAAATTATCTCTCCAGCTTACACTGCCTATAGCGAGGGATTCAGTCAGCAATCTTTCGTGCTTCCTGCCAATTACAATTTCAGTGCTGCCTCCGCCGATATCGATTACTAGTCGTTGTGTTTCAACTACAGGAAGTGCTGTGATTACACCTGCATAGATTAAGACTGCCTCTTGTACGCCAGTTATTACTGAAATATCGATACCTTTTACTTTAGCGGCTTGTATAAACTCTTCAGCATTAGCAGCCACGCGAAAGGTATTTGTGCCGAGGGCCCAATAGCGCTGCACGGGATATTGCTTCATTAGAAGTTTAAATCGGTGTAAACAGGAGAGTCCGCGTTCAAAAGCTTGTGATGAGATGCGGCCGGTTGAACTTACATTTTCGCCGAACTGAACTTTTTCACTCAAGCGTTCGATGATTTGAATGCGCCCATTTTCCCATTCACCGATAAGTAAATGAAAACTGTTGGAGCCCAGATCGATACATGCATGCATAGAGTACTAACCAGCTTGTCTTTCGCCCAGCTCAATTGGACCATGATCGAAGGCTTTTTGAAAAGCCTATTAAAGATATCGACAAGTAGAAAGGATAGTGAAGGAAAGCCCGGCGACCTGGATGAAAGTACGGACTTTCCAGAATAGTTACATCATTGACTGCTGATAATTTTCAATGCCCACTCTTTCGATGAGTGAAAGCTGTGTCTCCAGCCAATCTACGTGTTCTTCTTCGCTGTCTAATATAGATGACAGTAAATCACGACTCACGTAATCGCTGACTGATTCGCAGTAGGCAATGCCCTCTCTTAGATCGGGGCAGGCCATATGCTCGAGGCGCAAATCACACTCCAACATTTCTTTTACATTTTCGCCGATAAGGAGTTTCCCCAGATCCTGCAAATTAGGGAGGCCTTCCAAGAACAAAATTCGCTTTGTAAGTTCGTCCGCATGCTTCATTTCGTCGACGGATTCTTCGTATTCCTTTGCTGCTAGCTTCGCCAGACCCCAATCTTCATACATACGCGAGTGAAGAAAATATTGGTTTATGGCAACGAGTTCATTGCCTAGTGCTTTATTCAGGTATTCGATGACTTTGGGATCTTTGGCTTGCATTCTTTTTCCTTGAAAGGTTTTCTCAGCAGGTGTTGCGAAAGGTTCTCTTTTTAGTGTCGGCATGTCAAGGAATTACTTGCGTAAGTCATTGATATCTATAAGAAAGCTAAATGATAAGCAATCCCATTTCGATTTAGGCAGGACATAAATCTCAGGCCCATCAAAGCGGCTGTCAGAAGTTCATTAGAGGGAGTTGTTGCAGGTTAAGCGGCGTTTACGTAGCCAGCAGACTTGCTGAATTCTTTGACGATGGTTTGAGCGAGTTTGCCGCACTTACCGCATTCGCTGGCAATACCTGTTTGCGCCTGAACGTCGGAGAAATTATTGGCTCCGTCGCGGCAGATATCGCGAATTTGATGGTCGGTAACTTGTCGGCAGATACAAACGTACATAGAAATTTCTCGGCTAAGGTTTTATTTAAATCTAAATGAGAATGATTGTCAACTAGATTTAGATCTGCTACTTTACAGACCTTGTAATCCATCCTGTATATCGAAGTAACTTGTTGAATTTTAAGTGTTTTACCTACCAGTATGAATCAAACTTCCCTTTCAGCTGCCAATAGTGCAGATCGTTGCGTCGTGCTCGGAATAGCGTCCGAGCCCGCTGAAATCAAGAGTCGCCTCTATGCCCTCGGGGTAATCCCGGGCTCGGCATTGGAGATACTCCGCCTGGCCCCTTTGGGAGATCCAATACAGGTAAAGGTTGGCGGTAGTTTTATCAGCATCAGAAAAGCGGAAGCAAACCTCATTCAGGTTGAGATTCAATAGCTATGCGCAAAATTGCACTCATCGGTAATCCTAACTGCGGTAAGACCACCCTCTTCAATATCCTGACTGGTGCGAATCAGAAAGTGGGGAACTGGCCGGGTGTTACTGTTGAGAAAAAATTTGGCTATTTTTCCATTGCTGATGAAAAGGTAGAACTGGTTGATTTACCGGGTATCTATTCCCTTGAACTCGAACATAAAGGCGTCGATGAAGAAATTGCCTTTGATTTCATCGAACAAGGTGACATCAGTTTAATAATTAACATTATTGATGCCACGAATCTGGAACGGAGCCTGGTGTTAACTCAACAGCTCCTTGAAAAATCGATTCCGATGGTTGTCGCAGTCAACATGCTCGATGTAAGTGAGCAACAAGGAATCACGATTTCACCGCAAGCGCTAGCAAATCAGCTCAGCATCCCAATAATTCCTCTCATTGCCTCTCGTAAGCAGGGCGTTGAAGAACTAATGACTGAGTTGGCTGCAGTTTCTGCAGACCCTGAGAAAGGCATTAGCCAGCTGCAAACTGACAACATAGAACAAATTGATGACAAAATTTTGCAGCGCTATCACCAATCCCGCCACTTGGTTGATGGCGTTGTCGAAGTAAGCCCAACTCAACACAGTCTTTCCGAGCGTATTGATTCGGTCGTACTCAATCGCTGGCTGGGCGTACCGATCTTTCTGTTTATGATTTACATGATGTTTACTGTCGCCGTAAACGTCGGTGCGGTTTTCATCGATTTCTTCGATATCTTGTTCGCGGCTGTCTTAGTGGATGGCACTACCTGGCTTTTGGAACAGATATCCATGCCGGCAATTGGCATAACAATTCTAGCGCAAGGAGTTGGCGGTGGTATTACCCTTGTTGCGACTTTTATTCCGGTAATCGGCTTTCTCTATTTATGCTTATCATTTCTTGAAGATTCCGGTTACATGTCCCGCGCTGCGTTCGTTATTGATCGATTAATGAGCGGAATCGGCCTGCCTGGTAATGCCTTCGTACCACTGATTGTTGGCTTTGGTTGCAATGTACCGGCAGTAATGGCGGCCCGTACTCTCGGTCGCGATAGTGACCGACTAATGACGATTTCTATGGCTCCTTTCATGAGCTGTGGCGCAAGATTAACGGTCTACGCCTTATTCGCTGCAGCCTTTTTTCAACAGAACGGCCAGAACATCGTGTTTGGACTGTACTTATTGGGAATTGGTTTAGCTATTTTTACCGGATGGATATTTCGCAAACAATTGTTTACCGAAGAAATCACTCCTTCCTTCCAGGAAATGCCTGCTTACCATGTTCCGATTGCTCGCAATATCTTGATTACTACCTGGTTTCGACTAAAAGGATTCATCTTCCGTGCGGGTAAAACCATTGTTGTGGTAGTGATTGCTCTGAGTTTCTTAAATTCAATAGGCACCGATGGCAGTTTTAATAATGAAGATTCTGAGAATTCTGTTCTTAGTGTTGTCGGCAAATCTATCACCCCCGCTTTCGCTCCTCTGGGTATTGAAGAAGACAACTGGCCAGCCACGGTAGGACTTTTTACTGGCATGTTTGCCAAGGAAGCCATCGTCGGCACACTGGACGCTTTGTACAGCGAACCGGCTGGGGCTGATGATGATGGTGGGCCGCCAGATTTAGCTGCGGCAGCGAGCGCAGCGATCGGCACCATTGGAACAGAACTCGCCGCCCTGGGTGGTGCCCTGACCGATCCTCTGGGTATATCCATCGGCGACGTATCAGATGTAGAAGCGGTGGCTGAAGAACAGGAAGTTAGCAGCAGTACCCTGACCAATATGGCTTCGCTTTTTTCAGGTCCCTTCGCCGCCTTCTGTTACTTAGTCTTCATTCTTTTGTATGCACCCTGCGTTGCCGTCTTAGGCGCTGTGAATAAAGAAGCAGGATGGCGCTGGACTCTGTTAATTTTCAGTTGGTGTACCGGTCTTGCTTATATAACTGCAACAGTCATTTATCAGCTGGGAACCTTCTCTGTAAACCCACTGTTTTCGTCAATTTGGATTGCTGCCATGTTAACGATACTGATAGTTTTTATTCTTAACTTGAAGAAATTATCCAGTAAGATGGTGCCTAAGAATCTAATTCAGGCCGTACAACTCTAAGCGGAGCGCAATCTTGTCAGACTCTAATGCACAGGTCCTCCAGCAACCTGTCTTTAAGCTATTGGCCGGCGCTTTTGTTTTTGTCTTAGTGCTGAAACTCTTCTTCGCGGCAGTTCTGGATTTATACAGCGACGAAGTATTCTATTGGCAAGCCTCTGCATACCCTGCTCTGGCCTATAGCGATTTGCCTTTTATTACCTCCTTACTGGTTGGCGTCGGCTCGAGCTTAGATGCAGGCAATCCCTTTACCGTGCGCCTGCTCTTTATTGTCCTGGGAACCTCACTGCCCTTGCTAATCTACTGGCTCGCATTACCAATCACGAATCGGCAGCAAGCTATAGAAGCAGCCGGCTTGTGTTTATGCTTACCCTTGGCTGCTTTTTTAGGATTACTAGCCGTTCCCGATGTACCCCTTCTAGTTTTTGGTGTTCTCTCAATTGGTTTTTTCGAGCGGGCGATACGCACCAATGCATGGAAATACTGGTTGGGAGTTGGAATCTTTGCTGCGCTTGGTTTGAGCACCCACTACCGCTTTTTTTTGTATCCCACTGCAGCGATATTGTTTCTCAGTTTCTTTAAGCCAGCACGAATTCAATACGGCAATCCACGATTGTGGGTAGCTATGTTTATTGCTGCGATAGGTTTAACCCCTATTCTATGGTTTAACTTTAACAACGAGTTAAGCAGTGCCAGTTTCTATTTTGTTGACCGTCATCCCTGGGAATTTCAGCTAAGCGGCCTGCTCCATGTGTTTAAGCAAGCTGGATTATCGACACCCCCTTTGTATCTAATCTTTCTTTTCGCACTCTTCCTTCTTTATAAGAATGCTAAAGAAGGCAGCAGCAGCGCAGCATTGTTGTTAAGTGTTTCCCTCACCAATCTATTAGTGTATCTGGTGTTAGCTCCCTGGACCGATGCAACCAGTACCAGCATTCACTGGCCGCTATCTGGCTACATGCCATTATTGGTTTTCGCCCCGCTTGCAATCCGCGAGACTTACAGTTGGGCGCAAACAAAATGGAACGAAGCAACGGCATTAAAACTTACCAAGGCAATTCCGATTATTGGATTTACTGGCGCGGTAATAGCGTTACTTGGCGTGGGCTCACAAGCCTTTCAACTGCCACTGCAAAACCTGGTGGGCACGGGCGTACTATCCAATAAAATGGCCGGCTGGGATGAATTTGCTGATTACACAGAATCAATCCTGGCTGCTGAGTTTGATGCAAGTGAACCGATCATCGTAACTGACAATTATTACACTGCCGCTCAGGTTGAATTCGCCGGATTGTCCCGCGATGTTTATACACTTGACCGGGATAAAGCAATACGAGACGGGCGAATAACTCAGTATGAATTGTGGAGCAAAGATGAATCTGGATTGAGTGCACAAAGTAATCGAGAAGTGTTGTATATAAATGAAGACAGCACGCTGACTGTGCCAGACAAACACGAGTTGCTTGCAATCATGTGTGGCCGCGTAGGCCGAATTGAACACATTGATGAATTATCACTCTACAATGGAGACAAACAATTTAGTTTCTATAAAACAGATGAGCTACTTGGACAGATTTTTAATTCTACCTATCGGGCGCAACCCTGTCCCTTCCCCGCCCGAGCGTGGATTGACTTTCCTATTGAAGGCGATGTGTTATCAGGAACAGTAAACATTAGCGGATGGGCCTACAACGAAGATGTTGGTATTGATAGTGTCGAATTAGTAATTGACGGCGAATTTGTTAGCACCGCAAATTACGGAATGCCCCGGCCAGACGTTGTCACTGCAATGGAAGTTTCCAGCGATCCTAATGCACCACGCTTAGGTTTCAATATAGGATTTGATAGCAGCGATTTTGCTAATGGCAGGAGCCAATTAGCAATCGACCTTATTAGTCAACAAGGGATCAGAACTCGCTATGGAGAGAGAACAGTATTTATAGAGAATTAATTTAGGGGTCTTAATACTTCGACAGCGATACGCCACTCATTGTTGTTCTTGAATCGCCATTGACGCAAATAGCTTGATTGAAAATACCTGCCATCTTCATCCAAAACCGCAGCCTCACCAATATTGGCCTCCATGATTCCATAGGTATATCCCATTTCTTTCGAGGTAGAGAGGAAGCCTCCCATGTGGGTAAGATTAATTGGATTTGTTGGACTGAGCTGATCGTCTAAATAGGCACCATAAACAGAACTGGCTGCATCAGCTCCAATTGCCGGAGCCATTCCTGGTAGATATACCCGTGTACTTTCCAATCCGAAACGTAGCAAGGCCCTTTGTCCCCCCCGAAAATTTATCGATCTTCCGAACAAATTGTCGGCATCGATCAGACTTTGCATCGTGTTGTCTTCGGCGGTAGCCATGACTGGATGAGCGGTTTCTTCCAATATCGGACGAGTGTCTTCGAAATCTGGCTCAACATTCAAACTTAAGAATCCTGGAATTCCCGCGGCCATGTCAGCCATTAACTCCCAGCGCCCTTCATTTTTTTTCCATATTGAGACTAAATGACCAAAAAAATAAGGATCGTCCTGGGTTGGATCAATAGCCTCATAGGGTCCTGCGGTTAAACCCAGATCACCATCACGAGACACATCGATGTAGTGGGATTCCCAGGTTAATTCGTCGGCTTCCTGTTCGTTGGTGCGGTATTCTTCGAGAGCATCAATGGGTCCTAAGCCATCGCGAAACACTACTGATCCTTCACCTAGAAATTCAAGAAAGGCTTCAGTCCGACCAATTTCATTCGCGAGATCAGCATAGGATTGATCGGCCGCTGAAAGTTCCAACCAATGTTGGAATTGACCGATTTCCTGTGCCGCACCGCTATGCAGATCAATAACAGCCAGGAAAGCGCATGACATTAAAACTATTTGGAATCGTTTCACCATCGCAATTCGGAAATTTTCCATAAATTTGGACTACAGGGATAGTAATCGGAATCTTTGGATGGATATAGAGATAATTCGACCAAACTGGGTTAGAGATAGCTAAGCAATTGAATATTTGGAATTTCTATTACCAATATGAATTGCGCTTTAGATTGTGCGAACTGCCCTGAATCGCTAGAATTTGGCCCTACTATTGGTAGCTGGACTATCAACTCGGCAACTGGACTGCTTAACCCCTAACCTCGGCCAACAATCACCGTGCTTATCAGATCGCTGCAGAAAGTGTTGATATCGCTAATGGCATTCTTTTTGGGAATGCATTTTGCTGTGGCGCAAATTCAGCCAATTACCGTTACTAACGATCCTCAACCCTTGTCTGTCGCTGAGTATGTCGAATATTACGAAGATAGCTCCGAGGCTCTAACCATAGATGATGTCTTAGCTCCTAACTTTGGAGTGAATTTCATTCCCCACAATCGCGACATTCTTCACTTTGGTATAACGAGTTCAGCCTATTGGCTGCGATTCAATCTAGACTGGTCGAACATGCCTGAAGGGAGTTCCAAGGTTCTGGAATTCGGGCCTCCAAAAATTGTGGCTGGTTTTGTTCGCGGCGGCATCGAACTGTTCGTAGTCGATGCACAGGGCAACCTCGAAAACTCATTTTTACTCGGCAACCAGGACAACGACAGAGAGTTAAAAACTTTAAGCCGTGGATTTGCTCTCAATATAGATCGTGACTTTGGCGATCAGATCTACCTGCGCATTACCAGTGCCCGCCCATTTCGATTGCCTATCTCTCTCTGGGATGCAGAAAGTTATCGGCAGAAAACGGTGCAGGCAGATACCGTGCTTGGAGTACAGTACGGCATCTTGCTGGCCATGATTTTCTACAATCTTTTCCTGTTTTTTTCGATTCGTGAGCCAAGTTACATTTACTACGTCGCTGCCATTGCAACTCAAGCAGGATTCATATTTCTCGACTCGAAACATTTTCGCTATTTATTGGGCGAACTTTACAGTGGAGCCTGGTATGTAGATATGGCAGAGCGACTTATCTATCCGCTTCTGGTAATTACTGCTTTGCTGTTTCAACGCTCGTTGCTGCGAATTTGGGAAAACAATCTAAAACTCGATCAAGTGGTCAAGATAGCGCTAGGTGGATTTGGCTTAGTCATAATGTTAACCCTGGTCCCTAATGAAAAGGTCTTTCAATATCTCTTTGTTTTCTTACTCATTCTGTCAATACCGCTTGTTTTTTATACCAATGTCGATGCAATACGCAGAGGAAACGTAACTGCGGTTGTGCATATGGCTGCTATCAGCGTGTTTTTAATCGGCACAATGATACTCATGATGCTGCAACTCATACCCGGCTTTCCAAGTAATGGCTTTACGGTTAATGCTTATAACGCCGGACTTATCGCTCAGGCTCTACTCTTATCTTTGAGTCTTTCATTTCGCTATAACCAGATCAAGCAAGAGAAAGAAGATGCGCAATTACTCGCCATAACAAACCTGGTCCGCTCGGAACAAATTAAGGACGACTTATTGGCTAACGTCTCCCATGAACTCAGGACGCCCCTTTATGGCATTAACGGGCTGGCTGAAACCGCACTATCGGAATTTGAGAAAAACGAGCAGAACGTAGAACTAATCACTAAGAACCTGGAATTGATTCATGCCAGTGGCGACCGCCTGACAAAACTTGTGAACGATCTTCTGGATTTCTCTGCCGCAAAAGAAGAAGCAACTTACGTTAAATTCAGAGCGGTAGATTTAAATAGCTTAGTAACTTTGGTAATTGCCATCTGTAAACCGCTGGTAGGTGAAAAGAAATTAGAACTGCGAGCAGAAATTGATCCAGACCTACCCTTGGTTGCAGGAGACGAAGACAGGCTACAACAAATTCTGGTAAATCTGACATCTAATGCAGTTAAGTTTACTTATTCTGGTGAAGTTGTCATCGCTGCCGAACTCACATCTGACTACAACGTTACTGTGAGCGTACGTGATACCGGTATTGGTATTGGCATTCACAAAACTGATCACGATACGATTTTCCGGACCTTCGAGAAACTTCCTTCAAAACAAATGAACGCCAGTGGTATTGGTTTAGGCCTGCCGTTAGCTAAACGCATGGTGGAAATGCATCGAAGTGAACTAAAACTAGAGAGCGAGTTGGATATAGGTTCAACCTTCAGTTTTAATTTGAGGGTTTCCTTAGATCAGACCAGGGCAGTCAAGTCACCGAATATTCATAAGCAAATGATTCGCCGCGCAGATTATTTAGAGCAAGCTAATAAAGCCCCTGAATTACCAAAACTTCGCAGCGAACAAGAGACTACTATCTTGGTAGTAGATGATGATGAAATAAACCGGGTAGTTATGGGACAACAACTTGACGAATACAATGTAGTCAAATGCTCCAATGGACTCGATGCATTAACTGCTATTGAAGAGCACAAGCCAGACCTGGTGTTGTTGGACCTGATGATGCCGGGTCTAAACGGCTATGAGGTTTGCCAGAAAATTCGCCAGAAACACAGTCAGATTGAACTCCCGGTGATCTTGGTTACGGCCAAGAATCATTTAGAGGATCTAACCCAAGGATTCAAAACCGGCGCGAATGATTATTTAGCCAAGCCGTTTCATAACGAAGAACTGCTATCGAGAGTTGAAAATCAATTGCGCTTGAGTCTGTTACACAAAATTAATGAAGATAATGTAAAACTTCGTTCGCAAATTGAAACTTATGCCGAGGCGGACACTGAGCTTCGCAGCTCGCGTTTTCGCTTGCAGCAAGTATTGGAGTCTATTAAGGCTGGTTTTATTGCCTTTGAGTTGCCCGGGAAAATTTTCAGCCTGAATCAGCGTGCAGCCGAATTGCTCGGCACGGATCGCGAATCACTTATCGATAAAGATGTTGTTACTCTATTTTCAGATTCGGAAGTTAATAGCGTTGCCCTAGTGGATTGGGAAGAAGGTGATGAAGCCTTGCAGGAAAATGGCGATGCTGGATCTGAAACTGTCAGCAAGAACATTACGATTGAGGTCGTGTTTCCTTACAATAGCTTAAATAAAGCTACCAGCAAGAATATTCAATTCAACAGCAAACTCAATCTTTTCGGTAGTGATGAAGGTACTGGAATTCTGTTTTTAGAAGACAGCGAACCATTGCATCAAGCAACTGGTACAACTATCGCACAAGACACGGTGGAACTGGTGAGCTTTCTGGGCCAGGCACAACAGAATATTAGAAGAATTGGCACCAGGCTTAGCGTCCTTACTCCAACCGAACTCACTGATCATCCTAGTTTGTTAGATAGGCTTTCAGGTATAGAAGAGTTGGTTCAGTTTATCGACAATGAACTCCCGTCGGTAAGCAGCGAAGGTGAATATCGCCAACAGTTGGTTACCCTAATGCGTTCCGCACTGCATACGTGGGAAGTAACTACGCAAAAATCCAAAATCGAGCTAGCTGAGGAGAGCAATATCTGGGCAGTGAGTATCGATGATGGCCGTTTACGAACCCGAACATTCGATCGCTATTTACGCATTGAGCAACTGCCAAAAATTCCTCGCTGGCGAGAAGTCGTTCGCACCGCATATTTTGTTCTCTCCAATCCGGCTATTGAGCTAGAAACTAGACAATCTCTTGAATCAGAACTCGAGAAAACCAAGTCTATATTGAAGAAAGCAGCTATCAACTAGCGCGCAAATGCTGGCAATAATTATTGCGAAACAAACTATTATTTAGTTAACCTATTCTCTGTTATCTGTAAGAACTATTTTCCACTAAATTCGTGGGAATATACAAAGGTGCCATGTATATTCAACATTTCGGACTCGCGCAGTATCCGTTTTCGCTAACTCCGAATACGCGCTACTTCTTGAAACTCCCCAGCCATCAGCACGCCTTCAATCAGTTGATCGCAGCTTTGGATGAAGAAGGCTATTTTGCCAAAATCACCGGAGAAGTGGGCACCGGGAAAACCATGCTCTGTAGAAAAGTGCTCAATTCACTTGAATTTCACAAAGACAAATTCGTCACTGCCTATATCCCTCATCCAATTCTTAGTGAAGAAGGCATCATGCACGCCATTGCAGAAGAATTGAGTATTGAGCGAGATTCGAATATTAGTTACTACGATTTGTTAAAGATCATCACTGAAGAAATAGTTAGCATCAGCGAAGACGACAAAAGCGTAGTTTTCTTTATTGACGAAGCGCAAGCAATGCCAGAAGAAACGCTTGAAGCCGTGCACTTGTTAACCAGAGTGGAATCTAATTCAGGCAAACATATGCAAGTCATTTTGTTTGGGCAACCAGAGCTTGACGAGCTACTGGATCGTAGCATGTTGAAACAGGTTAAAAGTCAATTAACCTTCTCCTATCAAATTCCCGCTCTCGATCGTGATGGCGTGGAAAGTTATGTTGCTCATCGACTTTCAAAAGCCGGTTACAACGGCCCACATATGTTCACTACCAAAGCAGTCGACAGTTTATTTGAGGCGAGTAAAGGAATTCCTCGTCTAATTAACATTCTCTGCCATAAAGCATTGATGGTTGCGTTTGGGAAAGGAGATTTGGTTGTTAACGAACAACATATCGAGAATGCTATTACTGACACTGAATCTACGAAGTCAGAAAAATCCATTATCCAACGCCTCTTCGCCAGCTAGAAAATAGTCTTTTGCTGTTGTATCCAAAGACCGAGACCGTATAATCGGTCTTCGTCAAGTACTACTGGGACCTGCCATGACTGACGAACTGTGGCAACAACTAAAATCCGAAGCACAGAATGTAATCGAGCAAGAGCCGTTGCTGGCTAGCTATGTTTATGCCTGCGTGCTGAATCATGATTCTTTGCAATCGGCGCTTAGTTTTATCCTCGCGAACAAACTTTCAGATGACGTCATGCCAGTAGTGACTGTTAGAGAATTGTTTGATAGTGCCTTTTCTACTGCACCTGAAATTATCGAGCATGCGACATGCGATTTAAGAGCAGTCTACGAAAGAGACGCAGCGATCTGTAGTTACTTGCCTGTCATTCTTTATCTCAAAGGATTTCAATCACTCCAAGTGCATCGACTGGCTCATTTTCTCTGGAAGACTGACCGTAAAGAACTTGCGCTCTTTATTCAGAGTCGTAATTCCGAAGTTTTTTCTGTTGATATTCATCCGGCTTGCCTTATGGGTCGCGGCATAATGTTCGACCATGCTACTGGCATTGTTATTGGTGAAACTACTGTGATTGAAGACAACGTTTCAATTCTGCAGCAAGTTACTTTGGGCGGAACCGGCAATGAGCAAGGGGACCGTCATCCTAAAATACGCTCAGGTGTGCTGATTTCCACTGGAGCAAAAGTGCTCGGTAATATTGAAATCGGAGAAGGCGCTAAAATTGGTGCCGGCAGCGTGGTGCTTAATGATGTTGCTGCTCACACTACTGTCGTAGGCGTACCTGCACGCACTGTCGGAAAACCAAAATCCGATGCGCCTGCGGAAACCATGCAACAGAACATTTTCGAAGACGAATCAGCCGACGCTAAGTAAATCACTGCACTAGTTGTATTGAGCACGCAATCCAATCGCCAGACCATGTAAGAACTCAGGAGAGCAATCAATGAAAACTGCAATTAAGTTTTGTTATGTGTATACCTGCATTGTTGCTGCGATTTTCAGCGTCAAGCTATTCGCCCAAACTACAAACCTGAGCGAAGCGAATCTGAACCGCTTGCAGGAACTCATCGATAGCCCAAATCGTTCGGAACGACTACGAGAGAGAAATCAGTATCGTCATCCTCTGGAAACCCTGGATTTTTTTGAGGTAAGGCCAGAATTAACTGTGGTTGAAATTTGGCCCGGCGGCCAAGGCGGTTGGTACCGCAGCATCTTGCAACCTTATATTGAAGACTCAGGCACATATATTCCAGTACCGGCTGATGCTGATGAGTCTCCATTTGTGGGAGTCGTCGAAAATAATTCCGCTGATCGAGTTCTAGTCTTCCGAGCTCATGGATTCATGATTTATGACTATCCAGCCCAGGAATACTTCGACTCTATTTACGCGATGTTAAAACCCGGGGGCATCTTTGGCATTGTGGATCACCGCGGAGACGAATCCATTCCACAAGATCCAACCGGCGAAAACGGCTACGTGAATCAATCCCATGTATTGATGCTCGCTGAAACTGCGGGCTTTGAGTTAATGGATCAAGCGGAAATTAATGCTAACCCGCGCGATACTAAAGACTACCGTAACGGTGTCTATTCATTACCACCTACGTTACGAGGCTCTGCTCTCAATCGTCGATTTCGAGCACAAATGCGCAATATCGGCGAAAGCGATCGCATGTCACTGAAATTTATCAAACAATAAGTTACAAATGTTCTTCGGCAAATTTAGCGAGTTCCGATCGAGGAACCCCTTGCAGTAAAATTGATCCGCCTTTATCAAATCCTTTAAATCTTTCCGTAAGATAAGTAAGCCCGGAACTAATTGGTGTTAAATAAGGTGTATCAATTTGCGCCAAATTTCCGAGACAAATAACTTTTGATCCATTCCCCGCCCTGGTTACGATAGTTTTTATTTGGTGAGGAGTAAGATTCTGAGACTCATCGATAATAATCAGGCTGCTTTGAAACGAACGGCCGCGAATATAATTAAGAGACTTAAACATTAGAGGCACTTTATTCAATACATACTCTACGCTACTGCTGCAGTTTTCGTCTTCCCAGTGAAGGGCCTCCAAATTGTCTGTAATGGCTCCCAGCCACGGCTCCATCTTTTCTTCTTCGGTACCGGGTAGAAATCCAATGTCTTCATCCAGACCTTGAGTACTTCGCGTCACTATTATGCGCCGATAGATTTTTTCGGGAACCGTTTGTTCGATGGCTGCTGCGAGTGCCAAAATTGTTTTACCCGAACCTGCGGAGCCAGTGAGATTTACCAGGTGTACTTCCGGATCCATTAACAAATTGAGCGCCATCGCCTGATAAATATCCCGTGGCTTTAAGCCCCAGGTTTCGGCTTCCAGCAATCTTTGCTTATCTAGATGCAGCAAGGTGACAGAATTTTGATCAGTGGTTAGCACCCGCGCCAAGAATCCTGACTCATCGTGGAGAAATTGATTTGGATAAACTTCCTGAGTAAAAACAGATCGAGAAATCTTGTGCAGTGTACTGCCATTTTTCTGACTAGTTTCGACTTCATCGACGCGATCCCAAAAGGAACCTTCATATTCCAAATAACCCTCATTGAGTTGCTCGATGTCGCTGAGCAGTTGGTCGCTATGGTAATCCTGAGAATCGATACCACAACCTCGGGCCTTGAGACGTACATTGATATCTTTTGTAACAAGAACTGCTTTTTGATTGGGATAGCACTGCTTCAGGTAACCAACATCATTTAGAATTTTGTTGTCATTCAAATGCGTTGGCAGCATTACTAAATTTTCTGGGGTCTCCGTCATTAGTACAGACAAGGTACCGATGGAATCTCCATCGCTTCTCTGAATTGCCACGCCATTTTCAACTTCATTAGGGCTGGCTCGACCCAGCAATCTGTCGAGTTCTCGAATTGCCTGGCGGCAGTCAGCCGCAATCGATTGGCGACCACTTTTAAGTGAGTCGAGCTCTTCTAAAACGGTAATTGGAATTACTACGTGGTGTTCGTCGAAATTTAGAATGGATGTTGGATCGTGGATTAGAACATTGGTGTCTAAGACATAGAAAATTGGGTTTGAGGAGGTACTGCTGTCAATATTATTTTTGACAAGTTTCACTTCGCTCATAATACTTGAAACCCCTTATGATTCGAATTTTGCTGTTAATATGATTTGCTCGTACTTAATCCTCCTCTTTAGTCAGATGAATTTATAATGCGCTTACTTAATAGCTTCGGCCACCATCAGCCCAGCTTTAGGTATGCTTGTGATAATTAGTTGATTGCTGCAAGTAGGTTCTAAATCTATAAGAAAACGCTTAACTGGCAAACTGAATAAGCACACCAGCTGCGATGGTGGATCCAATTACTCCAGCTACATTGGGGCCCATAGCATGCATGATTAGGAAATTATCTGGATCCGATTCTATTCCAACTTTGTTCGCGACTCGAGCAGCCATCGGTACTGCAGATACACCAGCCGCTCCGATCAATGGATTGATCTTGCGTTCTGAAAACATATTCAAAAGCTTGGCCATTAGCACACCAGTCGCAGTTCCAATGGCAAACGCAACCACACCTAAGGCCAGTATGCCGAGAGTCTCACCAACTAAGAATTCGTCAGCAATCAATTTGGAGCCCACAGACAAACCGAGGAATATTGTGGCTATGTTAATCAGGGCGTTTTGCGCCGTATCGGAAAGTCTTGCCACCACTCTACATTCTTTCATCAAGTTACCGAAACAGAACATTCCGAGTAAAGGTGCCGCTCCTGGCACGATTAGCGCTACCAGAATTAACAATACCAACGGAAAGAGAATTTTTTCTGTTTGATGTACTTCGCGGGGAAGTCGCATTCGAATACGACGCTCTTCTTCGGTTGTCAAAGCACGCATTATGGGCGGCTGAATCAAAGGCACTAGTGCCATATAAGAATAGGCAGCAACCGCAATTGCCCCCAATAATTCAGGCGCAAGTACGCCTGATACATAGATCGCCGTCGGACCATCCGCGCCGCCAATAATTCCGATTGCTGCGGCCTGAGCGAGGGAGAAATCGAAGACACCGATTTGAGTCATGAACAAGGCGCCAAGCAAAGTCGAGAAAATACCGATTTGGGCGGCCGCGCCTAAAAGCATAGTGCGGGGATTTGCCAACAATGGCCCGAAGTCGGTCATTGCCCCTATTCCCATAAATACCAGCAATGGAAAAATTCCGGTATCTAATCCCATGCCAGCGAATTGGGCTAAGATCCCATCACCTACAGCAATATCGACACCAGGAATGTTCGATAGGATGCCACCGAAGCCAATTGGAATTAACAGGAGAGGCTCGAAGCGTTTAGCCACTGCGAGATAAAGCAGAAACAATCCGATAAAGATCATGACTGCTTGAGGAATACTAATCTGATAGATTCCGGTGGAATGCCACAGCGCAACTAACTGACTCATAGTAGTTTACGTATCCTTAGTTGAGCGTCAGCAAGACATCGCCAACTTTCACGGCATCTCCGGTATTTACCAGGATTTCTGAAACAACGCCGGATTCCAATGAGCGAATCTCGGTTTCCATTTTCATTGCTTCCAAGACCAGAATCACATCACCTTCGGCCACGCTATCGCCGACAGCCACTAGCACATTAAATACATTCCCAGCCAACGGAGCTGGAATATCAATGGCTTCTTCCCGTGAAACTACGGATACAGGTTTAGGAGGGATAGTCGTACCAGCTCCTATTACCTCACCAAGATGGGAAATGTCTCCACCATCGGTAACTTTTACTACATAGGATTTGTCTTCAACCTCAACTGTGTAGATTCCAGGCTCTGATTTGGAATCGTCAGATCCTGGCGCTGCCACGTCGTGTTCCGAAGGAACCGGTTCAAAAGCGTTGGGGTTTTTACGATTCTTTAGAAATTTCCAACCTACTTGCGGGAATAAAGCAAAAGTCAAAGTATCGTCTACCTCATTTTCCAAGGTAACTCCTTCATCTTCTGCCAGCCTTAGTAATTCAGATTTCTGCTTCTCGAATTCTGGTTCCAGCAGATCTGCCGGACGACATGTTATGGCTTTTCCACCATCCAGGACTTTCGCCTGTAATTCACTGTCAACAGGAGCCGGAGTTGCACCGTATTCTCCTTTTAGTACACCCTCGGTTTCCTTAGTGATATTGCGATAACGATCACCGCTGAGAATATTCAATACCGCCTGGGTGCCAACTATTTGTGAGGTTGGAGTAACTAATGGAATAAAGCCCAAATCCTCTCTTACTTTTGGAATCTCTTCTAATACCTCATCGAGTTTATCGGTGGCGTTCTGTTCTCTTAGTTGATTTTCAAGATTAGTGAGCATGCCACCTGGCACCTGTGCAACCAATATGCGGGAATCAATCCCTTTCAATGATCCTTCAAACTTTACGTATTTCTTGCGGGCTTCACGGAAGTAACTGGCAATTTCTTCCAACTGCTTAATATCTAATCCTGTATCGCGGTCAGTTCCCTCAAGAAAGGAAACTACTGTTTCCGTTGGGGTATGCCCATAGGTCATGCTCATTGACGAAATCGCGGTATCAACATTATCTATTCCTGCTTCGATAGCCTTCAGGTAGGTTGGTATCGATAGACCAGTTGTTGCATGACACTGCATATGTATTGGAATACTTACTGTTTGTTTGAGTTTAGTAATTAAGTCATAGGCCACATATGGTTTTAGCAGACCCGCCATATCTTTGATGCAAAGTGAGTCGGCTCCCATACTTTCAATAGCCCGAGCCATTTCTAACCAGCTATTGATGGTGTAGACCGGGCTTATGGTGTACGACATTGTGCCTTGTGCATGCTTGCCGTGTTTTCGAACTGACTTAATCGCCGTTTCCAGATTTCGCATATCATTCATAGCATCGAAAACACGAAAAACATCGACTCCATTGATAGCAGCTCGCTCGACAAACTTGTCCACCAAGTCATCAGCATAATGGCGATAGCCAAGGATGTTTTGACCTCGAAACAGCATTTGTTGCGGTGTATTTGGCATCGCTTCTTTGAAGCGTCGGATTCGTTCCCATGGATCTTCACCCAGGTATCGAATACAGGCGTCGAAAGTTGCACCACCCCAGGACTCTAATGACCAGAAACCAACTTGATCGAGCTTTTCAGCAATTGGCAACATGTCATCGATGCGCATGCGGGTAGCGAAAAGCGACTGATGGGCATCTCGCAATACCACATCGGTAATTCCCAAGGGAGATTTGTTGTCACTCATAGAATTGACTCGTACTTTAATTTATTTAGTGTAGATAGTGCCGGTTGTACCATTAATCACGCTTACTGCGATGCTCGGAGATTGCAGCGGTAATGACAGCGAGTAGATGCCGATCGACTTTTTGTGTCGCTGTCTGTGCGGCCGTTTTTGGCAATTCCGGCTCATATTTTTGCACCAGCAACGACATGCCGTGGGTAACAAGAATCAGAAGTGTCAGAAATACGAACACAGTACCCATGCCAAATATAGCTAGCTCGAATCCCTGGCTTACTAGATTTTCCACGTTTACTCGTCGTCTCAGGTTAAGGGAGCGGGCATCATACTAAATGCAAATAATAGAAGCGAACTTCTCAAAATCTATCGAAGGTTCTTAAGAATAGCTTAGACCTAGAACTCTTGCAGTGCCCAATATTCCAAAGTTGCAGCTGCATCTTGAGGCAGCCCATTTACTAATTTCGGCCGAAATGTCAGCCAGGCCACTCTTTGTGTAATAAGGTCCTGCTCAGCGCTTGAATCAGCTTCCGAATCCAGTAGCTGGGGGTCAACTGCGACACTGAATTTTTGCGCATTGCGAGTGTTTACCCACATGGGCACGTCCGCCACGCCAGCTAAATTGAACGAAATTAAGGCTCGATTGGTATCAATCCCAGCATAAACAGGATCCTGGAATGGTTGGCGTACGTAAGGAAAGGCGGAACCCCATTCAGTAAAACTTAGAGTTCTGGAGCTAGGTGTTTCGATGGCGACAGCCGGTTCTTTTTGAGCATCTGGTGTTAATGCGGATTCGATCGATGCATGAAACTGTGGAATTGGTAATACTTTGGGTTGCGCAAAAAAGTCATCGACTTTTTCCGGCTGTATTATTTTCAATGCATTATAAGCTTGCTGATAACTTTCCAGAGCATCTGCGTCTCGTCCAAATAAGACTTGCCAATCTGCTGTGTACAATCTGGTCATAGCGATCGCTTCGTCATTGCGCTCGCCGGCTTTCCCATAGATACCGGCAATCTGATTGAGTAATCGTCGGCCTGTAAAATAAAAGTAATTTCTGATTTCGTTGCGCTCACGCACCCAATCAGAACCTGGAAATACTTGCCGAAGCTGGTAACCCAAGGTTCCCCCACGATCAACCGCTACTTTTTGTAGGTGATGTTGATGCAGTAAGTTGTAGATTGTGGGCACTAGTCGCTCATCTTCTCGTCCGTACAGGAATTCTCCCACCGCTAATGCCATCCAATTAACACTCATAGCTACACGAAAGTGATAGCTCTGGGTACTAAGAAGATCTTCGTTTACTCCACGCAGATGCATCTTCGACAGATGCAATAAGTCTTCGATTAGTTGCTGATCCGCCACTTTGCTTTTCTTTCGATACAACCAGAAAATGTGTTGCAACTGCTGGCGGGCACTTTCCCAATCTCTGGCAGCGGCAAAATTTTCAATTTTTTGTCTAACGTATGGAAGCTGGGAACGGGTATAAAGCCCCTCATTAACCCGAACTATTTGTGTCGCGCGATCTAGCACTCGGTGCGCCTCTGCGTAGCGTCCACGGTATGTATACTGCTCAGCTAATTGCGCCAGTGGTTCGGCCAGGGTGAGATTCATCTGGTCATGGCTATCTTCCAGTTCTTCCACCAGAGTCTCAGCGAGAAAGAGCTGTTCTTCCAGCTGCGATAGAGAATTCTGGGCAAGAGCAAGCCCGCTTTGCCAAAAGCTCAAGATGCCCGCTAAGATCCATTGCTTCTTCATTGAAATAACACCCAAAGAACTACTTCTGTTTCTATACCATCAAACAAGGTCCCGTTCTAGCCTTAAGGCCATTTCCTTGATTATACTCGGCCTCAATATCAAGAATGAATCCACACAAGGGAGAAAAACGTGAATAAACTCATAAAAACCTCAGCAATATCGCTAGTTTCATTGATTATCGGCCTGGGAGCCGGGATATTTTTTAGCACTTCAGCCCAAGATCAGAAGGTATTTGAACTACGCACTTACACAGCGACCCCCGGAAATCTGGACAATTTACATGCCCGCTTTCGCGATCACACGACTCGAATATTTCGCAAGCACGGCATGGAAGTCATTGGCTACTGGTCCCCAACTAGTGATGAAGAGAGAGAAGACACACTGGTTTATCTGTTAGGTCACGACAATCAGGAAGCGGCAGATTCTTCCTGGCAAGCGTTTATTGGGGATCCCGAATGGGCAGAGGTTGCGGAAGCATCGAATCGCAACGGCCAAATACTTGGTGGTATTGAGCGCAAATACATGGTCGCAACAGACTACTCACCAATGAAATAGAAACTTTCAGGCAAAAAAAAGGCTGGCGCATGCCAGCCTTTTTCTATTTATAGCTGTTAACCGTAAGCGAGTTCTAATAATTCTCGCACTGATTGAATCTGGAAGAACCAGTATATTGCCGAAAAGATAATAAAAGTAGATGCCGCAACTAACGCAGAAGTTTGAGCATCTTTCAGTTCAGTATTTTGATCATCTGTTGCTGTTTGATTTTCTTCGCTCATAATTTTCTCCTACCTTATCCGCTAAATCCTATCCAGCGACCAGTCGCTGCAACCAAAAACCAAACCAGGATTGATGCTATCGCGGTCGATTTTAAGATCATTGGATTAATGGATTCCAGGTCGTGCACCAACAATGGCCGGCGTACGAAATAGTGAAATAGCATTCCTGCACCCAGGGCCAACATCTTGTACCAATAAACTGGCAGGTAATAAATCTTCATAGCTACACCACAGGCCATAAAAATTCCGGTTGCCAACAATACGACTAGCGCCCAAAAAAATACTGTGTCGGCTCGGTCAACGATAGTTCTATGAGGAACATCGGTAAGAATCAGTCCTAACAGCCTTCCATCACTAACCAGTACGCAACCACCCAATACACCTAAACCTACTAGATGACCAGCCTGAATTGTTGCAAAGGCCCCGCCCCAGGTCTTTCCAATATAACCAAACCAGGTTGTTTCCATCCATTCAAAGAATGGCATCAGTTCGATATGCACATTTACTCGAGCATAGGTGAAACTAAACATTAGAGCCGCAGCAATAATAGCAGAGGTTAGAATTGTCCTTGTGTAAGGTCCCAATATGGCAGTGGGCATACTTAACTCCTAATTATTAGTAGGAAGACGTGTAGTCGTTAAAATCTTGTCTGACCATCTACACAACCAGCAACAAAGTCGATAAAAGCTGATTGATCATACTGGCAGTCATACCAGTCATAAGCGATAAATCGTCCGCAAATTACAATAATTGACCAGAATCCGAGTGACAACATCGCTCCTTGTCTAATGCGCTTTGGTGCCTTGGCATCACTGTCCCAGCTGGAAACAGACTCATTCATTCGTTTATGGAAGAGATAGGCATTTACAGCACACGCAACCAACAAGACCATCTTGATACGAAACCAGACACTTTGTGCAGATCTCACTGGAACCGCGTAAAAGAGTAGAATTCCCGTTATAAACATCACGGTGAATCCAACCAACATCGGAATATTTAAGCGATCAGCAATTTTCGACGCGGGCACATCTGGAAAAGCCCATCCCAGCATGCGCAGATCGATTAAGAACAAAATCCCAAGGCTGACCATTAGGGTCAGCACATGGGTGGATTCAACCCAGTTATACATGTAGTAAGATTCATGCAGCAGGGTGCTATAAGTTGTGTTATCTAGCCAAATTGCAATGTTGTAAATAAGTTCGTTCACTGAAAGAACCTCCGCCCTTCTCTGGCTCTAATCCTTATCCCGCAACGGTGGTCACGGAAGTACTCGATAGCTATAGGAGTTTACCTAAACAATACCTCTCCACACATTGAGGCTAATCAAGTATTTCAGGGAGAAGGCAGTGTGAGTTTTTCTATTGCTATGGTCTGATTTTCGGTCTTTTTCTTCTTTTACTAAGTTTTTCTGTTCTTTTCGATTGTTTTAATTGTCGCGCCCCAATCCAGGTTGCCTCTGGATACAGTAGCCAGCGCAAGAATAACCAAGGAAATTGCTAAAATCTACATAAGCTGTGTGGCTGTTTGTAACGAATCTGACAACTAGGCCCGCTGCATCTTCTTCCGATATTCCGAAGGGGTCACGCCTTTAATCTGTCTAAAAGCGTTATTGAAGGGTGTAATTGATTGGTAGCCTACTGATAGAGCAATCGTCAACACTGGAACATTCAGGTTTTCACTATCTGACAGGGCATTGCTGGCATCTTCGATGCGGTATTGGTGTAGCATCGCATTGAAATTTCTAAATCCGAGTTGCTTGTGAATAAACGCGCGCAAGCGGTACTCGGGCATATTCAACTTCTTGGCCAACATGGAAATAGTTAGTCCGGCTTCACGGTATAAATGACCGTCTTTAAAAACCTTATTGAAACTGGGCACGTCGAAAGTAACAGAGCCCTCTTCTGCTGGCACTTCTGCGAGTTCTGCGACCTTCCGAATAACGTAACTGAGAGAAACAAAATCAAAACGAAGTGCTGCCAGGAGCATCCCAAAAGTGAGTATTGCGATGGCGAAAACAATAACGGCTTGTTCAGTCGCATTGCTACCTGATCCACCCACGAGAAGAAAGTTTTCAACAAAAACCACAGCAAAAATTAAGGTGCCTTGAACACTTATAATAAACCAACGAAGAATACGTCTATCTGCCACCAGGTCAGCACGCCATCCTTTAAGGGTCCAGTAAATAGCGAATCCCACAAATACTAGTTGTAGTACGTCCATGCTCGTGCTTAGTAGATTCAGAGTGCCATTCGGCTCTGCCTGTTCCGACGACAAATTCAGTAGGGTTATCAGGGCATCGAGGAACACCTGGAATGCGAAAGCAGCACTTAGGGTTACCGGAAATTTCTCAGCTTCCTGAAAAATCAGGAAGCAATAGATCATAAATAAACCTGAGATCGCACTGGTTCCAACGGTAATAATCAGATCCCATCGACTCAGATCCAATTGGAATTGCGGATCAATATGATCGGCTGTCATGCCATTGAGCAAATAGAGGGAAACAAACACGGCAATCAGGGCAAACACCCGAGCGCTGTTTGCCCTAGGGTCAATCTTTAAGTAGCCAGCTGCAAGAAGGAGTACTGAAAAGATGGCGACAATTTATGCTGTAAATAGCAGGAGTGGATTTGGCACGTATTCCTTCCTGAGGATTTTTCAGAGTGCTGTTAGGACCATACCCGAACAACTTTGAAAACATAAAACTCATGGAAATCGGCCAGAGGAGTTGCGAATACTTAACTTTTGAATCGATCCTCTAGATCGTTAATTACACCATCTACTGTGTTTGGTCCCTGGTACTCTGGATCGTACTGATTAAATAGATTTATGGCTCTCTCAGTTTTGCGTCCAAACTTAAGTACTTGTTCAAAATAACAATCCGGACCAGTGTTGCGCTGCACGACATCGATCAGAAAAGCACCCAAGGAAACCGCACTAAGCAATATATCCCTAAATGCATCGATATAAAGTTTTACTTGAAGTAAGAGCAACCTTCGAAACTGAGGCCATAGCTCTTCCATTTTCTCGTTTACTTTAGTTGTGTCGATGTCCATCACTATCTCCGAAACTTAAACATTTTCTGGTAGCAGAAGAGGAAGAATAAATAGGTAATTTAGAAAAAGGAATCGGCTACAGATCCAAAGGATTGGACCTGTAGCCGAAACCAAGCGCAAAAACCCTTAACATGAAGACTCTTTCTCGGGTTTCAATTGTTAGACGCCCCATTTTCAACAAGGTTACAGTCACTGTGAAACGCACTCTCTTCATCTAATCAGTAAGCAAATTCATTCATTAACGCTTTAGCGGTCAATAATAAAACCTTAACCACCGTGTTTGCCTAAACTATACATATTCCATGCCATTTCTTTATCTTGTTGATATTGCGTTGTTTTTTCTATTTGTGGAATGACTGCATTGGTGATTTTCACCATCACTTACCAATTAATGCTATTTGAATGTGCAAATTTCTTGTTTGCAGCAATAAATGATATAAAGCAGCGCCAACGCGATCATTGAAATAATAAGAACAATGCTATTGAAAAGTTCTGCTCTCATTCGGTTCGTTCTATCAGGAATTTTGCTACAGAGCTTATTCTTTGTGGCAGTCAGTTCCGCCGCCGAAGGACCTATTCGGTTAAATGAAACTCTGGGATTAGACCAGGGATTTTCCCTTGGCTTGGTGCATCGGACTCGCTTTGAAAATATCTCAGATAATGTACAAGTCGGTGCCAGTGACAACGATCAAGTTCTAGCAATCAGGACACTCCTCAACGCCGAATACAATGTTGGCGGATTTACTTCGCAAATAGAATTTGCTGATATGCGCCAGCAATTGGCGGACGAAGATAGTTTTCTGAAATCCCGTACAGTTAACACCACTGATTTTCTGCAAGCAAATATAGGCTATCGATTTGGCGCCAATCGCAATACTTGGGTGAGATTAGGGAGATTTACCGAAGATTGGGGCAGTAGAAGAATTATGGCTCGGAACAGATTCCGAAATACGATTAATGCATTCGATGGCCTGGTAATTCATCACGACGGACCCAACGACAGCCATACACGCATCATGGCCTCCCAAATCGTAAGACGCCTTCCAGAAGATTTCGACAGTCAATTAGATAACGATTACAAAGCGGATGAATCCAGTGACGCACAGCGGTTTTATGGCATCCATACTACTTTACCTAATTTATTCACAGGACTTAGCACTGAACTTTTTTACTACGCAATAAGAGAGAAAGACACTTCAGAGGTTAGTACCAGAAATCGAAATTTTGACACTTTCGGATTTAGATTAAGAAAACTTCCTGCCCGCAATGATTATGAATTCGAAATAGAAACCATCATGCAGTTAGGAGAGCGTCGTTCTTCCAGTGCTGCGACTGATCGAATCGATTTGGATAATCGTGCATTCTTTCAGTATTTCATGCTGGGCTACAGCTTTGATGTACCATCCAATCTGAGAGTGCTGGCTGAGTTTAACTATGCCAGTGGTGACAATAATCCATACGATCAAGACAGCGAACGCTTTGATTCCTTATTTGGGCCTACAACATTCGAATTCGCTGTGTTTGGTCTGTACGATCCTTTTAATCGCTCAAACATTATTACTCCAGGAATTAGGTTATTTGCAGATGTTTTAGACAATGTTTCTCTAATGGCATCTTATCGACATTTTTGGTTAGCAGATTCGCAAGATACCTGGGGGCGCACTGGCATCAGAGACAAGACTGGTGCTAGTGGTCGATATTTGGGCCAGCATCTTCAACTTCGCTTTAGATGGGATGTAATTCCTGGAAATCTTAGGATTGAAACCGGGGGCGTATACTTAGAAGCGAAAAACTTGAGCAACAATGAACCTAAGTATTTTTACACAAGCGCTACTTTCACTTTTTAGTACCAATTCTTTATCTCAACTTCTCCTGTCCTTTTCACCTATCCTTCATCATCAACTTCATCATCAACTTCATCTGTGTTCATAAGTTCAGCCTTGCTTACGGATTGCAATTCAAACGTTAATCCGGCAAAAGATTGCAATCTTTCGATGAGTCTATCTCCGTAGACTGTGGCAGGCGTCCAAAATCCACCAGCCACTTCTCCTTTGTCTACATCCCTTCTTAGACTAATGCCTGCCTGAGCCAACATTTTGGCTGAGGAGCCGTAACCTGGATCCCGGTCGCCGGTAACTTTCACTCGGACCTCTTCGCCATTTATTGTTTTTCCGCAGAAGCGCAAATCGAAGAAACCCGCATTTTGCTCCTCCGGGGAAGGGCCTTCTCCTGGCTTAGGTAAAAAGAAGGTGGTGATGATGGCGCGGAGGGGGGCAATTGCCAGAAAAACAGTTCCGATTCGGGAAAATTGAGCGAGTCGTTTGGCCTTCTTTTCTCCTTCAGATCCATCCGCGGTTAATGTTGCTTCGTTGTATTCAAATTGTTCGGCGTATTTTGATTCAGCAATGGCATTACTGCGCAATACGACTCGAGTGTTAATGCCTTCCATAATGAAAGGGCCTGCCCAGGACTTAAAATCCTCATCGTATTCGAGATTGACTGTACGTTGCTTTACCTCATTGCCGTGCTCATCCGGGCAGAGAGAATAATAGTCCTGAAGTTCTTTTCGTAACTCGGGATTCGATGCTGCTTCTTTGTAAATATTGATAGCACTGGCAATGGTACCACCTGACGCACCACCTTTAGTTGCTTTTACCCGCATAGTTACCGTATTGCAGTAGTTACCAAAGTTAGAGTGGGCGTGCTGCTGCAAAAATTTGACACCTAGATCTGAAGGTATGGAATCGAATCCGCAACAATTGACTATTCTAGCCCCGGACGCTTTTGCGGTTTCACTATATTCCGCGATCATTCGCCGAATCCATTGCGCTTCTCCGGTTAAATCACAATAATCTGTACCACTCTCGGCACAAACCTTTATAAGTTCTTCCCCATAAAGTGCATAAGGTCCGACCGTGGAAATTACTACGTGAGTTTGTGCACAAAGTGTCTGCAATGCTTCAGTGTCGAATGAATCTGCGACTATTAAGGGGATACTCGCGGCGTTAGGCCCCAACTCCTGCTTTAAGGCATCTAGCTTGGATTGCGACCTGGCAGCCATCGCCCAACTCAGATTGGGCTCAAGATGTTCACCCACTAAGTATTCGCACAGAATTTTTCCGACAAAACTAGTGGCACCGAAAATTACTAAATCAAAATCTTTATTTACCATATACTAAAATGTTCCACGAATTTTAAAGGTATACCTGACCCCATCTGTTACATAGAATCTTTCGATCTCATCAAGAACATCATCACGAAAATAACCGACGTAGCGGCGTCTTTCATTCTTTTGTTCGTGATCAAGCACATTAATGGCCTCTAATCTATAAGTCAGACCTAGCCAGCCAGTCTTTTCTGCGAAGAGCATTAAATTACTGCGTGAGCCAATATAATAAATATTGTATATATCCCAAAAAGCGCGATTACCATCGAATCTATCTTGATAGTTAAAACCGTAATTGAGACCCAAGCTGGAAACATCATGCCTATACCCCAGGTTAAATCCACCTCGGTCGTATGGAACGACTTTTCGATCATCGTTAATTAAGGGGTCAAAAATTTTGGAATCTTGCACAAGCAATCCGGCCGTAACCAATGCCTGTGGAAGATTTAGCATGCTCAATCTGACGCTGGCATTAACATCGAGTCCTACGACCCTGCCATCTCCAACATTACCATTGGTGGATTCTAACTGCGTTGGAGAAGGAGAAATATCGATTCGGCCGATGTCATCTTCAAAGTCGTAATAGAAAAGTCGGGTATTCACCACGCCACCATCATTGGGTAGCCGATAATCGAAATAGGCGGTATAGCGCCAGCTCTGCTGCTGTACTAATTCGGGATTACCAGCAATGGTGTCTTGGTCTTCATCCCTTTCATTGGTGTTTGCTGAAAAATCTGCAAAGCTTAGTTGCGCAACAAATTTTTCCAAAGTAAATCGAAATTGAGATGAGTTATTCAGGTCATAGCGAAAATCGAATTTGGGTTTTAGAAAATCGAAATCTCGCTTGTTGTAAATATCACCGGATTGTTCGATCTCAGAATATTCTGCAACTAGAGAACTTTCTAAAGACATACGCGGATTAATACGCCAATTGTGAACGGCAAATCCCTCATAACGAATTTCTTCTACGGTGGAGATCGCATTCGGTAAATCAACCGCTGTTAAACCGCCATGCTGCTCCGAATGTTCCCCGCCGAGCGGTAAGCCCAATAAGAGCGCAGAGTCTTGAGTAGTTTGTGCGCCCTCGACTCCTACTTCTATGCCCTGATCTGCTGCCACATTCCAGGTATAGGACGTCCGCACTATTTTTTCCTGGTAACTACTATTGGAATCTAGAAATAAATTTTTGTTTTCTATGTCACCCAAATTTGCGATATCGAAGCGCTCCCGCGTGGTATCGCCAACTCTATCATTAACGATAAACAATAATTTGTACTTCCCGCCGTTGGCAAAGTTGCGTTCATAGTCACCTCCAATTTCCCAATTGTAGGCCTCTGCGGGAACTCGCTCCCGCTCATAAGTGACTATAGGACTCGCTCCGTTATAGTCGGTTATTTCACGAAGTAGTTTGCTGGGCGGATCAGTTTCACCATAAAGCAGATTTAAGGCAATGCGATCGCCATTGTTGAAATCCCAGCTTAAATTGGAATTAAATCTGTAATTGGTTTGATCAATCTCCCGCTCTAACTCAATTATTTCATTGAAGTTAAGATCGGAATGCATACTTAGCTCTAACGATTCTTCAACCCGATACCCTGGAGCCATATCTGCGCTAACTAAGTAGTTAAAACTACCGCTTTGCCCTGTTAGGGAAAGTGTCGCCTCCGGTTTTACTGAGCCGTCCTGAAAATGCCGCATACCCAGCTCGACTCCATAGCTGGATCCGGAAGCAGACTCCAGCAGTACGATATTTATTAGTTGGCCGGAATTTTGAACATCCAAGTCGCTGGAAGTACCGCGGACAAGTTCAATGTATTCCACATCTTCTGCGGCGATTCGATCCAGTTGGCTGCGGGCTTCATTGGCCTTTCCCGCCAGGCGTTTTCCATCGATTAGAATCTGTGATGAGCCACCGAGCCCGCGATTTCCGCCACGAAAACGACTTTCCAGCTCTGAAGTCGCTCCACCCAAGGCCAGATCGATACCGGGTATGCGCTCCAGCATGTCGTTCACCGATACCGGTGAATACTGTGAAAAATAAGAAGCGGGATAGGTGACGGTAGAATCAGTCCCTGTTATTTCATCCTGCCCGAAGACTGCTACCGGCAGCATCAAAATAAGACCGGTGAAGGCTCTGCTTAGTGGCCTTGATAAGATAATTTTCTTTTCCTAACTAACTGTTTAGATTGAATATTCGGAAGTTTTGTTTGGGCTGCATCATAGCACTAATCCCACTGAATTTCCTGAGCCTCTACGATTAGTCTTCCCCAAAGGTCAAACCAGCGAGGAAGGCTTTAAGCGCCGTACAATTTCTGTAAGCTGGAGATCATGATTGAAATAAAATTCGGAGAGCGCGGGATGAAAATAAAAACACTATTGCTAATATTCGTAAGTTCTCTGCTCTTATTAAGTTGTAGCGAGCAATCATCGCAACCAGATGTTGCGGCGCAAAACACGGTCAGCGAACCCTCTACCCCAATCGCCAGTAACGTAATCAGCGGCACCGTATCGAGTAGCGCGGGAACCGAGGCCGGGATTTGGGTAATCGCCGAAACTGGAGAATTCGACACATTCTTCGCCCGCATTGTTGTTACCAATGAACAGGGTCGCTATTTGATTCCTAATCTTCCCGAAGCTGAGTATCAAGTCTGGACCCGCGGATACGGCCTGGCCGACTCTCCTAAATTAAATGGTAGACCTGGCACCGAAATTGATTTGCAGGCAGTTACGGCTGCCGACGACGCAGTAGCGGCGCAAGTCTATCCAGCAGCTTATTGGTATTCGATGATGGGCTTGCCGAGTGAAGATGAACTGGAAAATGTGGCAGGTGGTTTGAATGCCTACCTTACCTGGATGAAAAACATGGGCTGCGTTGGCTGTCATCAACTCGGCCAGGAATCAACCCGTACAATTTCACCGGCTCTAGGTGATTTCGAAACTCACGAAGAAGCATGGATGCGCCGCGTACTATCTGGCCAGGCTGGCCAAGGAATGTTTAATCAATTAGCTGGAAGATTAGATGGCGTGCCATTTAAATACCTGGGTGATTGGACTCAACGAATCGCAGATGGCGAATTGCCGCACGCCAAACCAGATCGACCTGCGGGCATTGAGCGCAATGTAGTAGTTACCGTCAGGGATTGGTCGAACCCACAAGCCTACATGCACGACCTGTCTGGTACAGATCGCCGTGATCCAACCGTAAATGGAAACGTACCCTTGTATGGCGCGCCAGAATTAAGCACCGATGAATTTCCAGTATTGGATCCAGTAAACAACACTTCCTGGGTAATTAATGCACCAGTTCGAGATGCAGACACGCCAACAACTGCCTCGACTCCGCCTTCTGCACTTTCACCTTACTGGGGAGACCAGGTTATCTGGGACAGCAAGGCAAATGCGCATAATCCGATGTTGGATCAGGCTGGCCGAGTCTGGTACACAGCGCGCATTCGCGGCCCTGACAATCCAGATTTTTGCAAAGCAGGCTCCGCTCATCCATCGGCACAACTGTTTCCAACCGAAAGGGCTGGCAGACAGTTATCTATGTACGATCCAGAGACTGAGGAATACACCTTTATCGACACCTGTTACAGCACTCACCATTTGCAGTTTGCCTATGATCAGAACAACACCTTGTGGACAAGCGGCGGCGGTAACGTGGTGGGCTGGTTGGATACAGAAGAATTTCTGCGCACTGGTGATGCTGCCGCTGCTCAAGGTTGGTCCCCATTGATTCTAGACACCAATGGCAACGGTCAGGTGGATGAATGGAATGAGCCAGGTGAAGCCGAAGATCCGGAGAAAGATACCCGCGTACGAGCAGGATTCTATGCAGTAATGCCTAATCCTGCGGACGGCTCGATCTGGGGCTCTAATGCCTTTGCCTATCCTGGTTCAATTGTTCGCTTCGATCCGGAAACTGGCCTTGGCGAGAAATACAACGTGCCTCTACCTGGTTTTGCTTCCAGAGGAGCAGACATCGATAAGAATGGCGTTATCTGGGTGTCCTTAGGCAGTGGCCATCTTGGTGAATTCGATCGCAGCAAATGCACCGGCCCTCTGAATGGGCCAACTGCTACTGGTGATCATTGCCCCGAGGGCTGGACCTTCCACCAGCTGCCCGGACCAGGATTTAGAGATTTACCCGATGACAGTGTCGAGTCCAGCTATTACACCTGGGTTGACCAGCACAATAGCCTCGGCTTGGGAGAAGATGTCCCGATTGTTACTGGTAACTTGTTCGATGGCGTACACGCACTAGTCGATGGAGAATTTCAGACTCTACGCGTTCCCTACCCCATGGGTTTTTACACAAAGGGATTCGAAGGGCGCATCGATGATGTCGATGGAGGATGGGCAGGACGTGGAATCTGGGTGCCAAGTGGAGATCGAACCCCTTGGTTAAAAGAAGGCGGACAAGGAACTAAACCACTAGTCGTTCACTTTCAGGTTAGACCTGACCCCTTGACTCCCTAATGCGTAATTCCGGCGAGCTATCTCTAGAATGGCGATAGCTCAACCAGATTAGAAACTGTAATCCGAACAGCAAAGCAGCTGCCAATAAGTGAGTCGGTTGCACAAAAGCTGGCATTCCCAGATGCCCCAGCGTGGCACCTGAAACAACACTTAGGCCGATGACTAGAATCATGGCAAAGGTAAGACGAGTTAATACGTGTTGCCAACCTAATGAATTCACAAGCAGACGTGCGAGCCACAGATTCGCCACCAGCACCAATGCAGAAAATGAACGATGCACTAGAAAAAACCAGGGCATCGCCTCTATCCAGCTCGAGCGCAACGCTTCTCCCTGAGCTTCCCGAATAAAATCTGTCATCTCCCGGACCTGAGTACCCATAGCAACCTGAAGCACCGTCATTCCCAATACAACATAGAGCCATAATTCAAAGCGGGAATCGATGCCAGTTACAGGTTGTCTTGCCATCGCACCGCGTCTAGCCTCCGCCAGGGCGAACAATAAGGTACCGACGATCGCCAGCGCCATTAGCATATGAATAGTTATCATACCGGGCTGCAGGTTTGAGCTGACTACTTTTGCCCCCAACCATCCTTGGAAACCAACCATCAAAAAAGCCGCTACCGACGCAACAAATATCGAGTTATTCATCCGTCTTAATGGCCAGGAATACAGAGCAGTTAAAAAAATTAGTAAGCCAATGGTTACCCCTACCAAGCGATTTGTGTATTCGGTCCAGGTCTTAACCACGTTGAAACGAGTATCGGCATAACCCAGTTCGGCATAGACTTCCTGATAATTATTAGGCAATTGGGATTCATGAGTAGGCGGGATCCATTGTCCGAAACAGGTAGGCCAGTCGGGACAGCCCATACCAGCACCTGAAGCCCGCACGCTGGCACCCACGAGAATTAAAAAGTAGACCGCCGCTAGAGTAATCAGAGCAACACGGCGAAATCGCAGTAAAGATTGCTCGGTCTCAGGTAAGGATGCTGGGCTGGTCATTGATTAAATTCGCAGAATTACGGGTGCTATATAGAGGCGGCGCAAGCATAAACCAGAGGAAATCCAACTGCAATGAAAGTGCAGTTTTAAAATTTAGTTACGCAAGCTTTCAAGTAATTGCGCCGATGCATAACCATCCATTGGCATGTTTATACTCTCTTGGAAGGCGCGAATTGCAGCTCTGGTTTGCCTGCCTACTCTGCCATCGGGCTGTCCAGAATCGAATCCAGAAGCATTCAACAATTCTTGCAATTCCATGACGTCTGCCACACTCATTGCTTGCTCATTTACTGGCATGCGCTGAATTGGGCCGGCCCCTGTATAACGATCTGCCAGGTGCCCAACGGTTAATGCATAATAAGTAGAAGGGTTGTATCCCATTGTGGCGCGAAAGTTTTGATAGCCGAGAAACGCAGGACCGCTCGCACCGGCCGGCAGTACAACAGAAGCGTTCATGTTCGCCACGGGAATCGGGTTGCCATTTAGCTGGGTAATGCCCAACTCCTGCCACTCTTGCAGAGGTTTACGTGTGCGCGTTCCCACCAAGCTGAAATCGAAATCATTCGGCAAAACTACTTCTCTGCCCCATCTTTCATCCCCTCGCCAGCCTAAATTGGAGAGGAAGTTTGCGGCTGAGTGAAAAATATCTGGCAGGCTATTCCAGATATCGATGCGGCCATCGTTATTGCCATCCACACCGTATTCATAAAAAACCGAAGGTAAAAATTGCAGTTGCCCCATGGCGCCTGCCCAGGACCCACTCATGTTATCGGCGGCAATATGCCCTTCGTCGATTATTTGTAAGGCTGTCAGAAGTTCTCTTCGAAAAAATGCAGACCGGCGCGGATCATAGGCCAGTGTTGCCAATGCCTGTAGGACTGAAAATCCTCCAGTAGCTCTGCCGTAATTACTTTCAACCGCCCAGAACGCAACCAGATAATGAGGCTGAACTCCGTATCGTTGTCGAACTTCTTCCAGCAGGGCCGCATGCTGTTGTAGCAAATTCTGGCCGCGACTTATTTGATTGGCTGTAATTCGCAGTGACAGATAGCGAGTAAACGTTTGCACAAATTCTGGTTGACTGTTGTCCAGCTCCAGGACTCTCTCTAGCGGAGCCTCCAAGCTATCCAGTGCAATGAGAGTGGATTCGCTAATACCAAGAGCTAGCGCTTCGGTTCGCAACTCTTCAAGCCAATCATCGAATGATTGATCTTGAGCATTGACGGGGAGGCTTAATGTCAGCGATAGACAAAAAGAAACGAGAACGGCAGACACTGATTTCATGCCTGCATAATAATGGATTACCGATGGAATGAAAATCCGCGCGAAACAGAATAACTCGCTCGAAAGCTGCTTAATCGCACAATTACTATGCTACAGCAACGTGATCAATGTAGTCAGATACTTTTTGCTCGTCTTTTTCCGAAAGCGAGACGAAATTTAGACCAAGATGATAAATGTCCTGACTTAAGCGACGACAATTAGATACATTACATGTCGACTTTATAGGCTTGCCATTCTTGTCACGTTTTTTGGAATTCGGCACTGCAAACTCCAGTTCGAAATCGGGATAGAGTCCTGCTTCCGATTTAAATTTGGCGAGTTGTTCGATCAGCTGATGGCGGCATTCAATCTGAATACCCGCCGGAGATACATTAATCAAACTGCCGTTGCGAATTACTCCAGCAATTTGAATATTTACTTCTCCACCGATTTCTACTCGAGGATATTTTCTGCGCTCACTATTCATAGGCTATCTCTAACTAAAACCCATTTTATAATCTTAGTATTGATTGCAGAGTATCTCAGATCAAATTATTGAATTCATGAACTAATACACATTTTTAAAATCTGACAGCTAACCCCAGATTTGTGGGAAATCCTGGAATTTATGTGCCTGCAGGCCACGCTGCGCTTGTTCCCCCAAAATTCTTGCTATAAAGTCAAAAAATGCAGAAGAGTCCTACACGCACTCACTCGATATGCACCAAGATTCTCACAGCTATTACGTTGTGCTGGGCATTTGCTGCACAAAGTGCAGAAGTTTCTGCCGTCAGGGAATACGCAGAAACTACTGAGCGTGCACGTTACTCCGAATTGTTGGCGGAATTTGGCACCAATAAGGAATTGCCACCGGGCTATGAATTGCAAGTCTTATTGGCTTTGAGCCATTACCCCGACCTCAAATCAGTGAAAATTAGATTTATCATCGATGATGTAGGCATCCCGCTATCTTCAAGACCTCTGTGGACTTCATTGTTGCGCTCAGCCAAAAATCGAACCTATCTGGTAATCATTGACGATCACCTGGATGGACCCAGAGATGTATTGCTACTCAAGAATCAACCTTTCAATGCTCAGGTGGGGATTATTGGCCATGAATTAGCCCACACCGTGTACTACCTGGACCGATCCTTTTTTGGAATCGCGACAGATGGAGTTTGCCAATTGACTGATTGTCGAATCAATTTTGAAAGAAACACAGATAGAAGACTAATAAGCCATGGTTTGGGTTGGCAACGTTACGATCATGCTCTGTTTGTCCGCGGTCGCTTCGCGGCATCGGCTGAAGCAGCCGCCAACATCGAGGGTGGTGGCGGTGCCTATATGAGTCCAGCTGAGTTACTTAGGATTATCGAGGGCAACGCTATCTACGCCGAATAATTACTAGCCAAACAAATTGATATAGGACTCAGCAATTCCGAATTGGCTATTCAAGTTTGAATCGATTCCAGCCATTCGGCGCAGTGCAACGTGAATGTGTTCAGGAGTTAAAGTTACACCATTCGGATCAAGCTGCAGCGATTGCGGATTTATGCTTAATGCTTCAACGTGATCATTGGTTCCCCCGATAACACGATTGCCTCTAACACCCGCTCCCATCGCCATGATGCTGATTACATTCCAGTGATCCTTACCGTTACCGTCGTTGTAAAAGGGTGTTCGACCAAAATCCGAGCCCACGATTACGGTCACCCGATCCTGTAAATCGTTTTGTTCGATTTGCGTCCAAAGGTGATCGATACCTTCTAAGAGTTCAGTCAATCGACGACTGTGATTCTGATCATGGTTACCGTGGGTATCAAAACCACCCATGTGCATATTGGCACTTACCGCGATACCACTCGAAAATGCTGCGACCGCAACTTCCGCCTGACCTTCCAAGCCACTGGATACTCGTTCCGGCAAGAGCTGAACCAATCGATTCAAGTTATTGTCTCCAACCCTGGACATCAACAACTCATTCATCTGTTGCTTCTGTAGTGGCAGTGTCGAAGCATTCACTAATCGATTTAGTCGATCTAACCGCGCTTTCTCAATCTCCGCATAAATCGAATCATCAAAGTAAGGCGACTGCTCTCCTTGTTCTTCCCAGGGGCGCGACGCATTAGGAAAGGCGAGCTGCTGAAATACTTCGCCTTCACCGATGCGCGCCGGCGCCACCAAGGAAGCCGTATTGTCATATCCACCATTGCTGATGTATGCCAAGGGCTCGGTTGGCGCGCTTGCCGCGGCCGCTATCGCACCAAAGCTGGGATAGCCATCTTCAATCTTGCCACTCCAAACATAACGAGATCCTGCGTCATGGTTGTTAGTTTGGGTGTCCACGCCGTTAATGACTAATAAGCGATTGGCATGTTTCGGGAAAAAATTCGCGAAGTGGCCTGTTGAATTTGCATCCGGCGGATCTATTTGCGTGGGATAGGATGAAGGGAAAACAATATTACCCGAACTTGTTATCGCGCTAACCGAATAGTTATTAACCGGACCTCTACCATCGAGCCGGGGTCGATCTCCCTTCGGATCGATGAAATAAATAGGATCCCATCCGCCGCCAGCATTGACGGAAATCCAGAATCGATCAGGCGCTGCTGATTGAGCATTGCTCAATGAAAACGGCATGGCCAAACTCAAGCCTGAACTGCCGAGATATTTTAAAAACTGTCTTCTGTACATAAGCGTTCTCCTCTTCTATCGCCATACAGCTAGCTATAGAAAAACTTGTAGTCCGCCAGTAAATAGGCAACAACAGCCATCCAGGACCGAATTACATATTGTCGATCTTCTCTTAGTCGATCATCTTCAGATAATTCGTTACCGTCTAAATCTTTGGTGCGATCACAATCACTAGGCAAGCGCGTTAAATACCACTCGCCACCACCATTCAAAATTATCTGGCGACCACGGTTCAGAGTATTCATGAAGAGGTCTTCGCTAACCTGATATTCTGGTGAACCGATGGCAACTCGTTCGCCGAGCAAGTATTCATGTAGAAACTGAATGTTCTGACGAATTTGCGACATTGACGTGGAATCAATATTGCCAGCCTCGTTATAAGGACTGGTTTCATGATTGACGTACCTGAACAGGCGCCGCTGTGATTCGGGCAACCAGAAGTCGTGTGGAACTGCATAACAGGATAATTCGTTGGCCATTCGTAATTGCATGGCGCCCATCAAGCCGTTTGGCGAAGTCAATCGAGTTGTAATGCTGTCAGAATCTATACCACCATAGATTTGATGAAAGTTGATTCGCAGTTTTGAAGCCCAGTAGCTGTTCTGATCCTTGTAATAACTATCCATTGAACGACGCCAATCGAAACCAAAAAGGGAATAGATTTTTCGATCGAGTTGTTCAGGAGAGAGTAAATAGCTGGCACCGGTTAGCGCGTGCGCATCTTCATTGGCATTGCTGGTTAGACCCTTTGCTCGCCAATAAGGACTCATCATGACTTCCCTTACTAATGTTTTAAGGTTGTAACCATCATTGACAAAACTCGTTTGCACATCGTTAAGCAAGGTACGCTCTGCAATAAAAGCATCAATTTCAGACTGCGAAGCATTGGCATCATCCGGTGACTTGAGCGGTTCCTTACCGGTCAATCCGTTCACCATGATCCGAGTCACCGCGCGAGGAAATCTGGGATCGGCAGCTATTTGCCTGCCTAACCACTGCAAGGAAGAATCCACATTTCCAGACAGAGGCATAGGTGCACCATTAAATCCTCTCGGTTCCATATCCGTGTACCAGCCGTACTTAGATAGGCGGGCTGGTCTATAGCGGCCTTTGTGATCCCAGTTTTGGAAAATGGAAGCAACTGGATCGAGTACGGAATGACATTTCGAACATTCAGGATTGTTGATCGTGGGAATCGGCGTAGTTATGTCTACCGAATTTCCCGGTCTGACTCCCTCAATGGCGAGTATGTCAGTATCCAAAAACAAGTCGAACACGATCCTTGCTCTACCCCTGTTCCGATTAGTTGAAGTCGTTGGATATCGATTTAAAAACATATGGGAAGTCAGGATTCCAGCATGGGGAATCGACCGCGTCGTGACCGGCCTGAATTCGTTAGGGTCATTTGGATTTTCAAAAATTGGCTCACTGACACCGAATGTCTGGGCGGAGTACGGCGACATCATCATATAGTTCGCCGTCAAGATTTGCGTAAATGCTAAATCGTTTTCTACGACATAGTTGATTAACTCGAGTGGTTCGCGAGCAACCGAATCGTTTGTCGCTCGTCTAACATCACTGTACTCATCATCTCGATTATCTTTACCAGGATCGAACCAGCGCTTGTTTGGATAATCATCACTGCTTAGCAGTTGCAGAGCTGCTTCCGAACCATTGCGCGAATGGTATTTATCGGTAAGCAAATAATCATTCCAGATTTCAGACAACCGGTCGTAAAAAGCATCCTCGGTCATCATGCCGTTTATCACTTGTCTCAATCCTCCGGACCCAGCCACGGAAATAGCCTGAAATTCATCAGCCCTGGGGAGACGACCCACCAATTGCTGTGCCGCACGCCTTAGTGCTGCTGAATCATCTAGCAACTGAATGAACCCAATAGACTGGGAAGAGATTTGTTGATTCGATGCATTAAATGCGGCAAGCACGTAGTCAGCCACTGAATTCGCACAACCAATATCGCAGCTAGTAGCCTGCCCTAACGGCATTGTGTCTCGAATGTAGTTTGCGAGCGCCGAACTGCTGCTACAGTTCGCGCAGGAAATTAGCGAAGGTCCAGATCCGGTTCCTGTGCCATTGGCTGCGTGACAGTTACTGCACATATCATCATACAACGGTGAGGCTTCGACATTTGAAGTTGATGCGGGTTCTTGATTAGAGCCAGGATCAGGCGGATTAAGATGTTCTGCATCTGTAATATTAAAAACTATTTGCCCATCTTGGGACACAAGGTCTAGTTGCACCGCGTAGAGATCACCAGATTCCAATTCCACCTCGTCTATTTCAAGACTCATGTCTGAATCATTGAACGAGCCGGAATTAGAAATAGATAGCGATGTTTCTGTTGCAGTCTCAAGGACTAAAAGATACTCGTTCGTATACTCGATACGAAAAGTTAACTCCATCGCGCCGAAACCATCTAGATCAATGCGGGGTACATATAAGTATCCATTTGAAATTGTGGAACGGCTGGCATTGGCAGTGTTTAGGCACAACAAAACTAAAAACAATACAGAGAAAGTTTTACTTAAATACTTAACCATAAAAACTCTCCTTCCAATTTCAAAATTCGATAATTGGATCGTGAGGATTATTATTGGTTAGAGTGAATAGCGAGCGTGAGTATCTAGCTCACATAACGGTGGAGATATTTTAGAAATAGGGTTAACCGGATCACAGGAATAGCAAAATATGGCAGGAATAAACAAATACTAAACAATTAACTAATAACTGTGATGCAGTTCAATACAAATACCTGCATAAGCTAAGCTTTCAGATAACAATGTGATCATAAATGTTTGATTTTATTGTGTGATATCTGGCGCTAAGTGTTTATTTAGAAACGAAGGTTATGAAACGATCTTTACTAGCACCGTGACAGAATAAGACTATGGCTGTTCAATGCTCGCCTTTTTCATTGTCTAGTCTTGCTACTCCAGAGCGAAAACTTTGAGCGCCGGGCCATTGCGAGACAGATTGCGAATCACATTATCATCTCCACCAAGAAATCCATTCACGACGCCAATCCATACATTAGCATTAATGGTAGGTGTGCCTATTGCCACTGCCACATATTGAGTTTCTCCGACCTGGAAGGTAATGGGAAACGAAGCAGGAATATCACCAAGGTCGGTTTCCCATAAGACTACTCCGGTTGCCTCATCCAACGCCTTAAACGACTCATCCAAGGCACCAATGAAAACGACGCCACCAGCTGTAGAAAGCGCGGCGCTGGTGGGAGGTACGACTTCGCGGTGGCTCCAGACAAGTTTTTGAGTTTCTACGTTAACTGCTTGCCAACGACCGAATCTGCCGTCACTGCCAGCCAGCGGGCTCGGCATTGGTCGCATCGCCGCTCCGGTTGAGAGAATTCCGCCTTGACCAGTAGGTCCACCATCCATACATATTTCAGCAATCGGAAGAAAAAGAATCTTACTCTGAGGATTGTAGCTAGCGGATTGCCAATTTCGACCACCATTGGCAAACGGGCAGAGCAGATGGGTATCTTCCGCATTCGGCGTGGCTGCGGGACTAATGGTCTTTGCTCCCGTTTCCGGATCGATCGCAGTTACTATGTTTTGCAGGCCCAGATCAATGGAAAAAAGATATTCTCCGGTCGCGGCGTCCAGGGCATCATAAAGGGCCATTTTGCCAGCAGTTAGAACGATTTTTCGCTCTACTCCACCGATATCAAGTTCAATCAGTTGTCTCTCGTAAACCCAATCCAGATCCCATTGATCATTAGCGATATGCTGAAAATACCAAACCAATTCGCCCGTGCCCGGCCGCAAAGCAATCGTGGAATTGGTATACAGCGCATCATTAGAAACTCCATTCAAGTTCACTGGTCGCAGCAATGGTTCGGTGTTATAGGTTGGAGCTAGACCAAAATAAACCAAATCTAATTCTGCATCGTAGGAACCGGGAACCCAAACCGAGCCTCCACTGCGCTGCTCCAGTGGAATATCATTCCAGGTATTGCCGCCTGGCTCACCCGGTCTTGCAACCGTATTAAATCGCCAACTCTCATCACCGCTCTCTAAATCGATACCGACGATAAATCCGCCACCAGGAACCATTGTGGCTGTTACGCCTTGAATAAGAGTATCCCCGGCCACCACCGGCGCTCCACGCAACGCATACGGAAGCGGTCCCGCCTGGGTAGCTTCAATTCCCGTATCCCACAAGACTGCGCCTGTTTTACTATCAAGGGCCACTACATGCAGATCCGCCGTAGGCATTAAGACCTTATTGCCATGCAGCGCTATACCAATCTTGGAACTCGCCGCGGCCGATGATTCATGTTGATAGCGCCACAGCTCATTGCCATTGCGTGCATCCATTGCTAGCAGAGTGTCTCGTGTACTTAATAAGTACATCACGCCGTCATGGACCAGCGGCGTAGGAGTATTGGGACCAGTTTCTAATTCAACATCCCAAGCGAGAGATAAATCTCCTATATTGGAAGACGTGATTTGATTTAATGGACTGTGGCCATAACTGGCATAGTTTCTTCTCCATATCAGCCAGTCTTGCGCGGGTGGGTTTTCCAGCATAGCGTTGGTGACTTCACTCAAACTCCGCAAGATTTCATCGGAGGATTGTCCATGGCTAATGGAGCTAAAAGTTCCAAGTATCAAGAAACAGGCGATTGAAAATTGACGAATTCGCTCTACCCTGGATTTTTGCTTCATTTCTCCCCCTCTCCAATAAAATTGCCACGATTCAGCGCCGATGTTGCGGCACTACGGCTAAAAACTCAAAGATATTTAACAGAGCTATCGAAGATTTACGCTAAATAGCAGCACGTAAATACAGGATTAGAGACTATGCACGTAATTAATCGATATTTTGTGAGAATTGCCGTTTATCCTGAGCTAGTCTTATTACTAGGTAAGCCGATATCGGATCATCGGTTTGAGAGCAAAATTAAGTAATAAATACAATTACATAGCTGGATTTGGACAAGGCAAAAGATCACAGAAAATACCTGTTGATCAACCGCAGTATCCAGAGCAACTACAATCTGTAGAATCCCTCCAACTGTGTATTTTTGATTTGCAAGGATCGCCAAATGAATTCTGAAATATACTCAGCTAGCGTCAGTAATCTAATGCCAAAAAAACCTCTGGTCTACATAGTCGACGATAACCTCGAACAAGCCGAAGTTACGACTAAATTACTTGCGCGCGAAGGATTTGACACAGTGATTTATGAGTCAGGCGAACGATTCCTAGAACTCCCTAATTTTTCTGATCAATCCTGTGTACTCCTGGATAATCACATGCCTGGCGGTATGTCGGGATTAGATGTGCAAGAAGAACTGGCTCGCCGCGATGCTCATATTCCTATTGTCTTTATGAGTGGCGACAGTGAATTCCGCCATGTAGTAAAAGCAATGAAATCTGGTGCTCACGAGTTTCTGCAAAAACCCTTTAGTTCTTCTGAACTTTATCAAAGCATCAATGCAGCGATTGAAGAAAACAAGGTTGTTTCTCAAGAGGTCGAACGCCAGAAAGAGCGAGATGACCGTATTGGCGCTCTGACAGCAAGAGAAAAGCAAGTTCTCGAATTACTCAGTCTAGGTTTTACCAACAAGATGATCTCGAAAGAGCTTTCAATCGTCGTAAGCACAGTGGAGTTTCATAGAGCCAATCTAATGAGTAAGCTGCATGCCAAATCTCTTGCTGATTTGATCGCCATTTATCGTGGTGGCGCCCAAGCTAGTTAGTCTCAGCAGGACTTATTGCCTTTTTTAGCACCCTTCCCAAACCGAGAAGTAGTTCAAAGTTTTCTGTAGGAATTCAACCTACAATCCCCCGCAGATTATGGGAGCAATTGACGAGTAGATAGTTGTTCCCTATTTCAATTAATAAGGGTCTGGACAAAAAGGCCTATAAATTTCTGGTCTGTGCTATGGGTCCAATTGTGTTAGCAATTGATGATGATCGCTCAAGTCAAATATTGATGAGGGCACATCTTGAAGACGTACAATTCTGCTCCGAGTTTATTGGAAAAAGTAATGGCAGGGACGCCCTTTCCTATTTGCAGGATTTGATTGTCGCTCCTTCTCCTAATCTCCCCGATTTGATTCTTCTAGATATTCATATGCCTGAGATGTCAGGCTGGGAATTTCTGGATGCAATCGCACCTATCATGGAAAAGTACACACCCTCGCCTGTTATTGTTTTACTGTCTGCTACTAACACAGTGGACGATATAGAAAGGGCGAAAAATCATCCAGCCATTCTAGATATAACTACAAAGCCAATCTCAAATGAATATTTGAATTTCTTGAAACAAAGAGAGGAGTTGAGTGATTTATTCGCTAAGAGTGCTGAGTATTAGCGCTCTTGTTCTCTAAAGACAACGAGCAACGCTTGCGTCTAACTCTTTAAATCCCACCGGCTTGAACAGAAAATTTTTGATGCCCAATTCTTCCGCACCTTCCTCAGTAATATCATCACTGTATCCAGTCATCAGAATTATAGGTATTTCAGGCCTGAGACTCAGTACTTTTTCGGCAAGCTGTTTACCAGTTAAAGCCGGCATCGCCTGATTGGTAATTACCAGGTCGTAAGCACCAGGTTTTGACGCAAAGGTTTCTAACGCGGCGTCGCCACTGACGCAGTAGGTGACTTGATGACCTTTACTCAGGAGATGCTGCTTGTAGAGGTCTCCAATCTCGGTGTCGTCCTCTACTAAAAGTATGTTTCCATTTTTTCTTACATCTGGAATTGCAATTACGGGCGCTACTGACTGCATGTTTTCAGAAAGCGGAAACTTGATCGAAAACTCAGATCCTTTATCGAGGTCACTCTTCACCGATATGTTTGCATTATGATTCTCTACAATTCCATGAACTGCTGAGAGCCCCAAGCCTGTACCTTTGTCAACTTCTTTTGTAGTGAAGAATGGATCAAAGATACGACCCAAACATTCGGCATCAATACCGCAACCATCATCTTCTATAGTCAGAAGAACGAATTCCGAACTTCCTGAATTCAGAGGCTTAACTTTTACCTTGATTTCTCCTGCATGCTCCCCGATTGCGTGATTCGCATTAGTGCAGAGATTGATGACTATCTGGGAAATCTGCGTTGCATCACCAGAAATCAGAGGAATATCCTCATCAAGATCTGTAGTAATATTCACATTCTTAGGAATGCTTGCCCGTACCATTGCCAGCGCCGCTTTAACTTCTTTGCTCAGGTTAATAGGCTGTAACGCCACCGACTCCATGCGACTGTAGGTCAATATCTGTTTTACCAGACCTGCCGCCCTTTCACTGCTTTTAATAATATTGTTAATAGAATCTTCAGTATCAATATTTTGTTCTTTCTTAATTTTCATCATCTCCGCATTGTTTAGTATGACGGTGATAATGTTGTTAAAGTCGTGGGCGATACCTCCTGCCAATGTTCCTAAGGCTTCTATTTTCTGATTGTGATATAGCTGCGCTACCAACGTCTGCTTTTCCCCTTCTGATATCTGCCGCTCTTCAATCTCAGTCCTAAGTTTTTCCTCAACATGTAGAAGCGAATTAACAATAATCCCAGTGCCACTGGCTATGCATAAAACTGCTATAAGCGAAACGATCCAATGGAATTCCAAATGCAGTTGATCCATCCAGCTCATTGCCACTTGCATCGTGATGATGCTTGGTGCTATCCACATCAGAAACAAATCAAATAAGTAGACTCCCCCAAACAATAATAATCCAAGAGACAGTAAATAGACCCCGCGCCGGGCTACCTGCAGTTTAGATCTGTCTTGGTACAGTTTGACGCAGGCGAATATCACCGTTGAAACGATGATCAAATCAAACACTGACATCAAAAAGAAGGAACCATACATAGAAAGAACACTTTAAATTTTCAAAAATCCTTTTAGTAATATAGACCTATATCTAAAATTTGAATATAGAATTTCACCAATCTGTGCGTTATGGGGTAGGCATTCAGCACTTAAGAAAACAAGGAATAGAGCTATCTGAAATAGCTTTAACCTGTTGTTTTTTAATGTTTTATTCTTTTTGCAAATTCAATTTCTAGTAGCTCAGACTACTCCCGGACGATTTTGAAGCAAACGACAAACACAAAGAGAATTTATTTGGTATAGCGGGAAAGATTTACTCCAACAACTAGTTAAATTCTAAACCGATCGACGAAACGCTTGAGAATAGACTGCGCTTCCGGAGTATGTTCATGCTCCACCGCAGAAATTAAATCCTGCGCCGATTCCGGAGGAAAATATCCATAATCTTTGTAGACGTGGATGCGAACGATAAACCCTTCCGCGTCTCCCTCGGGATGAAACTGAGTTGCATATATGTTGTTTTTTAAACGAAACATTTGCACAGGACAACTGGCGTTGGTGGCCAGCAATTCACAACCGGGAGGAAGTTTATCGCAAGCTTCTTTGTGTCCTAGTAACACTCGAATAGATTCAGGGAATCCAAGCAATAACGGATCAGTTTTTCCGACTTCGGTTATATCGATGTTTGTTGCGCCCACAGGTTCCCCGAATTTCGTTGAAATCGCTGATCCGCAATAGCTTCCTAAAAGACCATTGCCGGAACAACAACCAAGAAAAGGAAAATCATCCTGTACGACATCATCGAACAAGCGATGAAAATCATCCTCTACTTTCTTTTGAATTTCCGATTTTTCCCCTTGGGGCGTACTAACATTGAAAGGACTACCTCCAACGATTATTCCTGAGTATTCGTTTAAGGATATTACTGGAAGTCCGGATTTCTCAGCTCTCACTCTTCTTACTTCACTGTCTTTCAATCCCCCATAATGCTTTATGGACGCAAACTCATTGTCAGCAGTCTCATCTTCGGGACGTAATTGAATAATTAGAAACGGTTTCGCCATTTTTATATCTTAAAAATTAGACTTGAAATTCTTCGATAGGTTTTAAATCGGCAAGATCAAATTCTTTAGTGTATTTCTTTTTCTCTGCTTTCTTGTTTCTACGCGCCTTCGACTGAAACGCAACAGCTATTCTGGCTATGATTACCAAAACAAGTGAGAGAATTCCCATGCCAAATGCGGAAGCCATACTGCCGACTTGAACCATGAATACCAAGCCTATCGCCAGAAAAATTAGTCCCAGATACAGCGCACCATAGTTATCGGCGTCATAGCCATCGTCTTCACGCAAGATCAGATTGACATCCTGTCCAGTTTTATACTTTAAGGTAGACGTTCCCCCTTCACTTGCCCTTTCTTTATGCAAGGTTCCATCGGATCTCTGATATTCGAAAACTGGATAGAGCGTTTCCTTAATGACTTCTTTCCGCTCGCCGTCAATGGTTTTAGTCTTAACTCTTTTATGTATAACAGCACCTGCTACTTTTCCTTGTATTCTTTCCCCAAGCACCCTCGATAAGACAAACAATCCGAAAAGCAATACTCCTACCAGGAACAGAACAAAACCCAAAAGAAAAGTCATTGCGAATGCTTCAGCAAAGATGGACTGGATTACAAATTCAAATACAGCTGCAATATTATCCATGGATGTTCCTTAAGAACTTCTAACTTTCTTCAGTTTCTGTTATCGGCAGGCAATAAAAAAGGGTCCAATTTTGGACCCTTATTGCTTTCAAGTAGTACTAATTTGGCAATCGGTAAGCAACCAGCGCTCCAGGATAATCGACTCGTGAGCTGCCTATTTGCACGACGATATACTGCTTATCGCGATGCATATAAGTCATCATGCCGTATTGTCCAGGCGCTGGTAATGGAACCGAACCTACCACTTCTCCAGACATTTTGTCTCTGGCATTGAGGGTAAGTGGTGCATCTGGCTCCATTTGTGCCATGCCTTCGCTCAAAGCTCGTGTTTGCACTAACAGATCTCCGGCAACGATTTGAATTGACCAACCGACGCCACCGACATTGGGCACATCGATATTCTGCAACAGAGGGTGGTTATCATATTCAGCTGGAGTTTGTCCCACTGGTACAGAGAACATTTTATCGCCTGAATTCATCTGGTAGGCCGTAAGCTGATTATTCATCCGTTTATAAATAGGCAATCCATCGATGGTTCCGAGTCCACCACCTCCGCCAGGCAACCAACCAACTACCGTTGTGCCAGTGGTTGGCGTGCTGTTGGGAGTCGCCCCGCCTTCACCTGGCTCGGGATAATTTGGATTATCACGATCGACACCATTCGTTGGGCGCATGAAGCCTGGCGCAAAACAATTGCGACGGTGAGAGTTGTACATAATCCCCATAGTAGGATCAGCGGCTGGTGGGTGAGAAATTATGTTTCCGCCTCCGAGGCAACCAGCATTGTTAACGAATTCACCTTCATAGGTGTTTGGTAAAGCTGGTACATAGAGTCCACCGGTACGATAACCGTTCAGAATGGTTGAAGCTTGTTCCCTGAGTTCCGGCGTGTAATCAATAAGATAATCTTCCGTTAGACCATCGACAATTATCGTATCGACTGGCTCAGGCCAGGTGGGGAAAGGCTGAGTTGGCGAGGTATAGTTGCCAGGAACTTCTGTTTGTATGACCGGCCTATCTTCAATCGGCCAGATAGGTTCACCTGTGGCCCGATTAAAAGCGAAGACTAATCCTTGCTTGGTGTTTTGAATAGCTGCTGGAATTTGTTGACCATCAATCGTCAGGTCCATCAGTAATGGAGGCGTCGGTAAATCATAATTCCATTGATCACTGCGATGAATTTGAAAGTGCCAGCGGCGTTCGCCCGTCTGCACATCGAGTGCCAGCAAACTTCCACCAAATAAATTATCTCCTGGTCTATGCCCGGCATAAGACTGCACGGTGGAAGCATTGGTAACCAGATACACTAATCCTAGTTCTGGATCAGCAGAGGCTGGAGCCCATGTAGACATATCACCGGAGAATCGCCAGGCATCGTTGTGCCAGGTTTCATGTCCTACTTCGCCAGGGCGGGGTATGACATGGAATTTCCACAACCTTTCACCGGTGGCCATATCGAATCCCATAATGTCACCTGGGACATTTTCAATTCTAGTTTGGCCATAGCTTGGTTGGTGACCAACTAATACAACTAAGACACCATTAACAATGATGGGAGGCGCGGAAGCGGTAACCATTCCCAGCTCACGGGGAATTCCGTAATCAGGATCGTATTCTCCACCGCCTACAACATAATCCTGCCAGGGTCCCCAGTCATCAACCAGGTAAGGGATTAGATCGATAACACCAGTCTCGGGAAATCCACCTACCGGAAACGCACCACCCCAATTCTCTAGCGGTCTTCCAGTTTTGGCATCCAATGCCCAGAGAAAGAACCCAGGTGTGGTTATATAGATCACTCCTTTTCCATCTATCTCGCCATAGGTGACTCCCTTGCCATAGGCCTGGCGGGGCGATCTTTGATGACGAATGGTTTCTGGTTCTCTAAAGGTCCAGAGTGTTTCTCCGGTTGCCGGATCAAGCGCAATAACCTGACGCCTTGGGGTCGCCACGGTATATAAAATACCGTCTACGTAGATTGGCGTGGAACGGGAAAAGTAATCCGGATTGGGACCGAAATTGTCCGTGCGCCAAACCCAGGCCTGTTCCAAATCATTAAAATTATCGCGATTGATCTGGTTCAGGGGTGAATATTTGATGTGACCAATAGTTCCGCCGATGTAGCGCCACTCACCATTTTCAGTGCCTTGGGTAACTTGTGCCTGCAGTACATTGCTTAACAACAACGCTACCGTTACCAGCCCAAGCTTGAATATTTCTCGACCTTGCATTGGCTTCATTTGAGAGCCCTCTTTAGAGGTTTTTAATTATTCAGCTACTTCCAATCACTCGCCGGCTCGTCTGGATCAGACCTTAAAAATCGCACAAGATCAGTGTGAAACTGATCTGGAATTTCAATTTGCGGTGCATGTCCAATACCTGGATAAAGCAAAATGGCTGAATTCTGCAATTGATCTGCGACGTTATGAGCCAGAGTAGGAAAATCTGCTACCAATCCATCTTCTTCGCCACCCAACACTAGTGCCTTGGAATCAATGTGTTGCCAGTCATAAACCACCGGATCGTTATAGAGCATGCCGCCCTGAAGTCTTCTAACCATCGTTAGCCGCGGCCATTCGCCACTAAGTGTTTGTCCATATTGCCGGCGCACAAACTCTAAATGTGCTGGTGGCCAGGCTTCAGGAAAATAGCGTCGATGCCCTGCCAGAATTCCTCGATAACTTGCTGGTGCCAAATCTGCGCCATAAGGATCGTTCCAGGGTCGCCCTTGCCGTTGATCGGTCAAACCAATTTGGTTCACCATGACCACGTGGGAGGTAATATCTGGATAGAGCATGGCAAATCGGCTAACTACCATGCCTCCCATGGAATGGCCCACAAGAGCTACTTCATCGACATTTAATTCGTCTAAAAGCGCCTTCATATTGGCGGCGACGAAATTAAAGTTATAGGGGATTACAGGCTTGGAAGACTTGCCATAGCCAATACGATCAACGGCAATAATTCGAAAACCTTCCGCTGCCAGCGCCTTAAGCGTAGGCGTATACGCTTCGGAATAGAAATTCATGCCGTGTTGCCAGAATATAGTCTGGCCATTGGATCGCCCGGTGGGTGCTACATCCATGTAAGCCAGGTTCATGTCTTGATCGAAGCGGCGAAGTTTTAAGAAATTCACCGGATAGGGATAGTCAATTTCTTCAAAATTAGCTGAAACTGGTCCCCAATCCGCAGGAGGTTCTGTTGGCGGTTCAGCTGGCCATCGATCAGCCGCAATCGCTGTGCTGCTAAGAATTCCTAAAATCAGTATGCCGAGCGTAGAAATGGACCGCTTAAGAATCGCATTCATAGTAAGTAAGCCTTTGTTTTTATTAAAAATAAATTCTAAATATTACTCTAAGGTTGAACAGTGTATTACACAATGAGTAGAAGCAAAAATAAATTCAAACCCGACGAACGGACGAGGCTAACACGTTGATTCTTTGGTAAACTTCGGTCGAGTTGAAACAAACGAATATCACATCCACCTTAATAGGTAACGCTTCATGAAAACAACAGCAAGAGTTTGCAGCGTCTTCCTCGCTAGCCTTTTCCTTATTGCGCCTTTACATGCACAGAACGGGGATTATGAAGTACCCAGAACCGTCGATGGCCACCCTAATCTGCAGGGAGTTTGGGAAAATAACACGATTACTCCAGTAGAAAGACCTGATGTGTTTGGCGACAAAGAATTTTTAACCGATGATGACATCACCTTTTTGCGCGCCGGATTACAAGATATTGAAGACGCAGGAGCAGATGCCTTGTTCGGTGAAGGTGTGATTTCAGCGATTTTTGAAGGCGAAATTAATTCTTACGATCCATCGACTGGCAATTACGACTCGCAGTGGATGGCTGAACGTACCATCCATCGACGTACTTCCCAGATTACCGATCCTCCCACAGGCAAATTTCCTCCACGCACTGAAGAAGCCATTGCCGCTTCCCGTGACTTGGCCGAACACCGCCGCTTACATCCCGCCGACACTTGGGAAGATCGACCCTTAGGTGAACGCTGCCTTAGTTTTGGTGCTCCACGCCTGAGTTCTGGTTACAATAGCTACTGGCAAATAGTGCAATCGAAAGAAACCGTTGCCATTATTCAGGAAATGGCGCACGACGTTCGCATCATCCCTATAGTAGATAAACCACACTTAAACGAAAGTGTGAAACTCTGGCATGGAGATTCGCGAGGCTGGTGGGAAGGTGACACACTGGTTGTCGAAACTACGAATTACTCTGAAGCAAGCAGTAGCAGTCCACGTACCGTAGAGAAGGTTAATGTCGAAAGACTGACACGCATTGGTGACAATGCTTTGCAATATCAGTTTTCTTCAAACGATCCTGGTAATTTTTCTGCATCTTACACACGAGAAATAATTTTTGACGGATCTCCTGACAAAATTTATGAGTATGCATGTCACGAAGGCAACTACGGCATGTATAACATTCTGTCTGGCCACCGTGTCGAGGAAAGATTGGCAGCAGAAGCAAGTGCCAATGACTAGTAAATCGCTATAAATAAAAAAAAGGGTCGCATATGCGACCCTTTTTTATTCACCAATTTAAATCATCGAATCTGACTGGCGATTCCTTCAAGAGTCGATGCTAATGAAAGATACCTGGCACGGCTTCGACCGTTCCTGTCATTACCTTCATCTTCCATTGACTCGGCCAACTCAACCAGCTCGTCTGCGAGACCTCGGTTGTTGGAATTACTAGAAAGAATTCCTTCTGCTTGCTCCAAGGCTGCGTTCAACTGCAGATAGTATCTATCTGCCATCACATTACTACGCAGCAATTGATCGATATAGGCTCTAGCAACAACGGGCACATCAGGCCAGTCTACCCGCTCCTGTGTTTGAGCGTTTACCGTAAGGTTTTCATCCTTTAAAGATGCAGCTGCGATTTCGTTTGCAGTAATAAAATCGCTGGGCTCAAGGGCAAACACATCGAGCCCGCGCGCTATTTCTGTGCCATAAATATGGCCACCGTACCAATAAGTAGACCAATAGCCAGCGGTAATCAGCTCTTCTTCATCGAGTGGTCCACGATCGAAGTAGGCAATCTCAACAGGATTAGTCGAATCGGTAAAATCAATCACTGAGACTCCACCCTGATACCAAGCCTGTACAAAAATGTCTCGCCCGGGCACTGGAATGAGTGAGCCGTTGTGTGCGACACAATTCTCAGTGTCAGTCTGCGGTGCAGACAATTTGTAATGAGATCTGAATTCCAATTGCCCATCGACAATGTCGTAAAAAGCATCGGCGCCCCAAGTTATTGGATCAGACGCGCGACAACGAGGCCGGCCACCGCCGCCCCACTCATCAGTAAAAATTACCTTGGTACCGTCGTTATTGAATGTGGCCGAATGCCAGTAGGCAAATCCAGGATCGATTACTTGATCGATTCGTTCCGGATTCGCAGGATCAGAAATATCCAGCAAGATGCCGTTGCCTGAACAAGCACCAGCGGCTAATCCGACTTCAGGAAAAGTGGTTATGTCGTGACACTGATTCGTCTCACGGGTGTCTTGCGTGTCATCGCCATGATCGCCACCTTCCCAGAGTCCTGCCAATATACCGCTATCAGGATCGGAAAATATGAATGGTCGATTTACGATACGCGCATCTTGTGGACGATCCATTGGAATTTCGATGACTTCGATACGAAACAATGCGGATTCAGGATTTTCAAATGGCGAATCATCTGAGCAACCCGCTAGCTCATCATCATCGCGCACGCCTGATGTTCCTGAAACGTAGACATAAGCCATATTGTCGTTATCAGGCTGGCTTACGACGGTATGGGTGTGTGAACCGCGACAGGTTTGTACTGCTCCGACTTGCAGTGGCATGCTGAAATCACTTACGTCGAAAATTCGAATGCCACGAATTCGTTCCTGGCTGTTTGGTTCTGGTACACCCTGTAAACCACAATCGAGTCGGCCGCGAGTTTCCTGCACAGACATAATGAGCAGGTTACCCACTAAGGAGACATCTCCCTGACCACCTGGACAAACTACTGAGCTCAGTAATTGCGGCGAGCGAGGATTGCGAATGTCATAGGTATTGAAACCATGATAGTTGCCAGCGACCAGATAATCGCCACTGAAGAGTAAATCTGTATTGGAGAAGCTTAAAAGGGAAGGACGTGGATCGGCATTCTCGTCTTCTTCCTCTTCTTCATCCGCAGGTGTTTCTGCCAGAGCACTGGCAGATTCTTCGTTGGCAACCTCTTCTTCCTCTGCGTCCGCTCCATCTGTATCAGGCTCTAGTGTTTCTTCGGGTTCTGGGCGATTAGGTAAACCAGAAGGATTTTCTGGATCGAAAAATCCATCAGGCTTGGGTAAGGAGGCTACTAATTGCAAGTTTAATGCTGCTTCACCGGCGTCACGGAATCCAGGCTCCAGATTGACTCGAGGATCGGGAGAGAATCCCGCCAGCATCAGGTCCATTCTATCGATTTCAGAACTTTGATCGGAAGTCACATCGGAAGTAAAGGCATAAAGCACCGGATCCTGAGCAGCGCCCCTTTGATCCAATAGATTCTCTACCATTTCCAATGCGCCTTCGTGATGTTCGATCATAAATTCCAGAAACAGGCGGTCGAATTCATCTCCGTCTGCTGCCTCGAGCTGCGCCATATCGTCTTCGCTTAGCATGCCTGGCATTAAGTTGAAATCATCAGAATGATGAGCATCCATCCCTGGTGCCTCGAGGTCATGATCACGCAACCAATCTTGCATCATGGATATTTCATCTTCTTGCGAAAGCGAAATGCGTTGCGCCAATAAATCCATTGCCTCTCTATTGGAACGTGATTCAACCAAAGCTGACATTTCCATTGCTTGAGCATGATGCGAGATCATGCCTTGCAGGAACATGACGTCTCCCGCCGAATATTGAATACTCGCCAGATCGGATGCTTGCTCGGCCGTAATAATACGTCCGGGCTGGCCTGGAGCCCCGGGTTGAATAATGGGCACTTGTGCAAAACTTTGGGAAGCAACTAGTGCTGCCAGTATGATTAGCGAACAAGACGCAATTTTTGTATACATAGATTTCATAAATAATTCTCCGTGACGGTTTCCCTACCCCTATTACCAGAACTCTGCATTGTACCTTCTGATGTCAAATTGTGGAGCGCAAACTACCATACTCGGATAATTGACGCTGTAACTAGGATGAAACGCGATCAAAACAGAATATCCTTCAATTTAACTAGGTTCATTGTGCATAAAATACTGAGCTGGACCAGTCCAGATGCCCGTAATACACTGGTTTCGCAAATCTTAATTCCACGCCCACCTGTTGAGAGACCAGATGACTAACTTTAGAAATTTTATCGTTCTGCTATGCGCTCTAATTCCAATCTGGATAGTCGTAGGACAAGACTTTACGCCCAGCGTATTCGACCGGGAAGATGGATTAATCCCACTCAATACCAGTGATCCCAGCTTCGATCCATGGAATCAATTGCGAGACCCGGAAAATGACCCTGACCGCGAACCCGGCCCGTTCTATCCTGGGCGACTGCGTAATGCCGGCGTACTCACTTTTTTCGGCCTGCCTATAGCTATAAATGCGGAAGATCTAACTGCCGGTGAAGTCGATGTGGCGATCCTTGGCGCACCCATCGACATGGGCGTGGGCATGCGCGGCGCCGCATATGGTCCTGGCTCTTTGAGGGAAAGTCTCGGTGTTGGCGGCGGTGGTGGACTGCCACATATGCATACTGGCGTATCCTGGAAGCGTGAGCTCAAGGTAGTCGATTACGGTAATTCACCTATCGATCGCTTTAGTGTTGAACGCAGCATGTTACCGGTACGGGAACTCGTTCGAGAAATTGCATCGACTGGCGCCATACCGTTGATCGTGGGTGGCGATCATTCACTGGAGTATCCGGACGTGGCAGGTGTTGCTGACATCTACGGAAAGGAAAACGTCGGCGTAATTCATTTTGATGCTCACTACGATGCGGCAACAGAAGGATACAGTGGTCACTTAATTTCTCATGCTCAACCGATCGCGCGACTCATAGAGGAAGGTCATGTTTTAGGACAAAACTATATTCAGGTGGGATTGCGTGGATATTGGCCAGGCGAAGACGGTTTCGAATGGATGCGGGAACATAATTTCCGTTATCACACCATGGCAGAAATTGAACGGGATGGCTGGGATATGGTAATGGAGAAAGTAATAGCAGAAGCCAATGACGGCCCAGAGCATTTATACATATCACTCGATATCGATGTACTCGATCCGGCTTACGCCTCCGGTACTGGCACACCCGAACCTGGCGGTCTCACTACTAGAGAATTGTTTCCACTAATTCGCGCCTTGTGTACCGAAAACAATATGGTGGGATTCGAATTAGTTGAATTGAATCCACTAGTAGATCCAGGCTACACAACAGTGATGAATGCCAATCGTGCCGTGCAAGAATGTTTAACCGGAATTGCGATGCGTAAAACTGGGATCACTGATGGTGGATATTTGAATCCGTTGACGGTAGAAGATGAGATACCTGACCCCTAGTGTAAAGCTAAAAAAGGCTTCGATAGATAATCGAAGCCTTTTTGCTAATAAAAATATACTACGAACTGCTATTGTTCACCGAACTTCCACTGTCACTTCAGAATATGTCGTATAGGTAGAATCATCTGCATAAGCTCTTAACACATAAGTTCCATTCTGACTAAAAGTTACCGTAGCAACAGAATCTTCTCCAGATGGATCGAGATGAGCGATCGCATTTTCGAAGAACACCTCGCCAGGGCCTCGATATTTAATCCAGGTTATGGCTAGGCCTGTTTCGTCTGCGGCTACATAGTTCACGACCCCCTGCTCTTTCGGCGAATTTCTACCGATTCCTCCACCGACTTCAGGCAGTAAATTTGGCAGCTGATCCATACGCTCTCGTCTATTTCTTTCATAGGGACCGGGAACGCCATCATCGGCGGCGAACGCGCGTAGGTTTAAAGCTTGACCAACTCGAGTTGAAACAGTGCTTTCGATTCCAACCAGTCGCAGACTAGGAGGTGCGTTTGCATATTCCACTTCGGTTCGACCGCCCGTACCGCGACCTCTATTTGCGCTCCAGACACCTTCATCAACGGCCCAGATATTTTCCCTTTCTAGTGTCCCAACTGCGGTTCTGGTTTCACCGTTATGAGTAATCGACCAGATTAATTCGTTGCCAACGAAATCTGCTGGCAGAACGACTTCGAAAACAAATTGCTGGCGTCGTGGATAAAAATAAGTAGGTTGGCCTCTATCCATTGGGCCCGGAGAATTCAAAATTAGATTTTCATCCACTGGCCCAGCGGTATTGACTCCGTCCGCTGCATAGAATGCGTTTTTATCACCAACTGTTATGACAGGAGTTTCATCGTAGTTACGATTTAAATAACCGAACCACATGGTGAAACTGCCATCTTCATTGCGTTCAAATCCTTCATAAATCGGCTGAATACTTTGACCAAATCTATGCAAAGTTTGCGCTGAAATTAGTGGCGAGCTAAACAGAATAAGCAGCGCCAGAATAGCGCTGCCGAGAACTTGAAATTTAGATTTCGGTTTCCGAACTAACATCGTCCGACGACTCCTATAGCTTATTTTTTTGTTCTTAATCACTCCCTGGATTAGTTTGGCCGAGTCTTTCCGTCACAGCGGCCTCATATTCTTCATCGGTGAGCTCGTAGTAGCTGATCCAGGAGAAAGACATATCGTCGGTAGACCTCTGTCCGAATCCGACCCAGTTTCTTGAATCGCCGGCCCAGGGATTACTTTGCGAATTGTTGTACCAGCTCGTAACGTGCAGCATTGAGCCTTTAGGAATAAGTGGTTGTACATCGTCAGCGTAGTTGTAGGCAATGTGCCAACCGAAATCCCAATCGGCGCAACTCAGTGTTTGACGGCGATTGTCCTGATAAATTACCTCAATGCATTGCCGAGTTCCTAGATTGTGCAAATGCGGCTGAAAAGTTGTAATTCGAATGTTCTTGTCAAGGAATTCATATCCATCAGTGCGAATTGCTGCTTCTCCACCAGGCAAATCCAAGTCTTCATTGTCTGCCATGTGAGATCGCACTAACTCATGTTCCGGCTCTTCACCTTCAGGTAGAAACCATAAACCGAGACGGGTGCGGTCGGTTCGATCGAGACCGTCTGGACTAGACGCATAGTGAACATTCCAATTTAAGCGTGTACCTGCCTTGATCAGCTGGCCAGTGCCAGGAGGGTTAATATCAGCTGTCTTGCCTAAGGCATATTCGCTTAGAAAGCCGCCACCACCTTCGGGGAACTCCATTGAAGTAACCGCGTGATGCACCACAGGAAAGCCTTCTGCAGAGGGCTTGGTTTCGAACGCTTTAATCCAACGGTCTTCAGTCAAACCGGTGTCACTGTAAAAAGTCATCCACCAATTCGGGCCATCCGCTGGAACCGTAAAAGGTTCTGGAATCGGAATAATTAGATCAGGTGGCCGCCCCATCTCATCTTCCAGCGTCCATGCGACGCTGTCTTCAAATTCAGGAACCGCAGGCATATTGCTCATATCACCTTGTGGTGATCCAGCATCTACCCAGGCAGCAATCGTAGCGATTTCTTCGTTCGTAAGAGAGCGATCATCTTCAAAAGACTGCACCCCTACCGTCTTATCGATAAAGTACGGAGGCATCTTACGATTCTCTACTCGGTCCTTTATCACTGGAGCCCAGGCACGAACCGTTTCATAGTCGATCAAAGTCATCGGTGCAATCGAACCGGGACGATGACATTCAACACAGTTTTCGTAAATGATCGGTGCTACATGATCGGCAAAGGTAGGATCGGCTGATTGTTGGGCAATCGCCGTAGGAGCGAGTACAACTCCTAAATAAAACCGCTGCTTTTTTCATTATTGTCATTTGGCAACCTCCTGCTAACAATCGACTCTCTGCGCTAAGTACAGCATTCGAACAGTGCCGAGAATTGCTTAATGTTTGACTACGGTCTAAAAAAAACTAACTACAAAAAGAGTATTAGCGAATCCCCTTACCAGTCAAGCGATTCTAGAGGTATTTCAAGCATTTATTACAAACCGTGACTGGTAATATCCATGCCGGAAACAAGAGCCGCTTAGATAGGACTAACAACTTCGATCGAAGACGCAGTAGACTCCGAAGCCTGATTTAATCCACGAGTTCGTTCATGCACGACTTATCAACTCATGCCAAAGTGCGCTACCTGATTCCAGGCGAGGAAAAACCTGTCTACTTTGCCTCTCAGGGAGGGGCCGAAGCACAGCTGAGCATTAATGCTGAATTTGAAGACGTTGAAGTTGCGATACACGATGCGCGTTGTTTGAATCCAGCAGCCAGTTTGGATAAAGAAGGATTCGAGTTACACAGCCACAAAAGCAATCTCTCGGATTTTTACGCTATTGAGAATCAAAAATCTGAATACGAAGCAGAACTTGCAGAATTAGTACTACCGCTAGTTGGCGGCAATTCCCTATACGTTTTCGATCACACGCTTAGATCAGACTCAGCCGAAGTCAGAGCAGCTCACAATATAAGAGAGGCAGCTGCCATTGTGCACAATGATTACACTCATGCTTCGGCTCACAAGAGAGTTAGAGATTTGCTAGATAAGAAAGAAGCCGAAAATAAACTTAATAGTCGATTCATCATTGTCAATGTCTGGCGCACTATCGCAGGTCCTGCGATTAATTCACCTTTAACTTGTTGCGATGCGCAATCAGTTACAGAAGAAAATGTGTTTGCTAGTGAGCGGAGAGCGAAAGATAGAATCGGCGAACTGGAATTAGTAAGCAACAATCCCGGGCATAGATGGTACTACTATCCGGAAATGAACAAGGGCGAAGTACTGCTGATTAAGACCTTTGATTCAGCGAGCGACGGTAGAGCAACAAGATCTGTACATACTGCATTCGAAAACCCTCTTGCAGCGGAAGATGCAGAAGCAAGAGAAAGCATGGAATCAAGGATGTTGGTGTTTTTCTAAGAATCCTTTCTTAGATAGTCATCGGTGCCGTCCAACCAATCGTCACGACGCGGCGCCCACATGTCGATTTCTTCCACCTCTCCTATACAAGTTGCCTGGTGAGGCACATGGGCCGGGATAACCACAACATCTCCAGGATTCAATAGCATCTCTTTCGGATCAGCTCCTGCAAAAACAAATCGCATTTGTCCTTTTACAACCTGGGTGATTTGCTCGTTGTGATGTTCGTGCATGGGTACAACAAATCCATCATCGAAGTATATTCTGGCAACCGTCATTTTCTCTCCGGTGACTATGCGCCGTCGCATATTGTCATTAACAGTTTCCAACTCAACTTCATCCCAGTTTACGATTTGCAATTCGTTTTGCATGGCTGATCGTTCTCAATAATTTTCGATGGACAAAAAAAAATGAAGTAGTACTACCAAGTAGCGCTACTTCATTTCGACTATCTACTAACTTTTAACGAACAGAATATTTAGTAAATGCACCACCAGCCCAACTCAGGGAGTTAGGACCTTCTGCCGCATAGACATTACCGCCTGCATCTACTGCAACGCCTTCACCCGCGGTACCTTGATAGACGCGATCCGGCCTTTCAAATGGCGGTATGAAACCGGTAATTCTGTCTTCATCGATATGCCCGATGCGAATGCCATTACGCCAACCTACGTGGTTAGTAGGGCTGGATTCTGAATCGATGGCGTAAACCAGATCATTATCGGTAATAAAGATCCCGCTAATTCGCCCGTAGGCATAACGAGACTCGAGATAATTTCCGTCTTGATCGAATAGTTCTAGACGATGGTTACCCCGGTCTGCAACCCAGAGACGCCCTTTGGAATCGAATTCCATAGCGTGTGGAGTTCTAAATTCGCCGTGGCGTACTCCGATCTCCCCCCATTGCTTGATGAATGTGCCGTCGGGCGCAAACTTCATGATTCGCGCGGTATTTCCGCTAGCTCGCCCTTCTTCCATGGCCGCAGTACTGGTCATGCCCTGACCATTGTGACCATCGGAAACATAGATACTGCCATCGGGGCCTACAATAACGTCGTTGGGTTGATTGAAATGCGCAGAATCGGTTCCAGCTTGGCCGGGGGTTCCAAGACTCATTAGTAATTGACCACTAGAGCTAAACTTATGAACCTGATGACCCTTTGTACCATCGGCATTAGCAGCGAAGTCTGTCACCCACACATTGCCATCACTATCAGCATGGATACCGTGAGGGGTTTGCATTAAGCCACCGCCAAAATTCGCCAGTACCTCCCCTGTATCGCGATCGAATTTAAAAATAGGATCTACCGGGTTGGTGTCACAATTGATAGGAGCTCCGCCACCAAAACTACTTGCTCCGCAGCGCTCATAGGCCCAGACATGACCATCGTTAGGGTCGATATCCACACCGGCAGTTGAACCCCATTCTCGACCAGCTGGGAGGTCTCCCCAGTTCTGGGTCACGATTGGATTCGGATTAGATATTCCTGTTCCCGAAATTGCGTTTCCAGATTGCGCTGAAACTATCCCGGAAGCCAGGGCTGGCAAAACTGCAGCCAGAATCACTTTCTTGGATAACATGTCCACTCCTCACTCTATTTATTATTGGAATCGGACAAGCATAATTGGGCCTAGGGTAAAAATACAGAGTCTTGGCAGCTTAGGCCGCTAATGCCGACCTTTTATCGTGTTTTTGGAATTCGAATAAGGCAAAATGGCGCCAATTTTAAGCTAGCGAGGGAGTGACAGCGCAGTGGCAGTGGTATCAAAAGAGGAAATGGAGACATTTTTTACCGAAGAGTTTCCACAAGGCTCATTTGACCTGGTGGAATTTGGAGAAGACTTAATAACTGTTAAACAACGAGTCGATGATTCCAACCTGCGACCAGGAGGAACGGTTTCCGGACCCACAATGATGGCATTGGCGGATTGCGCGATCTATGTAGCAATATTGCGGGAGATCGGGCTCGTTGCCCTGGCAGTCACAACTAGCTTCAACATTAACTTTCTAAGAAAACCACAAGCAGGAAGAGACATTGTTGCAACTTGCCAGTTACTCAAGTTAGGCAAATCACTTGCTATTGGGGAGGTCTCAATCTATTCGGAAGGTGTAGACGAACCCGTCGCCCACGCCGTGGGTACTTATTCCATTCCACCCAAGAAAACTTAAGTTTTGCTGCAAACTTAAACTTGGTTCGCCTTACTATTCTGGCTCTGTCTTCGCGCTCTCTACGCAATATTTCTCTTTAAAAATATCCGGCATTTTTACCGGCCTGCCATTACCCAGATTGGTACAAACAAAATCCATTTCTGCCCGCACTAGAGTCTTACCGTTTTCACTGTTAATTAATTGAAATGCCCGTGATGCTCTTAATTTGCCATCGTTTGAAATTATCCAGTTTGCTACTTTGAGCTTGTCATCTTCATAGGCAGAACCTAGCAAATCGGCCCTGATTTGTTTAACCGCCATGCCTCTTTCCAATTCGACACAAATCGAATCTGGCAAGCCAACAGCAGCCGAATGCTCGAACATGCAGTCAGTCATCCAGGCGATATAAAAATGGTTCGATACGTGACCGTATCCGTCGATGCGATCGCTGCCTACGATTACATCAATAACAAAAGGATTTGTTCTATCCCATCTGAAATCATCCATAATAGATAACCTTGAAGAATACGGAATGAATATTAAGAAATCTCTTGCTTACTACTCAATCACAATCGTTAAAACAATGAATCAAAAAATAGAACCCATCGGTATTGTACACAGCCCTTATAAGCAAAAGTTCGCTATTCCACGGCAACCGAATTTGGTCTCTGCTGGAACAGCAACTATTGAACTCTATACAGAATTTGGAGACATCAATTGTTTAAGAGAGATCGAACAATTTTCTCATTTGTGGATCATCTTTTTATTCCACGGAACTGCTGAGCAGGGATGGTCCCCAACTGTGCAGCCGCCCAGACTCGGCGGTCAGGACAAGGTTGGCGTCTTCGCCAGTCGTTCTCCTTTTCGCCCCAATCCAATTGGTATTTCTGCAGTGGAATATAGTTCACACCAGCGAGTGAACAGTAAATCGACTCTGGAAGTAAAGGGCATCGACTTACTCGATGGCACACCGGTTCTCGATATTAAGCCCTATATCCCCTACGCCGATTCTATTGAATCCGCAGTAGGAGGTTATGCGGAGGCAGCACCCAATTCAGGGTTGAGCGTTATTTTCACTGACGCAGCCCAAGTACAAATAGACGAACTCAATTCGATTTACCCCGAACTTAGAGAACTTATTACTCAGGTTCTCACTCAAGATCCCAGACCAGCCTGGCGGGTGAAAGACAATGATGAAAAACAATACGGGATGACTCTGTATAACCTGAATATAAAGTGGGCCGTAAACAATGGAAGTATTGCAGTGACCTCAATACTTCCTGAGGAATCCTGATCTCAACTAAGCTTTGCTAACTGCTGAGACTCTGTAAAATAGCGCACTTAGATTAACAATCTCTATTTGAACAAAAACAACTAACAGAGAAAGCAAATGATAAAGTTAATCCCGAGCCCATTAGCCGGTATGGCTCGCTATTCATTCCTTGTTGTAATTGTGGCGCTTACTGGCCAACTGACCCTTGCCCAATCCGCTCTGGATAATTTTCAGAATGTAAGCCTGGAAGAACTTGCCAATCCTCCCGAGGAAGATTGGTTGATGTGGCGACGCACATCGAACCATTGGGGCTATAGCCCACTCGCGCAGATTAACAAAGACAATGTGTCTTCATTGCGCCTGGCTTTCGCCTGGACCATGGAACCGGGACTCCAGGAAACAACGGCCCTGGTTCGAGACGGAGTAATGTTTCTGCCTCAAGCCTGTGATTTTATCGAAGCCATCGACGCCACCGACGGAACTTTGCTCTGGGAATACCGGCGAACTCCAGTAGACCATATCGCCTCTCTCGCTTGCGCTAATCGCAATGCCACTCTTTATAAGGATCAGTTAATCATCGCGACTCGGGATGCTTACTTGGTATCCCTAAACGCAATTACCGGGGAAGTAACCTGGGAACATCAGGTAGGTGATTGGACAATAGGACAGCATTATTCCGGAGGGCCCCAAGTATTAGACGGCAAGATAATTGCCGGTATGTCTGGTTGCTATTACATCAATACGGGTTGTTGGATCACCGCCCATGATCCAGACACCGGTGAAGAGCTTTGGCGTACTAATACTGTACCGCGAATTGGTGAACCCGGTGGGGAGTCCTGGGGCGATGTACCAAATGAACAACGCCGTGGCGGTTCGGCCTGGATGCCTGCCAGCTACGATCCGGAACACGACCTGATCTATCAAGGTATTGCGGTACCGATACCCTGGGGATCTATTCAACGAGATACCCGCGGCGGCGATGTGCTCTATACCAATTCGACCATCGCTCTGGATGCCGATACTGGAGAAATAGAATGGTACTTCCAACATATTCCAGGAGGTAACTGGGATCAGGACCATCCTTTTGAACGCATCGTAGTTGAATCGGAAGTTACTCCCAACGCTGATGCTGTGTCCTGGATAAACCCGAACATTCAATCTTCGGCACGACGCAAACTAGTGACCGGAATTCCCGGTAAACCTGGCATCATTTGGACTATGGATGCAGAAACAGGCGAATTTCTATGGGCGAAAGAAACTAACTTTCAGAATGTGATTATTGGTGTCGACATCGAAAATCAAAAAGGCATTACCAATCCAAAAATCGATATCACGGAAATTCGGCAGAGAAAATTAGTATGCCCCACTACTACCGGTGGCATTAACTGGAACTCTGTCGGTTATAGCCCACAGACCAACGCTCTCTACGCGCCTACCAATAACACCTGCATGGACTATTACCTAAATCCGGTGAATCCTGTCGTAGGTGGCTACCATAGCTCTGCGACTTCAATAAAGGTTTCGGTACCCGAAGGCGACGGGCAGATCGGAATATTCACGGCAATAGACGTTGCTACCGGTGAATCCTTGTGGACCTATCAGCAACGAGCAGCCATTACCGGCTCAGTCTTAACCACTGGCGGTGGGCTTGCATTCGTAACCGATGACGCACGGCGCTTCCGCGCCTTCGATGTAGATAGCGGGGAAATATTATGGGAGCAAATCCTGAACTCATCTGCCGGAGGCTTTCCCACCACTTATAGCGTCGACGGTGTGCAGTACCTGGCAATTGCAGCAGGTGGTGGCGTTAACCATCGCACGCTCACGCCGGAGATCAGACAGCGTAGTGGCGGCAATATGCTATTCGTTTTTAAACTGCCCTGATAAAAGGTAAAACATGATTTATTTATTAGGCGAAGATGAAGTTGAAATTGCTGGCGAAGACTTTTTCGTGGCAGAAAGCGCAACCGTGCTGGGTAAAGTGAAATTGGAAAACAATGCCAGTGTTTGGTTTGGAGCAGTGCTGCGTGGCGATAACGAGTTAATTACAGTTGGCGAAAATTCCAATATCCAAGAATGTGCAGTATTGCACACAGACCCTGGTGTGCCCTGCACCGTCGGCAAAAACGTAACTGTTGGCCATCAGGCTATGCTGCATGGCTGCACCATCGGTGACAATTCACTGGTTGGTATCAACGCGGTCGTGTTGAATGGCGCAAAAATTGGAAAAAACTGCCTGATAGGTGCGAATGCACTTGTAACTGAAAATAAAGAAATTCCAGACGGTTCTTTAGTAATGGGAGCACCCGCGAAAGTCGTAAAAGAACTTACGCCAAAACAACAAGCTGGATTGGTACAAAGCGCCGAACATTATGTTCAGCGCTTTAAGCGTTTTAAGCGCGAACTGAAACCAGATCCGCGCTTTAATTAGCCGTGCTTAGACTATTCGATTAATTTTCGATAAAGGTGCCAGGTGGCATGTCCTAGTACAGGTAATGCGAATGCAAGACCAACCAGAAAAAGTGCGGCACCCAAAGTCAATAGTGTGACTACTACAATTCCCCATACTGCCAGCACATAAAAATTTGCCGTGAATGCCTTGATCGAAACTGTAATAGCAGTTATCGAAGTAACAGGTTTGTCCAGCACCAATGGAAAAGCAACGACTGAGATAGCCATTGCCGCAAACGCAAATAGAAATCCAACAAAGTTGCCGTAAGCCATCAGCGCACCACCGTGCCTTGTGGTAAACACTTCGTTTATAAAAGCAGACATAGATTCTGGATAGGTGCCGCCAAATAAACCAAAGAAAATTGCTTCTGCCATGTAAAGCCAGGCAACGTAGAGAATCATCATAACCATCGATAAAGCCAGAATTGGCGCGAATGACGAAGTATGGATAAAGCGAAAAGACGAACGCCAGCGCATTTGCAATCCTTTTTCTCTGCGCCTGCTCATTTCAAAAAATGCGATCGCAATGATCGGGCCAATTAAAGTAAATCCGGCCACCACTGGAAAAGCCAGATATCTTAAATCCTGCCCAAAAGCAAACAGAGTAAAGAGAAGTGCAAACAATGCATAAAATAGAATTATCAAAGGAATGGAGCTAGGCTTGGCTCCATAGTCTGCGTAACCTTCGCGAAGAGATTGCCAAAGATCTTCAAGTTTTATTTTTCGAACTGAAATTTCTTTCGCTGAAACCGCGATGTCTTCGAATGAAGGTTCATCATGATGAGTTAATTCAACCATGCCGATACTACCTCCTAGATAGGTCTGCAGTATGGCCGCTCACTTATGCTTCTTGAGATATCTGCATATTTGCAAAACAAGAAGCAAATACTAAATGGCAGATTTGAAGTCCTTTCCCCACACAGGCAGAGCAATAAGACGAAATCTATCCTTAAGCAGTAGTCTACTCCTCTAGACTACCCTTACAAAGCCCTTAAGCAGGTTCTCGACTAGTTTTTTCGACGCTTTAACATAAATAAGCCCAGCATTTGCTGGGCTTTTTGTTCCCTAAGGGAGTTGGCATCCACGCAATCTAATCATTGCCGGAACCCTGGGCTTCTCTATGCTCTTTTTCCCGAAACCGAGCACCCCTCAAGGTTGCACTCATGGCGTAATTGCCTTCGTGACAGGCGTACTCATAAGGCACATGTTCCGATTTTGGCCAGGCAAATTCGCCACCCCAGGAATCGCTGTAATCTGCATCTTCCACCAAAAAACTGTACAGCAAGCCCCCTTCACTAATCGGGCTAAATCGCTCTGTGACTTTGCGTTCAGCGGGTTGCAAAGGCTGATCTAGAAAATTTGTGGTTTCGACTACCAGGGTATCCCCTTCCCACCAGCCAATGGAATCGCCGTCGAATGTCGCTAGATCTTCTGAATTGTGCTCATCATCGATACGAATGATGCGAGCCCAGTGCATCCACTCGATATAAATCATCATGTAATCGTCGGTTTGAACAACAGTCTTTAGATTGTTGTACACCAATGGCCTAATCGGAATAGACGCCGAACCTTGATAAATACAGCGTACTCCCAGTGTTTGATTTTCAGGGCCATCATAGGGCTGCTCTCCGGTTTCTAACCACCAGGCACCATCCCGTTCAGGCCAGGCAAACTTCGGTGCAACAGCAGCTTTTGCCTGCCCTGCCGGCGTTCTCGCTGGCATGCGGCCATTCTCTGGATAGGTCAATATCGAAGTGCGGTATTGACCATCGATAGTAAATCCATCGTTGCCGCGATCGAACCAGAAATCGTTGTAGGATCCAATATTACCGCCAGCTTCAGGCGCGCCACGTTCTGGATCACTGGGATCTGCGTCGCTTTCTCTGATTCCCATCTCCCTATCCCGCAAGGCCTGTACTTCTTCTTCGGACAGGAACAGACGATCACCATACTCCGTCGGTCTTTGAAAAGGAGTAAGGCTTGAAATGTCATAATTCCCATTAAAATCCGGCTTGCCTGACGGGGTTCGCGGAAAGCTGTCTTGAGCGGAAAGGAAAGACGGCGCTAGTAACAATGAGATTGCAGTAATTAGTAGTCTAATTGTAGTTTTCATATTCTCCTCCTTGGGGAAGGATTAAAACCTGCATGTGGAAAAACTGAGTGCTGCTATGAAATAAATCGTTCTAAGTCTCTGAGTTTAGCATAGGGCCAAACGAGCTAAAGCAAGATTTTGGCTGTTCCAGCAATATCGAATTCAGTAAACTGTGGCCTCGTTTGCCAACCAGGAGCAAGAGGTAATGATTTCCGTTAATCGACTAAGTATTGAAGATGCACGCACATTGATTGAAGGAGCACGGGCGAAAGCAGATGAAATCGGCGTTCCAATGTGTATCGCTGTAACCGACGATTCAGGAAATATGATTGCCTTTGAACGCATGAATGGTGGCAAAGCCCATAGTATCCTGGTGGCCCAGGACAAAGCGTTTACAGCTGGCGCCGCACGTAAAGCAACTCATGAATATAATGCAGTTAATACGCCGGGAAATTTAGCCTTCGGTATACACACTGAGGCTGGTGGTCATATAAGTACGGTCGGCGGTGGTCTACCTGTACTCGTAGGCGGCGAATGCCTAGGTGGGATCGGAGCCAGTTCCGGATCACCCCAACAAGATATGGATGTATCTCAAGCTGGACTGGATCATTTTCTCACATCGCTCTGAATCAGTTTGCGTAAATACTTTTGCTGTTAATCTAGTTTCCTAAGAATGACTGTTATGGAACCGTTGTGGAATCCTCCACCTAACAAAGACTCTGCATTGAGCCAGTTTTTCAAAGAAGCTAATTCTCATTTCGGAATTCAGCTCACTGATTATCAATCACTGTGGGAATGGTCTACTGAAGACGTTGAGCGGTTTTGGGAATTCTGGTGGCAACAAGCCGGGCTAATTGCCAGCGTTCAGCCCAGTCAAACACTTGCGCAAGCAGGCTCGTTTGAAAAAGATAGCTGGTTTCCCGATGCGCGACTTAATTTTGCAGAAAACCTATTGTGCTATCGCGATGAAAAAGCAGCCATCATATTTCACGGAGAAGATGGCTCAAGGGAAGTTATAAGCTACCAACAACTTTTCGACACTACCGCCAATGTAGCACGCGAACTGCAAAATCTTGGAATTGGTGTCGGCGATCGCGTTGCCGCCATCATGCCTAATCGACCTGAAACAATTATTGCCATGCTGGCTACCACGTGGCTTGGTGCTATCTGGTCAAGTTGCTCTCCAGATTTCGGCGCAGACGGCATTTTGGAACGTTTTGAGCAAATACAACCAAAGTTGCTTATCGCCATCGATGGCTATCAGTTCAAAGGAAAGACTCACACTATTTGCGAAAAGGTCACAGCAATAAAAACCAAACTGGATTGTCGTTGTGTTTTGGTTAACTGGCAAAACTGTGGCGATGTGGAAAGTTCAATCCCTTGGTCAAACTTCAGCAACAGTGCAGGACCTACACCTGATTTTGAACAATTAGCCTTTAATGACCCGGTTTACATTTTGTTTTCATCGGGCACTACCGGCAAACCCAAATGTATCGTGCACGGCATTGGCGGCACATTGCTGCAGCACGTCAAAGAACATAGATTACATACCGATATCTCTCGCGATGATGTGTTTTTCTATTTCACTACTTGTGGATGGATGATGTGGAATTGGCTAGTGTCAGGACTTGCCTCAGGCTGCACGCTGCTTTTATTCGACGGCAATCCATTCTTTCCGAGCTCAGATGCGCTAATGCAGATCGCTGAGGATGAAGGCGTCACAGTTTTTGGCACATCGGCAAAGTATCTTTCTGCGCTGCAGAATGAAGAAGTAAAACCGATTGAAAAGCTCTCTTTCCCAAAACTTAGAACAATACTTTCCACAGGTTCACCACTGGTACCTGAATCATTTGACTATGTTTATGAAGAGGTTAAATCCACGGTTCAGCTCTGTTCCATATCCGGCGGAACAGACATAGTTTCTTGCTTTGTCCTGGGATGCCCAGCACTGCCTGTATACCGTGGCGAATTACAATGCCGAGGATTAGGCATGGCAGTGAATGTTTGGAATGCTAATGGTGAAGCAGTGAGAAACGAAGCTGGCGAATTAGTATGTACCAAACCGTTCCCTTCTAAACCAATCTATTTCTGGAATGATCTCGATGGTGCTAAGTATCACAAGGCCTATTTCGAGCGTTTTGAGAACGTCTGGTGTCATGGCGATTGGGCTGAACTTACCGACAATAACGGCTTGATAATAACTGGTCGCAGTGATGCCGTTCTCAATCCAGGAGGAGTAAGAATAGGAACGGCAGAAATCTATCGACAGGTTGAACGCATTCCGGCGGTCATTGAATCTATTGCCGTTGGCCAGGAGTGGAAAGGCGATGTGCGCATTGTGCTATTTGTTGTTCTAAAACAGGAGGAGCAATTAACAGAGTCACTGCAAAAAGAGATCAAGCAGTCTGTCCGCACCCATGCAAGTCCAAGACACGTCCCGGCAATAATTCTGCAAGTAAGTGATATACCCAGAACTCGAAGCGGCAAAATAACCGAGCTGGCAGTCAGAGATGTCATTAGTAATCGGCCGGTAATGAACACCGAAGCCCTGGCAAATCCAGAGGCTCTGGATGAGTTCAGAAATCGGGTAGAATTAGCTAAATGACACCACTGTTTAGAACGCAGTTTCTGTTTTAACTTGCACCAGCTATTTTTTCCGATATTGTACAAAACATGCTTGGCTCTCAGTTTATAAAAATCAGAACAACAGGTATCTGTCTTGTATTGGCTGCAGGATTGTTCCTGGCGTCTTGTTCTGGCCTGAATTATGTCGACGTTTCCTCGACGAATCAGAACAGTCGAATCAACTATTTAGTCCTGCATGCGACTTCGGAAAATTTTGCTGAATCGCTACGCTTATTGAGTACCCGAAATCGCGGCCCAGTTAGTGCGCACTATCTAGTCCCCTTCCTGGAAGATCCTACCTATTCAAGGGACGATCTCAGGGTCTATCGCCTGGTGGATGAAAGTAGGCGGGCCTGGCACGCCGGTGTCAGTCAATGGGGACCGGAGCAGTCCTTGAATAATCGCTCAGTTGGCATTGAAGTGGTTAACACTTTTAAGTGTGAAGAATTCGAAGACCTTACTGGCGTAACATCTGTAGAAGTCATGGAATGCAGTTTTCCAATTTATCCCCAAGCGCAAATCGATCTCCTGGTGGAGTTAATCGTTGAGGTACTGGAGCGGCATCCAGGGATTGATCCTATAGATGTTGTTGGTCACGCCGACATTGCACCATCTCGAAAATCTGATCCGGGCCCTGAATTTCCCTGGAAGCAACTTCACGATCGTGGTATTGGCGCCTGGTATGATCCGGAAACGGTTGTACGTTATGCAAACGAGTTAGGGCGGCATCCGCCAAGTATTCTGAATTTGCAATGTGCTCTCTCCAGCTATGGCTATCCAATCGAGAATTCTGGCGTGCACGATCTGCAAAGCCAATTCGCTTTTCGAGCTTTTCAGCTACATTTCCGCCCTTCAAACTACAGCGGGCAATTGGACACAGAAACCGCAGCGATCCTTTATGCGCTCAATGATAAGTATCGCGCGAACGATCAAGTAAGCTGTGAATCAACTAGTGAAAGCTAGGAGCCTGGGCAAGCAGTGATCTTTTCCCTTTCAAAATAATCTTGATGTTTCCCAGTCGCAGCGAGTAAAGTTATTGAATGCTAAATAACTATGAACTAGTTAGCCGGAATTCACCGTGAGATTCAATCCTATTTCCTTACTTCTAATCGTTAGTAGCCTGGCTTCCATCACGGTGACTGCCCAAGATGTCAGTTGGAACGTGCACACTGAAGATGGTCACCCAAACTTACAGGGAGTGTGGGGAAACAATACCATTACCCCTGTTGAAAGACCGGATAGATTTGGTGAGCGTCAATACCTTACCGATGAAGAACAAATTTTACTCGAGCGTCGCATTCGGGAAATAGCAGAGGAAGATGGCGATGCGTTGTTTGGCGATGGTGTATTTGAAGCAGCATTTTCCGGCGACGTCAGATCTTATGATCCTTCTACAGGAAATTATGACCAGTCTTGGCTGGTAGAACGGTCAGTTCACAATAGAACGTCTCAAATTGTAGATCCACCCAATGGTAAGTTTCCTCATAAAGTAGAAGGATCTGATGGCTTAACATTTAACCGACCGCAACGAGGCATTACCAGCCCAGCCTCTTGGACTGACCTGACTGTTGATGATCGCTGTATTAGTTATGGTGCACCGTACTTGAATTCAGGTTACAACAGTTATTGGCAGATAGTGCAATCCAAGAATCACGTCGTCATCGTTCAAGAAATGATGCATGACGCAAGAATAGTTCCACTAATTGAAAAACCAGAACTAAATGAAAAGATTACATTGTGGCACGGAGACTCCCGCGGTTATTTTGACGGTGACACATTAGTGGTTGAAACAACAAATTTTTCGGGCAAGAGCACTTTCGAACATAATAGGTCATTGAAAAATACTGAGAGATTCACGCGCCTTAATGAATCCCAGCTCCTTTATCAATTAACTGTAGACAAACCCGACACCTACACAGCACGGTACACTCGAGAATTTATTATGGATCTTGAACCTCAGCCTATCTACGAATATGCCTGCCATGAAGGAAATTATTCCATGGCGAACATTCTTAGAGGAGCAAGGGTTCAGGAAGAATTCGTAGAGTGAAGTAAATAGTTAGAGAAAAAGCTGCATTATTCAACATTGGCAGATTGTGTATTATCGATTTGCTGCAGCGCTTGATCGATAAAACTTTCGAGACGGTCTTCGTCTTCTGTATTCATATGAATGAATTGACAGCGGAGAAATGAAATTCCTGCGTCTTTGTCATTAATCATGCCGATCAATTGAATTCCTGCCTGTAATTCAAAATCTTTAGAAAAATCTATCTTACAGGCATCGATCATTTCCGGATTTCGAAGTTCTGTTTCCAGGTTCTGTTCGGCACGAAATTTTGCGCCTAATGACGACACATCCATGACCGTAGCTTCAACAATCGCTCCATTTACCATATAAAGCGTAACCGGCACCTGCATTATTGAATCCAAATTGATCCGAAGAGTTTTGCGCAACTGAGTGCAGGCAATTTTGTAAGGCAACTGGAAGTGTAATCTTGGAGAAGATTTCAACTCCTCTTCTCCACCGTCTAGCTCAGCCATTTTCGATTGAAAGACAAATGATAGCCCCCCACTCTGACCACGAAACATTAAAGTTTCACCGGGATTGATCTCAGATTCAGCAGACTCAGCTCTAAAAGAAAAAATGCCCTCTTCCGCATGAACTGACTGAAGCACGATAGAATTATTAATGATACGGCTCTTTATTTTCTTCACATAAGAGAATGACCACTGTTGTGCGATCCCCAAATTGAGAAGTTGTACAATTTTTTGTCGATGGATTATGTCCCCATCGGCGATGTTAAGAGAATTTAGATCGTCGTTTTCCATCATGTATCCTAAGCAACTGCTTCCGCAATTATCTCCTCAGTGTCCTATACAACTCCAGTGAGTATCCCTTCTTTATCGACCGAGATCACGCTTTGTGCATCGAATAAATCTTTCCGAGTGGTGATTTTAGTCATAGAAACGAGCTATGCAAGCAATCACGTAGGATTTTTCCTAGTGCTAGGATTTGATTGCTAAGCCAATATCTTAATAATAGATTGAAATGGAGTGATTTGAACCAAAGACAACAAAAAGGGACTGAGAACAATTTTCCTGTTGTCCCAGAGTGAACTGACTTATCTAGCTTTCAACTATTGTTGCAAGTTTCGAGCTACCGGCTCACCCCCAAACATATTGCCTTCGGCATCCACCGCCACAAACTCAGCTCCAGTTCCACGGGTTACATAAGGATCGCCAGAAGCATGCAGGACGACGATGGTCATCACTTCCTTGCGTTTGTTACTTACTAAGAGAATTAATCTAACTTGCACAATTTAAAAATAGAGATTTGACAGTGTCGTTCCTGGAATCCTGAATTTGTTTGCGCTTGCATTCATTCGCACAAGTTAACCAATCGGCTTTGCGAGCGGCATTAGTAAAGGTCGGAAATTTTTTTACTAATCCTTTATTACCAAGATCGTATGCCATATCGATCAGTGCAAGTCTCGCATCTTCAGGATAATCATCGTATTTAGGGAAATCGGATTTTAATTTGATTTCAAATTTGTCGAGACGCATATCCAGAAGCTGATTAATCTCGTAATCGCTAAGTACCAGTTGGGTGAATTGCTTGTAGTACTTTGCAGGTCGAGCAGACTCCTGACTACTGACTTGCTCGAATTCTTCTTCAATTGCTTCCTCCGGAGCTTTCTCACCAGAAGCTTCAACTATAAATGGAAGAGAGGCAGCGCTTGATGGTTTCTTTAACATGTTGCCCACGCCAACAGTCACTTTGCCGACCGTGTCCAAATACATATGGGAAACACACCCTTCACCTTCTTTGATGAGCTCGCGAACTCTTTCTCTGAATTTTCTTGACATACCTGGCTCTTCCTAAGACAGAAAGCTCTAAAAAAATTTTTACACAATGAAAGTTAAGTTAAAAACTAATCTTCCGATCCATGCTGCTCTCTATGCTCTTTCTCTCGTACGCGCGCACCCCTCAGGGTCGCAGACATTGCATAGTTGCCCTCATGGCAGGCATATTCGTAGGGGATCTGATCAGATCTTGGCCATACCATTTCGCCAGCATATCGATCTGAGTAATCTTCATCTTCAACTTCGAAGGCATAAATCAAACCGCCACCAGGTTCAGGTGAAAATCTTTCTATGACTTTGCGATTCCCTGGCTGATAAGGTTGATCCATAAAATTTGTAGTCTCTACCACCAGCGTATCGCCATCCCACCAACCAATAGAATCGCCATCAAATGTTGCTAGCACATCTGAGTTATGTTCATCATCGATGCGGATAATCCGCGCCCAATGCATCCATTCGATATACAACATTAAGTACTCATCAGTTTGCACGATAGTCTTCAAATTGTTGTATACGCGAGGTGTAATTGGGATGGTTGCAGGCTGATGGTAAATACAGCGCACTGCGAGCGTCTGATTTTCAGGACCATCGTAAGGTTGTTCACCCGTTTCTAACCACCAGGCGCCGTCCCGTTCCGGCCAGGCAAATTTTGGCGCGGCATCTGCTTTGGCTTGTCCTTCGCGAGTTCTTGCTGGCATTCGACCATTTTCCGGGTAAGTCAGAATTGAGGTACGGTATTCCCCTTCGATAACGAAGCCGTCATTGCCGCGATCGAACCAGAAATCATTGTAGGAGCCAATATTGCCACCTTCTTCTGGTGCTTCCCGGTCAGGGTCACTTGCTACAGCATCCTGCGCTCGTATGCCCATTTCCCTATCTCTTAACGCCTGCACTTCTTCTGCATTCAATGCACGGCGATCTCCATAAGAAGTCGGTCGCTCGAACGGCGTCAGAGTGGAAATGTCAAAGTGGCCATTGAAGTCTGGCTTGCCTGAAGCAGCGCGCGGATAGTCTTCCTGGGAATTAACCTGCAAAGGTAGCAAAAACGCAGGAATCGATATTAGTAGTGCAACAGTAATTGTTTTCATTCTAACCTCCTGGAGAGGGATGCTGCGGATTAGCCTAATATTCTCAGTATAGGGATGGCAATCACATCATTCTATAGCGTATGTTCATTCCACCCAAGATTTTTGACACATAGCTGTCGATTGCTATGCTTTCATCTGTTTAATAAATTTACTTAGCGTACGTTATATAGCCAACATGAGCGATACAAAGCCAACTTGCGCTGATCCGATTTCAGTAAGTGTGGTAATTCCCACTTATAATCGTAAGGAAACTCTCTGCCAGGCAATAGATTCTGTGCTTGAACAGACACATACAGCGCATGAAATTATCGTCGTCGACGACGGTTCTGATGATGGCACCGAAGAGACTATTAAAGCGAATTATCCCGATACCAGGTACCTGTACCATGCCAACCGGGGAGTCAGTTACTCTCGCAATCGCGGAGTAGAAGCTGCTTCTGGCAACTGGATAGCATTCCTGGATAACGATGACACCTGGCTGCCGAAAAAACTCGAATTGCAAATTAGCGCATTACAAGAAAATCCTGAGTATCAACTCTGCCATACCGAAGAAATCTGGATTAGAAATGGTGTGCGGGTTAATCAAATGAACAAACACAAGAAGCGAGGCGGTGACATCTATCTTGATTGCCTGAAGCTCTGCGTAATTTCTCCTTCTTCCGTTCTTCTATCTAAGGAATTGTTTGAACAGGTTGGCGGATTCGATGAATCATTACCTGCCTGTGAAGACTACGATCTATGGTTACGCATTTGTGCACAACAGGCAGTGCTGTTTCTCGAAACTCCGTTATTAACAAAATACGGTGGCCATGAAGATCAACTTTCCAGAAAATACTGGGGGATGGATAGATTTAGAGTGCAGGCATTAAACAAAATGATGAATATTGAAAATCTAGACCCTTGCTTGAAGGAAGCAACGCGAAATGCACTGCTTAGAAAATGCAATATTTTGATTAAAGGAGCTCGAAAAAGAGAAAATTCAGAACTCGTAAACCACTACACTGCTCTGGTAACTGAACTTAGGACTTAGCGATTGATATCGTTCCGAGACAGCTCTGACACTCTAACCAAGAGTAACATGTCACACGCATAAAATCTTTTTTAAGAATTATTAAGTGATCTCCCCGTTTCATATTTAACTACTCGCCAACACTAAAAAGCATTCTTCTGACTGTTCACAAATAGTTGTAGATCCTGTTTTCAATCTATCCCTTGATTGAATTTCAAGCGACCCATCTTGCAGCCGGAACATTCTGGCCCAATTTTTGCGATGTCATTGTTGATTCCAATTTTTCTTTATCTGGGGAAATCAACAAATGCAAAGCATACCCTCTCAAAACACTCTGAATCAGGGGCAATTGGCTGAAAAAGCCCTGGTTCAAGTCGCTAGTCTTTGCTCCCAGACGTTGGGCTTCTCAATTCAACTCAACTCAACCAACACAAGCTTCTCAACCAAATCTGATCCGGCTCAATCACCCATCGGAGTGATTGCGATCGAAGGCAAGATCGAAGATGAGCTGATTAATTTACGTATGGAACTGCTCAATGCGAGCAGCAACATGCGTGCTTCACTTGCCGCCATATTCGAAAAGCTGTCCCATTTGGGGCCGAAGGTCAGTCTTCTGGCTCCTCAAGAGCTTAATGATGGCCAGACCAGTTATGCAGTTGGCCTCACCATCAAAGCTCAGCCACTGACAGCGACGCGCACTAATACCTTTGTCGCCGAATTGAGGAGTGTCGATAAGCTCGCTACTGAAATTAAAGAGGAGCTTCCCAGCATTGACGACGAAAGTCAGGCAAAGGAAAAATTTAAAGAACTGAACGATGTACTGGAACCAGTACCCTTGCTCGGTGCTGATCAGGCTGCTCCTGACTCCATGGGAGAATGGTCAGAATCCTGCATAGATTACCTGGAAGCAGGCTGCAACCTGGCAATTTCCTGTAAATGGCCTGCAGTTATTGACTACGCACTCGCCTGTATAGCTAGCAAGTGCATGCCACAAGGTATTCTCCTCGGGAATTTCACCAAGCATGCAATAAATGCAAATACCCTGATCGCGTTAACGAGCAAAGCACCAGGACCAATTGTTGTTCAATCGATCAAACTGAGTCTCGCTTCCAATCCCTATTCAATCGGCAGTGAAATGCAGTCTTTGCTTGCAGCAATTTCAGATTCCTCTAAACCGGTAGTTTTCACCGGCAGTTATGATCAACTGCAATCTGTGTTTGCCGGTGGCCAGGGAGATCAGCCGGACCCACTGCGACCGGTAGTGAAAACAGTACCAGCTGTTTCACTTAACAAGCTGCTGCAATTTAGTGTTCATCGCGGCACCCTTGAGATCGGTGGAGTCGCCAGACACGAACTGGAAATCCTACAAAAACGGGTCAAAAAGCAACTGAAAGGCATTCCAGAAGATAAAGCGAAATCGATTCTTCCAGCGATTGTTAAAAGCACACTAAACCGCTGGCTAAAAAATCATGCTGCAGTCTCACAGGCTGAAAATTTATTTTCTGAAACATTGGCAAGTACTAATAAAACGCTATCAGGACTGACCGCCTTATCCATTCACTGTAGAAATCCTGATGTTCAGAAAAATTTTTCTGCCACATTAAGTGATCCAGATTTGTTGTCGCATTTCCAGCGAGAGCTGTTGGCGCAGGATCGCGCTCTGAATGAATTGTGTAATCGACTCAGAACTGAAGCACTTTCCCGACCATTAGATCAACCTCTGCGATTTTGCACCCAGGGTGTTCCAGGAGTCGGAAAGTCAGAATCTGCCGTCATCCTGGCACAGCTCTTGAACATTCCCTACATCAATATTGATGCGGCCAGTATGCCCGACTATCACACAGCTGCCAGTCAACTTCTTGGTTCGGGTCGGGGATTGGTGATGTCCCATAAAGCCGGTAAATTGGAGCAGGTCGGCAAAATAGAAACCGGTGCCGTTGTTGAGGTAAGCGATCTCGATCATGCCAATGCAAATGTGCGAGCGGCCCTTGCTGATTTGTTTCTGCAGGTTATGGACACGGGTAACGCGCAAAGCGCAATCGGCTCAAATTTTTCCTGCACCAACTTAATCTTCGCCTTTACTTTGAATTTACCTAACGGCATGGATGAAGGCGTCCATAAATCCATCGGCTTTGCTTCAAGCTCGGACCCGGAAGAAATTAAGTCCCGGGTCAATGAGGAAATCAAGAACATGCTGTCCTCGGCATTTGTCAGTCGGGTGGGTTCTCCGATTCTATTCAGTTCTCTCACTGACAATGCAGTTGGAGAAATAATTAATCGAGTTATTCAGCGAGCGGCATCAACAGCATTAGCGCGACTCGGATTCCCATCAATCAACATTGCCGTAGATGCGATGACAGGCATCCGTATTAATCAGCAATTACCTGCCAATACGAGAACGATGGGAGCACGGCTGCTAAATGAAACCGGCCGCTCACTGGCAGTCAATGCTGTCTCTGAATGGGTTCAGCAATATCCATTAGAAAAAAAATCCAATTTGCTCATCGCAGCAAATGCCAAAGGTCAAATTAATATCACACCTGTCAATTAAGAGGACAACGTAATGAGAAAGAAAATATACAGCCTTAAACGCACCAGCGATTATCAAAAAGCCGGTAGCGATGACCTGATCGAAACTATTCCTGTTGATGGTTCCCACGCCCTGTTTTTGCCTCGCATCGTTCTGGACACCCTCACTTATGCCATCGTGGAAGACGAAAACATTCATGTCAGTGGTCCAACTGGCGTTGCAAAAAGCGACACCATCGAGAGCTTCGCCTATCAGCCTGAAAATTTTAAGAGATTGTGTAAAGCGCTCGGCTGTGTCCACAAGCCAATCAAATATTTTCCGGTGGAAATGTCGACCTTTGAATCACCAGCCGAAGTACATTTCAGGCGGGGTTTTGATGACAAAGGTACATTCGATGAGTTCAGCCCAATAGTAAAAGCACTATCAGAAGCCCAGGATCTTGTTGATGATTATTACTGCGTTATCCATTGCAAGGAAATGGGAAGAACCCTTAGCAGCACTATTCAGGGAAGTCTACTGAATTTGATGAGCGCCGGCATTATAGAACTCCGTGATGGCACACGATTAAGCGGAAAGGGAATACGCTGGATAACTGATAGCAATTACCAGGCCTCCGAGGGAGAGATGGTGCACACTTTAAGTGTTCAGGATGACGCCCTCAAGAGGCGCTACCCTGTTAATCTCACGATGAACTATTTGTCGCTGGAAGAGGAAATTGAAATTGTCGACAGAATCACAAGAAAACAAAAAGGTAAAGGTACCGAGCATCGTGAACTTTGCATAAGCGCAGTAAAACTCGGACATCGCATTCGTAAGGAGCGGGAAGAAGGAAATATCCTGTCTGCCGTTCCTCCAACCATCCAGGGTTATATCTCCTTTATTAACTATTCCCGCTGTTTTCCTTACTTAGAAGGTGAGCAAGTTGCCAATGTCACCCTGCTGGGAAATATCTGCAATGCCGAAAAAGCCCAAGCTTCATCCATCTGCAACGAGGTATTCGGATTGGCAGATTTTGAAGATGAGGAAGTGGAAGAAACAGGTGGTAGCACAATTTAGTGCTACCTCTTTTAGCTAAACATCAGCATGTAATGAATATTCCAAAAGGACCAACCATGGCAACGATCAAAATTAACAATTCCTACAGCACCTCGTATTCAGGTTCAAATCGATTTGGTCGCAGTAGTCAGCGCAGAAATAAAGTCTTTTGGGCCGGAATAAGTTCAAGCGATGCCTATCGTGCCAACCTGGATTACTCGGTACGTCAAAGCGCGAAGCGGCAACTAACCCGCGATGTAAATACCGCTACTAAAAAAATTGTTACTGCGCTCGGTGTCTCCAATCATGAAGAGCGTAAGGCCAAAGCAAAACAACAGCTGAGTCCAATTTTTTCTTCTTACCCAACTATTCAGGCAACTGCTGCGGCAGTTGGCTTAACCGCCTTCCTGGAATTCAAAACACGTTCGCCGGATGAAGTATTGAGAATATTGAGAGCAGATTATCTATCCAATCCTGCCGAACACGATGACGTTCTCTGTGATTCTGAAACCTATCGTAAAATGGCAGAAGTTTGCACTGAGTGGGTAGGCACTCGCATTAAATTTAACGAGCTAACGTCCACTTGCAATATTCCTCAGGCTGAAATCTACCGCTTGTACAGCGCGGCGATGGAGACCCTGAAATTTGAAAGTCTGCCAGAAATTGTTCGTATTGCTACGACTGTTGGCGACATTATTCCTCCCCCAGAATTGCTGAACATGCATCCGTTTTCAGAAAAGCTTTATCGAAAGACCAATGAACTAAGTTATGAATACCTGGATTCATTGGCAGACACAGCACCAGAGGACAAAATTTCCCTTTGCTGTGAATGGGCGAGGGAGCTTTGCCAGTCACTGCAACACCATCTTCCCTATCCGTTTTCCTATGCGCCTTATTCTTTGCAGGAAGATGATGACGAACACTACTTCAATGATGGTTTTGCCGTGAGAGGTGAAATATCTGACAAGATCCCACCACTGTTAAAACCCACCCGTCCAATGCTTTTCGAACCGAATACAGCGGCGGAAAGAATTGCAAAGGAATCCCGGCCCCCAAGACAGGTGAAAGACGCAGATGGGAAACTAAAATCCATCCCTGATCCAAAAGCCGAGATTCTGAAAGATATTGCTGCGACTCTAGAGGCAGCAAGCAGCCAGAAAGGTAACTGGGAAGATATGCGTTCGGACAAGGTAGCAGCCGCAACAAGAGGCCGGCCCTTCAATTCTGGCCCACTGGAAGGCATTCCTACCGACGGCAGTGAAGTGACCTTAAAAGTGGGGGAAAACGAGTTTTCGGGCGAAATTTTTGACCGACCTCTGGAGACGAAAAGTGATCCAGATGCTGTGGAGAAACTGATTCAAGATTCTGATGAAATTTCGCAAGCGCTAAAACGAAATTTTCACCCCAATGTACAACCTGCCTCAATAGTTGAGCGCATTCGCACCAGTGGTTCATTCGATGGCAATCGACTACCACTGGCGAAAATGTCCGACGCTATCTATAAACGCTTTCGCATTGAAGAAGCTGCCGATCGACGAGGAAGTCCACTCATTCTCATCGCGGTAGACGGCAGTAGTTCGTTAAACCAACCGCAAATGGAACTTTCGAAAACCCTCACTGCTGGATGGTTGCGGGCAACAAAACAGAGTAGCGCCAAAGTGGCCGCCGCAATTTTTACCTCCGGCAATGTCAGACGCGGACTCGGCGGGCAAGTCGTACAGTGGATTTGCCACCCGAACAAAACTGAAAACAGTCTTGCCCATTCGCTGGATGCCATAGCATCACTACCCAACTCCGGCGGATACGGTTCGCAAGAAGATGCCAAGGCACTGTCCTTCATTATTTCAGATGGCGCTGCAATCGCCATGAATTCCATGATCTACCTGATCTTGATAACAGACACAATGTGGAACAAAAGTTTCCATGCTTCCAATATGACATCGTTGGATGAAGTCAAAGCAACTTTTGAATCTGCTAAATCTCAGCTCGGCAGTCGTTTCCATAGCACACTCGTTTCTCTTGGTCGCCCGGCCAATGCTGAAATGGATGGGGTTGTAGACAAGACCATTGCCGTAACTAGCGACGATCTCACTGATCCGGCCGCCGTCGCAGAAAAAATTGGCCTCTATGTAGCTAGCTGCATCCGGGAGCGATCAAAGTATTTAAGAAAGGAGTAACATATGAGCAATTCAAGACCTAATGCAGTCCTTAACCTTGACTCGGTACATGATGATGAATATTGGTATGAACACGATTATGGCTACAATAATGGCCACTACGGTTCCTACCGAAACCGGAATGTGGATATCAGAAAGGCACTCAAGAATGCAATCTGTTTGCTCGACAGTTACGATACCCGGCGCCAGGTCTTCGAACAATCCGGCGGCTCCCTCATCAGATTTAGAGATACAGTCAACTTATTAAAGTAAAAGTTTTCAATCGAATCTTTTTCAGCAGACAGAGAGTTTTCGTTTAGCGATTATTCTGATTTGTCCTTTGCTCTGAGAGAACTTTCATCCGACCTGGAATTGGATGTGAGGGAGCAATTTACCCTGATGGCAACTTTCTATCTTTACCGTAAACATTCAGACTACTCTGACAATTTCCCAATGGTGATTGAGGATATTTATGCAAGCCCGGATTACATGTCAGGCGAGCCACGTTTTCTCAAGCTGATGGATTATGGCAAAGAAGTATTCTCGATTCGTCTTTCTCAATTTCGCTGCGCAACCGAAAATATGTTGAGCAATTCTTCTGAGCAGACGCCAACTTCCCGCGAGGTGGACAGATTACTCCTGAAAGTTGGTCGAAATATATTTCAGTCTGCCTGGCACGACGACCAAAATCTCGGAATGGCAATGTCTGACCTCCCCGGTTTCAGAATTTCTCATTTCCGTGAGGCTGCCGAGTTATTGTATTTAACTCTCACTGCAGATTTATGTGATTTAAGGGGAGCGGTCGATGAAGACATCCGGCGATTTTTCCATGAAGTATATCCACACAAGCCTATCTATTCATTTATCACCCAAACCCTCGATCAAGACGGCAATCAATTAATGCTTCTCCCAAAAAGAACAAAAAATTTGAAACAGTTGCTGGCAAAGGCATTTTTAAACTATTTGCAAACACCTGTTTCCTGGGCGGAAGGTGGCAGAGAAGAACCGCTGTTTAAGCGCGTACTTGGTAATTATTTTCGACTTGATATGGTTGCCGATAACATTGTGCAATCTGAGCAGCTATGTAAACGTCGAGATAGATTGGAAAAAGTCTCTCAACATGTCATCGAAAGTATTCTCCTAAAGCCTTGATTGGCGCGGAAAGCATATAAGAACGGCAAAACTAATTGAGCACTCTTTCAGGAAGTATAAATAGCTAAAGATGGGCTTAAAAGTAGTTTAATTAGGATATTCAATCAAGGACTGAATGGCTTAACGGTTGGGGGAAATCGACTGCATGAGCAACTAGAAAAGCAATTCCTTTTGGCCTGTAATTGGGACCTGCAAGCATCTGGATTGGCTTCGACTTTTTGTCACGACAATAATAGAACCCAGTACTTCCGCCATTATCCAAAATAATTCCGTTATCCATGTCCATTTCAACCAGCTTAATAGCAATCGAAGTCAATGATCCCGTTAAAGCGATGATATGAAAGGCTCCATCTTTGCTCTGGCATATTAGTGAATGCAGACGATCTCGGCTTTCAACGCACCCGTGATTGTCAGCAATCGCCATTATTTCGCTATAAGCTTGTACTTGTGTTTTCTGATCAATTTTCGTTTGCTCCCAGGCATCTCCCAATTCAAGCCAGGCAGGAGGTGGCGGCCCGACAAGCCCGGAGGGGTGGACTTCGAAACTATGGGCAACATCGCTACAATTCGCCACGATAAACTCCCTGCTTGCTGCTTCGCCATCTATGACCAGAGGCAGACCAGTCAACACATCGCTCTCGCTGTCTATCTCGTGCTGCTTGCAGAATGTCAACCCAGTGTCTCGAAACTGAAGTACCGGCCAATTGCTATCCAGAGAAGGATCATGACGTCGGATCCATTTCCCATTGGTTCTGGCCGTATAGCCAAACTCGTTTAAGATATTACGAGCTCCAACACAAATTGTATGCTCTCTAACGTGTTGCTGTATTACTTCAATAACATCTACTTGCACTTGATCCGGATCGTAATCTCTAAATGGTGGAGATTTTTTTACATCACCCTCCTCCACAACTTTAAGCGCTCGCAATGAAGAACGTACGTACCCGTAAGATTCACCGATCTGATTGGCGCGGGGGATAACCAGGTTAACATCGGTTGATTGTTTTAGGGAAATTTGAGAAAAGTGACTAAGAGTCATCGTCATAGCTTGTATTCCTGAATTTCATTGTGACCTAATGTAGAGCGCTTCGTTCATAGCTGAATTGATTGAAAAAAAGTTCTTGCACACCTATTACCTTCGACATTTCAGTGTCGATAGAGCTCCTGTTTATTACCCTTAAAACCCGGACAAATTGTTCAAGCTGCCTTATATTTCCGGGCCAGGCTTGCAGAGAAATAAAATTCAAGTCTTCCTGACTAAATACCCAGCCGGAGCCAATATGCTTCTTCAAAAAATAGTTGGCAAAGTAAGGGATATTTTCTGGATGTTGAGCCAGGGATTCTGTAAACAGCGTCATGCCTGCGATGCGATAATACAAGTCATCCCGAAATTCATTTTTATCTACAAGTGTGGGTAAATCTTTATGAGTAGCGGCAACAATTCTTACTTTTACATGCCTATTTTCGGTGCCACCCACTCTGCGTACTGTTTGCTCCTGGATGGCTCTTAATATTTTCGCCTGATTATCCAGCGATAAATCACCTATTTCATCCAGAAACAAAGTTCCACCATCTGCCAATTCGAACAGACCTTTTTTCGTTTGCGCACCGGTAAAAGCCCCTCTTTCGGTACCAAATACTTTAGCTTCAAAAAGATTAGGAGGTATGGCGGCACAGTTAACCGCCTCAAGCGGCGGTTTTGCAGCAGCAATAGCACGAGCAAGTAATTCTTTTCCGGTGCCACTTGACCCAATAATTAGTACAGGTAGATCTAGATTTTGTAGCCGTAATGCCAGCTTCCGATTAAGTTTGGTTCTGTCATCGTTGCCCAAAAATGTTTTAACCTCTTCACAACTCTGATCTGTGTCGGGCAACAAATTCAACAGAGATTTTGCCGAATCAAAAGGTATACCATCAGCATGCAATGCTTCCGGTAAATTGTCTAGGGATACAAATTCTTCGGTTTGCTGCTTTGCTTTTAATGCTAAAAACTGCGAATCAGGAATGCCTAGAAAGAGTAAGTTCCGACACACGAATTCTTCATGTTTGATTATGAAATTTTTGCTATTAGAAAGCAGGCCTGACGTTGAACTGTACTCTGCGAACATAGTGAATATTTTGGAATGCATATCCTCCTTTTCGATAGGAAGGTTCTTTTTGATTCCATTATGTGTGTTCTTCATTCCGCGATCGTCTACCTCTGGGCATAAAGCGGTGAACTCCGAGCGACAATCTTCATTGATAAGATAAAGCACCCCAGGATTGTCTGCACACAAACTTTTTAGCTCCTTTTCACTTTCGAGCTCCAGCACACGGTAGCGTGGTTGCCGTGCAGAGCGCGAGATTTCGAAAGTTTCTAGACGCATCAATTACTACCAGCACCCTACAAATTAGCGATTACCGCAAATACCAGTCATAATGAGGTACTAAATCAATATACTTATACTTTTTAGCCTCTTTATTGCGCTTTTTGAGGTTTTACTCTTGAAATGAAATGACCCATTAAGTACTATCTTCCTCAGTGGTCAATAATTTCTAGATTGGAAGCAGCTAAAGTGAAGAAAAGAAAATTTAGTGAACCTATTCGCCATTTAAAGGAATTTTCTGACATTGCTCAGTACATCGAAGATCCTGAAACCAAATTCCTTACGGATGCAGAAGAGAAACTCGGCTACGGCAGAACCAAGATAAACAAAATCACGCATTCCGTCAGTGAGTCACTGGGTCTTGAACCGGATGAGATACCGTTTTTTAGGCATGGAAAGATTTCTGCAAGAGTTTCCAGAGCCGCAATGACACACCGGAAATTTGAAGTAGCAATGCAACAATATATTGATGATCTGAATTTTGGGAATCATTACCCAATTTGTGCAGGGGGTGCATATTCCGGACTTTTAATTCATGAATTTATTCGGAAATACCAAAAGAAAAGTAACGCCATCGCAACCTCAGTTCGATCAGCAGATTACGAAACTAAACTTCAATTTTGTGAAATTGATTTAGTCATTTCCGCCGAAAAACTCGAACATTTACCTGGTAGTTTTGAGCAGACGGAATTAGTGCCTTGGAACACAGTTCTAGTTTGCAGTGCCAAGCTAGAAAAATCCAGTTCAAAGCTTCCAATATTAGAATGGGACAGAGGCAGCTTTGGAAATCGCCTGAACAAAGAAATCAAGAAGTATATGAAAGAAATGGGCGAAGAATTTATCCCCGCAAAAGAGCGCGCATCCAATTTTCTTGCTGGAAAAGAACACATTCGTCGGAACTTGGAAGTTCGAATGGCGATCCCCGACATTTATGTCGACAAAAACGATGAAACTCTCTATTGCTCTGCTCCTTTCAACCAAAAACAACATTCACTGGTGGCTATCTATCGTAAATCGGAACGCGAGAAGCTGAAACTCTTTATCGATCCAGCTAAATGGCAGAATCTGTAGATGGGGAAACCAATGAAGACTCCTGATATCTGGCAAGCTGAAGGCGTAAATGTGCAAACCCTGACTTTGTATAAAGAAATGAATTGCATTATTGGCGCCTATTCCGGATCGGTGGATTTCACCTCGAATAAGTTTCTACCTACCCACATGATTCAAAAAATGATGGAGAAGCTCAACAAAAGAGCTGAATACCACCATTTATTGGATAAGTACGAATTTTACGGCTCTCACTACAAGGGAATTTGGATTCGATTTTTCCTGCCTAAACTCGCGCCAGATCTCTCAACATTTTCTGAAACACTGAAGTTGACAGACTCCGACCCTAGCAAATGTTTAGAACCCGAAATTGTACTGGCCTGTTTTCTTGCCTTCATGGAACTGGAGTTTCAAGTATGGGAAAGCGAAGGAAACTACGTTCCCTTTTCTGAAACCGCTCACCCAGAATCAATTCGATCCTGGATGGCAGCAGCCCATATGATCTCTCAAAAATATTACTTGGAAGTCGCAAGAAATATTACTTATACAGACCTTGAAAAATTGCTAGAGACTCGGCGCTAGTTTGCAACGCCAAAATATTAGCTATTTCTATTAAATGGAAACAACTGATGGATAACAAATATAAGAACCTCTACACAGCAATTGGAAAAGAAGTGGACAGTCGCTTGTCTATTCATTCGCGCAAATGCTTAATTGATGGATTCAAAATTGTACCAATACCTCTGGTAAAGAGAGTTCTCTGCGACCTTTCGAAACAAGCTGAGTTTAATAGTCTTTTCAAGAACTATCGCTTCTCCACTGAGCAAGGCAAAAATGTGAATTCATCTTTTTTCCTTCCAGAGCTGGCCCCTTCAATTGAAGAGCTTGGAAATATTGTAGAAGGAGCAAACTCAAACAAAGATAACTGGCTAAATCCAAAACTGATTTTAGCGCGCCTGGTATCGTCTGAAAGTAACAACCTCCGGACGACTTCAGGAGTAGGATCATTCACTCTCTGCTCTAATTCCGCCACCAATGAATCTGTTAATGCCTGGATTGAGACAAAAGAATGGGCAGAAAATCTCAATAACCAAGATACGTTTGCGACTTATTGCGAAACCTTTTCAGCTGTCAGGGACAAAACTTCTAGTGCTGAGCCCATCTCTCCTGTCAGTGCATACAGTGTATCCACAGACGATAGCTTCGTGTTGAGTTTTGATGTGGGTGGTTCCAATACTAAGTGCCAACTGTATAAGATCAGCGACGGCGAACTGGAACTCGTCAAAGAATTCGAATCAGTCAAAACCAAGTTGGAACAACAAGAGAATTGCAAGGATGAGAATCCTCAATATGCTTCTCCAAAAGATTTTGCGCAAAAATTGCATGACAATTATGTTCCGCAACTAAAAAAGCTCGACGTTTCTGTTAATCAAATAGTTCGCATAGGAATTACTTATCCCGGCGCTGTTACTGGCTCGCCTTTTGCTGAGCGTATTGCTGCAAGCAGCGCAACGTTGGGCTACTTTAAGGGCTATTCTGGCTGGGTTGGCGTGACTAGCGCCGAGGATATATTTGCCCTTCCCTTTCGCGAAGCTTTTGCATCGATTTTTGCTTGCCCCGTGGTGCGCATGATTAACGACGGCGACGCCCACGCTCTAGATGCTGCTACAAAATTAAAGCGCTCTAATCTTATCGCTCTGGTTTGTGGTACTGGTCTGGGAATGGGTGTGGTTTCGCAAAATGAAATTTTAGATATTCTCAGCGAGTCTGGAAAAATTGTGTTAGACATCGGTTGCCCATTTCCAACGTGTGGTAATTGGCCAGCTGGAGACCCTAACAAGCTTTTTAGTGGTGATGGAATTAAAAAGCTGGCAATGAACGCGCTACCCTTTTTAGGTAAAATATCAGACGAAGAAATGTACATTCTTCGAGCTGGCGACAACACCGAAAAGCCGTCAGACATGGAAGTCGATCGATTTGAGCAATTGAACGATGGCAAGAACAAAAAAACCGTTGAAGATTTAACTTTTACTTTGCTAGCGGATGCTACTGCCTACTTTGTTGAAATGCTCGACATTTGCACTGTCGCCTGGGCTGGAGGCCCGCTGACAGGGATAACTAATTCCGCAAGGATAAAAGAGATACTCGTGAGCGAATATGGTGAAGCCTTTAGCGATGTTGAAATTTATCTTTCAACTCCAGATGCTAGTATTAGTGGCGCAAGCGGAGCAGCACTTGCGGTGATAGAAGATTATCAAAATAAGTAGAAATTTTACTTATATGCTAAATTGAAAATAATGAACTTTTATAAGCTCGTAACTACTCATAAACAGCATTAGGATCGAAATCATCCGGTAATAGCTTTTTAGCTACTTGTTGCAAAAACGTTAAAAATTGTTTGCTAAGGGGATGAGCATAACAATCCCCAATTTCCTGAATAAATGCATTCTCCATCAGAACCATTGCATAGCCTTTTAGCTGCTGTGCCATTTCTGGAAACGTCTTTACAAAAATTCGGAGTTCCTCTTCGGATAACTCCCGATCCATCCATGGGTAGCAAGTAGAAGCCTCCCAGCTGACATTGATTGATTTCTGGTCTTTAACCCACGGATGAGCCTCTAAAAAATCACTAAGTGAAATGCCCACCTGTTCGCAAAACGCCAGTAGTTGATCAAATTTTTCCAACTCATCAATATTAAGCCTGAATGAATCTGCCGAGGACTGAGCTTCAACAAATAGTTTCCATGCTTCCGCCGCACTGAGGTGGCGCTTAAATCCAGTTTCAAAACACTGCAGAAAGGAAAAATCTCTCGCCGGATTAGTCGTCTTTGGGGTGTTATTCATAGATGCCTGGCTTTCTCGTGATCTATCGTCTCAATCATGAATACAGCGAGGACTTGTGATAGAGCATAGGCTAAATTATTGCCTTACAAACACCTGAGTCATCTTGATATCCAGCGCAGTGGATATCGCCATGTTTTCACCTGTTTCCGAATCCGGGTGCGCGTCGGCGAGTCGGCGTAAGGCTTTGTACAGAGAGATACCGGAAATTTGACCATTGCTTAAGTGGTGGGTGGAGTCATTACGAATTAGTTGGTAGTAAAAAGTATCGACATCAGCATAGCCAGCTAACAGTCCTGTGGCATTTTCTTCGCTAAGGTTTAATTGCAGGCGCGCATCTCGGAAGATGTGAGTAGAGGGAACACTTAAATTCATCCATGGCACGACCAGATCACCAATTGGTTCTGTTGTTAGTACTGAGTCGACAATCTTGCCAGTCGTTTCCCGAATTAGACTCCGACCCCAACGATAATCGACTCTCTGTGTTCCGCCGGGCATAACTTTCTGCCCGGTTGCATCAGTGAGCAGCCGGTCCATGCCTCGATACCAGGTAACCTTAACTGAATCATCATTAGTTAAATCATCGACCTCGGTAATTTCTATCATCATCCTATTGTAGCGACGATCCAGAATGGCCTTGTTTTGAAATATATATTCGACACCATCCGGCCCACGAAAACCTATAATGCAACCCACCGCACGATAAACTTCGTTGTCAATTCCTTCTCCTCCCTCTGGATGAGTGAAATCATTCGGCCCCACTTCACCATCTAAATTCAAACCCCAGGAAAGATCTCCTTCTACTTGCAGGAATTCAAATCCATCAGGTTCGGTGTTTGGATGCCAGGTTTCTATTTCTTGTTTTAGCTGTGTTTCTTCTACTGACAAAAATTCATGGGCAGGAAACAGTTTTTCAAATTGTTCTCTTGGTCCGTCGTTAAATCCTCTGGGACATTCTTCTGCAGCAGGTGTTTGATATACCGACCAGAACAAATCGGTCATGACAAAACCAATTGCGCCGTCTTTTAACCTGCTATTTTGAGCTGAGGCGCTACTGATGCACAGCAATACAACTAACAAATTAGCTATAAAGATTGATACCCGTCCCATTATAGAATCCCGCTCATAAAATCATCCCGTAACCAGAAAGCTCTTAGACCATTACGCTTTCCGCGCCATTCTCCCGTACCTCCACCATTAACATCGCCAGGGGCTTTGTCTCTCCCGAACAGATATACCGGTCTATCGCGGTAGGTCCAAACGCGTAATGCTGTTTCTTCTCCTGCAGCTACATAGCGACCAGTCATTGGATCGATAGTTTTTATTTGCCAGGTCCTGTTCGGACTTGATTCATCCGCGCCAGCAACGACATAGGGCCAATATTCCAGACACTTTTCCTGGCTGCCGGCGCCACACATAGCTAGGCGATACACTTGAGTTTCTGCGGGATGATCGCAGTTCAATTGATCTTGGGAATCTTCGCCACAAAAGTATCTATAGATAGTTCTGCCATTTGCATCTGCCAAAACATTTCCAGCGATGGTTAGTTGAACCTTGAAACTTTCTGGAAGTTCAGGAGCACGCTGAGTAAAGACATTATCCCAGCCCGGCACATCACTTCCTTCCTGACTCCACGATCCCGTATCTAAAACGTGGGTATAAAGTGGCTTGCCACGAAAAACCCATTGCCGTTCCCCGGGTGATCTTTCTAATAAGGTCCACTCACCTTGATCCCGTGCTAATCCCGGCGCCAGCACAGGCTCCCATCTGGACGGACAGCTTTCATTACAGGCTGAGTCGGATTCAGTATCAGCAGCATAACTGTACACTGCTTGATTCGTGTCAGTAGTTAGCATGCGCCCAATCGAAGTAGGCTTGATTGCAAAGCCCGGGGGCAACATGGGTGGTGGTGTTAAAGGCACTCGATAGGCTGGCGAATCTCCCCTGGAGTTTCGAGTAGTACCGCCCAATACGTCACCCGGTTGCATGTCGCGGACCGAAGTATAGAGAGGTTGTTCGTCAAAGGCCCACTGCAAGATTCCATCTCGGCGTTCAATCGTTGTCCATTTACCGATTGTTTCTGCATCTTCGTCAGCGACTACCGGCGGCCATAAATCAGCACAACTCTGCCGCTTATCGAGTTCAGGTAATTTAATCCCGGCTGGATAGGGGCTCATAAGCCCGGCAGTTTCTGTTAAGACATCTTCGTAACACGCTGGAATGCCCGGGGTTTCGCCACTGTAACCATTTCGTAGAATTTGCAAAGGCCATTTATACAGGGTCTTACCCGCAGCAGTTGCAAATACAGGACCTTCCAGATCGGAAACAACAACTTGAAAGCCGGGAGGCATAGGCACCTCGCGATAGACTTCAAGATCTGCAGCAAAGGAATTCGAAACTGACCAGAGCATGCCAGTTAGGGATAACAGGCAAGTAATAAATGCAGGAGATGATTTAAACCAGAATTTCACCAATCTCACTCGAGGTGGTATTGCTCTTGTCACCCCAGGAATCGATATCGACTCCCATCAGGCGTTGTGCGGTATAGCCGAGTCGACATCCTGGTGATCCACCGCCGTCGATATGCAAACCGGTTTTAACTTTGCCACCGGCGGTACCAGCACTAAACATTGGGATGCCATCAATGGCATGTAACTTCGCGAATGACTGATCGGTGGTGGCATAGATAAGACTGTTATCTAATAAAGTGCCATCACCTTCTTTGAAATTAGCCAATGCATTCACATAGTAGGCCCATTCATCCATGGCCCGCCGCGTAAACCAGGAAACATTTGGCTGATAACCGAGTTCGGAATCGACAGCTTCTTCATGGGTAGCTGTGTGATGGGGTTTGTCATAGCCGGGCCTGATGGTTGCAGAGAATGCCGACGCATAGAACATGTTAAAAACACGAGTCTGATCACAGGCGATAGCCATGAGCATAAGGTCTGTCATCATGCGATGGCGTTTCGCAACCAGATCTGCATCGAGGCCTGTCGGCAGGTTTTCAGGTTCTTCCAGCATCACGCAAGCTTCTCGTGGATCTGGTTTAGTCATTTGCAAATCAAAGCGACGCTCGAGATCTCTCAATCCAGTAAAGTATTGATCCAGTCGCGCTCGATCTTCCGCACCTAATGATTGTTCTAACTTCTTCGCATCATCTTGCACCGCCGACAACGCACTCTTGCGCACCATTACTTTAGGATCAGGAGTAAATGAATCTGCATTAGGATCTTGATAATCTTCACCGAACAGTCGTTGGTAGAATCGCAATGGAGACCATTCCGGTGTATTAACGGAATTGCCACCTTCATAACTAAAACTATTACGAACATCGCCAGTGGCTGTTGCACTCAAACTTCGAAAGCGGGTTGCATTACCAATTTGACGCGCCACCGCGACATCGATTGTCTCCCCTGGTTGGTTTTGTGAGCTCATCGGTGCAATACCAGAGCGCAATACCACCCAACCGGAGTGATGACATAAGTTTGGTGCATCGTCTTTAAAGACGTGAAAATTTGTGTAGAGATTTATGTGATCTTGAACGGGCGCTAAGGCGGCGATTTCTTCTGGCAAATCAAAATTCGGACCGGTTCGCTTCGGTACGAAGATGGACTCGCTCATGCCTAGTCCCCAGGACCAGGTTCCAAAACGCAATGGGATCGGTGTGCCATCCGCGTAAGCCGTGCCATTATCATTGAGAAAGACATCCAATAACGGCAAACCAACAGTGATAGCACCACCATTAAGGGCGCCTTTTAGAAACTTACGACGATTTAATTTCTTCACAAGATCATCTCTGTAATTGGGAGCTAAAATCGGGTTCTGCCAATCGATAAGGAACGGCATCAGCTTCGCCAACCCCCATTTTACCCTGAGAATCCACCGTCCTCACAGTGGAAAAAGCCTTACTTACCGCTAAATCCCGCAATAGAGCGGTTAGTTTGTATTCATTTGCGACAAAGCGACTTTCTAGCCAATTTATTGTGTCCCGATCATATTGCAATGACGCAGGCCCACCAGTGCCATAGCCAAATAGCCGGTTGACCAGACAATTCGGGAGTTTCGGGTGATCTCGCACCGCCGTGGCCAAACCCTCGATACTATTGTAGGACACACCATCCAGTTCTCCGCTGATATCAAGTTCGACACCATTCTCCGTTTCTCGAAAACGCCCCGCTCCATCGAAGTTTTCCAGCGCGAGCCCCATGGGATCGGTAATTAAGTGGCAACCGGCGCAGGACGGGTTGGTGTTATGCACATTGAGCCGCTCTCTGGCTGTTGTCGCATCTTCCGCTTCTTCTAATAATGAAAAATCCACATTTGGAGGTGGGTCTGGCACTAACTGGCAAAGAAATCTTTCCCGTAATGCTTGGCCACGAAGTGTTGGCGAGCTGCGCACCGCATGTGAATTTGCCGCAAGAAAACTGACTTGGGTTAACAATCCAATGCGAGGACTCTCAGCTGGAAACTCATAAGGAATCCAACCATTGCCGGTAGGAATTCCGTAAACCACGCCGAGAGCTGGCGACATAAATGTTTTGCGCGTGACAAACAAATCTCGATAGTCGGCATTCTGAGTTACCAGGTGATCGACAATAGTGCGCAGAGTTTGTTCTCGCGCATCTCTTAAGGTTGATCCCGTGACCATTGGATAAACGCTTGGATCTTTCGCCAGACTATTAAATTCATCGAATCCCAACATGTCATCGAAGAACGCCCGCATTCCCGTTTCAAGTCTGGCACTGGAAAGCATACGATCGACTTCGCGCAGCAATCCTTCTTCGCTATGGAGATCACCTCTCTCGGCTGCCAGCAATAGAGCATCATCCGGCGGCCCGTTCCACAGAAAGAAACTCAGCCTTGCAGCGATTGAGTAATTGTCGAGTCGATTGAAACCAGGTCGTTCTGGATCAGATTCTTGCTGATCAACAATGAATATGAATTCAGGACTAATGAGGACTGATTCCAGTGCCAATGCTAAGCCTGCATAAAAATCTTCAGTTTGTTCTGCGGCGTAATTAGCGATATCGACTAACTCTGCAAGTCGCAGCTCGTCCAAAGGCTGGCGAGTGAGTAAACGTCCCGTCGACTGCAGAAAAAGACTGGCACAGTTGCCGTCTGCTGCTTCAACCGATTCTGGCGAACAGGGAATAAGAAAATCCCGATGATTCTCATCTACGACTTTGGCGGAAACCGATGCTGCTGATTGTTGAATCTGGGAAATTTGATCGGAGGTAACACCAACAAAAGCTGCGCCAGAAGAAAGCAGTCCTTCCGTTCGAGTCATTGGCGGAATCGGTGGCAACACACTGTTCGCTATATCTTCACCGAATACTGCCGCAATGGAGTTCGAATATTGCTCGCCAGTTAGTAAGCGCGTGCGAGGGGCTGATGCACTCTCTAACGGTTCCGCCGGCTCACTCACTTCTGATCCACAAGCTATAACTAAAACAGCAGTACAAGTAATACATAGCGCTGTTCGCAGGAATAGATAGATGTCACTTAATATAGACAAGCTTGACTCTCTTCTTCTATTAACATTCCACATCTTAAACAAACTATCGGGCGAAAGGAGAAATTTTAAATGGCCAATCCCTCTAGATACCATGATACCCCGCAATAAAGGGTTCAATTGATCTCTCAAATCTTTCTTCATTTATTACTCATCGCTGGGCCGCCACCTGTTCGGGGGTGACCAAGCCAGCGGAATTATCCCATGAATTACGAATATAGCTGGCTACAGCAGCAATTTCTGCATCGCTTAACAAGAATTGGAACTCTTCCATAGAATCAAGCCAGCGCGGCTCCAATGGAGCACCGGGAATTTCCGGGCCATACAAGATGGCGTTAAGCATGGAGGCAGGATTTGCCGCCTGTACCACCAGACTCCCAGAATTCAATTTTGGCGCCATCTCTGGATCACCTTCACCGGTAGGTAAATGGCAGGTTCCACAATGCAGGTTATAGATGGTACGTCCATTGCCCATTATCTGTGCATCAGGAGTAACTCCATCTGCTTCATTTATAGCCGGAATGCTTTTTAGATAAGTCGCCATCGCCTTAACATCTTCCGCTGAGAGAAAACGGGAACTATTCATGATGACTTCATTCATCGGGCCAAACGATTCAAGAAATTCGTTGCGGGCAGTTTTTAAATAGTCTTCAACATTTTCTTGTGTCCATAAACCAAGACCGCGAGCACTCGAAGTTAAATTTGGCGCTATCCAGGTGCGGTGTTCTCCACTCTTAACTCGATCCAGGTAAGCCCCTCCGCTTAAAAAGAGATGTTCCTGCTCTGCGCCCAAACCATTTCTCGGAGTGTGACAGGCACTGCAATGAGTTAGCGCTTCAACTAAGTATGCTCCCCTATTCCATTCTGCCGATTGTTCGGAATTGGTTTCGAATTCTCCCGAGTCGAAATAAAGAAGTTTCCAAAACGCCATTAAGCTACGTTGATTATATGGAAAACCAAGTTCATTTTCCGGTGGTGTCAGTTGAACGGCAGGTATGCTTTTCAGATAAGCGAATATCGCCGCCAAATCTTCATTGCTCACTTTAGTAAACGCTGGATAAGGGAAAGCCGGATATAAATGTTCGCCGTTTGGTCGAATTCCGTGGCGCATGGAATTCAAGAAATCCCAATCAGTCCAGTTACCGATTCCTGTTTCGGGGTCAGGCGTGATATTTGTTGAATAAATTGTGCCAAAGTCAGTTTCGAATGCTAAACCGCCTGCCATGTATTCTCCAACAGCGGTCGTATGACAGCTGGCACAATTTCCTGCTACAACTAAGTACTCACCTCTAACTAATAATTCGCTATTAGTCAGATTATGGTCGGCTATAGGACCGTCTCCATTCTCGCCGCCTGAGCTAAATAGGATTATCGCCGCCATCAAGACAAGGGCGGCTACAGTCAATAATACGAAACGGCGCAATGACAGGGTCAATTCAGGCTCTCAATAGGTTTTTTGCTGAGGAATTTCCAATCAGCGGTGAATACTGCCAGAAATCCCTTCTTCTTTTAATAGTGAAAACGCAGTTAATAGTTAAAAGCGCGGAAACAATCCTAGATTAGCTTTTCTTTTATTAGTAGCACTTATAAGGTCACTAGCCCTTTGAATGACTGCCATAATCTGGTTTCAATGGAATTTGTCTCATTTTAATCGGAGTGCTTAGGTTTGGAGGCTATTTACGGTAGCATCACTTGAAACTAGACCTGTAGAGGATAGGCAATTGAAATTAGGCGGTTTTAGGCACTTAGTTAATTTTAGCGTCTTCGCAATCCCGGCAATTCTGCTGTCATTGCAAGTTCCAATGGTATTCGGACAACCCGGTATTACTGATGATGAACTCCTGAATGCCGAGCGACCCATTAGCCGTGGCGAATCCTATTGGCTGGAAGAATTGACCTTTATGGAAATCAGAGACTTGATTGCCAACGGCACTTCGACAGTGATTATCCCAACCGGTGGCATTGAAGAGAATGGGCCTTATCTCGCCACTGGCAAACACAATTTGATTCTCGAAGCGACCTGTCCGGCAATCGCGGCAAAATTAGGAAATGCACTGTGTGCACCGATTGTTAAATTCGTACCGGAAGGAAATATTGATCCTCCGACTGGCTCGATGAAATTTCCTGGCACTATTAGTTTGAGCGCAGCCACCTATGAAGCACTGTTAACCGATATCGCCGCCAGTCTGCGCCAGTCAGGATTCGATGACATCGTGATGATAGGAGACAGCGGCGGCAATCAGAGAGGTATGGCTAATGTTGCTAATGAACTTTCAGAGAAATGGTCTGACACAAATACTCAGATTCATTATGTAGCAGAATTCTACAATCCCGGTTGGGAGGAAACTGAAATATTTACCGAAGTGCAACTCGGTGTTGCCGAATCTGATCATGACGGTTATCACGACGACATCTGGGTTACGGCGATGATGATGGTAACGGATCCCGCGCAGGTTCGCTTTGAACAACGGCTTGAAGCAGATCTTGCCTCTATCAACGGTGTATCTATTTCACCGCTTGAGGATGCAATAGAACTGGGAAGACGAATGATCGAATTTCGAGCTGAATTTACCGCGAATGCGATTAGAAATACGATTGAGTAATGAGTAATAACAAACAGGTATCAATAATGAAGATGAATAGAGTGTTATGGCTTCTAGTAATTTCAATGCTTTGCAATTTAGGCCAAGGATTTGCCGCCGAACAGGAAACTACCGAAGTTGCAGAAATTCCTGAACCAACTCAATTTATAAGCGAACACTCGAATCGATTTAATGATAGCCGCATAGATTATCAGGCAATTGCGGGCGAGACTTATCTGCTCGATATCGACGGTAAACCAAAGGCAACAATCTTCACTTTCGCCTATCTGAAAACCAATCTTGCGGTCGGCGAAGTACGTCCTGTCACTTTCGTTTGGAACGGCGGCCCGGGCTCTGCCTCGGTCTGGTTACACATGGGCAGTTACGGTCCGAAAAGAATCGTGGTTCCTTCTGACGGTGAACATGCAGGTCTTCCTCCCTATCCCATTCTGGAAGCACCGGAAACAATTCTGGATGTCACCGATCTCGTTTTTATCGATCCGGTCGGCACTGGATTTTCCAGAGCGCTTGGCGAGCATGAAGGAAAAGAATTCTGGGGGCTTAACGAAGATGCCGACTCTATGGCCGAATTCATTCGCACCTGGGTAACCGAACATAATCGTTGGAATTCACCAAAATTTCTCCTGGGTGAGAGTTTTGGTACTACCCGTGCGGCAGTAGTAGCACAGCGCATGGAAGGCGATATGGACATAAGCCTCAATGGCATTCTGTTTATCTCCCAAGCATTGGATTACCAGGGATCGACACCTTACGTGCGGGATAATATCGTTTCTTACATCACTTATATTCCTACCATGGCGGCAACGGCGCTCTATCACGGACGGGTGCAGCCTCCGCCAGAAAGTCAGGAAGTTTTTATACAACAGGCGCGAGAATTTGCAGTGAATGAATATCTTCCTGCACTCTTTAAAGGAAACACTATCGAGCCTGATGAATATCGCGCAGTAAGAGATCGCTTGGCGCATTTTACTGGCTTAAGCACTGAGTATATCGATCGCGCCAATTTACGCGTGCAGGGAACCCGATTCGCGAAAGAATTGCTACGTGATCAGGGATTGGCGGTTGGGCGCTCCGATTCCCGCTACACCCAGGATCAAATCGATGATCTCGCCGCGGAAAACTCCCGTGACCCAGCTAGCGACGGTATATCCAGCGCCTACAAAGCCGCCTTAATGACTTACATGCGCAACGATCTCGGTGTGGAATGGGATCGGAGCTATCTCTCCCCCGCCGATCCCGATCTCGGTCCAAATTGGCGTTGGCGTACAGTGCCAGATGGCACTTCTTGGGAACCAGCTTATGTCAATACTGCCCATGAGTTGTCACAGGCACTAAGGATCAATCCTTCTCTAAAAGTTTTTGTTGCTTCAGGCTATTTCGATTTAACAACGCCATTTTTTGATGCGGAATTTACCCTGAATCGACACGATATACGCGCTGATCAAATTCGATACGAATTTTATCAAGGTGGGCACATGATGTACGTGAATGAGCCTTCGCGAGTGCTACTACTAGAAGACACGCGAGAGTTTATCTTGTCGCAGATCCCTGCTCGATAGCAGCACTACCACAACAAACCATCAATCCAGGTCAAAAACTGATGAGATGCTTGTTGCAGCGCTACCGCTATTAGTAATGCGAACGTAACGCCAGGGGCTATTCAGATAAGGAACATCCCAGTCACTAGGGATGATTTCGTCTATGAAGCAAACTTCCCAACTATTTTTGTCATTGCTGACTTCAACGACAATAGATTGGTCATTATTGGCACGGATCACGCGCAAATCTGCTTTGTAGCCATGGTCTTCGATTCGGCGTAAACCGAAATCATAAATAATCGAATTTGTTGGCTCCAAGGTCACTTGATGACTTCCCGATTGCGTTCTCTCGATTTGTGCTGCAATAGCAACGCCAATTGCAGTATGACGCTCAGTTGACTGAGCTTCTCTACTCCTGCCTACTAAGAATGAACTCCACAATGATTGAACCAGATTAAACAAAAGAACAAGAGCTAGAATTAATGTCATTAACAACAAAAGCAACTCTAAAGCATTTGCATATTCTGTTGGAGTTAAACTGCCAGCAATAATCTCCACAAATACAACAATGAGTGCATAAATATTTGCAACAATAGAAAGCGCAACAATTATCCAGAAGACATTCGCAGGAAGAGTGTGACGAGCGAGCTTAATAGCCAGATAGATATAAACCACCATCAAATTACCAGCACCTATAAGAAACCAGGTGCCAGCGCCAACGATTAACGCAGTAGGTCCAAGTAATCTGAATATCACTGACATCACTAATACCAGCAGCACGATCCAGACGATGATTTCTGAATTCCAATAAATTTGGGTATTGGCCCGCTTCGTTCCTAGAGAGCCATTGAAGTGAGCAAGCATGCTGGCGTACAACACTCCCGTTACCAGGAGCGTGAGATAAAATAGCTCAGCCGGACCCATCATTTTACTCACCCCTTTTTTATTCGAATTTTCAACAACTCAGCTAATTAACGGATTGCTATACCATAGAATCGTTGTAATTTCCTAAATAGTTTTAAATTCGACGAATAACAATATTTATATCGTATTGCTTACTGTCGAGTTGAGAGGAGTATAAAAGGTTTAACTTACTGACGACACAATTCGTCTACTCGTCAGTGTACTTGACCTCAAGGTTTTTCATTAGCAGGACGGAGATAGTTACGGTAACCGCACACAGGCCAAACATGCCCAGAATAGATACCCACACCGGTGGTGGTGCCACGATTACTGCAAGCGGGCCTTCATCCAAAGGAATTGGAAGCAAACCCTTAAGATAGAAAATCACGCTGAAAACCTTAAGAGCTGGAGGGAGAATGAAATGAATGGTTTCCCAGCCTGCAATCACTACCAGCGGAATGAGTGGATTTCGAAACAACAATCCGGCCGCCATGAATAATGAACCGTAACCCATGCAGGCCAGAAAAATGATGCCTAGATACTGACCAGTTTGTTGTAACGCGATTCCATTGGTTATGTCTGTCACTATGGCATCGAAGCCAAAGCTTAGATACAGCAACAAAAAACTAAACAGAGTACTCAATCCAAAAAGAATGACGCCACTTGAAAGTCCAGCAAGGTATTTGGCACAAACCAAAACCTCTCTGCGTACTGGGGTTAGAACATAGTAATGAATACTGCGATCTAGAATTTCGCCGCGAAACAAGGTAGTGAAAATTGCTGCCGAGCCGAGAAATACCACACCGCCAAGAATAAATACTGTAAATATTTGGCCAAATACTTCTCGAGCACGCTCTATAGAATTAAATACTGGCTCTCCCACGGTGTAAGATTCGAATGATGCGGCGGCCAAAATTAATACTGGCAACAAAGCAAGCACATAACAGGCAAACATACGTCGTGAAAATAGTGACTTGCCAAACTCAATACGAAAAATTGCAACTAACTGATTTAGCCACAGTTTCATTCCAGACTTTAGCTGAGGAGCAGTAACTGGACTCATTGAAAGTTCGCCTGTACTCACGTCGCCACCTGCTGCTCTACGATCAGATGTTGGTAGACTGCTTCTGCAGTCTCATCTGCTGGACCCATAGATTCAATTGCCCAACCCTCTTCAATTACTTTTCTATTGATACTCAAAAAGAATGAATCAGCATCGGTGGTTCGAATGAAAAGCCCACCGCCATCGTAATGAAGCTGTGCTTCTACCACGTTTTCCAAATCGAATACCTTTGCTGCAATTGTGGTTGCATCGGTACTGCGAATAAAGATCTTCATCGGCTCGCCAGTTTCACTCTGAATCTTATTCAGATCACCTTCGGCTACAAGATAACCGCTGTTAATTAGCACGACCCTATCAGAAACCAGATCTACTTCATGCAGAATCTGGCTGGATATCAACACAATTTTACCCGCATCTGCGAATTCTCGGAACAAAGCGATTACCTGAGCACGAGCCATAGGATCCAATCCATTTAGCGGCTCGTCCAAAATCAACACTTCGGGTTGATGACTGATTGCTTGCACCAATTTTATGCGCTGTCGCATACCTTTACTGTAAGAGCTTACCGTCTGCTTTGCAGCTTTGCTTAAACTGACTTGCTCTATGGCTTGCTGGGTTAATTCTAGAGCCGGAGATTTATCGTAGCCATGCACCCGGAGAGTGCTATAGATAAAATCATGACCGTTAATGCCGGCGGGAAATGAGTCGTACTGCGTACAATAACCTAACTGCCGAAAAAATACTTCAGGGTCGGAAGGGGTCACGCCTAACACTTCGAGAGAACCTCGAGTAGGAGGTATCAGCCCTGCTATCAGGTTCATCAGAGTGGACTTACCGGCGCCATTAGGCCCGACTAATCCAGTTATTCCTGGCTCGATATCGAGACCAATCCTGTTAACACCCAGGATATCACCGTAAAATTTTGATATATCCCGCAATGAAATATTGCAGCTACTCTTATCGCCGTTAATTCCTGAAGTATTACTCATACAACACCTTGATACTGCTTAATGCGTCGGGCCAGGAGAATCAAGGCGACTACAGAGACTACAAAAAATTGCGCGAGCGCGACTTCTATTGGCATACTCGGGACGAATCCAAGGAAATCAGGATCAGCCTGGTAAAGATTAGTCAGTATCACTTCTTGGGCCGCAAACAAATTCACGATGTACGCACCAACTCCACCAAATGTTTCTTCGATTACCTGCCCTAATATCGATCCAATTAAAATCACGCCAAAGAAAAAAATTCGAGCAACCGCCTTCCATTTTACATAGGCTGAAATTGCAAAGGCGAGCAGTGACAAACAGATGATCCAGAGCAGCGATGATATTGCAGCCGCTAATAGTAAATGCAGGTTATCGCCTAACCACCCCTCGCCTCCCAGAAAAGCCTGCAGAAAAAATAACAATGTTCCCGGCACCCACGTCATAATCGAGCCGAGAAATACTAGAACGAGCAATTTGCCAACTATGTAATTGCTTAAACTAATGGGGCGGGATAAATACAACGGCATCGCATTATTGCGCAAATCCGGCGAAATCATGGATGGTCCAATCACCATTACCAAAATTAACAATAAAGAGTTTTGCGGTATCTGCATGGCAACCGCAAAAAATGTTCCGTCGATAGTGGGAAGATCATCGAGCGGAACTTCAAATGTTAATAGCAATTCCAGGTTGTGATAGACATAGAGAAAACACATTAAGCCCACGGGGAGCAACAGAGAAACAAAGTAAAAGGCTATAAATAGGCGCGACTGAAATACGTCGGCTAGTGCATATCGAAAAATGACCAACATGCGCTCGTAGGATGCTGAAACTGGTCCGCTATATCCCTGATAAGCTTTTAGAAAAATTGCCATTAACTACTCTTTCCTAGTCTGCATCCATAGCACGAAGAAATATATCTTCCAATGAATCTCGCTTGTAATCGAGATTTCGAATTTGCACCGAAAGACTTTCTGCCAGCTCATACAATTGGCTAATGTCTAACTCTTCTGGAATTATCGCTTTGATTCGACGCCGATTTGGAAGCGCGACTTCGCAACCAAGATTTCTTAGGCCTTCGACAAAGGCAATCTCGTCTCCTCTTATTTGCATAAGGAGAAATTGGCGATTACTGCGTCGCTCTTCTTCCAGATTACAATATTTGGCGATCCTGCCCTCTTTTAATACCAATACTTCATCACAGCAAGATTCGATATCTTGCAACAAATGAGAGGCAATGATGATATGCGTATCACCTGAGTCTCTGATCTCTCGTATAAGCTGCAACATTCTCGCTCGAGCGGGCGGGTCCAATCCGTTTGTCGGCTCGTCCAAAAACAGAAGTCTTGGACCATGCACGATGGCTTGCGCTAATTTCGCGAGCTGTTTCATGCCTAGAGAATAGGATTCTACGTTGCGATATCTTGCCTCGCCCAATCCAACATAAAAGAACACTTCATGGGCGCGCTCTAGCGCAACCTTTGAACTAAGACCCGAGAGTTCGGCCATCATTCTTACAAAGCGAATGCCGGTCATACCAGCAATGAATGCATCGCGCTCAGGCATATAACCAACCATGCTGCGCACCCACTGATTTCCACTCTTAAGGTCATGTCCTAGAATGCTCGCCTTTCCGGATGAAGGTCGTTTAAATCCAAGCAGTGTGTTCAGTAAGGTTGTTTTGCCAGCGCCATTAGGACCCAATAAACCGATACAAGAACCGCGCATTTCTGCGGAAAGAGAATCTAAGACAGGCTTATCGTAATTAACGCAGAGAGAATCGAGCTCAATAACTGAAGATTGCAGTTGGGCTGAATCTGTCGACTCAGCGCTTGAATCGAGAGTATTAGCCGACCTTGCTGTTGATTCTCCACCGGGCAAAACAGATGCGGCAGCCTCGCTAGAGGCTGCCGTGGATCTCTCTTCACTACCCAGTGATTCAGTCATGGAGTACGTAGTTTACTATTGTGCTGCGTTTTGATCAGCCGCAGATTCAATTAATGGTGCCAATGCAGCCAATTGTGAAAGTATTTGTACAGGAAGCTGTGAATTACCATTGTGCGCAAAATGCATCCTATCAGACAGCGCTAAAACGCTAGTAATTGAAGGCCCAACTTCGGTGTCGATTGCGGAAAGCGCTGCTTGCTGTTCTTCCGTTAATGAAGATGGCAAGTTTCCGAGAACATCACTCATTAACTCACCTAATCTACTAAAGGAAACTAGAGAGAAATCAAGATAGCCATCCCGCGATACCAATTCCTGAAATTCATTGTCGGTTTGTAAACCAGAGCCTGATTCGTAATAACTAACGGCACGGTCCAAGACGGCGGCGTCCGGACCAGCGATTAGGTATCCATCCACATAGGCATAGTTAAACGATGCTGAAGTAAGTTCAAATCCGCCATCAATATCTGCTTCCCCTGACATATTTACTTCATAACCGCTGAATCCACCAATATTTACTTCCGTTAGTTCTATAGACGCATCTACTTCTTCAGTGGCAGCGAGTTCACTAATTCTGGCGACAGACCATTCGATACTCTCTTGCAACAGAGATTCATCATAGGCCTCGATGACAACTTTCCACGAAGGCGTGGGTAGCGCCGGACCATCAATTCCAAATGCTACTTCGCCTCCTAATACTGATATAACGCTATAGAACAATTCGAGTTCCGCATCGGCATCAAAATCATCAGGCAGTTCCAGTGGTTCGAATTCTTCCAGAATTGCACTGGGTTCTTTTAACAATACGGCAGCAGCGAATGTAGTGTCGGTAGAGAAAAATTCCAAGGAACCCATTGGTCCAGGATTATCGAGCCAGGCCATGACACCTTGTCGATCACCATCGAAATACATATCAGCGGTAATGCTGGATTCACTATTTTCGCGCTGATGTTGGGCAATCAAATATTCGGCATTACTTAGTCCTACTGCATCCAGGCCTTCTTCGACTTCAATCTCAACTTCTAATGGTGAAAACAATTGAGAGAAATGTACTGCACCAAGCATCTCAGTACCCTGGGTGTAGGAATACTGCAAAAGCTCATGTAGCTCGGTGTCGACAAACGCACTGCTACCATTCTCAAGATTGCTCTGCATTTCTTCTAGCATTTCAGCGTTGATCGAAGCCACAAGAATGTCTTCCCATAAGAGGATAGATAGTTCCCCATCTAAGGCATCGGCAGGATCATCGACTATGGCAATCTCCATTTCGTAATCCAGACCTTCCGCTTCAAGCGTGGCTCGAATCTGTTCTACCTGTTCGTTAAACGATGCTCTGAATGCATCCGCATTTACTTCGGAAAGTATTACCGGCGCACCAATTCCATCACCCTCAGGAGTAACAACTTCATGCATGGTTAGTGCAACGACAGTTTCTTCCCCCAGGGCGTATCCAATCTCACGTAACCAGGACATGATTTCATCGAGATGACCCACTTCTGACGCAGACTCAAACTCAGTCCAGGCTTCACTTAAGGTTTCACTGCTCTGCATACGAGCCCGAATAACATCATAGACTTCGGCAATTTTTTCTGGGGCGTTTGGTACTGCCATGTATACAGCAGTCTCTGCCGGAACCAGATCCAGTAAGCGCGTTGAATAGCGCGGCGGCGTATCCATTATTGCTTCTAAATCCTGCTGCAACGCGGCAACTTCTTGCAGCATTGCAATATACAGATCGGCATTCTGGCTCCAGGCAATTTCCTCGGCAGCTGTTAACGCCAAATATTCAGTGCGAGAGTCCAGGACTTGCCCTGGCTCTAAACTGGTAGTGTCACCCTGCAATAACACATCGACAGAACCTTCGACTACCGCTACGCGCGATCCTTTAGCGCCGTGGGCTACCTCGAAAATTGTGCCAGTTACCGATACTGCAAACTCATTGGTAAAAACATCTAAAGTCCCTGATCCTTGGGGAGAAGCGGCAACTAAAATTCTTCCTCTCGATACATCGATTCGATTTCCTGATCCGCGCCGAGTAAGACTTAGCTCGGATCGCTCATCAACTTCAATCTGGGAACCATCATCAAGTGTGACAATTGCAGAGCTATTAGCGGCAGAGCGAATTCGTTGACGCCCACTAATCCATGTACCAGCTGTTAGGTTTTCCAGGCGCCCATCTACTATTTGATAAAGTTGCCCTTCGATTTCATCTACCTGCGCCAACTGGGATTGATCAAACGAAGGTAATTGTGGCAGTGCTAGTAGCATAGCGATCCCAATCGCTGCGACCGTTGCCGCTGCCGCTAGCCATCCGTATCTAGTTGACGCTTGATCATTACTTAGCTCTGCATGAGTCGCGCCAATACCGCGCGCCTTGTCCAATTCTCGTCGTAATGGAATAGACTGCCTACTTTCTTCTTCGAACAGTAAAGTTTGGGCAGGTGTAAGCTGTTTGGCCAGATAGGCGGGAATGGCAGCTATGTAATCCTCTAAGGAATTCCAGGTTTCAGCTGGGGCAGACATCTCTGACCCAGAAGACACAACACTTTGTGGGCCTCGCTGAGCAGAAATAGCAGCTCTAACCCGTTCGCTTGCCGCTCCGATCTCTTGTTCGGTGGGTAAATCTTTTTTAACTGCTTCGATGGATTGATCCAACTTGTCAGTATCTGAATAATCTTTCATCGGCTTTCTCCTTCGAGTTCACCTAAAATCTTTTGTAAGCGTTCACGCGTTCGATGCAAAGTAACAGCAATGCTGTTTGGCGATGTATCAAGCAAGTTGGCTATATCAGCATTACCAAAGTCTTCGAAATAACGAAGTGCAAAAACTTCAGCGGCATGCTGATCTAGCGAGAGCAATGCACTGCGTAAGTGCTTTCTATGCTCAGCCTGACGAACATCGCTATCGGCGGCGTCGTTTTGTGAATGGTGGATCTCATCGTTGAGAGTTTCGGTCTGTGTACGGTTGCGCGCCCGTAACAAATCTAAACCCGCATTAATTGCAGCTTTGCACAGATACCCGGCAGAATTTGCACCCAATTCAGGTCGATCCTGACGTTTTAACAGACGCAAAAACACAGTTTGCAGAACGTCTTCCGCATCCTGCAAATTACCGGTAACGCGGAAGGCAGCTTTCAGCACCTTTACGTGATGGTCGTTGTATAACTCATCAAACGTAGGCGCTTTGCCTGCGGATCCGGAGTTGTGCTCTTTGAGCAATGTGATGGCGTGATCCCCCATACTTATTAATACGCTTGGGGTGTGGGTTTATTAACAATGAACTAAAAAAGAATAATGTAGCGGAAACACTTTATCACTGGGAGAAAATTGCAGCCATCAATTATGTCGGCTCATTTTTCATTCGACATACGCCTGAACTGCACGAATCCTGGCGCTTTCAGCAATACCAGTTACAAAACCTTGTCTACTTTTTTTATTGGTCTACTGCTATTTTCCAGGGAGGCAAATAAAAAGGCCCACTTAACACAGTGGGCCTTTTTACTGAGATCAAGCAGTATCTACTGTTGTGTCGCGTAAACGTCAACAACAACTTCTACTTCATTCGGTACTTCGGCTGTATTCGCCCAGTAGCCTTGGCCAACGCCATACTGTAGACGGAGCAAAGTGACTTCGCTGGTGAGTCGGAAACAAACCTGGCCGTCGCAAGTTTCAATGTTTAAATCAAACGGAAAAGTAAGGGGATGGGTTTGATCTCGGATGGTCAAGGTGCCATCGGATTCGAATGAGGTTACACCGGTTAAGCGACAGCTTTCTGCTTGAAAAGTCGCGGTTGGCCAGGTGTCGACGTCGAACAATTCATAGTCGAGCAGATAGTCCAACACCTCTGGCGAATCGACATCGATATCTTCAATATTAATAGTTACGTCAAATTTGCAACTACCAGGACGCATTGGATCTATGTCGAAATTCGCTACAACATTGGAAAAAGTGCCTTGATACTCGTCACTACCGTAGTTGTATTTGAAAACTACCGTCGACATATGCGGATCGAGTTTCCACATTGCTGCATGCACTGGTAAGCCGATAATTAACAACGCGGCACCTAGTAAGGCTCGATTCATAAAAGTTCGCATGGTACTGATTACTCCTGTGTTAGTTACGGCAGTGCGTAGGCCACCAGCTCGGCTGGTTGCCCGCCACCACTGACGAACATTGCAATGTACTGTTTGCCATCGTGCTCATAAGTAAATGGCAATCCTGATTGGTTATTTGGCAGATCTAGTTCTGCCAATATCTCTCCGGTTTGCTTATCGACGGCGCGGAAAATTGGGCTAGCTCCAGGACCTCCGGTGCCTTCGGCAACGAAAAGCAGAGTCTTGGTTACAAAAACTCCGGCACGTGTCGGCACTCCAGTGCGACCGACATCAACTCCCTCAAGCAAAGCGTGATTCGTAATTCGATCTGGGGTATCTGCATTGGCAATCATCCATAAATGATCACCTGAGTTCATGTCGATAGCAGTAACACGCCCATAGGGTGGCTTAACGATTTCCAAGCCTTGAATTCGTGGTGTGCGAGCTCCAAACGCGGCGCTCATACCGATATCAGAGTTTTCATCTTTTTCCAGAGCCATCACATTCAGTTGTGTGCGAGATGGCACATACAATATTCCTGTCTCTGGATCGATAGCAGAACCTTCCCAGTTAGCACCACCAGTCGCCGAAGGCATGTGCAATATTCCACTAGTTGCGTCATCAGCATCGGCCAGTGATGGCGGTGAATAGACACTGGTGGCGAGACGGAAACCTTCAATTGCTTCCAAGCCCAGTGCGCGTAATTCTGGAGTCCAGTCAATTATATCCGCTTCAGTGAAGCCCTGACGATCGAATGGAGCTGGACGCGTGGGAATCGGTTGGGTTGGTGAATACCATTCTCCTGGAACATCACCTGCTGGAACTGGCTCTTCGACTATAGGCCAGATTGGTTCCCCAGTTTCTCTATCAAAAGTGTAAACCCATGCTTGTTTAGTCACAGACATGAGAATTTTTCGACCGTTAGGTAAATCAGCAAGCACTGACGCGCCTGGTATGTCCCAATCCCAAATGTCGTGATGGGTTAACTGATAATGCCACTTGCGTTCACCGGTTTTGATATCAACGGCAATGATGGAATCGGAAAACAAGTTATCTCCGGGACGATCACCTCCATAGCGGTCACCAGTAGCAGATTCCACTGGCAAATAAACAATACCTAAATCAGGATCGCCAGATAGTGGCGCCCATACACCTGCATTACCGGTGAATTCAATACCACCATCTAGCCAGGATTCGAAGCCCAGTTCGCCGCGCTCAGGAATCGTGCGAAAAGTCCAAAGTAGTTCACCGGTGCGGGCATCGAAGCCTCTAATATCGCCTTTAACGTTCGTCTTGGAACGCGGCCGCATGCCAACCCTGTGGGCAGCGCCAACAACAATTACATCGTTCATGACAAACGGTGCTGCAGAAAGCCCGATATCGGGATAGGGAAATCTGGAGTCATCGGCGTTTCTGAGGCCATCGAATAAATCCACGATACCGTTTTCGCCGAAATTTGAATCTGGGACACCAGTCTTGGCATCAAGTGAAACCAGGTGATAACCAGGAGTAACATCGATTACTCGTGTAGTGTCACCATCACGCCAGTAGGCAACTCCTCGTCCGGCCCCTTTGCGAGGTGCTTCGTCAAATCTTTCCCCTTCATCCGGCCGCCATAACCAAAGTACCTGTCCTGAAGTAGCATCTAGTGCCACTACATTTCGGGTACTGCCAATATTTGCGTACAAGACACCGTCGATTTCCAATGGAGTCGATGGATTATTGAAATCCGTGGTAGGGCCAAAATTTACAGTGGAAAAACGCCAGGCTAATTCGAGCTCACCGACATTTTCTGCATTAATCTGATCGAGCGGCGAGTAGCGTTGAGCAAAATCGTCGCCGTGATAACTAGGCCAATCCCCCTGCTCAACACTGGTGCCAGATTGGCTCCAGGCTGCAGAAGCAAAGACTAGTGCTCCAATACTTGCGGCTAATGACGAAAGCAATCGCTTGGTTTTTGGCATCTTGGATTCTCCAGAATTCATATCTCTATCTAATGCATCCTTAGTCATCACTACGGATTGAAAAACGTGCGCACCCACCCACTGAATATCCCGTTGGGAGCGACTTTCAGGGCATCATTAACGGTGCTCTTAAGGGCTAAATGGTGACTCCGATAGGGAGTGGCAGAATAAGCATTCTCTGCCCTACAAGCAAGGTCTGACGCGGCCTTTAGTGCTACAAATTGTATCAAACATCTTATAATCTGAGACAGCAGATCGACCGTATAAATCCGTTAGATCAACCGATTCTATTCCGTCGTAAGCAACTATTTATTCGTGGATTACTTCGATAGACTCTTACTCTTTGAAAAATCAGTAATCAATTTTGAAAGTGACATAAGATTTGGCAGTTTTTGCCGTTTGTGCGACCCTGCCGCCAATAGAAACAGGAGATAAACATGCTTCGTCATTTTTTTAAGCTTTTCAGCGCCGGTCTGATAATGGCATCCGCATCGATTGCGAGTGCTCAGACTGACGGTATTTACTATGCAGCCCACCACGACTATCGCGTTGTGGAAGTAGCAGAAGGATTTTCACAACCCTGGTCCATGGCTTTTCTCCCCGGCGGCGACATGCTGGTTACGGAGAAGCCAGGAAGATTAAGAATCGTTCGCGATGGCCAGTTATTGCCAGAAGCGGTGCCAGGTCTGCCAGAAGTCCACTTCGTCGGACAAGGTGGAATGTTTGATGTTGTGCCACATCCAAATTTCGGTGATAACCGCTGGGTTTATGTAAGTTTCGCGAAGCCGGTTGGGGACACATCCACCACCGCAATAGTTCGAGGACGCTTCGAAAACGATCAGTTGACTAATGTTGTGGAAATTTTCGCAGCACAAGCCACAGGCTTTGGTCACTACGGTGGCAAAATGGCATTCGATGAAGACGGCTACTTATTCTTGTCCCTGGGTGATCGGCAAGCGCCCTCTCGAGGTGACTTGAGTGCGCACCCGGCACAGGACACAACCAATCACCAGGGCGTTATCGTGCGCTTAAATGACGATGGCAGCGTCCCTAATGACAATCCGTTTGTTGGTGAAAGTGGTTATCTTCCAGAAATATGGAGTTACGGACACCGCAGTCCACAAGGCTTGGCGATTCATCCAGAAACAGGAGACCTTTGGGAGTCGGAACATGGCCCTCAAGGTGGTGATGAGATCAATCGTATCGAACCTGGAAACAACTACGGCTGGCCAGTTATTGGATTCGGCGTAAATTATGGATCCAGTGGCAGTCCAATCCATGAAGGCATTGGCCAGGAAGGGATGACAGCACCAACTCAAGTTTGGGTTCCATCAATTGCTGCATCAGGTTTAATGATATACACCGGCGACAAATTCCCACTCTGGTACGGCAGCATCTTTTCAGGTGCATTAGCGGGAGAGCAGTTAGCGCGCCTCCACATGAGTGATGATTATCGCGAGGTAATTGTGGAAGAAACGCTGGCCTACAACATGGGTCGCATTCGAGATGTACGACAGGGACCCGATGGCTATATTTATCTGGCCATATCTGACGGCAATGGCGGCGGCAGAGGTGATTTCGAAACTACCTCAATTGTAAGGCTTGAGCCACTCGACTAGATCCAAAAACTAAAAATAGAAAGGGGCTCAACTGAGCCCCTTTTTTTTGTATTTATCTAAAATGAAAATCCGATCGCTATTCCAGCCACAACTGCGTTGTGATGATCTTCATGGTAATTCCAATGCACTTGAGGAGACAGCGTAAATCCACTTAGCTCGAAGTCATAGCGCACACCCGTCCTCGCAGTGAAAATATTTTCATCGTGATAGTGTTCGAAGCCCGAGCCAAATTGAACTACCCATCCCCGATAGACATGCCAGTTAGCAACTGCCAATGCTGTCGTCGCCTCGAGGTCATCGAAAGCATGTTCAATTACAAAACCGATACCATACCGCTGATTTAGGCGGTATTCGTAATCAATACCTAAAGTGGCATAGTCACCGTGACCACGCACACTGGTTTCACCCGACAACACTGAAAAATGATGCGCTCCGTGATATCCGTGATCAGCTTCTTCACTGTAGGCAATGCTACTGACTTGGCATAGTGAAATTACAAGTAAAGTGTATAGTGTTCTTTGCATGAGATTCCCTCTCGTCTGGCTTTCCAGAATAGTCCTTGATTAGCATAGAGATACTTATAGTTAACTATAGTCAATCCTGCGCCGGGATGCGGAAACCCAGTGTTGACAAGCTAAAGCCACTGGCCATAGGCTGTGGACACTGTCCCTTGTCTTACGAGAATCTTTTCGATGGTTCAATCCCAATCCTCCTTACTGCTTAGTAAAAAGGGGTCAGATGAAATTTTTATTCAATCATGTTTATGGAAATGTTGTGACTAATATCATTAGAAGCATTGCGGTAATTTCAACTTCGCTACTATCTCTTGCTGTATTCGCACAAATAGATAGCGCAGTCTTACCAGGAGAAGAAGACGCTACTCGGGCTGTGCGTGGAGGAATCCCAATTCCTGCTCAGGCCGCAGATAGAAACCGAGGATCAGGCCCATTCGATTTATTGATAATCGAAAATGTCATGCTAATAAACGGTGAAGGAGCACCCCCTCGCGGCCCTGTTTCGATCGTTATAGAAAACGACCGAATCCTATCTATTGGAGCAGCTCCTGACATTGCCGGCGCCGAAAGACTGGATGGTAGTGGCATGTATGCCCTACCTGGATTCATCGACGCCCATACTCACATCGGCAACACAGGCCAGGGCCTTACCGGGCCAATTACTCCTCCTGAATACGTGTTCAAGCTTTGGTTAGCCCATGGCATAACAACTATCCGGGAAGTTGGTGCGGGGATGGGTCTCGACTGGACTGTAGAACATCGAGAACGCAGTGAGCGTGGTGAAATCACGGCACCCAGAATAGTCGTTCATAGCATGTTTCCCGGTGACTCCATTACCTCGGCTGAAGGTGCCAGAGAGTGGGCGCAAGAGGTCCATCGCAGAGGAGCACAAGGGATTAAATTACGTAACGCAACATTGGCGGCAACCAGCGCAATCTATGAAACAGCACAAGAGCTGGGTATGGGAACATCAAATCATCACGATCAGCGCTCGGTCTATTCGGTTAATGTCTTAGACAGTGCGCGCATGGGTTTGGATAGCATGGAGCACTGGTATGGCTTGCCGGAATCTTTGTTTACCGATCGAACGATTCAGGATTATCCGCCGGATTACAACTATTCCGATGAGCAATGGCGATTTGGCCAGGCAGGTAGACTGTGGCAACAAGCTGCGCCACCCGGCAGTGAAAAATGGAATGACGTAATCGCAGAACTTATTGATCTCGATTTCACCTTGTCACCGACGTTTACTATCTATGAGGCCAACCGAGACGTAATGCGTGCCAGAGATGCAGAATGGCATGCCACCTACACCCTGCCTGCACTGCAAGAATTTTTCATGCCTGATCCTCGCCTGCACGGTTCCTATCACTTCGACTGGACCACGGCGGACGAAGTAGCCTGGCGGGAAAATTTTAGGATCTGGATGCAATTCGTAAACGATTACAAAAACCGGGGAGGTCGCGTTGTTGCAGGCTCTGACGCTGGTTTCATTTTTAAACTTTTTGGATTCGCCTTCATACGCGAACTAGAACTGTTACAAGAGGCAGGTTTCCATCCTTTGGAAGTAATTCAAGCGGCAACGCTAAACGGCGCTGAGCTGTTAGGCATGGAAGCAGAAATCGGATCACTCCTACCCGGCAAGAAAGCCGACATAGTGCTTCTAGAAGAAAATCCGGTGGCGAATTTTAAAGTTTTGTATGGCACTGGTCATATGCAGTTAGATCGAGAGACCAATGAACTTAAACGCGTCGGTGGCGTTGCCTACACAATCAAAGATGGCATTGTTTTCGATGCTAAAGAATTGTTGGCCGACGTTGCCAGTATGGTGCGCACAGCCAAAGACCAATAGTACTAAAAAAGGAATCAGCAAAAAGTGCTGATTCCTTTTGTGAGTTCAGACTTTTAAAGCGGAACGAAGGCTAAAGCAAAATTTCCGTTTAATGGAATGACTAACTGATTTTGCACAGAGTCATAACACATCGATGCAGCACTGGGGATACCGGAAGCAATTACTTCTGCATCTTCCCCAGGTCGGATGCGACTGACACTGCCAAAGCGAACACTACTAACATATTTTGTACCGTCGGTAAGAACGACTACACCATCATTACCACCTTCAACCGCGCGCTCTACTCCAACTATTTCACCTTCGGTGTCATAGGTGATTACCGCATTGTCTGCCACATTGACCACAACGACGTTGCCTTCGGTATCAATAGCAACACCGTTCGGCACGGCAAGCGGCGCTCCCTCTGCAAATACTGAGACCTGATCGTCAGCAGTGATTTTGTATATCAGCTCGGGACTGCGGGTGTTTGATGCATACACAGTCCCATCGTCTGCAACTGCGATGCCGTTAAGTATTGTTGATCCTGGTACTGCAACAGATTTAAGTGGCTGGCCTGTTCTCAGATCAAACGAACGGACATGGCCAGTATCAACTGTATAGAGCACCCCATTTCGAACGGCGCTACCTAAAGGATGATGCAATTCCAATCCATCGCGAGTCACGCCTATCCACTTTGGTGTATGCACCGATCCATCCGGATTTATTAAGGAAACGAAACCGTCATTTTCAGTGCCATCTCCCCGCTCACCATTATTCATGGCTAAGATCAAGTTTCGCTCTGGATCGAAGGTGCAACTTTCGGAAAAATGAAAGCTTCCATAAACCTTTACATTCGAAGACAGTGGCACTCGCACACCGGATTCATTAACCGAGCCAATTGGAGCGCCAGTCTGAAAATCCTGAGCTAGCGCTGAAAATGGCGACAGTAATAACGCAACTATTAAAAAGAGGGCTTTACTAGAAATGACTTGTTGATTACTTCTTCTCATGACTTCTTCGAACTCCATAAAAATAATTTCAATTTTTTGATTTAACGATATTACCAACACTAAGAATTACAACACCAAGTTTAATTGAGCAATAGTATCGATCGGTCTAACATATTTTCATACGCTTCCACACTCTTTTCGGCTACTTCTTGCTGCTCGTTGGTAAGCTTTATGATTCTCTCTTTATAAGGGGCAAAATTTGTACTTCGCTCCACTACTTGATACCAATGGGACGCCCAAACACCATCACTCTCTCTTCTTCCAGGGGGCCACTGCAGCATTCTAGTCGAAAACGGTATCGAAAATTGCGCGCAGACTGCTTTCAACACTTTTTCTGGATGCTTTAACACCTGTGCCGAATCTATGACTGGTATTTTCTGTTCGGTTATTGCGGATATGTCCTGATAAAGTTGCCATTGTCTAACTATTCCTATGTCTTCAACAGAAATAGTCTCCATTTTTTCACAGTATGAGTTTACAACTTCAAAAGGATCGCGAATTAAAAAACAATGTTTAAGATTCTTCGTCCAGTTTAAATCAATATTTTTCAGCATGTGGTGAGTCATTTGTTTTTGATAGTAAATGTCGACGCCTTCTTGGCCGTGACTTAATTGATTTGCCACTTCCTCCCAAGCTGACGATTGCACCTGCATTATTTCATCACGCATTGGATGCTCTAAACCGGTAGAGCCTAAATAACAGGCATAAAATGGCTCATCCACCACTACGCAGTCAGTGCGATTTTCCCAGGCACGCATCATGGCGGTGGAGATATTCCTGGGCCCGGACCACATGGCCAAACGCAGGGTCATCTTGAGGGACACTCCGCCTCGAGTAACTGCAAGTAGAATTGTTGCATGCGCTCCACAATCGGTCCGCGCTTGCCTTGATGATTTGAGGAACTGTCACCCAACACTCTACCATCCACTTCAACCACTGGTGCTACTCCGGCAAAGGTGCCTGTGACGAATGCTTCGTCTGCCCCATAGACATCAGTAAGTGAATAGTTCTTTTCGAATACCGGAATTTCGTTCTGTTTGCATAATTCAATTACTGTTCGCCGAGTAATTCCTCCAAGACAATAGTCGCCGCTGGAAGTCCAAACTTCTCCGCGGCGCACGATAAAAAAATGGGTTGAATTACAGGTCGCAACAAAGCCGTGTGGATCTAACATAAGCGCTTCATCTGCACCGGCTTTGGCTGCTTGAATGCAAGCGCTTATGCAGTTCAGTTTAGAATGACTATTGAGCTTCTGATCCTGTACGTCTGGGTAGCCACGACGTACGTGTACCGTAAACAGCTTGATTCCCTTTTCCAGAGTTTCTTCTAAAGGCGATTTATACTCAGGTATGATCACAATCGTTGGAGGTGAAATGGTGATCCGTGGATCTTGATAAGGCGTGGCTTTTATTCCGCGAGTTACCATTAAACGAATGTGCACTCCACTTTCCATTGCATTCGCCCGGCAAGTACTTTCTATCTGGTTCACAAGTTCCTCTCGACTTATTCCGATATCCATATCCAGGGCTTTCGCACCTTCATAAAGCCGATCCAAATGCTGATCGATGTGGAACAACTTACCATTATGCAGTCTCAGGCCTTCCCATACTCCATCACCCAGGATATAGCCTGAATCGAATACGGAAACTTTAGCTTCATCGCGAAGATAAAGATCACCGTTGATGCTTATTTGAATGTTTTCGTTACGAGGATCGACTTTATAGTCGTGAGTACCATGTGACATAGAAATTTCCAATGAGGCGTACGAACATTGATGTTATTCGAATACTAACTATCCAATAAAGGTAGTCCGAGCAAACTTAGCAGATAGTTGCTATCTCGAGTAGATCGAGTAGCTTTCGGGTGGAAATTCTATTACGAAGTGGGACGGCCAGCGACCCTGTATTTGATACACAGATCGGAATCATCATTATTGAGTCGAGCTGAATTGTTAATTCTAAAAACTGAAATTCAGCGATGCGCTAAATTGATAATCTTCTCCTACTTGGGGCCCATTGAGTGATTGATAAAAGGGTTTACCGAATTCTAAATTCAATTGTGTTGCTCCGTGCACGGGCACGGCAAAACCAAGTGAAACTGTTGCCTGACTGCCGCCATACATCGTTGGATTGGTTACGGGCGCAGGAAAAGCGAAAGGGCCAGGTACAAGCAATTCATCATCGATACCACTAATGTCGCCTGAGTATTCATATCTTAGTCTTAGTGAAGGTCGCAGCCAGTCAATGGAATTCAGTCGCAACCAGCTTGAAACAGATGCGCGATCACCAAGCGAATAATTTCTATCATTTTCACCAAGACGGAAACGGCCAGATAGTTCGGCACCCCAACTATAGCTACCCATGTTCCTACTATAAGCAATGTTTAAAGGAATATCAAATGTGCCTGATCCTAGTTGCATCGAGTACGGTAGTTGTTGATTGCCTGGAGCTCGTGGTGTATCCCCTTCTTCATCTATAGAACCGGTTGGGAGGCTGACCCCTAAGCCTAATAGCCATCCATCTTCACTTTCACCGCTTAGTCGATAAGTCCCGAGTAGGGTTACATCGCCAATACCCTTAGAATCAATTACAAATCTTTCGTAACCAGGAACGCTACTGAAATGGTCAGTACTTTGCTCAACATGAGGAACGACCATTTGTAGCGAAACACGGTCATTCAGTTCATAGGCCACTGTGAATGCTTTTACATTCTGGCAAATCATAGCCGGAACTACTGGAAAATTATCTGCTGTACGAGCTTCCGTTCCTGGAATGAAGGAAACTTCGTCGAGAGAAAGCTTATCGGATCCGTCGAAGTAGCCTTCAAACTCAGATCGTTGATATTGAATAGCGAAACGCCATTTATTTCCCTGCAGCGGAGAAATACCAGATCCTGTGGGATTCTCTTCTCGAATATTGGCTTCGAATAATTCCTCAATACTCAGGTCTAACAAGTCCGCTGGAACGTCTTGGGCGAAAGCATTCTGAGAAATTACAACCATTGTCGTAGCTACAAAATTAAATAACAACAAACGGTGTAGTGTTTGCTTGGCGTTTACGGATTGTTGCTCTTTCATTTTTCTTTTCCTAACAAGTGGTTCGATTGGGCAAAACACTTGGTCAAATTTGATTGCATGTACTCACTGCGCATTTAACTCATAGATGTTTACAAGTCTTAACAGCTGTGAACTAACTTGAAATCCACTTTGATTTACTAAATCCAGATTAATAATTACTTGAATTCGATCTTGCTCTCGAGACAACTGAATCATTCCACCTTCTGCGAGAAATTCACTATGATCACCAACTGTCAACACTTCACTCGCTGCTAATGCTGCAAGCTCATCAAAATAGCTGCTGTCCCCTTCTCCTAGAAATACTAAATCGCAATCTTCTAATTCCGTACGATCAGATACGAATACATAGTTTCGCTGCAACGTTGCATTCTCTTCTTGCGTAAGCAGAGAACGTAATGAGCGTTGAACCGTTGCTTCACTAAGCACACAGTAGTTTAGAGATGATCTATTAACAGAGCCTGATCCGTCATAGGGCCAGGAGATAAAATCTGCGAAGTTATAGAGAAATGCAGCTTTGATGTCTTCTTCATCAAAGCTGGCTTGAGCGTGGCTCAAATTTGAGACAAGGGAAAAAATCAAGCATGAAAGAATCATCCAGGCACACTTAAGATTTTTAGGTCGTGTCCAGCTAATCAGTACAGTCATCGAATTCCAGTGACATGTAAGAATCCTACTAAATATAGTCGAAACACCCGAATTTGCTGGGGTAAAACACTAGACTGCTTCAATTACGCCAATGCGAGGCTTTGGTACGGCAATAATTGGAAAAGACATCCTAACACTCCTATTTTGGGAGATTTGAGGGGGACCCTGAATAATCGCTAGATTAGGAATCTTTAAGTATTTCTCGCGCTGCGTTGTGCCCAGGAATGCCAGTCACACCGCCCCCTGGATGGGTGCCAGAACCACACATATACAGGTTTCGAATCGGTGACCGGTAATTGCCATATCCTAACATTGGACGAGCACTGAACATCTGATCGAGGGTTAATTTTCCGTGGAAAATATCTCCCTTCACCAAGCCAAATTTCCTTTCCAAATCTAATGGCGTTAATACCTGTTGACCTAAAATGAGATCACGAAAACCAGGCGCAAATTTTTCGACTTGATTCAAAACAGTTTCAACAGCCTGGTCACGATACTGATCCCAATCCAGATCAGGATCGAATTGATGGCAAAACAGGCTGGCTACATGCTGCCCCGGAGGGGCTAAGCTTTCATCGAGAGTCGAAGGGATTAACATTTCGATAATTGGTTCGCTAGACCATCCGTTTAGCTCTGCATCATTAAAAGCAGAATCGAGATAGTCCATGGAAGGACCAATAATAATTCCTGAAGTTAAATGATCGTCACTGGTTCTTGACTGGTTTTCGAAACACGAAAATCGTGGAATCTCTTTTAGGGCAACATTCATGCGCAGAGTTCCAGAGCCATTTTTGTAATTGTTAATTCTCCGATTGAACTCGTCTGAAAGATGCGACGGTTCGATTAGCTTCTTATAGAGAAGCGTCGGATTGAGATTCGAAACAATACAATTTGATTCGAGTATTTCTCCGTCTTGTAACTTCACACCTATAGCCTTCCCCTGCTCAACTACCACTTCGCTAACTGAACGATTTAATTCAATTTGCACTCCTTGGGATTGAGCAAAGCTTGCCATGGCTTGAGTAATTGCTCCCATTCCACCGAGAGCATGACCCCAGAGTCCTTTTTTTCCGTTTACCTCACCAAATGCGTGATGAATTAGCACATAGGCAGTGCCTACTTGTTTGGTATCGCCGTATGTACCTACCAATCCATCGAAAGCGAAAGCTGCTTTGACTCTGGTATCTTCAAAATAGTAGTCAAGAAAATCAGAAACGCTCTTGGTGAAAATATCCAAGACAATTCGGCTTTCGTCGACACTAAGCTTGCGTAAACGATTGCCTAACAACGCAGTTTTGATTACCTCTCTGAGACCGTTTCCTACATTTGGCGGTGTCTCTAACAGCAGTTCACTAATTAGGTCTGACACCATGGAAATATCGTTTAGGAATCGATCAAGCTGCGCCGCGTCATGAGCTGAGAATCGACCAATCTCTTTTTGTAACTCATCACGATCATTAACAAACGCCAGAAAGTTATTGTCATTCGAAGGAAAAACATTATTTACCTTCCGCTCAACAATAGTCATCCCATGCTTATGCAGTTCGAGGTCATTAATTACTTTCGGATTTAGGAGACTGACAGTATATGCGCCAACTGAATTACGGAAGCCAGGATAGAATTCTTCTGTACTGGCGGGTCCGCCAACCTGGTGATTTTTTTCAATTACTCTTACGGCAAACCCAGCCTTAGCTAAATAGCCTGCACACACCAAGCCGTTGTGCCCGCCACCAATTATGATTGCATCTTTCGACATAAGAGTTATTGCGAATGAATCTATTTATGTAAAGCAATGATGATAAGAGCAGAGTGGCTACAATGTCACCGCTTTCATGACATTCCGATCCCGCCGACATAAAAAAGTTGGACTATTTATCGCCCGGCATTAAGTTACCACCTGTGAAATCACATTAACTAGCTATACGCATAGTATTGCGCAATAGCGCATCCGCTGGATCTATAGTTGAGTAGCCCAAGTCCTTAGCTACGGCTTCCATAGTTACCATGCCGTTGTGTACATTTAGCCCATCCAGAAAATGCTCATCATCAAGTAACGCTTGAACTGGGCCCTGGTTTGCGAGCTTTATAATGTAAGGTAGAGTCGCATTGGTTAGCGCCATAGTTGATGTTCTTGGCACGCCACCAGGCATATTAGCGACGCAGTAATGAATAATTCCATCAACTTCATAAATAGGATTGGCATGTGTAGTAGGCATGCTCGTTTCAAAACATCCGCCCTGATCTATGGCTACGTCAACCATCACCGTGCCAGGTCTCATTATTTTTAACATGTCCCTGGTGATCAATTTTGGCGCAGCCGCTCCTGGAATTAGTACTGCTCCGATAATAAGATCTGTAGTGGGCAATAAATCAACCAATGCTTCTCGTGTCGAGTAAAGCGTATTGAATTTTTGTCCGAACTGAGTATCAATTTCTTGCAAGCGTTTTAGAGAGCGGTCCGCAATCGTTACATTTGCGCCCATGCCCATAGCTATACGCGCCGAGTTAATACCAACAACTCCGCCTCCAATAACCAATACATTGGCTGGAGCAACGCCTGGTACACCGCCCATAAGAATACCTGCTCCTCCCTGGGCTTTTTCCAAGCAGTGGGCACCTTCTTGGGCTGCCATGCGTCCAGCAACTTCACTCATTGGCGTGAGTAATGGCAATCCACCGTTAGCATCAGTCACTGTTTCATAGGCGATGCAAGTCGCTCTTGATTCCACTAACAGGCGTGTTTGAGTTGGATCGGGCGCAAGATGCAAGTAAGTAAAAAGGGTTTGTCCGGGGCGCAGCATTTTGCATTCGGCAGGCTGGGGTTCTTTAACTTTGACAAGCAGTTCCGCTCGCTCAAATATTTCAGCAGCAGTATCGACAATTTCGGCACCAGCGCTGCGATATTGCTGATCGTCGTATCCACAACCCTTTCCAGCCCCGGATTCAATAAGAATTTCATGGTTGTGGTGAGTTAACTCAGAGACACCAGCAGGCGTCAATCCGACTCTGAATTCCAGTGTTTTGATTTCTTTCGGTATTCCGATAAGCATATGACCTTCCCCCGCAAGCACTTTCTCGATCCACCTAGTATAAATGAGCGAAGACCATATAATTTATTGAATTGATTGAGAATTAAGGCCTATGTAGTATTTTTTACTGAAATATTCCATTATTCTGGTAATTTATTCTGGTACAGCAGACATGAATGAGATGATTGAACTGAACAAAATTGATCGCAAGATCTTGCAGGAATTGCAAAATGATGGACGTATTACCTATGCAGAATTAGCCCGTCGTGTCGGCCTTTCCACCAGCCCATGTTTGGAGAGGGTCCGTCGCATGGAGCGGGATGGAATTATTCAGGGTTATACAACCCTGCTGAATCCGGCCTATCTGGGAGCCAATCTGATTGTCATCGTTCAGATTCGTCTGCAACGTACCTCCCAAAACATTTTTGAAAAATTTAAAACCGCCGCGGTGGCATTAGAAGAAGTTCAAGAGTGTTACCTGATTTCTGGAAATTTTGACTATTTAATCAAGGCGCGTGTAGCTGATATGGACGCCTACCGAGAATTTCTTGGCAGTAGCTTACTTAGTTTGCCCGGTGTCCAGGAATCGACCAGCTATGTAGTCATGGAACTGGTTAAGGAAACCTTGAACATCCTAATTCCTGAGGCCAAAAACAGTCGCAAGTAGTGTCAGGAATAGTGTCTAAGACTCAATAATATTGCGGGCTAGGGCCTAGGGTGCTATGTTCAACGTCGACAAATAATAAGAAGAACGACCTGCAATTCAACTCCACCTAAAACCAAATCAATCTTGGAGGTTCCTGTGAAAAAAGCGATTTTCTTCTGCTTAGCCATAGCAGGCTTAATCAGCGCCACAGCCACTGCCCAAACTTATGTTTCAGATTTCGTCGACGGCGAAATAACCGATCGGCCCATCCGCATTCTCCAGACTAATTCAGCTGGTGATGACGTGTATGTATTTGATCCCAGCACCATGGAACAGGTTGGCTATATCGAAAATCTGCCCCATAACCATGGCGCTACTGTGCATGCCGATGGAACATTCTACTATTTCACCAATGAATTCGATCATACCGTTGATATTGTCGATACTCGCACTTTAGAAATAGTAAAAAGAGTTGAGCTGGCCAATGGACCCCACAATTTGTCCGCCAGTATGACCGCACGGAAAGTTTACGTAGCAATTATTGCCGAGCCACTCATTCAAGTAATCTCGATGGACACAAATGAGATTATTGCCAACATCGAAACCGGTGGCGGAGTGCACAACACATTTGTGACTCCAGACGGCAAATACGCAGTTGGTGGCATGATCGGCGCTAGCGAGATTATCGCCATCGATACTGAAACCGACGAAGTCGTATTCGAAACTTCTATACCCTATTCACAAAATCCCTTTACCGGCGGTGTTCGCCCTCTTACTTTTACCGTTAACGAAGATGGCTCCACTCGTTCCATGCTAGTAAATGTAGGTGGCTGGCACGGCTTCTGGGAAATCGATTGGGAAACTCAGGAAGTATTAAACAAAATTAGTCCGCCCCAAGATTCCTGGGACCGCATGGATCAAACTGCTGACGGCATTCAAAGTGCACCAAGCCATGGCGTAGTGGTTTTACCAGACCAGAGCCAGGTCTGGCATTCCAGCCGTGCCACGTCTCACATTTACGGTTATACATTTCCAGATTACGAATACATCGGCCGAGTTTACATCGGCAACCCCGCCTGGATTACCACAACGCCGGACAGTGATTATCTTTGGGTAGGAGTTTCCGGTCATAACGAAACAGCCGTAGTCGATGTGCACACGCAAGAAGTGGTTAAGCGCTTTCCGGTTGGCCAAGCGCCGAAACGAATCTTCACCGCTATCATGCCTGAAGACTGGGAGGGAGAAGCACCATGATAAGTCGTGCTACTCAAGCGTTGTTCCTGGTTGCGGCAACTGTTTTCGTTGTTGGTTGCAGCGAACAAGAGTCTGCACCCTCCGCACCACAGACTGTACAGACTGTACAGACTGGCGATGCTGCGGTAACAAGAGATACTCCAAAGGGCCTGGATTTTGAATTCTATAGAGAATCTGTAGAGCCAATCTTTATCCGTTATCGCGGTGGCTTTGTCGGCTCTGATACTGCTTGCGTAGCCTGTCATACAGTTCAAGCCAATGCCCCACTAGGATTGCTACCACTAACAGAAGAAAACGGTGAAGTATTTTGGACCGAAGCACAGTCGCGTGAAAATATGGCAAACGTTGCTCTGCTTGTTAATCCAAGCGCACCGGAAACCAGTCGTATACTAGCGGCACCGCTTGCACCTACCGCTGGAGGTGAAGCACATTCCGGCGGCATTTTTTGGGATTCATCTGATCACAGTGAATATCGATTGATCGCCCAGTGGATTGCGACTGGCGATCCCAGCGCAGGTGCCGAACCCACAGTCGATGTAGATTTCGAATTCTTCCGCGCTTGCGTGCAGCCAATATTCGTTAATCCAATTGATAACGCCATGCCTTGCACTGAATGTCATAGTGGACAGTTTGCCATTCCTAACCCAGATAACAGTTATTGGACGGTAGAACAGTCACAAGAGTCATTCGCTGAGTTGATGACATTTGTCGATCCAGGCCGACCTGATTACAGCCGCTTTCTGCACAAACCTCTGCACCCGAACGCCGGTGGAGACCTAATGCATAATGGCGGAAGGCGTTGGTATTCCCAGGATGATCCAGAGCGTCAAGCTCTTGAGGCATGGGTCCTGGGAGACGCAACCGGCGATCAATGTCCATCCGCCTTGCAGTTCGACTTTCCACCAAGGCCGTAGCCCCATGCAATCAAGGATGACGCGGGCAGTCAGTGCTGTCGCACTAGCACTGCTCGCAAGCTGTGGCGAACAGCTTCCAGAAACTTCCATGGATGGAATTTACACCGCCCAACAGTCGGAACGCGGAGAGGCGGTGTTCGAAACTCTCTGCCAACGCTGTCATAGCGTGCAGGAATTTACCGGTCGATCATTCGATGCTATCTGGGCGGGTGTACCTGCAGCCGCGCTCTATGCACGAATCGCCAATACCATGCCTCTCGATCAGCCCGGTAGCTTGAGCGTGGTGCAATCCACCAATTTAATGGCACATATATTGGAAGAAAACGGTATGCCCGCTGGTGACAGGCCGTTAGAAGGCGACATGGATTGGTTAATGACTATTACTCTTGCACGTCCCAACGAATAAATTCAATTTACTCATTCGACATAAGTCGAATTACGCTCACATCAAGTGCCAGTTCTAACTATTAACGAAATATAGACAACCATTATCTGTTGCCAAATTGCGCCAGCACTACTCCGTATACAGACATTGCGTCCCATATATTCTGCAAGCGAATATTTTCGTTTCTTCCATGTTGATTATTGTCGTGGTTCGCTAACGGCAGAACGATAATCGGCGTATCTGTTCGTTCGTCAAAAGCATTGAGTGGAAGTGTTCCACCCATACTGGGAGTTAAAATCAAGTCAGGCGTCAATTCCTGCATGATACTAACTAGTTTTTGTGCAATGGGACTATCCATTGGTGTGCGCAATCCAGCGTTACCCGTACCACGCCAATCGAGTTTCGCCACCTTCTCATTGTTGCGAAGCTCTTCTTCGGTTGGATCTTCATGCACGATATAGAAGCCTTCGCTTTCCACATGAGCCTCTATTAACTCTCTAAGTCTACTGGGTTGCTGGTTCGGCACCATGCGCAAATTAAGCGAAACAGTTGCGCTGGGAAGGATAATATTTCGACCTTGCACTCCTACTCCACCAGCGACTATTCCTCTAGCGTTTATTGCTGGCAGTGTAACCAGTTCTTCGAGTCGCACACCGGCGCCTTCTGGGGTATGAACCGATAGTTCATCTTGTAATCCAGCGCTGGTGTCTGGCATAGCATTTATCGCGGAGCGCTCAGCCTCAGAAAGTGTCGCCACATTATCGTAGTAACCATCTACAAGAATCCGTCCCTGTTCATCTCTCATACTGGTCAATAAATAGGACAAGCGCATAATTGGATTCGGTGCCCAGTTACCGTAGTGACCAGAGTGTAGTGGACGGGTTGCACCGTAAGTTGTGATATCTACGGTACCGCTTCCTCTCACACCAAATACGAGCTGGGCGCGGCGGGATTGATGCATTGGCCCATCACAAAACAGCAGCAGATCGGCGTCGAACAATCTGGGATTATCATCGATGACTTGCCCCAGAGTTGGAGAACCGCGTTCCTCTTCTCCGTCGAACAGGAGTTTTAAATTGACTGAAAGTTCGATGCCATTGGCGCGAAGGGCATCCAGAGTATGAATTATGGCAATGACCGGCATCTTGTCATCGCCGGCAGAGCGAGCGTAGAGTCGCCACTCAGGATCGAAATTTCCTGCTACCGAACTTAAAACTATTGGCTGCCCTTCTGGTAGAGGTGCATCGACTAAAGTTGGTGTGAATGGAGGATAGGTCCAGTTTTCTTCTTGTACCGGCTGGCCATCGAAGTGGGCGTAGAGCAGCAAAGTTTCCGTCGCACCAGGCGTAATTATTTCCCCATAGATATACGGTGCCCTGCCCGCGCTAAGTACTTGAGTCTCGATCCCGCGACTCTCCAGCATCTCGGTAATCAGATCAACATTGGCATTCATGTCCTCGAGGCTGGCTGAATCATTTGGCAAAGACAGAAGATCGATAAAGTCCTGGATTAGTTCGCTTTCGCGCTCACTTCTGTATTCGTCTACGGCAGCAGAAATTTCCAGAGTCGATTGCTGAGCATTGCTTGAAAACGAGACTGCAAATACGAAACAGGAGGAGACCAAAGGCGTAATAAAATGTTGCATAATTCTGAAACTCATTAGGATGACTCCGATACAGCTAAATAGTTGACCTATAAGGCGAATATTATCGGAAGTCGCCAAATATGACCTCTACTATGTGGGCTTTATAAATCTGGACAAGTTCCCGGTAGAAAGATACCTTTACTCCTCTTAGAAGCCCTATACATCTTTTTAGTGCCCCACACGGGAGAGAAACATGATAAGAAAAACACTGGCCTCCCTGACGCTTGGATTGGCGTTGGTATTTGCTGCCGGCTCAGCCCACGTCTACGGCCAAGCCTCAGAGTCTGTCGAACCTTTCAAAGTAGGAACCTTTGCAGTTGAAGACGTGCCGTTTGTCGGCCTCGTCGTTCGCGACGATTCACTTATTGTGGATCTGGTGGCCGCCAACCGCGCCATGGAACTACTTCCTAGATATGCAAACCTCACCATACCTGGCGATATGCTTGGATTGATCGAGCAATACGAGTATGGCCTGAAAGGTCGAGTCTACGAAGTCATGAACTGGCTTGTTGAAGAGAATCATCTAAGTGGCAGCAACCGACCTGGTTATGTGCATGCTGTGGATTCAGTAGATATCCTCGCGCCCATTCAGTATCCCAGCAAAGTAATGAATGCGGCGGTGAACTTTTACACCCACGCCTGCGAAGGCTGCACTGCCGAACAATTGGAGCAAAGAACACGTGAGCGCCAGGAAGACCGTGGCGTTCCTTACCTTTTCCTGAAACCAACACGTGGTGCAATCGTCGGTGACGGCGAAGATATCATCCTGCCATTTGGTCGTGACGAAATTGAATATGAAGTCGAGATGGCCATCGTTTTTGGCAAGGCTGGAAAGTACATCTCAGCTAACCGCGCTTATGACCACGTCTTCGGGTATATGGTGGCAATGGACGTTTCTGATCGCGGCGGCCGACCACCAGGTGGCTACGGAGTTCGTTCAGATTGGTTCGTCGGTAAAGGACATGACACTTTCGCACCTCACGGCCCCTGGATAGTGCCTAAAGAATTCTATGGCGACCCAATGGATCGATTACATCAGATCACCGTTATTGATGGTGTAACTGTGCAAGAAGCGCAAGCTGGTGACATGATTCACAATATCCCAGAATTGATCGAGTATGCTTCATCATTAATCACAGTATTCCCAGGTGATGTAATGCAAAGCGGTACTTCAGGTGGCACCGGCGCTGGTCGAGTACAGCGCGCCACGGGTTCTGGATACCTGGTGGACGGAGAAACTATTCAAGCCAGCATCGAAGGAATTGGGACTCTGACTCACACAGTGAGAGCAGAGCTTACTATTCCAGACGATCTATCTGGTGCGCAGTTACCTCCAACGTCTTCCTATCGGGATAGATAGAAATATTGTGCGAGAATACTAAAACTTTAGGACATCCGCGCAGACAATTAAGAAATAGTAATGAAACCCCAATCCGCATTGCGGGCTGGGGTTTTTTACTGAATGAAGCTGGCATTTCCAGTATTATTTTTAGGGTGCAGTTTCCACATCAGGAGTAATTAGAATGAAAAACAAGATAATAACAGCGATGCTATTTTGCCTAATTCCAACAGGACTTACGGCGCAGGCCGCTGACAACGCTACCCATATCTCGTCCGGCGAGATCATGACCGTATTCGAGGCATTGGGCGAAGCCATCGACCAACAAATCAGAATTGTAGACATTGGCGATGACATTAATGTCGCTGTAGGAATACTGCGCCGAGCTGGCAATCGCACTGAAGGCGAAGAGGTTAATGCCATCATTCACCATCGAGTAACCGAAGTTTATTATGTGTTATCAGGCTCGGGCGTTCTAGTTACGGGTGGCGAGCAATCAGATGCAAGAGAATTTCCTGACAACGTTACCGCAGTAATGGAGCTGATTGGTCCAAGTGGCAGTCGCACTGTTGTTAATGGTCAAGTGCAGACAATCTCGGCGGGTGACGTTGTAGTAATTCCTGCAGGTGTACCCCATGGCTTTCGCCATATCCAGGAACAGGTTACTTACCTGAGTATTCGAGTTGACCCGGATCAAACTCTCCCAACAGGCTATTTGCATCCAGTACTACAAGACTAGTAAAACTAATTCCCGACTCTTGCAGGAGTCGGGAATTTTTCCATTAAAAAAGTATGGATTAAGTAGTTACAACTATTCATTTATTAGTCCCCTTAAAGCAGCCTGCCATTTGCAAAAATTCTTACTACTAAGAAGCAAAACTAATTAGACTACTCTTCCAAATATGATTGGAAATCCCAAAGTTCAACTTTCTTTACTTTGCTTGATTGCTGCCTTTTTTGTAGCGGCCATTTATTGGCAGGGTTTTTCAGGGAGTTTTCTGCTGGATGATTTTCCGAATTTGGCTTTACTCAGCCAACTCCCAGCCGAAGCAAGCTGGAACCAGCTATTCATCTTATCCAGTAATGGAATCTCAGGATTTATGGGTCGTCCACTGTCGATGCTGAGCTTTTTGTTGCAAGCTGAGTCTTGGCCTGCAAATCCATTCAACTTCAAGATCATCAATTTAGCGATTCATCTCATAAACGGCGGTTTGATTGCTGCACTCTTTTTAACTACAGGGAAAATTAGCCCCCGATTCGCACTGCCTACACCTTTAATTGCGCTAGTTGTCTTTATTTGGATGGTCCACCCTATGCAAGTTGGCAATGTGCTTTATGTAGTACAACGAATGAATCTGCTTGCCAGCTTTTTTACTTTGCTAGGGATGGTCGGATATCTATGGAGCAGAAATAGGTTCATGGTTTCTGGAAAAAACCTCTTCGTAGTTTTAATGGTTACTATTCCAGTGGTTGCAGCATTACTTGGGCTACTTAGCAAAGAAAATGGCGTTTTAATCTATGTCTATCTGGCCGCTTTAGAACTAACCATACTTAACAGCGCTAAAAATAGTAGTGAATTGAATCGAGCCAGAATTGGCGCAGTGTTTCTGCCTCTGATGTTGGGTGCAATTGCGTTTCTATTTTATTTACCCACAGTAATTGCAGATTATGATCTGAAATCATTCACACTACTGGAACGGGTGTTTACTCAGTTTCCTGTATTGCTTAGTTATCTACTTGCAATCTTAGTGCCGCGTTCTGGTGCTTATAGTCTGTTCCACGATGATTTTCCGATTTACAACACGCTCTTGGCGATTCCTGTTCTCCTTTCATTCTTGATAATCGCTTGCAGCATTGCCTTTGCCTTTCGTTATAGAAATAAATTTACGGTTATTGCTTTTGCCATTTTGTGGTTTCTATTCGGTCACTCTTTAGAGTCTACTTTTCTACCATTGGAAATGTATTTTGAGCATCGAAACTATTTACCTATGTTAGGGCCGATATTCGCAATCGTGTTTAGCTTACACTGGGCCTGGGAAAAATGGACAACGCGACGAATGCAGTTAGGATCCATTTCTTGTTTATTTTTCCTTTGGCTGTGTTTCGTGTCATTACAGCAATCAACAATCTGGGGAGATTCACTCGAGCACGCCTACGCAGAAGTGTTTTACCGACCCGATTCCTACCGTGCACAGACTCATCTTATTCAAACAGTTGCAAACCTGGGGGATATTTCTACCGGATTTGAACTACAAAAAGAATTTATTGCATCTGGAAATGCTGGTCTCTCTGGTTATGTACGATCCTTAGAGTTTGGCTGTCTCCTAAATGGCATTGAATTTCCATCTGCAGAAGATTTGCGAATCCAGGCACAAAATGCACAACAAGATTTCTCGGTAGTTGCACTCTTAAATAACCTGGTCATTGGAATCAATAGCGGTGCCTGTCAGCAGGTACCTCGAACCAGTGTAGACATTATTTTGCAGGAACTAACAAATAACACTCTTTTCGCTGTGAGTCGGCCCGATCTATTACAACTTCGAGCGCTTTTAAGTGCTGGCGAGAGCAACTATGTTCTCGCTGCCGAATTAGCAGAAGAATCCTTTAACATTCGCCGAGATTTGAGAACAAACTTGTTGCGAATAGGCTGGTTGATCGAAGCAGGAGACTTAAATCAGGCTGAATCTGTCTTACAAGAGTTTGAGTCAGAATTTTCTGCAGAAATCGCCAACCGCGAAGGCTTGGCAGAACAAATTCGATTATTGCAAGAAAGCTTGTAAGCAAGAATATTCACATTAAAATTCAGTTCTAATTTCTACTAACAGAAACTAAATAGCCCAACTTATGCCAAAGCAATTAATCATTCTATGCATAGCGCTTCAGCTAGCAATCAACAATAGCTACGGACAAGATGAACCCGGATCCACTGCGAGTCAGTCTGCAATTCAGGCGTATCTTGAACAACAAAACCAATCTTCCAATCGTTTTGAATCAATGGCCCGCATGCAAGTTGAAGTTCAATACGGAGATTTTCTTAACTCCTTAGGCGGGAATCCATCACGTCGAGCCGAGGCCGAGCGCGTCCTGGTTGAAGTCGTAGCTGAGCGCGCGGATTTGAGCTCCCGAGCAAGTAGCGGCCAGGTGGCACCTGAGCAACTGCAACAAATTAGTAGCTATGAGTACCTCCGAGACCGACTAGGTTCAGTACTGAATTCAACAGAGCTGCTGCTATTGGATAGCCGTCAAGAAGGAATGGCAGAACTACAACTGCGAAGGACCTATCTTGAGCAGATGAATCGCATAGCCCCAGACGTATATGCAGGCAACCAACAAATCGTTTTAGATGTGTTGATAGAACACATGTTATTTCGAAATGACGATGCTGGCGAACGAAATCGAGTGACAGCGGAAGAACTCGTACAACAACAGCTAATGTCACTTCTAGAGGCAAGAGTAGAATTGCAAGATAGGCTGGAAGGACAGTAGCTGGAGATGGTTAATAATTATTTGAACGAATTGCGCTCGAATCTGTTCTTAAATCAGTCTATGTCGGGTGGCTCAACACAATAACACTATCAATAATTCCAGCGAAAAATCTTACTGGTTCTTTAAGGAATTATCCTAACTGCGAAAGGTGACCAGTACTGTCGCCAAACTGCTCAAGAGTCACGTCCAATCCACCTGCTACCGATAACAACAAATTGTTCATCGGCGTGCCATCCGCAACACGAATATGTTGCCCACCTTGTATTCTTCCACTACCGCCACCTACCATTACAATCGGTAAATTATCGTGCGTATGACGATTGGAATCGCTCAAACTACTGCCATAGAGAACCAGAGATTGATCGAGCAGAGATCCAATTTCATCTTGTGAGTCGTTGAGTCGACCGAGAAAGTAAGAAAGCATATCGACATGATGCTCATCGATTTGCTGCAACCTACCCATTCGCACAGGATCGTTCTGGTGATGGGATAATCCATGATGGGCATCTGGTACACCGATTGAAGGATAGGTGCGATTTCCACCTTCACGGCTATACATGAAAGTGACGACTCTTGTCAGATCTGCCTGGAATGCAATTGCAATCAGGTCGCTCATAATTTTGACATGGTCTTCAAACGATGGCGGGATTCCTTCCGGCCGATCAAGCGTTGGCAGTTCCACCGCTTCTCGTTGCTCGACATTTTGAATTCGCCGCTCAACCTCTCGCACAGAATCCAAATAATCCTCTAACTTACTTCTATCGGAAGCACCTAGTTTTGGAGCGAGACGCTGAGTATCTTCCATTACGAAATCCAGGAGACTTCGATTCTGGCGTAATTGCATTGCGCGCGCTTCAGGATCAGTAGTTTCACCATCACCAAACAAACGTTCGAATACGCGACGGGGATTATTTTCATAGGGAAGTGGCGTTGTTGGTGAACTCCAGGAAATAGTATTACTGTAAGCGCAGCTATAACCAGAATCACAACCACCAACCATACGCACATCCTGTAATCCAATTTCTAGCGAAGGCAGCGGAGTGGTTTGACCGATTTGTTGCGCCAATACCTGATCGATTGATTGTCCATTACTAATATCTGCCCCTTGCGTCTTCTTCGGGTGAGCACCGGTTAACCAGCTGGCGCCGGCACGAGCATGATCTCCCGGACCATCACCTAGCGCTTCTCCATTTTTGTGGGCAAGCCCACTGATCACAGTTGTTTGATCGCGAAACGACTCAATGGGTTTTAATGTCTTTGAAAATGCGAAATCCGTTCCGGTTTCGGTAGGAGTCCAATCCTGCATGATGATGCCATTCGCGGTATAGACAAAGGCAACCCGCGTAACGGAAGGAGTCGCTGCAGCAAAAGCTGGTGTCATGGCATCAAGATATGGCAGCGCTATGCTTGCGCCCAATCCGTGCAAACCAACGCCCTTAAGAAAAGTGCGTCGCGAAAGGTGCTTTTTAGTCACCATCTCAAGCCTCCGGAATCCGTCTCATACGAAAGGGTACACTGTCGACAATGCCGTCCACAAGGGCGGAGAAGCGGTAGTCGGCAGATTCTACCTGCCGGCGAATTTCCCTCAGCGCAGGTCTATCAGATGGTTCAAGCCCGCGGCCGATTGCATAGGTCAAAAGCTTCTCTGCAAAGGTTTCTACAAACTCGTCACTCCTGGTCATCAGCACATCACGCAGACCATCCAAACCGTCCACTATGGTGCCATCTGGAAGCGCTCCTGAATCGTCAATTTCGACGCCATCTTCGGTTATTCGTTGTCGACCCACTGCGTCGAATGATTCCAGCGCAAAACCAAGAGGATCCAGACGATTATGGCAAACAGCGCAGGCTGGATTGGCTCGATGTTGCTCGAGCGCTTCTCGCAAACTGCTAGCAGAAATTTCTGCTGAATCATCCAGAGCAGGAACGTCTGGCGGTGGAGGTGGTGGTGGCGCACCAAGTAGATTCTCCAATACCCATTTGCCTCGTAATACCGGTGAAGTGCGTGTGGGATAGGAACTAACCATTAACATACTCCCCTGACCGAGCACTCCGCGGCGACCAGTATCGGCAAGAGACACTCGCCGAAAGTAACCACCTTCAACATCCTCAATTCCGTAGTAGCTTGCAAGACGCTCATTCGCAAATGTGTAATCAGCGTTAATTAGATCGAGGACACTGCGGTCTTCACGAATCATGTTTTCAAGAAATAGTTCAGTCTCTTGCTGGAAAGCGTAACGAATAGAATCGTCAAAATAGTCAAAGCGGTCCGGATCTGGCGCCCAATCTTCAATATTACGCAGATGCAGCTATTGGCCAGCGAAGTTTTCGACCAGTGACTTACTCTTTGGATCGGCAAGCATGCGAGCAAGTTGATCAGTGAGTACATCGGGCTCACTCAACACTCCCTGCTCTGCCAAAGACAACAACTCTTCGTCTGGAATACTACTCCAGATAAAAAAGGAGAGACGCGAAGCAAGATCGAGATCGGACAGATTGTAAATTTCATCCGCTTGTCCACCGACTGGTGAATCAGGCACTCGATAGAGAAAGCGTGGTGAAACCAATAAGCCACTAAGCGCCATTTCGATGCCGTGCTCGAAACTGCCGCCATCGGATTTACCCAAGGCAAAAAGTTCGATTAACGGATCGATGTCGGCTGCAGACACAGGCCCGCGATAGCCGCGTCGAGCCAATGTTGTCAGTATGCGACGCGCGCAAGAAATTTCTTCGTCATTGCTATCGGGTCGACAAATGAAAATGCGTTGCTGGTTTTCTTCCATGCCGACTCGAGTTGCTGCGTATGGCCCACCTACTAATACATAATCAACAGAGTATCCGGAAGCATTGCGAAGATCTCCTTCTGCACTGGTCTCAGGAAAGAGATACTCCGTCAAAAATCCCGCTGCTATTTCATGATCACCTGCCGCAAGAGTGAGAGAAATCTCAAACAGTCGAGTGCCCTGCTCCGCTTCCAAATTACTAAAGTTAGCCTCTATTAGTTGGACCCGTTCGCCATCAATCCGAACATCGAGTTGAGGAGCAGGCATATGCGGCATGCGTCGACCTCTTACTCTTACCGTGATTGTATAATCCGCATCGAATGGAAAAACGTGGCGAAACAAAATTCCACCGCGGGCATTTAACGGCAATCCATCTATAGCTTCATCACGTGTACCCGATTGCGGTGAGTATCTCTCAACAACTGGCCGCGGTGTTAACGTACCGACGGCCAGACGACTCACTCTTCGCGCAGCTGCAACATATTTTTCGATGTGCAGCGGTGACACTGTTAGCACGTCACCAATATTGTCAAAACCATATCCAGAATCATCTGCCGGTAAATTTTCGGCGTGATCAAGATCGATCCCCAGAAGATCGCGCACTGCATTACTGTATTCAGCACGATTGAGGCGGTGTATTGCTGGCGAACCTGGATTAGGAGCATTGCGGGCCTGATTGTCGAGACCCATTTCCAACCAGGAAACGAGATCGGTTCTAACTGATTCATCAGGTCTCGGCATACCAGCTGGCGGCATCTCTCCCGAACTTAAACGTCTCAGCACTTTTTCCAGCACATTGGAATGGGCAGCCAGGTCCGCTCCACTCACATTTTCGAGACTTAATCCCGCGGTAAGCAATGCTTCGTTATGACAAACTATGCAGTATTGATTGAGAGTAGCGTCGAGAAGCTGGCTCGCTGAATTGTCGGAAGTCTGTTGAGCCAATACAGCAAACGGGGAAACTGCTACTGCAATTCCTACAATGAATGATGCCCAGTGGAACATTTGCCTCATGATTGGCGATGCTATAACGTTAGACCGCCATGGGACAACTCCTTCGATATACAGTTTTCCTCGTCTTATCAATAGCCTCTGCAGCAGTGGCGGCGCAGTCTGATAGTAGTAACGTGCTGAGCCTCAACCTGATAGAAGCAGTGCAGCGGGTGGATCAGCTTAAAGTCTCCCAGCTCATTGATTCAGGTGCAGATGTAAATCTGACTCGTACTGATGGCTCTACGGCCTTAAGTTGGGCAGCACAAAGACCTGACGAACAGATCGTCGCAGCGCTATTAGCAGCAGGCGCCAACCCCAATAGCATAGATGAAAATGGTGAGTCTCCATTGTTACTCGCCTGTGCGAGCGGGAATACTGCAATTGTGCGAGCCCTATTAGATGCGGGAGCAAATTTAAATGTGCGCAGGTGGAGTGGTGACACCACTCTGCATGCAGCAGTCTATGGTGGCAATGAAAACATTGTTCGCCTCTTACTTGAACGTGGAGCAAACTCTAACGTAGCGGACTCGCGTATGGGACAGTCACCGTTAATGCGTGCTGTGGCCGCAGGACATGCCAGGATTGCCGATGCATTAATTGAATACGGATCTGAAGTGGATGCAGAATCCAGCATTGGCTTTCGCGCAATCCATTTTGCCGCACTGTATGGTCAAAGAAATCTTGCGGAAATTCTCATTTCCGCTGGAGCCGATACTCAAACCGCTACCAGCGAAGGCGGCAGCCCCTTCTTGATTGCATTAAGTGAAGGCTATGAAGAAGTAGCCCAACTACTGCTTACAGAAGGAGTCGACGTCAACACACGCAGTACTGAAGGATCCACGCCACTGCATGAGGCGGCTGGAGCTGGAATGGTGGAATTGGCTCGGGATTTGGTTCAGCGAGGTGCGAACCTTAATGCGCGCCTTGGCGAAATTCCGGGTAACGTTTATGAACCCGGGCGCGGTGGTGGCACTACACCTTTTCTCGCTGCAGCTCGCGGAGGTCATGTGGAATTGATGGAGCAGCTAATCTCCATGGGCGCGAATCCTCAGGATCGATCAAATGACGGAGCCGGATCTGTGCAATTTGCTACCCGCAGCCGCAACTTTGAAGCTGTGCGCATGCTCGTGGAATTAGGCGCCGATGTGAATGCAGCACCACTCAATCGCCCTACTGCCTTACACACAGCAATCCGTTTTGGTGAAGATGAGATCGTTGAATATCTGGCCAGTAACGGAGCAGATTTTGAGGTACGGGATCACAATAGTCGTACCCCACTGGAAGAAGCAGAATTTGAAGCGCCGACCCACACGATTGAACTCATGCAGAGACTTACAGCGGAGCGCGCAAACTAATCTCTTTGTCTATTAGCCTACTTATAAGGGGTCAGCTAGCACTTTATAAAGCAGGCACTCAACAACAATTACTCGAAGTTAATTCTCGTTAGCTTCGATATGTAGCTCGAAATCCAATTGCTCAGCTACGCGCAGGCTTCCGCCAAGCGCTGTAAATACCGATAAGCCAATATCTTCATGATTAAGTGAGAAGCTTGCATCCACCGCCATACTAGATCCGTTTACATTTACCTGAGCGGGTAATTCAAGGTTTACCGTGCTGCCTACCAAATCGAGCGCAATACTTAAGTTCCACTGATTATCAGACACAGATACAGTAGTAACCCTGGCCGCAATCGTGGTGAATGTTGCTCCGTTGAGAACAGCATCACTCATCATGTTTTCTCGTGTGCCCTCGATTGCCCGTCTACCTGGTTGAGTGTCGAAACCTTCCCTCATTTCTTCCGCGGCTCTGTCGCGTTCGGACTGATCGTCCACAAAAAAACCACTTACAGGAAATGCAAATGAAGCAGTAGAATCCAAAGGATCTGCAGCCAGAATTATTTCACCTGCCAAATCAGTATTGTGCACAACATGATTATGACCCATGCGAGCGAGGGGGCCTGCACGACCTACATAGACTCTTAAAATAGAATTTTCTGAATCTATCCCGTAGGTAGTGGCATCTGTTTCTCCCTGCTGCGCATTAGCAGAAAATGCCAGCGCTCCGGTTAGAAACAGTATCCAAGTTATGCCCTTTTTAATTCCCATTTTTTACTCCTGCAATTTCATAAATTCTCAATCTTACAAACGCCTGCAATTCTATAAGATTTATCCCATTAGACTGAATGCTAATCTTGCCGTTCTATTTATTAATCAGACCTTAAGCAAAGGGCTTTTTTGCTCATAACAATGTAACTTATTGAATTTGTTACTAATTATAAAATTACACTCTCGGTTCTACTGCGGCCTACGATAATAAAGAAAGATATAAAAATCGCAGGGAAGAACCGACTTGTGAACGAAAAGCCTGAATCCGCGTTTCACTTTACTAAAAAGCAAATCAAGGAATTGCGAATGAATCAAATTCTTAGACCTCTTTTAGTCTCTTTATTACTCTTAACTTTACCCGGTTTGAGTCATGCCCAATTAGAAACTGGCACCAATGAAGACGTAGATTTCGACAGCCCGGAGGGCTGGGCCATGGCATTCATGACCGCCTCCTCGCTAAACCTGGGACAACTGCCTCCAAGGTCAACGGAATTCGGCGATGTAAGTTTTTCTGCCGAACTGTGCTCAATTCCCAGACTTGAACGAGAGCAACAACAAGTAGGTTTCGGCGGATTCAAAGACGAAGAACTCAATAAGTCTCCGGCTTTCGGTCGTGCCAGGGCCAGTCTGGGCTTATTCTGGGATGTCACTGCAGAAGTATCCTGGACTCCACCGTTGGAAATTAATGGCGCAAAACCAGATGGCCTTTGGGGATTCGCCCTTTCACGGCCCTTGGTAGGAGGTGACAATTGGGGACTGGGTTTGCGGCTCTTCGCCCTTGAAGGCGCCGTCAACGCTGATGTTACCTGCAGCGAAGACACTGCTGAATTACCGCCCTTCTCTGCTGACAATTTGTTCGGCTGTGTCGCCCCATCCGATGACGTATTAGAAATGGATCATCAAGGCGCAGAACTCGTATTGTCATTTAATGAGTTGCCATTGGGAATTCAGCCCTGGGTATCGATTGCCTCAACCCGCATGGATCCCTTCGTCGAAATAGATGCCTTACTGGATGGCGGGCCGCGTTTTTCAACGGTAGACAGTGATGGTACAACTGAAACCTATAGTGCTGGCCTAAGCTATAGCCTCAATCAAAACTGGCACCTGAATCTAGCCACTTCCTATACCCCTCTCGACGCAAATAGGCCTGTAAGTGCGGGTGGTCGAGATAGTTATTGGAATGTCAGGCTTGGTTTAGTTTGGGATCTTTGATTTTAAGAAGGATTGTGAGTATCTGCGACTATTGCGAGTTAGTTTTTGTATTCAAGTTGTAACGATTTGTAAAAGTATAAGCTGTGCTAATTAGTGACATGCTATAGCTACCAGCTCAGCTCTGGTTTATGCTTTTGCCTCCACGACTTTTGTATTAATTAAACTTGAATAAGAGGACTCACAATGTCCAAGCAGCTACAAATGAAAATTGCCGGTATGGCACTAGCTATGGCACCTGTTCTTGCCTTTGCCCAGGCTGACATGCCCCCCGTAAACGATTTACCAAATCCCTATGTCACTCAATCTGGTTATTTCCAATTGCCTCAAGGACGTGGCTGGGGCTCATCCAGCACCGTGGATATCCACCTGGATGGGGAAAGTGTTTGGGTAGCCGAACGCTGTGGCGCCAATATTAATGCCTGTGTTAATAGTCCCGACACCAACATGGTGATGCTATTCGATAAGGCTGGCAATTTGGTCCGTAGTTTCGGCGCTGGCTACATTACCTGGCCTCATGGCATCGAAGTTGATCATGAAGGTAACGTCTGGATCGCCGATGCCCGCGGCACCGATCAGATGCAGGACTATAACGGAGAAGAATGGGGTCACCAGGTTCACAAATTTAGCCCTACTGGCATTCACTTAATGTCGCTCGGCAGAAAAGGTGGCGGACAGGACGAAGAGTATTTCTATACTCCTAATGATGTCCTGGTAGCTCCCGACGGATCGATCTTCGTGGGAGAAGGACATTCTAGCGCCGAAGGCACACCGAATCGTGTCCACAAGTTCGATGCTGATGGAAATCATCTCTTTTCATTTGGTGAATGGGGAATGGGACCCGGTCAGTTCCGCCAACCTCACGCCCTGGCCATGGATTCTAAAGGTCGCCTGTTTGTAGCAGACCGCGGCAATGACCGTATCCAAATTTTCGATCAGGAAGGCAATGTTCTCGACATCTGGTATCAATTCAGCCGTAACAGCGGAATTTTTATCGACGACAACGACGTCTTGTATGCGGCTGATTCAGAATCCGGTTCAGTCAATCCCGATCATGGAGAATGGACACGTGGCATTCGAGTTGGTAGTGCAATTACTGGTGAAGTTGAATTTTTAATTCCTGATCCTCAGCCTGATTGTCGAGGTACTTGTACTGCTGAAGGCGTTGTCGCTGACAAGCATGGCAATATTTTTGGCGCAGAAGTCGGCCCAGTCGGCGGCATTAAGCGTTATGTGCGGCCAGTAAACTAGTCGCTACATTTTTTCTTTATAATCTCTAAAGCCCAGCTCTATGCAGAGTTGGGCTTTTTTATTTAAAAAGAAGCAATAAGTGCCTGAAATTCAATATTGTGAATGTTCTTAAGCAACAAACAGCAAATGACTCACTTAAACGAGAATTAGTCTGGGTCGTTTTGATTGGTATTGGCTGTTTGATACTCGGCAGTCTCTTGCTAAGTGCAGCCTTGAATTTCAATTCAGCATTGCAGTGGTTAATTCAAGCTGGATTGATTTGGGCATTCATCTGTTATCAATCCCATCGCCGCCTGCACCTCAATCGGCCAAACTTAGAAGCACCACTCTATAAGGAACTTGGTTGGGGCAATCGCGTCACCCTATTGCGCGCCTGGTTAATCGCTGCCACAGCAGGATTCCTGTTAAAGCCCTGGCCTGAAGGGCCATTGCTATCCTGGCTACCGGGCATGATCTATTTTTTCGGCGCCGTTCTGGATCGAGTAGACGGCTATGTTGCGCGCCGTACCGGACACAGCAGCCTGATCGGCACTGAACTAGACACGGTATCAGACGCGATCGGTCTTGCCGTCGCTTCAATACTCGCAGTAAGTTACGGACAGACCCACTGGAGTTTCTTGTTTATGGGTCTGGCTTACTACGCCTATCATGGCGGCATACTCTGGCGTAAATATCGCGACCTTCCGGTCTACCCGCTGCCACCGTCAATACACCGGCGAGTCTGGGCTGGATTTCAAATGGGTTACTTGGTAGTTGCACTGTGGCCATTGTTCTATCCGCCACTAACTTTAATTGGTGGCTTCGCATTCATGCTACCCGCTCTAATCGGTTTTCTCGTAGACTGGTTGATCGTCAGTGGACGCATTGATAGAAAAGATGAACGAGTAGATCGGCGCTTCCGCAAAATAGCCGGTTTTAGCCAGGAGATCTTTCAACCTGCACTGCGGATACTCATCGTCATCCTATTGGTGATATCAATCGTTCAATCCGGATTTCCGCCAATGGCCAATAGCGAATTTCCCTGGTTTAGCTCTATTGCAACTGCTGGTTTCGTTCTAACAGCATTCATGATCTTGTTTGGCATTGCTGGAAGATATTTCACCTTGCTCTTGGTTGGCTTGTTGGGCTGGTACTATATCGGCAATACAATGCATGCAGTGGATTACGTATTGTTCTGCTGCGTAGTCTGGTCACTACTACTGGGTAGCGGTCGCTTCAGCCTTTGGCAGGAAGATGATCGCTGGCTTAATCGGTACGACGGCGCTTGAAGTTAACCGCAAATTCCATTCGATACTTAATCTGGCTAATCGCCCTGGGACTGGCTGTTTGGATATTGAGCCAATTGCCACTTGACGCGTTATTAAATGCCATTACCGATCTTAGTCTTGTCCAGTGGTCGGGATGGATCTTGCTCAATATGTTAGTCATCGCGTTGCTCACTGCCCGCTGGTTGGTGTTGACTAAAGCAATGGGGCAATCTGTCAGGTTTCTCCAATTATTGCGAATTAGACAAGCTGGTCAGTTGATTAGTTTTGTGACACCTGGCCCCCAATTTGGCGGTGAACCACTTCAGATTTATTGGTTATGGAAAAAATTTAACTTGCCAGGTCATGCTGCCTTCTTAGCAGTGGGCCGCGATCGATTCTTCGAACTTTGGATAAATTTCGCCATCTTATTGTTCGCAGTTACCGTGCTGCTAGTTTCTACTTCAGTAGCGTTTGTGGAATGGCACTACGTCGCAACTGTCCTGATTGGGTTATTGGTAATTATGGGTATGTCAGCCTGGTTGCTTGTGCAAAAACCCTTGAGCATTCTCCATTGGATTAAACGCGCAACCCAACGTTGGCATAGTCACATCCGATTACAACAACTTCAGGACCACTGGTCGCAAATGAATGACTCGCTTCAGACGCTGATCTCCAAGCGGCGCCCTTCTCTGCTAACAGCATTGAGTCTTTCACTCCTGGGATGGGCTGGCATGATTGCAGAGTTTTGGCTTTTGCTATGGTTTGTTGATGTGCCGCTAGACCTTATGACTTTTGTGTTGTTGTTTACCCTGGTACGCCTGGCTTTTTTACTGCCTCTACCCGGGGGGATTGGAAGTGTCGAAGCGGCATTATTTTGGGCTTTTCAAGCCCTGGCATTGCCTTTAACAACTGCAGCCGGTTTGATCGCGTTAATGCGATTGCGTGATGTAATAATTTTGTTGTTAGGGGCAGTTGTATTGCCAAGCTTGCAAAACTCTGAACAAGTTGCGGAGAGTACTTAGCTTAAAAGTAGTTTTCTAGTATTCCAAGGCGTAAGCAGCCCAGCAGGATTCATTCTCCCAAATCCTGATTGTGAAGCGCCCCTTTCCTGGCGGTGCAATAGCGGCGAGTAGCTTCTCGCAAATTATTCGACTGAAATGTTCGATACTGGGATTAAGTCCGTCGAATTCAGGTAAATCATTGAGCATACTCTCACCAAAGTAGTCGATGATCGATTGTAATTCGCCCTCGATCTTTACGATATCAACGAGATAGCCATGCTGATCGAGCTCCCCTGACTCCAACCTGACTTCTACTTCATAATGATGGGAATGTGGCTCATTTTCTGCTCCCCAATCACCACCAAAAAGATAATGCCTGGCAATCAGGTCCTGTTTTACTGCCACTGTGTACATAGCGAATTCCTCTTTTCGAAAATTGCCAAAAGCCTAAGCCTGATAATCGAATACTACCTGCAGAGCCTGTTCTGGAGATTCATCCAATAAGCGATAAGCATCCGTTGCCGAAGCGAAAGGCATGCAAAGGCTTATAAATTGTTCGGGCTGGCACTTTCTGATCATATCCCAGGCTAAAGAAAACCTGCGCGCCTTGTCCCAGCGACCGGTCAATCCGGGAGCAATGGAACTTACCTGGCTGCTGACAATTTCAATTCGGTTACGATGAAATCGTTCGCCGAGATTAATTTCCGCCCTCTTTTTTCCATACCAACTGCCAATTATTATACGGCCCGAGTATCCGCATAAATCTACCGCAAGATTTAAGGCGACCGGCGCACCCGATAATTCAAATACAACATCCGCACCAGCACGAGAGTCATCCATCCTCAACTTTGTTTTTAGATCGGCGATGTCTTGTTCTGAATTGGGAGAATAAACTGAGTCGTTCCCGGCTTTTTCCGCAAAAGATTGCCGACTTGCGATGGCTTCCAAAGCAAAAACTCCCGCAAGCGGATGTTGTGCCAGTAACATCGAGGTCAATAATCCAACTATGCCTTGACCGATAACAACGGCGTTTTCCCCAAGACGCGGATTACCATCTTGTACAAGATTAACTGCCGTTTCCATATTCGCTAAGAACACAGCCGCCTTAGGATCGATGTCATCTGGAACGAATACAATCTCATCCAAAGTACATCTGTTATGGCTCGCATGTGGCTTGAAAGTAAATACTTTTCTGCCAATGCAGGAGGCGTCTACGCCATCACCCACTTGCTCGATTTCACCCACGCAGGCATAACCGTATTGCAAAGGATAGCTAACTTGTCCTTCACTATAATCTGCCAAACTTTCATCGAGTGACATCGATTCAGGAAGCTGGCCACGATAGACCAGCAATTCGGTACCTGCACTAATAGCCGAATACAGGTTTTTTACCAACAGCTGATCGGATTGCAAAGCGTCTATTTGCTGTTCACGAATTTCGACCTTAAGAGGATCGGTGAACCAGAGTTGACGCACGATCAAGAGCTGGATCCGCCATATTGCAAATCACCCCAAATGACAAAATCTTCACCTGCTTGTGCGGAATGTATCGGGTTGATAGTCAACTGCTCATTATTATCTGCCCCTTGTAGGTCGCCGATGGCCCTGTACCCACCTACCAATCTGGGCGCTACGGTCAAGACTAGTGCATCAACCAGACGCGCTCGTATAAATGCCGTAATCACAGTGGCTCCGCCTTCCACCATCAGACTATTGATACCCCTCTCTCGCAATAGGTTCATTGCCGTATCCAATGGAACGTCATGCTGGTCAGCACCATCGCCGTCTATGCCAATGACCTCTGCATGGTCTATAACAGTATCTGAATCTGATTTAACTGTGAGAATCCAACATTGTTTGTCTGGGTGCTGGCAAATCTTTGCCGATACTGGTGTTCGTAATTGACTATCCAATACGATTGGTTGTGGATTTGGTCCAGACCATTCCCTAACAGTTAGTTGCGGGTCATCACTAAGTACAGTACCGATTCCAACCAGAATACCGTCATGCAGACTACGCAATTGATGAGTCAATCGGGTCGATTCCTCACAACTAAAATTTAGCGTTTCACCGCATCGGGTCGTAATGCTGCCGTCCCAACTTTGAGCGTATGCCAGAGTAATGAAAGGTCTATTGTTTGAAGTAAAATTTGTGATGCGAGAACGCAGCCACTCTTCAATCTGACGATTGAGATCCATGCTAGTCGTTATCAGGCGTTAGAGCCGCTATATTTGTTGGGCGCAACAGGTGATTCATGCGTTCCACTTTAGTTAGCAGGTAACGTGAATTTTCAGGATTGACGGGAGCGTCAAGTTCGACTCGTTCGCTTACTATGATTCCTTCGGATTCCAATGCACTAATTTTGGCTGGATTATTAGTGAGCAGGCGAATGGAGTTTATATTAAGGTCTTCAAGAATTCGGGCCGCGATTGTGTATTCGCGCTCATCTGCTTTGTGCCCCAACATCAGGTTTGCATCTACGGTGTCGTGACCGGCATCCTGCAAGTTGTAGGCATGAATCTTCTGCAACAAACCAATTCCTCTTCCTTCCTGCCGAAGATAAATCAGCAAGCCCCGACCTTCGGCAGCAATAAGTTGCAGTGAACGATCTAACTGATCGCCACAATCACATCTAAGTGATCCGAATACGTCACCGGTTAAACATTCAGAGTGCACCCTAACGAGTACATTCTCGCCGGAAATATCATCTCCCATATGAAAGGTGAGATGTTCCTTATCATCTAGTGAATTACTGTAACAGCCAAGCTCAAATACGCCGTAATCTGTAGGAATACGAGCAGTGGCTATTCGCGTTGTGGCGGAATCAGGCATGACGGACAATCTTACGTTTAACAACTCGACCCGTAAAGGCAGGTTACAGTTAAGTTACAATTTCTTATTACTTGGGATTTGGATGTTTGGCTTTATATCTGCAGTGCTTCAAATTCAAATCGCAGCTTAACTTCATCACCAACCATGTTGTTGGAGACCCCATAGTCCATGCCCCATAGGCTGCGATTAATAGTCGCCACGGCGGAAATTCCTAAAGTCTCTCTGCGGTGTCCAAAAGGATACCTACCTTGCTTGTTAACACTCACTCGTAATTCAACCGGATGAGTTTCGCCTATTATGGTTAGATTACCCTTCAGGATTCCAATGCCACCAGCTTCACTTGCAGGTGTGTACTCTCCCGCTTCAAACACAATGATCGGGTTTCTCCTGGCACTCAGGAAATCTCTACCACGAAGATGATCGTCTCTGTCATCGTGATTGGTAAATACACTCTCTGCTTGAATCTCGACCTGACCGGAAAATAATTCCTGAGTATCCGGGTCATAGCTAAATCTCCCCGATCCTTCCAGAAAAAAACCAAGCTGGCTCTGAAAGCCAATGTGCCCGGCTTCAAAGGCAATCGAAAAATGTTCTGGATCGATTTCCCAGTCCGTCGGTTCCGCCTGGGCCTGGCCTGCTACTATTCCCAGACCTGCCACTAGAGTTACCCAGAATTTGCTTGAATAAGATGATTGCATGGAGACTCCTCGTGATTCTTAATCACACAATACTAAGGCAGCAAGTAGTCAATCGATCATAGATTGACCTTTTAACCTGGTCAACGTGATTTGAAGCTAACGCTGCCTGTTGCCATTTCAAATAGGTGGTAATGCTAGTAAATCCAGGTGACCAATCTTACAGGTACCAGTTGTCACATTTTCTTTTCTAAAGCGAGTCCACTCCTGCAGCAGTTCGTCATTAAGAGACGGGTCTTTCGCCACCGTATTGCTCATTCCATTAATCAACTCGCTCACCAATTGGCTATCAGCTCCATCTAATTCCCAGGCACTGCTGGCGGTTGTAACTTTGAATCCATTACTACTTAACACTTGTTCCAAATACTTTACAGCGGTTGGGCCTAATGATACTCCGAATCCCTTGTCTCGCTGTTGATCCTGATTCAATGCTGAAAGAACGACCTCATCCATAGCATGTTCGGGCGTCCACTGTGTCGTGCCATCATAGGTCAATGCCGAATAGAGACCGAGCGATGATTGCAGCAGCATTTCTACGAAGTTATCTATAAACTTTGCGGAGAACAGGTCAATTAGCGCAGATGCAGTTACCAATTGTGCGCCTCCAAGCGGTAAAGTAGATAGTTCGTTCAGATCTAACTCATAAATCTCCAGCTCATGCATCCCTTGATGGCGAAGAATTGCCTCTTCAAGCAACGTGGCATCATAGTCTACTAAACGCCATTTTATTGTATTTGGATTACTTCTACTGAAACTGGAAAAAGCATGTAGAGTCGAACCGGAACCAGCACCTAAATCCACTATGGTTAAGCTTGATTGAGGTGAAGTTTTTTTCTGCAGCCATTGTTGTGCTTTTTGCAATAAATCACCATCCCGCGCGCGTTGGTCCGCCGCTTCTCTTAAATTAAGCCAATCCAGGCTGAAACCGGTCATGTCGCGTAAACCTCCCTAAGTGTGCGAGCCATAACTTGCGCGCTCTCTTGCCAGGACGGGAGCCCTGACGCTGCTTTCTGCGCACCAGCTTGCAGGCGTCGGCGCGTGGAATCATTGCTTAAGATCTCGCGCAGCGCTTCGGTTAATGACGCACAATCGTCCGGCGGCACCAACAATCCAGCCTCCTTCGGAACGACTTCGCTCACTGCACCAGAATTAGCACCGACCACCGGTAAGCCGGCCGCCAAAGCTTCCGCGAATACCATACCGTATCCTTCGAATCGAGAAGGCAATACGAATACGTCGGCATTTTGGTATTCATTCCTGATATCTTCCACACTGTCATCGAAACTGATTCGTGCGGACAACCCTAATTGGTCTACGCTCTCCTGCAGACTCGAAGCCCAGTCAGGATCGAAATCGGCACCACCAACGAAACGAGCCTGCCAGGAAAAATTTTTAAGAGAAGCAAGTGCATCAATTAAAACATCATGGCCCTTGCGCTGAATGAGGGCCGCTACAGTAAGCAATCGAACTGGATCACCATTGCAGGGTGCAAAAGATACTTTGTCAGTTCCTGGAAGTGCCACGACTATTTTTTCAGCCGCAAGATCAAACTGATCAACCAATAACTGTTTTGTAAAATGACTGGTTACTATAGTTGCACGAGCGCTTTGAAGTGCGCGTTGTTCAGAGTGCAACAAATCCTTTTTCTTCTGCGCACTCAGGCCATTTTCAAATGCTAATGGGTGGTGGCACAGCGCAATAATGCGCAATCGCTCAGCTTCAGCAACTGCCAGATCATCCAGCACACCGTAGGCAAGCCCATCGATAATTACGATCGAGCGATCAGGTAAGGATGCAAGCTTTTGCTGAATTTCCTGCCGACTTGAAGTTTGTAATAAAAGCGAACTTTTCGGCAGCGACAGAGTTTCTACTTTTATTCCTAGACTACGCAGCTCTTCGATTATAAGACGGTCGTAACGATAACCACCGGTTTGTGTTTCGAGCTCACCAGGAAAGGCGAATATGATTGATAAATCAGCCATTCCTTCAAGGACTTTTAGAATGCGCTGGGATCACGGTGCTGGTTCGATACGTAACAATGCACCATCGTCTTCTTCGTCTGTAAGCAAGTAAATGAATCCATCGGGTCCTTCACGTACTTCGCGGATTCTTCTATGCAGTTCGGTCAACATCAATTCACGCCGTATTTCTTCCGTTCTTTCATTGAAGACGATCCGTTGTAAATGACCGGTGCCAGGTATTCCACCCATCCGTAGTGAACCTACAAACAAGTTGCCTTGCCATGCAGGAAACTGATCGCCGGTATAAACCGTCATGCCCGACGCCGCGATAGCAGGCAGCCATACCAGGAGGGGAGATTCTAAGTCTTCCCTGGTGGGATGCTCGTTTACCCGGCCACCAGAATAGAAACGACCAAAGCTGACAATAGGCCAGCCGTAATTTCGGCCAGGCAGGAGTATATTTACTTCATCGCCACCATTCGGGCCGTTTTCATGCTGCCACATCTCACCGGATTCAGGATGCAACATTAAACCCAAGGTGTTGCGGTGCCCCAGAGTATAGATTTCCGGACGATAGTCCTGGCGATTAGCAAAGGGGTTATCAAATGGAATAGATCCATCATCTTCTAAGCGAAGGACTTTGCCGCGCAAACTCCTTGGATTCTGTGCAGCATCATCAACCCGACCTCCGGTCGACATATAAACTTTGCCATCACTGCCAAAAGCCACTCGTCCATTTAAGCCAGAGTTTCCTTCATAAGCTTCGGTTACCACCAGGTCGCGAACATCGACGAGAGAATCATCTTCGAGTCGACCCACGGCCAGTGCCGGAGCGCCCCAACCGTTTTCAGCCGGTTTCGTATAGGTTAAATAAACCAGGCCGTTCTCCGAGAATTGCGGATGGATTGCAACATCCATTAGGCCGCCATTACCGTCTGTTCTCACTTCCGGTACGCCAGTGATCACCTCGGGATCGAGTTCATCGTTTCGAATAAGCCGCAGTCGACCCGGTCGCTCGGTAACGAGCATGCCTCCTTCAGGAAGGAACGCGATGGACCAGGGATGGGACATTCCTCTCGCCACGACACTGACACGTATTTTGTGTTGCTCGGCGGTATCGAAGATCCAGGGCCCATCGCCTAATGGAGCTACCGGAACGCCGATAGATTGGCCACTAGTCTGGCCAATTGCGAGTAGTCCAAGTAGCAAATAAGCAGCATATCGATGGAAAAAGTTGATCTTCATAAGAATCTCCCTGGCAGCAGCAGTATGAAGAATAAAGACTGCCTTAGTTCAAGTCCATGGATGCCTCTAAGAATTAGGCGTGCAACTGATTTTCAGATTTAAAAACAGGAAAATTTGGGCACCTATTTTCCTGTATTTAAAGGGTTTTTTGCGATCCGGTTGGCATTTTTGCAGCTCACTGATCCCATCGACAGCGATATCCATTGCTATAATTAGTCATATAAATGCCGCTACATTCTATGCACCTAACACGGTTTGGGGTATTGCGATGAAAAGAACGACCTCTTCACTTATAGCCAAGCTGCGCACAATGAGAAAAGCGCGGGCAACTTCAACCTTACCCCACAGATGGCACTTATTGAGCGTGGTGCTTCCTGCGCTAGTTTTTGTGCCGCAGGTGCAAGGCCAATCCACCGAAGGTGAACCACGATTTGGTACACAAGTATTAAGTTCAGGTTTTTCTCCTGATCCTCAATTACTCGAACTAGTTCCAGGTGGCACAGATAGTGTTAGTGGATTACCAGGAGATTGTTTTGGCTACATTAATGAATCTCAACCAGACGTTCGAATAAGTTTTCAGTCAGGCGCCAACCCTCTTAGCCTCTTTGTAAACTCAAATATAGATACGACACTGCTCGTCAGCGACCCAGAAGGTAACTGGCATTGCAGCGACGACTCCAGTTATCTTAGTGATGCCAATCCTGGCGTGCTAATAGATGCACCATTGTCCGGTTACTATAACCTCTGGGTTGGCACATACGCAGAAGATGCCGATCCTCTCTATACAATTCTTGCCATTACCGAGCAACAACAAGAGCAATGGGCAAGTCTCGACCTCGGCGTGGAAGAATCTATCTTAGCGATGAGCCTCGATGAAAATGGCAACATCGATTTCGGCGATGACAATGGTTTTTATACCCTCGATGACGAATGTGATGATCCCAGATTTCAAGGTCCGGGTGCCGCATTCGGATCTTCAATGTCTGAATTGTTTCATGATGCAAGCGATTGCCGCAGTCAATTTGAAGCTGGGCGGGTGAGCTTAGCTGAAGCCGGTAGCATGTTTAGCGATGACTCACTGTCAATGTTTGGCGATAGTATGCCGTCAGTCACCACAGAATCTCCCACTCCTCCTGCCCTGCAAATACTCTCTTCATTGTGGGATGCAATAAGCTCCGCACCTGGGTTGAATAACGCTACGACAGGCATGGAAATCGGCAGCAGTAACGAACCGATTGTTTATAGCGGAGATGATGACATCGATTTCGGCGATAACTCCAGCGTGTTTTCCGATGATGGTGAATGTGACGATCCACGCTTCGAAGGTTCTGGTATGGCAGGTTTCACCGACGAGTCGAATACAATGCGTGACGCCAATGACTGTATCCTACTCTATATGGAAGGTGCGCTTACTTACCTTGAGAATGGCGGCCAAGATTCTTCCATTGTGCAGTCAACAGTTGTGAATAACTCCGGTATCGATTTCGGCGACAACACCAGCATGTTCGCAGATGATGGCGAATGCGATGATCCACGGTTCGAAGGTCAAGGTCCTTTTGCTCTGCTCACCGAAGGCAACATCGGCCACGACGCCAACGATTGTCAAGAAGCATACCTTGCAGGTGCAATTACTTATGTGGGTGACGGCGCTGAATTGAATCTAGAAACAAATACCGCGTTTAACAATGCGGTTTCATTTGCTGGAAATAGCGTCCCTGTTCAAACACAACAGATAGCTGACATACCCAGTGGCCCCCGAGGTCCAATTGACGGAGCAAATCGCGACGATGGCTCAATCTTTGCCAGCGGCACTGTCTATGGAGATTCTTTAAATGCCGGTGATCGAAATCCGGCACTCAATACTTTCGGTAACCCAGTACAAACAACTGCAGCACCAACAAATGCTCCATCTGGAAACATCAATTTTGGTGACAATTCCAGCACCTGGGCAAATGATGGTGAATGCGACGACCCGCGTTTCGAAGGCTTCGGTATGGCCGCGGTAGTTTTCGATGATGACTTGATGAAAGACGCTAACGATTGCCGCTCTCTTTACGACGAAGGTTCTATAACTCTTAAGTAGCCAGCTAACATCGCATTTGCATTCAAGGCAATGATTGGAAGCTGATCCCGTTATATTGCTTGGTCGCCACTTGGTTTCGAGCGGGCTGCCTCGCACGTTCCGTTTCGCACTTCTGACTACCCATGAGTACCAGACCGCACTATCGTCGCAAGTCCCTAATACATTACTCATACGAGCTGTTAGGCTGGCCGCGCAATTGAGTTAAATGTGTGTTTTTGTGCGGTATGCCTTAGTTTTTCAGACCACTTTGGGTTAATAATACGGCTATAGTTATGATAGGTGTGCGAAGCACAGTTGTGTCTGAATCAATACCTGTGGTATATCAATAGGTTACAAAAGTTCTGTTACCAGGACATAGCAGAATTCATTAAAGCTTTTCTCGGCTAATCAGGATATATGATTAGCCTGTTGGCAAGACTAGGCTTGAATGAAGGGGCAGAGAAAAATCCGATGAAGCGGATTACCATCACTACAAAACGGCGCGGATTCACACTATTGGAATTGCTAATAGTGGTAGCTATCTTGGGCCTGCTTTCCGCCTATGCGATGCCAGGTTATCAAGACTATGTCGACCAGACAGACAATAGTGTGGCAATTCAGGGCCTGGTGATCATCGAAGGTGCAATTGAGCGTTATATGGTGGACACCAATACGCTGCCTCCGGATTTAGACAGCATTGGTATGGGCGGTTTTTTAGATCCCTGGGATAATCCTTATCCATACGTCCCCTTTGATGCAGATACCAAAAAAGGTGAAAAACGCAAAGATAAGAATCTAAATCCTGTTAATACGGATTATGATCTTTATAGCATGGGAAAAAATCAAACTACTGCAAAGCCTTTTACTTCCGCACCCGGAAGAGATGATTTAGTCCGCGCGAACAATGGCCGCTTCCACGGCCTCGCTTCCGATCACTGATACACTCCTGCAATGAAAACAGAAATTGGACTATTCGGCAGCCGCTTTGCCAGACGCCTGTTTGTCGTTTTTATCTTGTCGGCCATAATTCCTGTACTGACACTGGCTGCAATCTCGTACAACCGAGTATCGGAACAGTTGCTCATTCAGAATCAGGAGCAGCAGCAGCAGGAAGCAAAGTCCATTGGACTCGCAATTTACGAACGCCTCACCACACTTAAATCGGAGTTACTGATACTGGAATCCAGTTTCGCGTTAGATCCGGAATTCTCACTAAATCGTTTACCAATTGGCTTGCAAAACAGTTTTACTAGCAAACTCAGAAACCTGGGACTATTAAATCAATCCCAGCATTATAGAAATCTGATTGGTCCTCCCGACCATAAGATCGACATCGACTCTATCGAAAACCTAGCGACTTCTGCCACACAATTCACACTATTAACACAAGAAGATGCCGAAGGCACTCCACGCACTTTAGTCGTTGGCCCAATCGGTGGTGGACTCGAAGCACAGATTTTGATTGCCGAACTTAATCAAGATTTTTTATGGAACACAGAAACTATAAATCCCGATCAACAACTCTGTGTATTAGATCAATCCGATATTACCTTGTTTTGTTCTCAAGATATTCCAGCAAACCTGGTAGACACTTTCCAAGATCGAGTCGCTAACGAATTTTCCGGCACCTTTGAGTGGAACACCCTGACGGGGGAATCACAGCTAATCAGTTTTTGGAGTATTTTTCTTGAGAACGAATACGGTATCGACGATTGGACTTCCTTAATCAGCATTCCGCGGCAGGAGATCTTTCAACCTATCACTGAATTCCAGAATACGTTTGTGATTGCGTTTCTGATCAGCATCCTGTTGGTGTTGTTGCTCAGTAGCAATCAGATACGACGCATTCTCAATCCACTACGCATACTCACCCAGGGGATTCAGGAAGTAGGCAATAGTAACTTTGAAAATAAAGTCATTATTGAAAGCCGGGATGAATTCCAGGATCTGGCGGATTCATTTAATACCATGGGTGGAAAGCTTTCCGAACAGTTTCAAAGCCTGGAAACTATGGCGGAAATCGATCGACTTATCCTCTCATCAGAGGATGCCGACAGTATCGTTAGAATCGTGCTGGTCCGTATACAGGAGATAATCGGTTGCGATCAGATTGGTATTGCTGCGCAGAATAGTGAAGGCAGTTTCAGCAAGATGTACATCAGATCACAGAACGGTCAGCAGGATGCAGAAATCCAAGAAACCGAAATAGAGATCACCGAATCAACTATCGAGTTTCTTCAACAAAACCGAGATGGCGTATTTGTAGAGCTGGACCATACGGCTCCATTATTTCTAGAATCACTGGTCGATTTGGGTGGTACAGTTTGTTTGGTGCTTCCTTTATATATAGATGATGATCTTTCCGCGATCGTTGCTCTTTCCTATATAAGCTCTCCCGAAGATAAACAGAAATTATTAATCGATAACCGCAGTTGGGCAGATCGGGTCGGAGTCGCGCTCTCCAATGCCAAATGGCAGGAAAAACTCTATAACCAGGCAAACTATGATGCTCTCACTGGACTGCCCAATCGACCTGCTTTTCGTACATATTTACAACAAACATTGAATCGTGCCCAACGCAAAGATGAAATGATTGGCGTACTGTTCATTGACCTGGATCGTTTCAAGATGGTTAATGACACCCTGGGCCACGCTGCCGGAGATGATTATCTGAAAGACATCGCAGATCGTTTATCGTTGTGTGTACGTAATACGGACATGCTCGCTCGCCTCGGCGGGGATGAATTCACCATCGTGGTTTCCGAAAATCCCGACTATCAGCATATCAAGACCGCTATTTCAGCCGTTGCTGAAAAATTACTTGGAGTTATTCCACTACCAGTGGAGATCGAAGGTCAGGAATTGCGCTCTACCGCCAGCATTGGTATTTCATTGTATCCCCTTGATGCAAACAACGCAGAAGAGCTAATGCGCAATGCAGACTCCGCTATGTACCATGCTAAAGCGAATGGTGGCGGCAAGTATCACTACTACAGTGAAGAATTAAACCAGGCTATCTCTGACCAGCTAAGAGTTGAAAACGAATTGCGTTATGCGATTCGAAATGATCTGCTGGAGCTTTATTTTCAACCACAGATCGATGCGAATAGTGAGAAATTGCTAGGCGCCGAATCGCTGCTGCGTTGGAACCACCCTAAGGCCGGCATAATCGCACCTGACGATTTCATACCAATTGCCGAAGAAACCAATCTCATTATAGAAATTGATAATTGGGTATTGAATGCTGCCTGCTCGCAATTAAAGAAATGGCAAAATGAGGGCTACGAAGAATTTCGAGTTGCCGTAAATTTATCGGCCCGGTTTTTCCAACAGGATGATGTTGTTACGCGATTGAAAGAGCTAGCGAAACAGTATGAAATCAAGTCCCATAACTTGGAACTGGAAATTACCGAGGGTACATTAATAGAAGATATCGATGCGGCACTAAAAACTCTCGAGGCATTGCGTGATCTCGATTTCGTGCTGACCATCGATGACTTTGGTACTGGCTACTCATCCCTTTCTTACTTGAAGAAACTTCCTATCGACAAACTTAAAATCGACCAGGCATTTGTTGAAAAATGTGTCACGGATCCAGTCGATAACGCCTTAGTGAAAACAATTATCAATATGGCACACAATCTGGAAATGGATTGCATAGCCGAAGGCGTTGAGCTCGAAGAACAGCTCACTTTTCTGCGCGCCGAGAAGTGTAATGAAATACAAGGCTTCTATTACTCCAAACCGCTTCCCGCCTCACAATTTGAGATGCGCTACCTTATAGACGAGTAGAAAGTAATTTATTCCCTGGGTGATTGACCGGAATCAGATCTCCATTCTTACTAATTTTACTTAACGCATACTGCAGCAAAATCCTTCGGGATTGGGACTTCTAATAAGTCACCAGTCCAGCTTTCCGGAAGTTGAATTGAGAGAACATCAGGCAGATCATTTTTCAAGTTGAAGGAAATTGTAAAGCCGTCCGCCTGATCGAGCTCATGCATTGGCTTGTCTTCTTCAAGTCTTCTTATAAAGTCTCGCGGTCGGAAACCATTATACGCATAACCATCGCGACTTATATGCGCTACATTTTTAAGACGCCTCTCCCCCTTCGTCGGATAATATCGCCGCACTTCAAGCATCGATTGCGATAAATCCGCTGCATGCCTGCGCAGAACAACCCTGACCAATGCATTCATTTCTTCTTCTGGAATAGTGTCTTTTAGTCTGCCGATTTCTTCTTCATTATCGGAAAATTTCGGAAATCGATCGGCTTTAAGCCGAGACAAACTGTCCGCACCCACATCAAATGAGTGCTTGGCACCATATTGATCATGGAGCGTTAGTTGCAGCTGGATTTTGGAAAGATCACCGATCGGGCCAGGGCTTTGAAAATCTAGCCGAAGAGAAATACCCTGGTTTGGAATGCCAGAAGCTTGGGGTGAAAGCATAATGGGGCAAACTTCTGCGCCAACCCACTCTTTAACAATTTCATTATGGTGGCGGGGTGTGCCATCTGCTCCTCCATATTCCGTTCTGGTACGGGTGCTTTCAGAAAGCCGCGTACCCCGAACCACACCTTCGATCCAAGCATTACCTAGATTTAACGCTGCATCCAACTGAATAACTGTGTTGGGCTTGTCACTTAGATTGGTAATGATGAAGTCCGCATCCGTATACACGTGCAGAGTATCGAAATCTTCATCGATGACAATACGTTCAGGCTCAAAGCGGAATATTTCTAGCTTGGGCAATCGTCCTATCTTATTAGTTACAAACGTATAGATAGAAAGAACAAATCCAATGACCGCGATGACTAAAGTGATTAAGTCCATTCTTGATTCTCTGCGCGATGTTAGTGGAAAGAAGAATAAGTGGGGTTAAAGCAAAAATACAGTAGTTTGACAAATGGCACTACGGAAACTAGTAAGGAATGAAAAACGGCACCTACTGAAGTGTGAAGCGAAACAAGGACTAAGTGAAATTACTGGAGGGATCTACAAGAACTTTACCAAATACCTAATTGGGCTGGATCCATCTCGCTAGAATTTGGCGTGCAGCTTCCAATTGGAACGGTTTGGCAATATGTGCCGTCATGCCGGCATCAAAGCACTTTTCAATATCTTCCGGCATGGCATTGGCAGTCAAGGCAATAATTGGAACGCGGGTTGATGTTTTAGCTTTGTCGCCAAGACGTATGGAGCGAGTTGCTTCATATCCATCCATCTCTGGCATCTGACAATCCATGAGCACCAGATCGTACTGTTTATTGGCTGCTGCATCGACCGCTTCCAAGCCATTATGTACCACGTCGTAATCGAGCCCCAGACGACTCAAAACTCCTTCAGCAACTTTGACATTGACTAGATTGTCTTCGGCCAGCAATACCGTTCCCGACAATTGGGTATGCATATCCTTCTTTAGATCAACCTGGACAGGCTCCGATCTGATCGCATTCAGTAATTGCTTTCTTCGTAGTGGGTGATACAGAACGGTATCCCCTTTTCGCAGAGTTTGATTTGTAACTCCACTGGAGATAGCAATGATACGCTGCGAGTATTGGTTTTCAGTTTCATACAGTGCTTCATCTATGAAAAGCACCTCGGCCTGCTCTTTTTCAACCAGTTCAACACCTAAGGATTCCAGTTGTTTCTTGAGACGCTCCTGTTCTTCGGTTGCAATCCCAACAATGGATACTTTCGAAGTTTCGGCTCTTACTAATTCTTGTTGTGTAGTGACAGGCCGCAAATCTACGACAAATTCAAAGTTACTGCCCTTGCCTTCTTGGCTAGTGACGCTGAAACTACCACCCATGATATCAATCAAGCGTTTGCAAATCGCTAGACCCAATCCTGATCCACCGTACTTACGGGTGGTTGAGCTATCTACTTGACTGAACGACTCGAACAAACGGTGCAGTCTACTCTCTGGAATTCCTATACCGGTGTCACTAACGGAAATTCGCAATTTATTGTCTTGCATTGAACAATCTACGGATATGTAACCATCATGAGTAAATTTCACCGCATTACCGATTAAGTTGTTTACAATCTGACGCAAACGGGTCGGGTCACCCAAATATTTTAGGTAACTGGAGTCGTGATTCTTGAAGTATAAGTTGATCCCTTTTTTCTTCGCTGAGGCATAGAATACCGAGCAAACATCTTCGATAACTTCCGCAGGGGCCATTTTTATTTCTTCCAGTTCCACACGTCCCGCGTCGATCCTTGAGATATCAAGAATGTCATCCAACAGAGTTAGAAGACATTGTGCAGACGAACGGGCGATGTCTACTCGATCTGCATCGGCTGGGTTTAATCCTTCCGAGAGTATCAACTCCAGCATACCGAGCACACCATTCATGGGTGTTCTGATTTCATGACTCATGTTTGCCAGAAAAGCCGACTTGGCTCTCACAGCGGCTTCGGCTTCGTCCTTAGCCTGAGTGATCTCGGTAATATCTAATAAGGTCCCAAGGGTGTGCATCTCTCCTGCTTGTTCAAGTGTTTCTGCCTTGTGGCGAAACACTCTCAATTCATTGCCCATTTGTAGATGATGATCGATCTGAAATGAATCACCCTTATTCACCAGACCCCTGAAAGCTTGTTCAACAAACTCTCATTCTGCTTCAGGAATTTTAGCTAGAAAAAGATCTTTGTTTTCATTCAATGGTGCTGACTTGCTTAGCCAATTGAGCTCAGGCGAGCTTGCGCACAGTTGACCGTTTTCATCCATTTCCCACATTTCCAGGCCTGATATTTCCCGCGCCGCCGTTAGCATGTGTTCGTTTCTTGCCAGTTCTTTGGTGTCTTGGTGGGTGCGCAGTATGTAGCGAACCCGTTGTGCTAGTAAAAGCGGATTGAATGGCTTGCCAATGAAATCAGTAGCCCCTGCTTCAAACGCTCTGCTAATAGACGCATCATCATCTAATCCGGTCATAACCATTACCGGAACATGTGACCCTGCCTTGGTTTTCTGAAGTTCGCGACAGACCTGAAAGCCATCCATTACTGGCATGCGAAGATCCAACAGCACCATGGCGATTTCATTGTCAGCGAATAGATTCAACGCTTCCGGACCTGAAGATGCTTCCAGCACAGCATAACCTGCCTCCTCTAAGCCTAACTGGGTCATCAGGCGTGAGGTGGCATCATCATCCACTATCAATATTACTTGTTCCGAATCCATAGAACGTTTGAGTAGCTCCAGCCGGCTAAAATTTGATTGGCATTCTTATTAGGGAATCTCCTTAAGTTAAGCCCACTATTCGGCTTCCTTCCACCTATCCGGCGATTAAAGTTATTACGGTAGGGCATTTTTATAAGCAAAGCTTCAAATCCGCTTCTACACTTATATAAATCTGCGCTTTTTTAGCATAGGCGGGGTCATTACTCCCTGATTACCAAGGATATTTTGTAGAAATGCAGGCATTCAAATTGAATCGATGGCTCGAGCAGTTCCGTTTCAAACTGCTCGCTATGCTATTCACCACAATAATCCTGATTCCCAATGTATACGCTGCCGAGCCGGTGAATCGAGAATTGGTATTGGGTAGTGTCACAATTGATCCCAACGACAGACATCCCGAGCTACGTCCCATATTGGATTATGTAGTCGGCAAGATGGCGGACCTGGGAATTACCGGTGGCAGTATAAAAATGGCCCGCAACAATGATGAAATGTTGCGCATGCTCGCACGGGGAGAAGTGGACTGGGTTTCGGAATCCCTAGTTTCCGCTCTGCTATTTAATCAAGAGGCGGACGCCGAACTGTTCTTGCGACGCTGGAAGGACGGTATCGCGAAATATCATTCTGTCATTTTTGTCCGTGAAGATAGTGAAATACAGACTCTGACTGATCTTGTTGGCCATACTATTGCATTTGAAGATTCAGGATCTACCAGCGCATTTTACCTACCCGCCCTTGCGATCGTTGAAGCGGGGCTAAATTTGGAGCAACTCAATTCCCCTCGTAACGATTCACTCCCGGGTAATGTTGGCTATGTTTTTTCTCGTGCAGAATTAAACACGGCCACCTGGGTGAACAAGAATATTGTTAGCGCAGGTGGGCTTAGCCATACTGATTGGGAGAATGACAATAAGTTGCCGGCAGCTTTTCGGCAAGACTTTAGAATAATTCATGAAACTGAATCAGTTCCCAGGACTGTCGAATTGGTCAAAGCAGACCTTGAGCCAGCGATTCGGGAAAGACTACGGGAAATCTTACTTTCAATGCATGAAGACCCAGCAGGTAGAGCCGCTCTGACTGCTTATGAAGATTCTGCTCAATTCGATGAATTCAGCGATGCTGAGCTCGAAAGCTATCTTCGGTTGTCTGACAGGATAAAACAACTCGACTCTCAGTAATGAACCTTCTCTATCGTTACGCATTAATCATGGTGACCCTGGTTGTCGCGGTTTCCTCAATCTTTGCGCTAACCTTGTCTGAATCATTCAGACAATCCTCCCAGGAAGTATCAGCAACTTCCAATGAGGTTATGCGTAACGAGATTGCTCAACAGATCGAATCTCGCGGTATGTTGCTGACTCGATCTTTAGCCAGCTACTTGGTAAATCCGGTCTACCAATTCGACATGGCCGCAATCGAAGTAGTACTCGACACGGCGCTCTCCGAACCAGATGTACTCTATGCAGTGGTTTATGATGTCGACGGGACAGTTTTGCATGATGGTCAGAAATCCATTCCGAGTTTCGGTGAATTCCCCGAAGATGAAATTGCGCAAAAAGCTGCAACGGCAGACGGTCCGCTTGTCCAGGAATTGGCAGACCGGCTGGATATTTCATTCCCTATCGGTGATGGTGATGTTTCTGGAGGAAGGTTAAATATCGGTATTTCCCTGGCCGCGCGCGACAGCACTGTACGCGATCTGACTGAACGCCTGGATGATTTAACCGAGACAGCGGTTGATAATAATCTGACTACAGTATTATTTGTGACACTCGTCTTGTCTTTTTCCGGCATGCTCATTGCCTACTTCACCGCCGCCAACCTGATTCGCCCAATTCGAAAACTACAAGCCCATGCCTTAACCCTGAGTCGTGGCGAATACGAAGCGGATTTGGGCCTTAAACGCCACGACGAATTGGGAGAACTCGCCAATGCACTGCGCCTACTCGGCAGTCACCTGACTAATTATCGTTCTCAGGTAGATATTCAACGCGCTGATCTTGAACATCAGGTGGAAGAACGAACTCAGGAACTCAACCAGGCCAAAGAAATTGCTGAAGCAGCTAACCAATCCAAGGGGGAGTTTCTCGCCAACATGAGCCATGAAATTCGTACTCCGATGAATGGCGTTATCGGCATGTCAAATTTACTAATGCGCAGCAATTTGGGTTCTCGCCAGAAACGTTTCGCATCATCTCTAAAGAGTTCTGCAGAATCATTACTCGGAATCATCAATGACATTCTCGATTTTTCCAAAATCGAAGCCGGTAAGATGGAATTGGAATCCGTACAATTTAATCTGATCGAAGTCGTTGAAAGCGTAGTCGAACTTTACTCAGCTCGTGCCGTTGAATCAGGCCTATCACTCTATGCCGATCTACCGGGCAAAGTCAGACTTCCAGTTATTGGTGATCCGCTGCGTTTAAAACAAGTCTTGAATAACCTGGTAAGCAACTCAATAAAATTCACCAAAGAAGGTGAGATCGTCATTAGAGTGAATCGAAGCAAACAATTGGACGGAGCTAGTAGCTGGCAGTTCTCGGTGGAAGATACTGGCATCGGCATGAACGAAGCAACCCAGAGACAAATATTTGATGCTTTCAGCCAGGCAGACAGCTCAACGACGCGGCGTTATGGTGGAACTGGACTTGGCTTAGGGATATGCCGGCAGCTAATTCACTTAATGGGCGGCGAAATCAACGTATCAAGCACCCTGGGTAAAGGCTCAAAGTTTTTCTTTAACATAGTGCTTCCTCAAAAAGGCAAAGACTCTCGTGAATTTGAATTTGATGGTGAGAATGTACTGATAGCAGCCCCCGCTGGAGGGCTCAGAAATGCACTTGCCAACCAGCTCGATGACATGCGATTGAAATGTGAAACAATCGATAGCTTACCTGGTAAATCAAAAATAAATGCAGGCGAGTATTCAGCATTACTAATCGATCATTCATTGCTGCGCTGTATTGGCCAAGCTGAAGTCAAGGAATTCTTGCAAAACACTAAGCTACCTCTGGTGATAGTCAGCGATCCCATAGCCTACGAACAGGATAAAATGGATTTTCTTGAGGAATTGGATATTCCATTGCGGATCGTCGAAAAACCTATCAGGCAACAAGATCTATACGATGCAATTCAGTGTGTATTTAATCCATCGTTAGCCGTTAAGATTCGCAAGCAAGATAACATTCCAAAATTTGTCAATGCGCAAATTCTTTTGGCTGAAGACAATCCAGTTAACCAGGAACTCGGTGTTGAGATATTACAGGGAATGGGTTGTTCAGTAGTGTTAGCAAGCAATGGCCTTGAAGTTTTGGAAATTCTCAGCCAACAGTCTGTCGATCTGATTCTGATGGATTGTCAGATGCCAGAGATGGACGGCTATGAAGCAACCAAGGAAATCCGCAAGAATATTTCCTTTAATGCACTACCTATCATTGCTTTGACTGCCAATGCCGCGGCTGAGGACAGACGACGATGTCTGGATTCCGGTATGAGCAATTTTCTCAGCAAACCCTTTGAACCTGATGAGCTGGAGCATTTACTGGAAAATTATCTTACCAGTAACTTCGACACGGTCTATGCAGATGCAGAATCAGAGAGCAATCAAGAACACTCGATTGAAACAGAAATAATCAGTTCAACACACCTGGAAAAATTACGCGCTTTGCAGCGAACGGACAAACCCAGCGTCATCGTGCGGATGGCAGATATCTATCTGCAGGAATCTGGAAAACACATTGACGGAATCCGGGAAGGATTAATCGAAGGAGATGCCGCTCGAATCGAATCCTGTGCTCACACATTAAAATCCAGCACCGCTAACGTCGGATCCACCAAACTCCCTACACTCTTTAAGTCTATCGAAAGGAAAGCCAAGTCGGGTGACCTGGACGCCGTATCGCAGCTGTTTGAGACTGTTCAGGCGCAAAGTATGGCACTCAATGAATCCTTACAGTCGATAATTAAGCAAGAGGATAGCCTTCATCCTCACTAGATCAAACTGAGGGTAAGAAATTGCTGCAACTCTACAGATCTACGCTAGGCTTAAGGTAAGTAGTCAAAAATCCATTCGTAACCCGGATCTAAGGAGTAGAACCGTGTTTGCTAAACGCCCCTTGATAGTCGCCATTGGTTCGATTTTATCGACCCAAGCATATTCACAATCTTCCCCCGATTCGCTCGAAGAAATCGTAGTGACGGGCAGTCGCGCCAGTCTAATGAGTGCTATTAACAAACAACGCAATGCTGACAAAGTTGCTGGGGTTGTTGATTCTGATGCCCTGGGAAATTTCGCCGATATTAACGTGGCCGAATCCCTGCGGCGCATCTCCGGTATTATGGTAGAAAACGATCAAGGTGAAGGACGCTATGTTTCGGTACGCGGGATGAACGCAGACCTTAATGCCATGACCATTAATGGTGTAAGCACTTCGACACCTGAAGATCGTCGCGGCATCTTGTTGGATGGAGTACCTTCCGACCTACTCGAGAGTATGACAGTGTATAAGACACTGACTCCGAATCTCGATGCCGACACTATCGGTGGTGCCATCGATCTCGAGACAGTCACTGCATTTTCCTACTCGTCGATGTTTAATCGAATAAAGGTCGAAAGTTCTTATAACGATCTAACAGAAGACAGTAGCAATCCAAAACTTTCTGCAACTTTCGCCAATCACTGGCAAGTAGGAGATGGCGAATTAGGCGCTGCCTTTGTACTCAGCGATCAAACCCGCCATATCGTTGCCCATAACAATGAGAACGGTGGCTGGTCGGAGTCAGCACCAAATGATGATTATGAGATGCGTTTTTATGATCTGGAAAAAGAGCGTAGAGGCCTGGTTGCTAATTTCGACTATCGAAGCAATAACGGAAATTCTTACTATTTTCACTTATTCAGAAACGAATATGTTGAAGAAGAGTGGCGAACAAAATGGGAGACTAAAGACGGACTAGAAGACAACGATCCGGTCGTAAATGGCTCTGTGTTTAGTTACGCCGACAGTAAAGTAGATTCGGAAGGAAAAAATCGGACTGAAACCAGAGACATCACTACCTGGCAGCTCGGCGCCGAACTACAAATTGCGTCACGGCATCGCATGGATATCGAAGTGTTCGGTTCCAAAGCAGAGCAAGATGATACAGATCGTTACGAAGCAAAATTTAGAAGCAGTCGCGTGGATAGCCCCATTACTTACGACAATGCGAATCCACGCAGCCCCGTCGTAAATTTTCCATCGGAATTCTACGATCCAGCTTTGTTTGAGCTAAAAACCTGGGAAGCAGAATTTGGATTGGTCTCGGACGAAGACGCTGGCGCTAAAGTAGATATGTATTACGACTGGAGTAATAGCACGCAGGTTCAATATGGGCTCAAGTACCGGCAGCGAGAAAAACGCAATGACTATGAATTTTGCGGCTACGAACCACTAGAAGATAGCACGCTAGCTGAATATGCCTATACGACACCGGACCAATTTCTAAACACTGTTTCAGGACCTACACCGACATTTGATCAGGTGAAGGCGTTTCGCGATCTTTTAGGCAGCGGCAACTCTGCCCTTTCCGATGGAACTCTATGCCCTAACCCAGGCGCCTATTTCGAATTCAGTGGCGATGAAGAGGAAGAATCGGTTCCAGCTGACTGGTATACCGATGAAGACGTGTTTGCGAGCTATCTAATGGCGACTACTGAGTCTAACGATTTCACCTGGGTTTATGGAATTCGATTCGAAGATACTGAGACCAGTTATCGCGGTAAGAATTTTGACGGTGATGCCTTTACCGGTGATGTCAACTTCGATAATGATTATTCATTTTGGGCGCCTTCCCTAAATGTGAAATACGACCTAAGTGCAGATCAACTGCTACGATTCGGAGCTTTCCGTTCGCTAGTACGCCCCGGTTTCAAGGAATCATGTGCCGGAGCAAAAATCGATGTTGAAGATAACGAGATTGAAGGCGGCAATCCAAATCTCGATCCAACCACTGCATGGAATTTTGACCTTACCTACGAATACTACCTAGGCCTCGAGACTTTCTTCGGTGCCGGTCTATTCTATAAAACCATCCAGGACCCAATCGTGGAAGTCGAAGCGACTGACACAAGCTTTCGCGGTCAACAATGGGATGTTGCCGGTACTTTTATAAATTCAGACGATACTGATCTACAGGGATTTGAACTGTCATTTCAGACAGCGATGGAAAACGGCCTGATTTTTGTAGCTAACTATACCTATACCGATGGCGATACGTATTTACCTACGAACTCAGTGTACGGTCAGCGTACCGTGCCGTTCTTTAAGTTGGCTGAGCAATCAGGCAATCTCTCATTTGGCTACAATAAGGGCTCTTGGGATGTGAGGCTTGCTGCTAACTACAGAAGTGAATATCTCGATGAAATCGGTGACGACGATTTATTCGATCGCTACACCGACGATCATTTGCAAGTGGATTTTACTGCTCGTTATGAATACAGCGACAATCTCACCCTAACTGCCGAAGCCATTAATCTAAATGATGAACCCCAATACTATTACTTCGGTAATTCTCGGCGCTTGTCTCAATATGACGAATTTGGAACAACCTACGGCATGGGATTGCGCTATTCCTTTTAATGCGAATTGATTTGTTACGTGGACGTCTAATTCACAGTCTGGAGTGGGAGTTCTCATTCCAGACTGATAGAGATTGAGCTAGCTTCCCTTAAGTGAGCGCCAGTTTTGGAAAGGAACTTATAGCAAAAGAAGGATTGGCTTATATTCCCAGCGCATCGGCTACATGCTTCCAGGAAACTAGTTTAAAGTTTTGCTTTTCTCTAGGGTGAGTATTGAAACCATCCTGCACAACGAGTAAACCACTTGGGAACAAATCAGTCTGAACAAAACTACTTGCACTAACGCCATCAGTTTCCGCTGCTCCATCGATATTTGCATCAAGGTTTTCGGTTACTAGAAAGCTTCCCCTATAAGAATTAGGTGGCAGACGATCATAAACTGCAAAACTATTGTTGCCCTGACTTGAAACGATTAGAAAACCTTCCTCACCAGCCTTATAAAGACTCATACCCTCAATGTCGGCAGTAAGTACTTCGTCATCTGTGTCATACAATGAGACTAACTCGACCGGCATACTATGGTTTGCCTCAACGATTCTTACACCTTCGGCCTCTACGCCTAAAAATAGTTTTTCGTTCTCATCATCTGCTACGCAGCCTTCCGGTTGACTCGGCACAGTGAATTCTCTAACTAGTTGACCAATAAATCCCGGCAGCTCTGAATAACCTTCCACAGTGAGCAATAACCATTGCTGGTATCGCCCATCTTTATCATTGACAAAAACCTGAAACCCAAAATCATTCTTGAACATGCACAAGCCGTAGATCTCATCTAATCCTGTAGCTATTTCGCTAGCTTGCAACCAATGTAAAATTCCTTTCTGATCAATAGAAAACAGGCTGATTGAATTTGTTGACTGATTGCTCGCCGCCGCTAGCGCACTCCATGAACCTTCATCATTAAATAATCGAAGATCGACATTATTCACTCTACCAACTTCTACTGATTGCACGTTTTTGCCATCTAAGGAGTAAACCTCAATTCCTTTCTCTTTATCTGTGCCCACAATCAGACTGGATGCAGGATCATTGAAGTCGACCCAAATCGCCGTATCGTCGGCGGCATCGCCGCGGCTAGTAATCGGTGTAGTTTCAGCAACTGGAAACACTGTCTTAACATTGGGTGGGGGCAACTGAGTAATCTCATTGGCAGAGGACCCGAGCGAAATTAGTAGTACGATTACCAGTGGAAACTTATTCACAGTCTATTATCCTTTTTCCTTATAACTAAATCGAATTTCGGCTAATAGGATTAGTGCATGCCCTTCCAGCATTCATTAATCTTAATTTAAGCCTAGTTCAATTTAGCTGCAAATTCAGAAAACAGTAGATAACAGAAGAAGAGTTTTGAGTTCAAGAAAAGTTAATAAGCCGCTTTGAAGTATATGCAACGCTCATTGCGTTAAAAGTTGTTAGATTCACTAAACTTACTATTAGGACAAGTTCGTGATAAGAGAAAAACTATAGCAGTGATTTTGCGGATGCCTTTAATAATTCTTAAAAAGAAATTATTTAAGCGAGCTATTAGAATCCAGCCTCAATAACCGCTATTTCAAAATCGCTTAATGCAAGCTCAGCAAGAACGCGCTGCTCAATAAGCAATTCTGCTTCTAGCTCCAGCTCTCCTTTTATCTCTGAGAGTTCACGTAATTCTGCTAAAAGTGCCGATCTTTGCTCTGAAGTAGTTTCATCACCAACAATAATGGCCTCAATTTCTGCAGTGTCTTCTTCTATTTCCTGAATTGCCTGGGTATTGGCTGAGACATTGGAATTGATTACGTTAAGATTGCTGCGTAAACCAAAGAGTTCAGCACCCAATCTATAGGCAGCAAGAAAAACTGATTCTGAATTGCTACTACAAACACCATTGTATCTACCCCCAGATTGCCCAACCTGAAATCCACGTAGCGGCTGGCAAAATTCAACTAGATCTTGCTCTCTTCCTGCCTGCCACGCTTGAAAATCAGGTGTAATGCCATGGTCGGCACAGTCTCTGCGGTAGTCACCAAATCTTTCGCTGCCGCGACCATCCGCTCCGTCTTCATAGCCCACAGCCGTCCAATCAGAGTATGCACATTCCTCTTCGCTCATTACTGCGCAACTGGAAAGCATGATACAAATGAGGATTATTGCAATATGACGTCGTTTTACCATAATTTTGCCTGAATCGAATTTCAACAGAACCTGATAAATATCATAATAGAGTCTGGTCATTATTGAAAATTCAAAGATCAATATTCATCGCACCTTAGATTTCAATTTGCCACACTCCCCAGCAACAGTTTCTCGTTATCGCTGTACATGCTACCCGCAAAGAGTCAAAGTAGCGTTACTGCATCTGGTCATTACAATATCAACTGACTCTAATCCTATAGACCCACTGTGAACGAAAACAAAGAATCAAGCAGACTACTGACTTTTAGCGGACCGGTTTATCTGTTTGCGATCCTATTGTTTCCTATTACTACTTTTGCTTCAGGCGCAGTAGGACCGCCAGGCCTGCTCGAAGCCTACTTGTTAGTCTTGGCAGGAATTGGTTTCATTCCTGTATTACTCTTGATATTCGCATTTTCCAGCAGGGCTTCTGGACGTAGTGTAGCTATCAAGACGCGTATGCTGCTGATCCCGGTTTATTTTTATGCGCCAGTAGCATTCTCGTGTTTTTTTGTAGCAAGTAATAACTTCTCGTCAAAATTAACGGGTGTCATTGGCGGCTTAATGATGTTGGCATTATTTGTATTCGATCGTCCTCGCAACATCTTTCTATTTCGTAGCCTGCTCTTTGTGTTCAGCGCTACATTGCTAGTACTTGTTACATTGCCAAACCAATATTGGGAAGGACCAACCTTAAGCTTTCAAAAAATCGAATTGGTGAACAATCTACCCAAACGAAATATTGAGCAAGTTTTGCAATCGAATCTCCCAGGCGGACTAATCGCTCTCGAGAACGGCAGGCATATCTTTCAGTCAAAATACCTTGATGGCAGAGATGTTTCTCCAACTACCAATTTCTCCACATCGCTGGCCGTCTCATTAGAGCCTCTACCCATTGTAGACGGTGTTCTAAGATTTGAAGTAACCCATTACTACAATGGTCAAAATCTAATGGAGTACCATCAAAATGCTCGAACAAAATTTCTCATTCCCTTTTCCACCAGATATATCGATCAATATCGAGAGGGAGCATCCAAGTTTGTTGGAGAAATAGTAGGTCCGACGACTCAATTGAATTTCAAAGATTTATTTCTAAATGTGATCGCGGAACCCTATGGTTGGGAAGCATCCACGCAAGAGCGCACTATTGCGAACTATCGCTATTGGACAAGCACACTTGTGCAACTTGGTGAATTAGCTATCGATAGCACATCATTATCGACCAGAGCTCTATCAGTTGCGCATTGTAATGCCATCCAACCACTGGTTGCTTCTGGATTAAAAGCAGATGCCACTAACGGGTCTGGGGATTCCGTACTTCATATCGCAGTCAATTGTGGAAACGTTGAACTCTTTCAATGGTTGCTAGAGCAAGGAATCGACGCAGCAATGGTTAATCGTCGCGGCCAAGACGGATTTCAATACCTGTTGGAAAATCGCCCCGACCTTCAGCAATTCATTAACGAATTAAGTTCGCGGTATTTACCAGAAAATTAACTAATTCGTTCGGTGAAAAAACCTTTAACCAAGAGAGTAAATTAACGGTTGATTTCACTCAAATGTTTTGAAGGGCTGCTTTAACCGTCAACCGCAGGAACACGCAATAACACATAGGTAATATGCTCACCATCTGTAGTCAGATAAGCGTGTGGCATTTTTGCCGGGATATGCAATACATCGCCAGCAGTTACGGAAAATCTCGAACCACCGTTAATCACGGCACCAGGTACATTCGATTCACCGATCATCTCTCCTCCTACTAAAACAGTGCCTTCGCCACTCTGAATAAAAACCACATCTATTATTTCTTCATGCAGCTCTGGCACGCCTGCACGGTCACGACGAATGAATCGAAGGCGGTGCGAGTTACCACCAGCACCATAATCCGCAAGAGTCTCGCGGGAGGAACCATCCGTGCGCATCTGCGCAACGATAGCCGCATTTCTTTGCGCTAATTCCGCCGCTCGCCACAATCCGAAACCCGGCGGATCAAATGCCGGGGCTTGTCCATCTGGATTCTCCACAACTGTTCCTCTGAACGCAGGAACTCTCACTAGGACATAGGTGATGTGCTCCCCATCTGCAGGAAGATAAGCGTGTGGTATCCCCGCCGGTATGCGTAGCACATCACCAGCTCCAACGGCATAGCGCGAACCACCGATAATTTCAGTGCCTAAATCACCCGTGCGGCCTAACATTTGACCTCCGACGAGGATTGTCCCCTGCCCACTTTGAACGTAGACATAATCCTCGATGTTGTCGTGCTGCTCCGGCAATCCAGCACTATCCCGGCGAATAAAGCGGAATCGGTGAGATCTCGCTGGAGTAAGATAGTCTGCCAGCGTTTCCCGAGAGGAACCGTCGGGGCGAATTGTCCTGCCCAGTTGGGCATTGCGCTGTTCGAGTTCTAATCCAGTCCACAGAAGAAATCCAGGCTGTTCAATCATAGAATTTGTTGTTGCCGATCTTGTTCCAGTATCAGTCGGCAATAGAAGCTGGCATGCCGATAGCATAATCGCTATACCAATTATGATTGCAACCGTTGAAACATTTACACCTCGAGCAGATGCATTCGGGCGAGCTGTGGAATCAAGCATCATTATGTACCACTTTTAGAGCATTCAGATTAGAAAGAATATTAAGAAAGAAATTAGAGTAAAACGCAGTCCTACGCTCAAATCAGTCGTCCAATATATCAAGCAGAGGAGTCAACCATTTCTCATATTTTTTCCATGTTTGGATAGAGCTTTTATACATTGGGCTGCGCACCTGAGTAGCACTCGCCGTAGTAACTACTCGATCAGTTTCGTAAAACTTTAAGCATGAATCATCCCAATCCAGACCACAATAAGCTAATAAAGAGCGAGATTGCTCTTCTTGGTTTGCTACTAGATTTTCATAATGTATATCATAGATAACATTCGGAAAGAGCTTGTGCCAGTGATTCATCAGGTCATTGTACAATTTATAGTAATTCCCCAACTCCTGTAGATTGTACGCGTACCGATTACCTTCGGTAGGGAAGTAGCTCTTAAAAATAGACCAGCATGTGTCTCGCGAATCCCGACAACAATGAATTATTCTTGATTTCGGCAACATGAGCTTGATTATGCCGATTCTAAGAAAATTTAATGGCATTTTATCTGTAACGAATTTTTCGCTATCACAATTTTTACTAACTAAATCAATATATTTTCGCCCAGCCTGAGAAAAATCTTCAGCACTCGCATTCCGAATGTTTTTGCCAAAATTTAATTCTCCACTCCGATTGAATATAGATGCGGCTATACGTGAGACATGATTCAATTCACCCGCCCCATAAACATTTTTGTGGCTTGCGATTATCTGTTCAACTAATGAGTTTCCAGAACGCGGCATGCCCAGAATGAATATTGGCGTGTCATCGTTAATGCCTGCATTCTTGTGCTTCTCGGAAAAATCTTTAGTAAATATACTTTTTAATTCTTCCATCATCTTAGCAGCAGATTCAACTGAATAATCGAATGTTTCCCGCTTCTTAGCATTACCAACTTCGTAAAATTCGAATGCTCTCTCAAAAAGGCCTAAGTCCTCGTAAGACTTCCCGAGACCGAAAGCAAGATGCATTCTTTGAGAATCACTTAGATCATTCTTTCTATAAGCTGCTTCCATTGCCTTAACATCATCGTCATATTCAACACTTTTCTTTGCAACAGCCAATATTCTATGCGCTTCAGCATAATCAGGATTTAAAGAAACTGCTTTTCTAAGACTTGAAATTGCCGCTTCAGTATCTCCGTGTACACGCAGTACCCGACCTAGATTTTTATGAGCTTCAGGATTATTAGGCTTAAGCACTAAAGCTTTTCTATAAGCAGCGATGGAGTCAACCACCATTCCCATTTCAAAAAACACATTTGCTAAGCCAATATACGCCTCGGCATGCTTAGGATTGAGCTGTATAGATTTATCAAAATTAGCTGCGGCCTGCTCTAAATCTCCCAGTTGTTGAAGCGCATTGCCAAGATTGAACTGCGCCAAAGCATTGCCCGATTCGATGCGCAATGCATTGCGATAACTAGACACTGCTTGCTCGTGGCGGCCCAAAGTATCGTGAATAGCCCCCTGCATATTCGGAATCATTGCAAATTTCGGAAACTGTTTTCCTAGAATGTTAGATTCAGACAACGCTTCTTCAAACTTTTGTTGATCGCACATTGCAACTAGTTTAGAAATTTGCTTCGGTGAAGGACGATTAGCTTTTGAAGTTTTTTGTTGCCCTGGCTGCTGCAATGCTTTTAGTTCAGAAAGTGCCTGTTTGTTGTGTGGATATTCTTTGAGAATTTCCTTGTAACACTGGGCCGCTATCTCAGTTTCGCCCTGCTTAAGGTGGGCCTTCGCCTTGCGCAACAGCTGTTTAATATTTAGAGTCATTGTTTGTGAGGATTGATAGCGCTTGAATAAAAGTCGATTTATTTAGACAAATCTCAATATAGCAGTGTGCCTCGAATTCAATTGCCTTTCAAAAGAAGGCCGAATCTCCAGTCCGCCATGGCATTTCAGTTTCCTCTATTGGGATCTCCGCAAATTTTAGATATCCGAAATGAGTCATGATTCTACGTTCGGCTTTATCTAGAATTCGATTACGACCATGCAAATATCGAGTGTTATCCAGCATAATTAGATCACCAACTTCCCATCGGATTGCTAGAGTCAGGGAATCACTAATAGTCTTAATCTTGTTAAGCAACTCATCAGACAATTGCGTGCCATCTGCAAAGCTTGGATATACATAGCTCTTGTTTTGAAAACGCGCAAACAATGTGAAGTTATTGAAAGCAAGCTCATCGGAGAACATGGTTTTTCGCAGCGCAGGCGTGATATAGCTCTTAATTATTTTCCCATCCACAATTCCCAATTGAAATGGGCACGTTTTCGGGGGATTATTTAGCAATTCAATGCCGGGGTTTGATGTGCCCAACCAATTCTGCGCTTCTTCGGAAGTTAATAGGCTGTCATAGCGAAGAGGTTGTGATTGCAACGAATTCAGAGTGGCACTGTCCAGACTCTCAACAACTTTAACACCGTCACAAATTGTAGTTTCTCCACCTTCTCCGGGCGCTGACTCGCAATTGAAAAAACAGACGTCTGGTCGCCAAGGCTTCCTCGACAGCTCTGGGTGCAATGGAAAAGCAACTTCTCCTAAATTTACAGTTTGAATATTGTATTCTTCGTCAATCATTTCCCGGTTTCGACCAGGATTTATCGCTGAACGCTCGCAAAACCTTTGAGTAAAGTGAGCGAAGCTATCTTTGTCGTAATCGAAGCCTTTAAACAATACAACTCCATATTTTTTAAAGCCGTCAATAATCAGCTCATCACTAACGTCATTAAGCGACTGACCAGTATTTTCTTTGTAGATGCATAAAAACGAGGACGAATTCCCAGGGTCTGTTAATAAACTGATTCGTTTTTTCGAAGGTAACTCAATATTACCTGCGTGAATTAACTCAGGACTCTCTCCCAATAATGGTTTCGCCAGTTTATTGGGGATCTTCAATTTTTCTGCTATAGGCAGTAACCATTCTAGGCTATCAGCTAGTTGTGCAGCAAAGGTGCGGCGCAACTCGTCTCTTTCCTCAATGCGAGTAGCGTTACTATACTGACGACTTGTTGACTTGGCGTGGTGACTAAAGAGTGAGCTATTAATAATTTGCTCAATTACGTCAAGATCAATATCCTGTTCAAAGAATTTGAAAGACTCAACTAGTACAGATTTAGGGTCGCTGAAAAATTGCTCGGAATCCAAAGTGCGCACACTCTCATGTTCGCTTGCACATTCATTAAACATCGATAGCTGTATAGCCCACAAACAGGCAATATTCTGAACTGGCGTCAGTGAATCCAATTCTGACTCTGTCAATCCCGTTTTTGATGAAATGAGTTGCTTGTACATACGAACTATATTTTTAGCCCATGTTTGATGCTTCTCTGTACGCAATAATGTCAGCGCGTAGTTTTCAAAAGATGAATAAAGCAATAATCCTTGGCTATTTGGATTTTCGGACAATAAGTTCTTCTGAAGATAATTTACTGGTACGTTTGCTTTGACAATGATTGGCGAATCTTTGACATAGCATTTGCCAAGCATCGCTAACGTCAATCTTAATAAATGCTGAAAAGCATCAGGCGGGGCATCGCGCCAATTGTTTTGAATCGCAAGAACACTCAATTGCCGCAATACCGCAGGTTCTCGATGGACAAGGTTCTTACTAGGTAAATCTAACGCTCTAGCCAACAAGGTTGATCCACAGTGTGCGACATGAAAAATGTAGGAAAGTCGAGGTGGATCAATTGGCGATTTTTGAATAGCTTCTAATAAAGTGCTTAGATCGACTGCAACAGTGTGTTTAGATCTTGCATTTAACCGATTGTCTGAAAAAATAGTCTGATTAAAATGTTTGCGGCTCATTCTGGCGAAATGGGCCTGTGTTTCAATTAGTTTCCAGAAATACAGATCAGGACTTGAAAAAAGTTCCCGCATTATTTCGGGAGGTGGGTTTCTCACTTATAACGTCCTTTTTTAGATCGAGCTTGGCAAACAATTATAAAGCTCATTGTCTCAATAGTCATACAATCTTGCCTATCATCATGCATGGATTCCGCCACTTTGCGCAAACATGAAATCAGCTACAAGCAATTCTATTGCAATATCGCAACAGTTTTGAAGAATTGAATCTCTAGAGACTTAATGGCTGGGTCACGTTCCCGCTGGCGAGCCAAGAAGTCAGGCTTCATGCTTCACTATGTAGAATTTAATCTGACACTCAAGAATGCACTTTGGTGGAGAAAAAAGGTGGGGCAATCAATAACTTCAAACTATTTCGATCATACCGAGTTTACTCATTTGCTTGATTCGGCAGATACGCTTGATTGCGATTTAAAAAGTCTATTGAGTTATCGCTTTTATGGTGCTCTGTAGCTCTTCGTAGCGATAAGGCTTTTGCAGGAAACTAATACTATCTTCTTTTAACAGCTCGTCCGACATTTCATCAACACTGAAACCACTGCTTAATATCACACGCACACTGTCATCGAGTTGTTTAAGCGCCTCCAATGTATCCATCCCACTCATCACCGGCATGGTGAGATCCAGAAGTACAAACGAAATTTCATTTTTCTTTTGACCAAAGAACTCGATCGCTCGCTTGCCGTTTTCAGCCGGGATAACATCGAACCCCATTTGCTCCAATAGACGAGACCCTACTTCAAGTACCGCAGGTTCATCATCAACAAACAATACGCTGCCGTTAATGTTCAAGACTTCAGCATTCTTTTCTGACTTTATTACTGTAGTCGGTTTCGATATTGAGACTGGAAAATAAATTGTAAAAGTGGTTCCTTGTCCGGGCGTGCTCGAAACCTGGATACCCCCTCGATGACCTCTGACTATTCCCAAAAGTGCAGATAATCCCAGGCCTCTTCCGGTAAATTTAGTAGTGTAAAAGGGATCAAAGATACGATTTAGTTCAGTCGCTTTAATACCAGCACCTGTATCACTTACTTCTACAAAAACATAGTTCCCACTTTCCATGCCATCACTATGGTCAAAGGATCCGATCGCCTCTTGACTACATTGGCGCGTGCCGGTTTTCACAGTAATTCGGCCATGTTCATCGCCTACCGCATCAGAAGCATTGGTTAACAGGTTCATGAATATCTGAGTCACTTGAGTTTTGTCGGCATCGATCGGTCGCAAATCGTCCTGCAGATCGAAAACTAGTTGAACATTTTTTGATATTGAAATGTTAAGCAGTTTATTAATCTCGTTTACAAGTTCATTCAGATCCACTTTTTCTACTGAGAATTTTCCTCGGCCGGAATAAGCAAGCATTTGTAAACAGAGGTCAGCAGCACGCTCTGCCGCCCGCTCAATTTCAATAATACTTTTTGCGGCAGGCGAATCTTCCTGCAATTCTCTTTCTGCCAGGTTGGCATATCCCATTATGCTCACTAGCAGATTATTAAAATCGTGAGCGATGCCACCAGCCAGGATTCCTAGACTCTCCATTTTTTGCGCATGTTGTAATTGTGCTTCGAGGGCGAGGCGTTCTTCTTCTTGTTTCTTGAGTTGAGTCAGATCTTGCAAATTGATGTTTAGCACAATCTCATTATTTACAAACATTTGAGAAGTTCCGACTCTTAGAGGCAAATCGGTGGAGTCCTTACGGATACCATTTACTTCATAACGCCTGCCTGCAAAAGAACCAGATGCCAGATCAGCAAAAAGAGCTTGATGATCGCTGGTCACTAGCCAGGTTTTCTCTGCGGGAAAAAGTGAATCAAACCGCTTCCCCTTCATCTCGTTTTGCGAATAATCAAATAAGCGCAACGCAGATTCATTTGCAGACAGAATTCTTCTATCTTCATCAAGAGTTACAATCCCATCGGCTGACGAATTAATAACTGCCATGGCAAAATTCTCACTCTGTCTCAGGAGTTCGTGTGTTTCTGCTCCTTCAATCATAAGTTGTTTGATGCTGCGAATACTTCGTTCCGAAAACACAACTCCAAGAATGCCAAATAGCGCAATTGCAACAGCCAATGTCAGAAATCCTTGATTGGAGGCCTGGAGAATTTCATCCCCCAATTGTTGTTCTAAATTCTGATGCAATTGTCCTAACTGCAAAGCTGCAATCTCGGCGTTGGCTAAGGAACTTTGTTGATAGTATTCATAAGAAATGGAGGCTAATGCAGCGGAACTCAAATCATCCCTGCTTGCGGCAAGTCGCCGCACCAAAAGTTCGAATTGCGATTCCCGGAATTCCTCCTGCAATAGCTCAATCTGCGCAATATATTCGAGTACCAGAAAAAGCCTTGCGGTGGTATCTCGCTCTATTGCAGCTCGATTGAAGCTCTGGGGCACGGTAGGGTCTTGCCCGAAGAATCCTGCCTCACGCCGAAAACGGTAGTTTGACTTCACTTCATTAAGCTCAAGGCGGATTTGAGAGCTCAAGCGAATGGTTTCAAGATGATAAGAGCTGCGGTCCGATTCCAAATTGCTGACACGCTGATTTAAGAAAAATGTAACTATCAGCAAGCCGCCAGCAATCACTGTCATCGTTATGACTAACAATATCACTCGATTCCTAATTTTAGGATATTCAGATAGAAAAGGAGTCAACTGACTTTACTCGCTGATAATTATCGAGTTCAGGATTTCTTCGAAAGCATCATAGTCTTCAACAGAGGCAGGTACGTAGTATTCTGCGCCAATAGTCTCCAAAATTTGAGCATGGCGAGAATTGCTTTTTGTAAGGCTAAGAAAAGCATCTCGAATCTGATTAATAACCGTCACGGAATAATCCGGCTGGACAACCCAGGTGTAATTAAAATACGGCGGCGTTTCCCATAACACTCGAAGCTCGTCGGTATTCAATTGACCTGCTTGAAACATACGATCAACAACTTCAGCACTCACTGCGCCGGCGTCAAATTCATTTTCAATCAGACGAATAATCGTGTCAGCATGAGAATTTGAATAGTCGATTTTTGATAAAGCCTGTTCGGGAGCAACACCTGCGTTCTGCAAAAAATACCTCGGCATCACATGCCCGGAAGTAGAATCTACAGGCCCAAACAAGAAACTCTTTGTTCGAAGATCTAATAGGGACACTGCAGGATCATCGGCGCCAACAAGAACGTAACTGGTATATCGTTGATCGATCTCTCTTGAAACAATAGGAAACGCATCGAATCTCTCATACGCTTCGACAAATCCTACACCACCAAAGGAAGCAATATCGATGCTTTTAGTGCCGAATTCCTCAATCAGCTGCTCATAATCACTTGCGATTGTTAACTGAATCTCAACCTCGAGAGTTTCAGATAAATAATCTAGCAATGGTTGCAATGTATCGCGTAGGCGCTCAGGTTCTTGAAACGGTAGCACGCCAATTGTTAGAAGTTCAGGTGTTTCACGCAGCGAGACATCTTGCGGCTGACATCCAGTAAAGATAAATGACAGCACCAGGATCCAAACCATATTCCTGGCCCTTCTAACTAGCTCGCCTACGGATAAGAGACAACTTTTCATTACTGCATTGTTTCCCTTGAAAAAGCGCTTCTATAGTTTAGTTCAATAAACTCTATTTCACAGCAATAGTTTTACTCGAAATTCGACTAGTCTGGCCTTAGAGAAATTGCCAGAAAGCCGAGAAACTGGCGCTGCTGCACATTAGAGTAATTTTAAAAGTGAGAGCCCATAGCAATCATTCAATACGGTATTCTTACTCTGCCATGACTTCTATGGTGGATTTAATTTGCTCAGAATCAATGCCGCGATGTATCCGTTTACATAAGTTGTGAATAACCAACTTAACATCATCATAACCGGTAAATTAAAACTACCAAGTTGAATAAGGAATGTAGGTACTCCCACTACAACTAAAAACAAAATGCTGAAATCCCAGGAAATTTTGAACAGTGATCCTGAAAAAAGATGCTTTACTCGATTCCATACCCAAGCCAATGCGAACCCGAGGGCGAATGGAAACAATAAATAGAGCATGAAGAGCGGATCATCCGCCTCTCGAAAAATGTCCGTATTTTCATATATTGTCTGAAATTCCGGAAAGATTGAGATAGTGATAAAGTTAATAACAAATGTAGCCACCAATGTTGCCACACCGATTATTAAGCCGTTACTAATGATGGTTTTCATATTTTTCAAAAAATCATAGTCTAAAATTATTGGGGGTCAGGGTAGTTTTACAGTACTAAATTTTTGCTCCGCTCCCTGCTATTTTTGTTTAGCATCCTACTGAAATTTGCTTACTGCGAAGTGTAAGCCAGTATGAACCAGCTATACTTGCCACAGTATTAGAATGATGCCATGACCCCAGCCCGGGGCATCCTGGCGCCCTCGTAGGACCAGCGTGAAGCAATGCGTCAAAAACATTGCTCTTTCTCTACTCTCACTGAAAAATTCTGCGATAAAATGCCGCTTTTCAGCGATATCATGCAAGATTTGGTAATAAACAACCAGCAGGTAATGCAATTCGGTTCTATACTGAAATTAGCCATCCAATAATGGTCTAAGAATAATCGTGGAATTTAACTGGATGCAAACCACGAACTGCATTAAGAGTTACCTATTAAAGCGAATAGCTCCCCTACTCGGGGGCTATTTGCTATTACTATTGCTAAGCACCTACTCGGTGCCAGGCTATGCTCAACAAGCCGATCGAATTCTTATACTTTATAGCGCATTTAGAAATGAGAATTGGGTGAGGGATTTCGATCGTGCATTTAGTGAAGCGCTGAGCCAAGCACACGATAGTCAGATTGAAAGCTCTGCCCAATTCCTGGGATTGTTAACGCCACTACCGCCTGCATCCCGTGAGCGCCTAAAACGCAATGTCGAAAGTACTATCACCGAACAAGGCGTGGATCTTGTAGTTGCAGTACAGCATGGAGCATCCGAATTCTATTCTGAATTGAATGACATAGATCATCTCCCTGCCGTTTTCGTTTTACCAGGTGAAAATGTTAATTTGGATTCCTTAGACTCCAGCAGAGTGAGGGTTGTCGAGTCAGCATGGCGTGAAGCACTGACTACCACTGTCACGCAAATATTGGCAATGCGTCCGCAAACTAACACTATCGAGGTATTGGCTGGGAATAATGATATTGATCTGTTTTACCTGGCTGGCATGCAAGAAATTGCCGAAGGCTATGTTGATCGCGTTGATTTCAATTATCTGGCAGGCGCAGCTCCCGACAGAATTCTCACTCATGTAGAACAACTGCCACAGACTTCTGCGTTGATGCTCCTCAGCATGGAAACCTTCGGCCCTGACAGACAAACCCTGCAAACTGCACTCATCTCCTATTTTATTGAGGAAGCAACTGTCCCGAGTTTCGGTATGTACGACAGTGCAATTGATTTAGGTGTCGTCGGCGGCCATCTCACTTCTGTAGATTCCTATGCCCAGGCAGCAGTAGCACATGCGATGTCATTGCTTGAACTGTCCACTGCCAACCCAGAACCCTTAGGCGGAGCAATTAGTGTCTATAACTGGGAAGAGCTAAATAAATGGAACCTGTCAGTAGACGATTTGCCAGGGGATATCAATGTAGTAAATATCCCACCGAGCTTTGTTGAAGAGAATTTGCTGCTGACCATTGTAGTCACCAATGTATTTCTACTATTTGTAGTGCTACTCGTATTTCAAGCTATATTACTAAAGAGGTCGAGAACAGCGAATTCGAAAATCCTGGACAGTGAGCAACAGGCGCGCAGCAGCGAAGAAAAATACAGACTACTAGAATCTAACATCGCGGACGTTATCTGGAACTGGGATGAAGGCAACGATTATCTCAAATACTGCAGCGCATCAGCAAAACGACTAACCGGATATACCTCTGAAGAATATTTACAGCTTTCGATTCAAAACATGATGACGAAAGAGTCCGTTACTGAGTGCCAAAAAGTCTTCAAGAAAGATTCAAACGATACACAAATTGTTGAGATTGAGCTCTATAAGAAAGAGGGTGGCACAATAAATGCGGAGATGGTTGTTCAGAGAAGCCTGAAAACAGTCGATGGTAAATGCGAGTGGACCGGAGTAACAAGAGACATTACCCAAAGAATCCAGGATGATCTGGATCGGCAGGCGTTGGAAGAGCAAAGAAGACAGGCTCAAAAGTTTGAATCGCTAGGCACCTTGGCCGGTGGCATAGCCCATGATTTTAACAACATACTTGGTGTGATATTCGGTGTATCAGATTTACTGAAAGAAGAATATGAAAAAGATAGCAAAGCATCTAAATTACTTAATAAGCTAGTAAGCGCGTCTGACAAAGCGAGAACACTCGTTCAGCAGATCTTAACGTTTAGCAGAGGTTCGAAAGGACAGAGTTCGGTGTTTGAATTTTCGTCTGTTCTAAAAGACTGTGTAGACCTGGTAGTCGCGGGAAATCCGAACACTATAAAATTAAAAATGCGCAATAAGCTGCCGAAAGGAAGAGTTTACGCCGACAAGACACAAATTGAGCAAGTCGTAATCAATATCTTAACAAATGCAATAGAAGCATCGAAAACCGATTACCCTCGAATCGAAATCCGAGTGACTGAATCAGTTATCACCGAGATGCAAAAATCTCCCTACGGAACATTAGGCCCTGGTAAATATTTGAGATTGTGCATTTGCGATGATGGAATTGGTATAGACAAAGAAGCGCTAAACAGAGTGTTCGATCCGTTTTACACCAGCAAAGAATTAGGCAGTGGCATGGGCCTCGCAATCGTGCATAGCATCGTCATCGATCACGGTGGCGCAGTAAACCTCAAATCAGAAAAGGATGAAGGGACTACTATGGAAGTATTCCTTCCCCTGGTAAATGCAGAACTTTCAACCGCAGATGAGCCAAGCATAACCCCTCTCCTGACGAATGAATCGAAACGAATACTGTTGGTAGACGACAATGAAGAATTGTTAAATGTCCTGGAAGACATGCTGAAACATCTGGGTCATGAATGCATCAGCTGTAAAGATCCAACTAAAGCTATAGCACTAATCGATGAGTCTATAGAGTCTGTGGATCTTATAATCACAGACTATTCAATGCCCGAAGTATCAGGTCTGGATATCGTTGCACATTGTGCAAAAAACTATCCCACTATGCCGGTAATTCTGAGTACTGGCTACGGAGACGCATTAACCAAGAATTTTGCAAGTGAACTCGGCGCCATTGGCTTACTCAATAAGCCATTTACCTTGACGACTCTCAGTCAGACGCTTGATGAATTTTCCGTTCGAGCAGCCGGGGAATATGACACTCGTTCTGAGCTAAGGGACTAGAATTCATTCACAACTCAGGAACGTAGTGAGAATTTTATTAAACTGTTAGGCTGTAAGTTTCCTCTAATTTACTTCCTGCATAATCCGCGTTAGCAATGGACCTGTTCGGCAGAAAGAGCGGTAGCACAAGCCTCCGAAAGATCTTCTAACGAGCAAGGCTTGTTTAGCAAAATAAAGCTGTCCAGCCCTGACGACTTTCGTTGCTTAACAGTGTCGAGATAACCCGTACAGAGAATAGCAGGTGTATCTGCTCTTGTTTTCATAACTGCGCTTAACATTTCCAAACCATCAATATCCGGCATTGAAAGATCAGAAATCACTAAATCGTATTTTTCAGGCGAGCCTTTAAATTTATTCAACGCAAGCATTGAATTAGAATAAGCCTCAACTTCATATCCCAATTGGGTCAGCATCAAGGCCATGGCGTCTAACACCAGCTGATCATCATCCACTAGAAGTACTAGCTCTTTGTTGCCAATGTGTAACTCAATTCCAGCTTCACTGTCCTGTATCTTGATCTTGTTTTTAACCGCACTAAAGTAAAGCTTAAAAGTTGTTCCCTGCCTTGCTTCAGACTCGAAGTCTAAGAAAGCATCGTGTGACTTCACTATCCCATATACCAGCGCTAGCCCAAGACCAGTTCCCTCTCCTTGCGACTTAGTTGTAAAAAAAGGTTCGAATACTCTTTCAGCATCTTCCGGATCAATTCCGCAACCTGAATCTGTTATTGAAATAACCACATAGTCGCCAGCGCTCATTCTTCGCCCACGGATCTTTCTGGGTTTTCCGAGAGACAAGTTGTGCGCAGATATTTCTACCGATCCTTGATTATTCATTGCATGAAGTGCGTTCACTGAAAGGTTCATTAATGCCTGCTGGATTTGAGTTCCATTTGCTTCGATGCCCCATAAGTCGTGCGGTCGGGATAAGCTTATGGATACAGAATCAGGTGCAGAGACCTTTATCTGTGCTGCAGTTTCATCTAACAATTGAATGAGATCGATCACTTCATATTTTTTCTCTTTCGCACCTCTGCTAAAAAGTAAGATTTGGTTTATGAGGCTCTTTGCCCGATCACTCGCTTTAAGAATCTTGGAAATGTATGTCTTCGCGGCTACGGGATCATTGCTAACATTACTATTCGCGATCTCAGCATTGCCGACTATCGCCATCAGGATATTGTTAAAGTCATGAGCGATGCCTCCCGAGAGGGTTCCTAGCGCTTCCATCTTATGGGCTTCTCGGAGTTCGCTTTCAATTTCCTTACGCTTCCTAATAGAAATTAAGAGTGCCACGATGAGGATTAGTTGAATTAGGATGACAGATAGGACCGATAGTATTTCAAGCAAATTTTGCCGCCACCAAGGAGTATCATCATTAATTATGCGGCTACTTGCGGGAAGCCGGTTCTGTACAACACCAAATCTATTCATTTGACTCGCATCGAATATGTATTCCGTTGGCAGCGCGGAATTTTCCGATGTAAGATTTCCCTGCAGCATTGCCGCGCCAAGTTGCGAAGTTTTGGCACCATATAGTGCGGCACTGGTGATGCTTCCTCCTACTACTGCACCTTTTCCAAGAATACTGTCGTACAGTCCGAATACCGGCATTTCGACTAATTCATTAAGTATTTCTGCCATATCTCCGGAACGATATAAACTGCCCATGGCGTCACTGTTATAAGTGCTCATTAGAATTGCGCTGTTATCAGTTTGTGCGCCCAGTTCTTCGCGCAATTCTTCCGGCGTCAAACCAATCAGGAATTGAAAGGTCAATTCATTGTCGGTGGTAGAAATCGCATTGCGAATAATTTCCATATAGGATCCATCGCCATCACCCGAACCACCGAGCACAAAGACATTCTCGAGATTAGGCAAAAGCTCTGGCATCAATTCTATTGTTTCTGTGGTCGCACTTGCTATCGCACTCCTTAATACTGCAGTGTCTTCGTTCAAATCTGTGCTGGCCAATACATCGTCACCGGGTAATATATAGAGTCTGGGCTTGTCTTCTGCAAACACATCACCCCAATCTTTAAGAAAAGATGAAGCTCCAGGTTGTACGCCTATAACCAGATCAGCTTCTAATACATCCTGGCGGATGCGAACCGACTCAGCCAATGACCTTAAGTCTTCCTGGCGCGGACTTATTAGTGACAGAAATTCCAGAGTCACTCTTATATCGATATCATCGGGTAGTGCATTTAAAAATGCATCATTGAAACTCTGTTCCCAAGCACCAATATCAGGCGTTCCGTAAATCAGGAGTACCTGATAGCGACTGTCGCCTTCCGCACCTTGCGAACTCAGAGAAGTGAAAGCAATCCAGCACAGCACGAGTTTGCGTAGCAGGTATTGCCAGTCTTCGAAACAATAGATTCTAAGTAAGAATGCCTCAATCCTAAGTGGAGAATTGACTAAAAAAGGGTGAGGAATCATAAGAACGAATTGAGATTTACCCGCAACTGTAAAGCGATAGCAAGGTACTAGTTGGCCAATAAATTAAGAAGTGTAGCCCTACCATAATAGCAGCCTATTACACATTGAGTAATAATTTTCAGTTTTATAAGTCGAATTACTCATTCCAGTTGAATTTTTAAGGGAGAATAATTGAAACTCACAACCTATCAATATTCGAGTATGTTATTTGATACAAGATTGTGAGTAGATACATGTTTATATTAAACGACGTGCTGGAATAGATTGATATTTTCTAACTCGTCTTCGAAGATGCAAATATCTAACTTTCTCTGAATGCTTGCTCTCTACCTTATTACAGTTCTCTTTCGAGGCTTGCTTCCCTAAGCAGAACTTGTTGATGGCTCAATGCATCTATATTTTCCATGTATTCGTTAAATTTTTGCAATGTATCTTCGTTATAGAATGAAAATAGACCATCTTCCATTTCCCAATCTGAGTCCGTCGTAGATACCAATTTGAGAGTATTCTTATACTCTTCGATCATTAGCCTTTCCAAATCCCAAATCCGTCTCGCATTTTCCAATCCCCTTTCAAGACCCTGCTCGAGCCCAACAACAAATTCCTGTTTTGTTGCTTCAGAAATACTGAGCGCCATTACTTCATCTGGCACGCCAAAAACCAAATCTTCATTTAACTGCTCATACTTGTCGATTAATGCGTAAGCTCCATTTATTATTACAGCACTTTCTGCCAGATTTTTATCCTGTTTAATACGAATGCCATCGAGTAGCGTAAAAAATTCCATCACTTCGAGCTCAGCGACATAGTCATTCTGATTGGCAATGGCGCGGTTGAGATATCCATTCATCCAGTTCTCTAAAACTGAAGCGTCACTGTCTGGATTGTCAGATTCGGGTGGAGCCGGAAGTGGGCTTAGTACTAAATCCTCACCATTCATGGATTCGGTCATAGACTCCAGATTCGATCTAATTCGCGCAACCATTTGCTGTTCTTCTTGCTGTTGCAGATTCCTATCCGCTGCCAAGAGATTACCGAACATCAGACAAATTAGAATCACGATATAGGAACCAGCTTGCAATATGGTTGATTGTCGTTTTCCAAGCACACTAAACAATACTGCGTAGATAACGAGGGCATAAACTACATTTGAACCCAATAAAAATGGTATGTTTGCGTTGATATTGGAAGAAATTAACGTAAAGAATCCAAGAATCGCTACACAAACTATTACGAGCCCAATCAAAGCAACTAAAGGATGGGCTGATTTTTCTGCAGCATCGGATTTATCAGCATTCGTCAGTTTTGATAATCGCCGGTAGAAAAATAGAGGCAATACAACAATTGCTACCAACAAGACGACAAGTAAACCGATACCTATTGCATTTGCAACCATTCCGTCGGCTTCAAATAATGCAGATTGTCCCATCGGTATTGCCACTGCTGCGAACAATCCGATTATTAGTATGGATAAGAATATAGAAAACAATGCAATTGGAATTCTTCGCATTGGAGCGCTCGCATAGAATCAGAGTGGATTGATCTAATATTAGTCTGTCTAGTTGGAAATTCTAAGTGACGCGGAGTGGAAGCAATCTAAAAAATGGAACCCAGTTCATAAAACAGGATAATAGTTCTGCGGAAAACTACAGGCCGGAGTACATTGATATAGCTGGTTCGCCGCTAAAATCACTCTACCCCGAGCCCATTGGCTTGCCTCAGATACCTTGAAGTCAGTAATTTAGCTGAAATTTGGCTCGCAAATACTCACATTCACCGGGATGATTCAGATAATTGCTACTTCTGAATAAAAACGATGGAAAAACCCCGTCTAACTTCTATTCTAAAATAAGGTAAGTACGGAAATTTTATAGTCCCAATGTTCCAAGGAAAGGCACCTTATCACTATCTAACTGCTCCAGGCGACCCTGCCGAAGGGATGCCTTTGCATTGGCTTAGTTTACGCTTTTGTGACAGTAGTTCGCACCTGGAAAAACTGTTTCTCAAGGAACTTGGCGAAGGCTCCTTAGCTCATATAAGAGCTGCTATGTTGATTGGCATCAGCCTGGTAGCGTTGTTTGGAATTCTGGACTCTGTCGCACTTTCCGGCACCGACAAAACTATTATTATGTGGATACGTTACGGGATAGTAGTACCTGGAGTCTTGTTGCTAATTGCACTTACCTACACAACATGGTTCGTCAATCAGATACAGCCAATGATGTCGACTTGCGTTATATTTGTCGCGCTTGGACTCACTGCAATAATAGTGTTGGCTCCCGAATCTGTAACACCAATTTATTTCGCCGGCAATATGCTGATAATTTTTTATGCCTATGCGTTTCTTCGCTTACGTTTTTTATGGGCGACTTTTGCAGGGTGGACAATTGTACTCTGCTACCCGATTGCCGACATAATTTTTCGCCAAACTGAATTCCAAGTTTTGTTCAGTAATGTTTTTTTTACGGCATCTTCCAGTTTCCTTGGCATGTTCCTGGCTTATAGCTGGGAATTTAATGCGCGTCGCAATTTCTTTTTGCGTCATGAGTTAGATCGCCAGAGATTAGAAGTGGAAGAGTCACGTGACGAACTTGAATCCAGAGTAGTTGAACGGACTAAAGAAGCAATGACCGCAGCACAATCGAAAAGCGATTTTCTAGCTAACATGAGTCACGAAATTCGGACCCCTATGAATGGAATCTTAGGAATGCTGGATTTGATGCGAGACTCTAAGCTCAATAACACGCAACGTGATCAGTTGAATACGGCTTTCAACTCTGCCGAGGGCTTGCTCAATATAATCAATGAAGTATTAGACTTATCAAAAATCGAAGCCGGCAAGATGAAAGTATTCAGAGAACCTGCAATTCCCGCTGCTATCATCGAGGAAATCTGCATGCTGTTGTATCCACAGGCAGAATCTAAACAGCTGCAATTAATTCCAGAAATTCAACCGGTTTGTTTCGATTACTATTTAATTGATGCTACACGTGTTCGACAAATCGTTCTGAATCTTGTTGGCAATGCCATAAAGTTCACCAATGAAGGAGTTGTTACCGTAAGCTGCAATGTCGAAGATGAACAGATACTAATCAACGTCAGCGATACCGGCATCGGTTTTGTGGAAGAGCATAAGAAAAACCTGTTCGATGCATTCAGTCAGGCTGAGAGCTCTAACGCGCGTCGCTACGGAGGAACTGGTTTAGGCTTGACAATTACCAAACAACTGACGGAGCTGTTGGGTGGAGAAATTAGGGTTAGCAGCGAAATCGGTTTGGGCTCTACGTTCAGCGTAAAAATACCTACAGCCAAAGTAGAAGCGCAGGAAGAATTAGGCAACAAGAAACTGGAAGCACTCCATAAAAAAGTATTTCTCGAATTGAGGAACGAACTGCTACAAAAACCAATGCAATTATTGCTGCGACGATTAGATTGTAAAGAGGTCAGCCTAAGTGATGCTGAAATAGCAATTACCGACAATGCCGAATTGTCGACGCAAAAACCAATGATTGCATTGGGTGCAAAAACATACGCATCAAACAGTCAACGATATGTAAACCACATCATCGAGCCACTAACTCTCAATGGCGTCAGAAGCACAATGATCCGTGAAGAAGTATTCAATTCCACCAAAGAGATTAATGATCAACCGGAGATTTTTGTTAATACTCGCGTTCTACTAGTGGAAGACAATGCAGTGAATCAAAAAGTTGCCAGCGCTATGCTGAACAAGCTTGGAGTTAATACCGATGTGGTATGTGGCGGCTCCGAAGCCCTAAAAGAATTGGAAGAAAAGCAGTACGACCTGATTCTTATGGATTGTCAGATGCCCGACATGGATGGTTTTGAGACTACAGAAGCGATCCGTCAAAAAGAAAAAAATGGAGATGCTGCACGCTCGGTGATTGTGGCATTAACCGCAAATGCGATGGAAGGCGATCGCAAAAAATGCCTGGATTCAGGCATGGATGATTATTTAGCCAAACCGTTTAATCTAAATGGATTACAACTGGTACTGCAACGCTGGATTAACGATCATTAGTATTCACATATCAGGACTTGATCAACAAAGTGGCCGCAACTATGGGCTAGTTTCCTTCTTCAGAAGCTATCTAGAAGTCACAATATCTGCAAGGCTTAACAACTGGAAATCTAGTTGCAGACCAACTGAATCTACCTTCTCTTTATTGATTATAAATCGAACTCGGCGGTTGATATAGGTCAGGTTTATCATTCCTCGATTTACTGCGAAACTTTGAATATCACTAATTGTTAGTATTGGTTCGCTTTCAATGGTAACTAACAGCGAATCTTGATGACGTGTTTCACTCTGACTCAGAAAAATTGCATCACACATAAAATAGTCATCAGCTGCATTGGCTTTGTATCTGATATTTACATCTTGACGATTACTAAATACTGCATCAAGTGACTCACCAAACGGATTTTCGCCGACTATGCAAAATTCAATCTTGCGCATTTGTATAGATTCCGGCCAGTGCACAAAATCGAAGAGTTTGCTTATTAAAATAGCCTTAACCTCGTATTCATCACTAGATCCTTGGGCACTAATAGGCATTGGGCCAAACATCCCTAGAACACAGACGACAGCAATTACTGCCCAACGATTTTTTGTGAGGAAGCTCATACCAACAGCTCCAATAAGATTATGGCGCCCAGGTGAATCTTGCAGCTATGCTGCGTCCAATGTACGAAGGTTCGGTTTCCAGCAAGGAAGAGCCAAACTCGCGATGACCTCTATCAAGAAGATTGTGGCCAATTACCTCCAGCATGAATTCCGGATTGACGCGCCACCCTAAACGCAGGTCAGCTGTAGTATAGGAGTCAATTTGAAATCGCGGCGACTCATCGACTGCTCGAAAAGTCACATCCAATTCTAGATTATCTGAAATTTGCCATTCACTGCGCAGATTCGCGAGCCACTTAGGCCCCTTGGTAACAAGCAGAAATTCTTCGTCGACTCCTGAAGTTTCGATATTGATCGATGTAAGTCCGGCGCGTAATCGCCAAACTTCCGACATCTGAGCGTTCAATGCTAATTCCGCGCCTGTAGAGCGCGCAATCGGACCATTCTGAAGTTGCATCTGACGCACACGGTGGTCTGCAGTAAGCAGGCAGTCTGGATCTATGGCAATGTCTTCTCCGTAAGGAGCACAAGTGAAATTAACATCTGTCGCTTCGATCAAATCGTCGTAGTGATTTTCAAAAAGTGCCAAATCTATGTCGAAACGATTATTGATTTGAGAGCGCAGACCAAACTCGTAGGCAATTAATTCTTCAGAATTCAAATTGCCACTTCCTGTAATCGCTACATGCAGAGGAATTGGTAAAGAGTTCCGCTCACCGTGTGGCGAAAATACTTCACTTGGAAAAATCCGCATACCGGTTTCTCGCCTCGAGGGAGTGCGCATCGCGCGCGAGACTGATCCCCATAGCGCCAGGCCATTATCGAGCTGCCAACTCAAGCGAACACTGGGTTGTATTTCTGTCTGTGCATATTCACTGTGTTCAAATTTCGTTCCCAACACGAGCTTTAAGTTTGAGCGCAGCGCAATCTCATCCTGTACATAGGCTTCGAATAATTTGAATTCGTCGTTTCTATCCAAGACATCGAAATTATCTGAGTTCAAACTTAGGGGCAGAGTAGATTTGCGTGTACCCATACCCCAGACCAGATCATGGTGCTCACCAAGCAGAAAGCGCTGTTCAAATTCGAGGCTGTAAGTGAGCTGATCTGTTTCGTATAACACAACGTCTCGCTGTGACTTGTCGATGTAAGCCTTGATACTCCAACCAGCTCCATCTTCGTCGTGTTTTTGCCAATCTGCCATAAGCCAGCCACCCTCAGTATCAATCACTTCCTGAGTAATACGCAGATCCAGAATATCCTGATGATGGTTGTGAAATAGCGGTCGAATAGTTTCCTTAGATTCTCCTTTAAAATAGGCACCTTCGAGATGTAATTCATGGCCTTTGATCGGTGAACCGTCGAGACGGAAAGATGTTCGAAATCTTTCCCAGGTATTGAAATCATTATTACTCAATGGAGAAGTAGTTGCGTTTTCTTCGATACTGTCTACATCGAATCGATAGTGCCAACTGTTTTCAGTTGCACCACCATAACGAAGTGTAAGTCTGTGTGAATCATCGCTGTCCGAACGAGCACTCATCAGCAATCCTTGAGTATCACGTGGACGGCGTGAAATTATGTTGATAATGCCGTTGACCGCATTGGAGCCCCACAATGTAGCGCCAGGACCTCGAATCACTTCTATACGTTCAACATTGTCTATGGGGATACTCTGATCGTCCCACATCACACCGGCATAGTAAGGTGTATAGATCTGCCTGCCATCCATTAGCACCAGCAGCTTATTACCCCACAAATCATTAAATCCCCGCGCGGAAACTGCCCATTTGTTGTCGTCGATACGTGCGACATGCAATCCGGGCACAACTCGAAGTGCTTCTGGAATTGAGGTTACGCCGCTACGACGCAAATCTTCTGCAGTGATTACATAGACTGCAGCAGCGACATCAGAAAGTTGCTGTACCTTGCGAGCGGCAGAAGTAACTTCAATATTTATCAGTTCTTCGAGAGAGAGTTCCAATAACTCGCTTTGAGCCCAGAGAGAAACTTGATACGAGGTTATGAAAAAAAGTAGTAAGAAACGTAGTTTTAGCGCGGATCTATCTCGCATTGGTCTATTCCTTTGAACCAATTTAGTTATCTTTTTAGTGTAGTGCGATAATCCGAAAAACTAAGGATTTATTCACGCGTTTCGACCTGGAATAGTCGGGCTTTAAAGTCGTGAAATATCTAGCAAACCGTCAATTCAGTCTGAGGTTAACGCAGATCCAATCTGTCTCGAGCACGAGGATGAAGATAGTGCATCTGACCCCCAGCCTACATTAACTTGATTGACTAATACTGAAAAATTCAACTAATGCATTAAGCTTCTGTGCGCGTTCACGCATTTCAGCACTGATAGTCGCGGTCTGATCCACGATTAAGGAATTTTTCTGAGTCACGCTGTCCATTTCTGTAATTGCCCGGTTAACTTGGGAAATACCTTCGGCTTGCTCGTTAGCGGCGTTGCTAATCTCGGAGACGATGTCCGCGACTTTCTGCACTGAGAGCTCAATATCATCCAGGGTTTCTCCGGATTGATTCACCAGTTTGGTGCCATCGTCAATGCTTTTCTTGCTGTCCTCGATCAGCGCCTGCACTTCCTTTGCAGCTTCCGCGCTGCGGCCGGCCAGGCTGCGTACTTCACTGGCGACTACCGCAAAGCCCTTACCTTCTTCTCCGGCTCGAGCTGCTTCTACTGCAGCATTCAGCGCTAGCAGATTGGTCTGTAAAGCAATCTCATCGATCACGATAATTATGTCTTCGATACGCGTGCTGGACTTGTTCACTGCCACCATAGCCTCAACCGCATCCCGCGCTACCTGAGCACCACGCTCGGTCAGACTGCGGGTGTCGGAAGTCAACTGGTTGGCGTTACCGGCATTCTCCGCCGTACTGCGCACGGTAGCGGTCATCTGATCCATGGTTGCCGCGGTTTCTTCCAGATGGCTGGCCTGTGCTTCAGCGCGGCGAGCCAAATCCTGGTTTCCTTCAGAGATGCGATGGGAAGCTTCACCAACGGCCTGGGAACTCGTACGAATTCCGCTGACGACACTAGTCAGTTTTTGATTGGTCGCATTGGCATCATTCTTCAGCGTTTCAAACTGGCCTTTGTAATTAGAATCGATACGTTCAGTCAGATCACCGGTCGACATAGCGCCTAACAAACGTCCTGTTTCGCCGAGAATTTTCTCCGCTACATCGACCAGGTCGTTAACACCGGAACTGAGATTTTTAAAGAATCCTTCTTTGCCTTCGAGGTCAATACGCTGGCTCAGATCGCCATTTAACGCAGACTTCACAATGGACTGAATATCTTGTTCGATAACCTCGGAGAGTTTACTTACTGTTGCGTTGGCATCCCGCTTAAGAACCGCGAATGCCCCTTCGAAATCTTTTTCAACAGTTTGATTTAAATCACCCGCAGCCAGTGCTGCGAAAACTCGAACCGTTTCCTTAACTGCGGTTTCAGTTTCTTCAGCCTGTTGACGCTCAGCCGCGATGCGTTGTTTCAAATCTTTCTGCATACCCAGCAAGGTCTCTGCAAGAGCACCGATCTCATCTTCGCAATCCAGGTCTACCTGGGAACTCATGTCACCCTCTGCCACGCGCCCGGTAAAAGCTGAGAGTTTTGCCAGGTCCGAAGTCATCAGTCTGGAAATGATGAGTCCAATGAAGGCTACGATTAGAAATGCAGCAATCGAGATAGCGCCACTGATCCAGGTTGCTGACAATACGTCGGTTTGTGCCTGATCAACAGTCTCAACAAATTTTTGATAGTTTCAGTACGGTAATTCAAGAAGACGTTACTGAGTGATAATCCAGAATCTTCTAGATCATAGAGTTGATCTTCAAGCTCGAACGCATCCTGGTCCGCCGTAAGTACTGAGTTGTTTAATTTTGAATCAAGCAACGAATTTGCGGAGCCAATATAATCATCGATTTGTACGCTGAGACTTTCGATACCTGCTTGCTGATCAACACTGATCAATAAAATGCTTGTCAGCGAGTCCTGAATTTCATTCGCTATTTGATTCGCGGAGTCGAGTGCATTAGCTGGAGATGCATCATCAAAGATTACCGGATTCAAGGATTCCCTGATGGACGTATTTAGTTGATCAACCAAAGAGATAGTGCGATCTGTGCTTTCCAGCAGTGGAAAGTGCATTTCCTGAATAGAGTACAAGCGATCGTTAGTCTGCATCGATGTCCAACCATTAAACAGCAGATTGACAATAAAACCGATGCAACCCGCTGCGGCCACTAACAAAATTTTGTTGCGAATGGATAATTTGTGCAGACGCAGCAGTTTCGATAAAGGAGTGAACCGCGCAGTCTTGGCAAATTTCTCCATGACCGAAGAATTTAATGTATTTGATGAAGAAGTAACTGAACTCACAGACTATTCGACTCCTGAGCAGAGCCGCTCCTTATAATTTCCAGACGATTTTCCCTGATCTTTTTTCCCGCGCAGCGTACATTTTCAAAACAATGAAGTTATCAGTCTTATGAATGTGTCTTAAGATCATGCGCCGTCCAATTTATGGGAATCAAAAAGCTTTCTTTAATAGTAGATGACATATTTTGAGTCTGCGGAAAAATCCCTTAACGAGAGCCGTAGGACTTCTTCCTACAGCTCCTGCGCAGGGAATGTGCAGGGAATAAAGCTAATCGAACTATTGCAGATCTTGAATGTACATCTTTAAACTGAAGTGACAACTAGCGTTCGAGGGGTGAACAAGCTCGCAACAAATATTCTGCGCCATACGCTATAGCTTTATCATCGTAGGTTTGGACTTTGCCAGGCTCTGCCGTCCGTGGCAGGCACAAATCCGCTTAATCAGTTTTGGTAAAGATTTCGACGTAGGTTGAGGCAACTGGATTGCCTTCGAAGAATGCGGGGATGTAAGCACTCGACTGCATATCTTCAACGAGCTGACCGGCACAACTTCCGCCGCTGGAGCTGTTGCCCAATTGGCTTACGTTCTGTACTTCACCGCCTTCGGAGATTGAAGCTTGCAAGAACACTGCACCACGCAAATTTCTTGCACAGGAACTCATGTCTCCGTTATAGCGTTGTGCCCCCACATAATTGTCACCGTAGTTGTCTTTGTTGCGGAAATGATTGTCAATAATCTCAATGTGTTCGGCACCATTCTTGAGCTGGAAACGGACAGAGAAGTTGTACCAGACTTCGACGCGACGACCATCGACTCGCGCTGGATTAACTCTCACATCCTGAGCCATGCGAGCGATCTCTGATCCTACATCCCTGGGAATCGAGCTATCACCATTGAAATCCGGATCATCGAGACAGATGATTGTGCCGAACTTACCGCGATCGGTAATCCGACCTGCACACTTGACTGTAAGTGTGCTGCCTCCACTAACATTGGGAAAATCCAATTTTGAGACGAACTCATCCGCGTAGCTACCAAAGCTTGCTGGGGCATGCAGTTGTCCGAATGCAAGTACGGGCAACAGTGAACTAAGGCAGAACACCAGTTTAGAAATGTAATTCATTTCCTCAGACCTCTATCTATAAAAAGTTTATTAACAATCTTGTTTAATGGCTTTGCATTGAGCCTCTACTAAAATGTAGCACCGATTTTTTCCCACGATGTGAAGGAGTTAAAATATTTCAAAAAAGAAATTCAAATGCTCTCTGAAGTTTAAATTTCAATTAAAGCGAATTGTCTTTGAGAATTATTGACTTACGATTTTTTAGATCGAACAGCCTTAAAAAATAATTTTATTTGTCCAAAAAAGCATTGAGTATCGAGCGCTGGGGTCTACGTAAGAGATGAAGACAACGAGCAGAACAATGGTGGGAAAAGGCAGGATGGAACTAGAACGAAAAGTAATAAGTAATTTGTTGTTAAAGCCCGAGCTTATGATCCATTCCCAATTCCATGGATTTTTCAAACAGGGCGATGGAAGGATTCTCCCAAATAATTTCTACGCCTTTGGATTTAGCGAGTTCTACTACTGCAACCAACACTTGAATGGCTGGGAACTCGATGACTTCGTTCTCGACTGCATCGATACAGATCTTTGCGGGAATGTCATCTTCAACCAATGATGAACTTGCGCAATACAGTTCTTGTATTTGTGCAAGTGTTATCGACTTTCCCAATTTGAGAGTAATGGAATCAGCTCCACTCATCATGACACTGCCTACAGTTTATTGAAAATGCTCTCGATCTTGGTATTCAGGGTTTCCCTATTGAATGGCTTGACAATGTAATCGTTGACGCCAGACTTGGCGGCCTCAATTACCTGCTCTTTCTTCGCTTCTGCCGTTACCATCAGTACCGGCAAGTCGCAGAGCTCTGAATTAGCGCGTACTGTTTTTAACAAATCAATACCCTGCATGCCGGGCATATTCCAATCACATACCAGAAAATCGAAAACGCTATTTTTCAATCTAGGCAGTGCGGTTTTGCCATCATCGGCCATTTCGACGTTGTTGAAACCGAGATCGTTCAAGGCGTGTTTGACTATCCTGCGCATGCTTTCATGGTCGTCGACGACCAGAATCTTCATGTCCTTGTTTATTTCCATTCAGTTCAAATCCGTTTCATTAATCAGACAACAGCAGAATGCCAGACAACAATTGCCCAGTCACAGTTTGCTAACTACCTATATTCTGTATAGCACAATGCTTGGATTTTGATAGATAGAAAAAGGTCCACAAAGTAAGAAAATGCTTACGAGCTCATCCTTTTAAATGTTCGAGCCCAAATGCCTGAATACCACTATTTTCCTTGTAAATTTCCGGTTTCTCACCTTAACTTTTCTATATATGTATCTAAAGTTATTGATGGCCGCAACCGCGGCCAGTAGCAATGGCTTGCTTAAGGAATCGAGAGGCCATGCACCCTCATGCTTGACGACGACAGCTTCGCAGAAATAAAACAAATCTTCATCGAAGAAGCCGATGAAGGGCTCGACATCATGGAGTCGGGATTACTGGAGTTGACTGACAAGTCCAGCGACAGCGATCGCGAAGCCGAACTCATCAATGACATCTTCCGTGCCGCACATTCAATAAAGGGCGGCAGTGCTACCTTTGGTTTCAATCACGTCGCTGAATTTACTCACCTCATGGAAACTATGCTCGATGAAATGCGAGAAGGTAGTCGCTCGCCTTCCGCGGACTGTATTCAGGTCCTACTCGAATCGGTGGATTGTTTACGAGAAATGATGAACGCAGTGAAAGAAGAGCGTAGTGCCGATAGCAAGCGTAATGAGGAAGTGACGCGTCAACTCGAAGTACTTCTCGGTTACGAAAGTAAAACTGCAGCAGAAAATCACGATGCGACTAAGGAAAACGAATCAAACTCACTAGTATCAGAAACTGAAAAGTCAGCAAGCGATGACGCCGGGTTCAATAACTGGCGCATTCGTTTCGAACCAAGCCCAGGAATTCTGCAGAGCGGCAATGACCCTGCGCGACTGTTTAGAGAACTCAACAATCTCGGCCAGCTGGAAATCGACGCCGATATCAGTCAACTGCCAGCTCTCGCCGATCTCGATCCTGAAAGCTGCTACGTCGCCTGGACCCTAAACTTACACAGCGATTGTTCCCACCAGGATATTGAGGAAGTATTCGAGTGGGTTGCCGATGAGTGTGTGCTATCTATCGAAAACAACCGACAAGTTGGCGCTGCCGAACATTCTGAAGATGCTACTGGCCAGACTTCACAGGAATCGCAAACAGACACAACAAAAACAGAGAATTTGGAAGAGAAGCTATCATCAAAACCTACAAATACCGGCAATACCGTTCGTAATGAAGGTGGTTCGATTCGTGTCGGCATCGACAAGATAGACAGCCTACTTAATCTGGTTGGCGAACTGGTAATTACCCAGGCGATGTTAAATCGCTACAGCTCCGATGAATTTGTCGACGCTCAGCATGGCACATTGGGTGAGTTGCACGATGGGCTGGCGCAACTTGAAAGCAACGCAAGAGAACTGCAAGACGTGGCCATGAAAATGCGCATGCTGCCAATCAAGACGACATTCGCCCGCTTTCCAAGGCTAGTGCACGACCTTTCATTGCAACTGGGTAAAAAAGTTGAATTGAAAATCATCGGTGAGCAAACCGAGCTGGACAAGACTGTTCTGGAAAAAATTGGCGATCCACTGGTGCACCTGGTACGCAACGCACTCGATCATGGGCTGGAAACACCAGAACAACGCAGCGCTGCGAATAAACCTGAAACCGGTTCATTAACACTGAAAGCCAGCCACGAAGCTGGCAACATTGTTATCGAAGTATCCGATGACGGCGCTGGTCTCCAACATAACAAGATTATCGCCAAAGCAATCGAAAAAGGATTGTTGCAGGAAGGAGAGACTATCGAGCCGGAAGCTGTGCCCTATTTAGTATTCCAACCGGGATTTTCCACGGCACAATCTATCAGTGATGTATCTGGTCGCGGAGTAGGAATGGATGTAGTTAAGAAAAATATTCAGGACCTGGGCGGTCGCGTTGACGTGAAGTCAGATGCAGGTCAAGGCAGCACCTTTACCATTCGATTACCGCTGACCTTGGCGATATTGGATGGCCAGTTGGTCCGAATCCAGCAAAACACCTACGTAGTGCCATTACTGTCAATCATCGAAACAGTAGTCGTAGATGAGTCTAGACTTAATCTGCTTGCTTCTGAATCCATGGTGTATCGCTTACGTAATGAATACATACCGGTAATCAACATGGTCAAACTGTTGAATACGGAAGCGAATGAATTACAAGGTAAAGCAAACCCGGCGACTGCTTCTGACATCCAGGACAAATTGATGGTGATCGTGGAATCAGGTTCACGCGTGGTGGGTTTGGTTGTAGATGATTTGCAGGATCAGCAACAGGTCGTACTCAAGAGCCTGGAAGCCAATTATCAGCAAATCCAGGGTTTGGCCGGCGCCACGATTCTCGGTGACGGTACGGTTTCGATGATCATCGATATACCAGGCATCATCGAAATCTGTTTTGGCGCCGAAGACGCCGGGGCTCTTGGTGAAATTGCAGCCGCCTGAGATCAGGAATTTGGAAAGGGAAAATTATGGATTTTACACAGACCGGTGCATCTGCCGGTGAAGAGCTACAAAGAATCAGCTCGCAATACCTTACCTTCATGTTGGATGGCGAAGAATACGGTATCGACATTCTGAAAGTGCAGGGAATTCAGAGCTACGGCAAAGTCACTCCCCTACCCCAGACTCCCGACTTCGTACTTGGCGTTGTGAACCTGCGCGGCGCAATCGTGCCTATTGTCGATTTACGCCTGCGTTTTGATATGAAACAAGTTCCTGTAACTCAGAATTCCGTGGTGATCGTAGTTAAGGTGCAGGAACTTAACAAGGAACGCACAGTCGGTTTGCTAGTCGACGCGGTTTCCGAAGTTCGAGACGTGGGGGACCATGAACGACAGGCGGCTCCGGAATTTGGTACCAGTGTTAATTCTGATTACATCGAAGGATTAGCCACTGTGGAAGAACGCATGCTCATCCTGTTGGACATCGATCATCTAATTAATTCCGGTGTCATGGAACAAGTTGAATCAGCGCAAGATCGCGCTCTACAGTAACAGGAATTCTGGAATCGACGGCATGAGCCCAATTAACTTCAACAGCAAACTGCAGGAAGCAGTGCTCAACCAACTCACACAACCGCTGATGTGTTGTGATGTAGATGGACGCATCATCTACTTGAACAAGTCGGCGCAGAACTTGTTCCAACGGCATGCGGCAACAATAAGAGAATCAATTCCCGAGTTCAATGCATCCAGCCTGGCAGGCTCAAACATCAGCGTACTAACTTCGAAACTCGAAAAAGTCGACAGCGAAAGATCCACTCACTCTTCCGAGCAACTACTGAGAATTGCAGATCTCACCTTAAAAGCAGTATTAACACCTATAAAAAACGAATCAGGTGCAGCCATCGGACTGATAGTGGAATGGAATGACCAAAGCGAACAGTCAGCACTGCAGGTAGAAATTCAATCCGTACTGGCTGGCATCGCAGAAGGAGACCTGACCAAACGAGTAGAGAGCGATTGTGATGGATTTCTTGGCAATCTCAAACGCTCTACCAACCAAACCGCGGTAAAACTAATCGATGTAGTCCAACAAATAAAGGATGTGTCGGATTCAGTTGCCAATGGTTCGGTAGAGATTTGCCAGGGCAATACCAATTTGAGTCAACATACCGAAGAACAGGCTTCCAGCCTGGAAGAAACTTCTTCATCCATGGAGCAGATGACTTCGACTGTTCAACAAAATGCTGACAACGCTGGACAAGCCGACACTCTTGCCAAAGGTGCGAAGGCTAAGGCAGAACATGGTGGCGAAGTTGTAGGCAAGGCTATCGATGTGATGGCAGAGATCAACGGTGCAAGCAAACGCATTGCTGACATTATTAGTGTGATTAATGAAATCGCTTTTCAAACAAATCTTTTAGCGCTGAATGCTTCGGTCGAAGCTGCCAGAGCCGGCGATCAGGGTCGCGGATTCGCGGTGGTAGCGAGCGAAGTTAGAAATCTGGCTGGACGTAGCACCACGGCTGCAAAGGAAATTAAAGAACTTATAGAAGACAGTGTAGAGAAAGTCGAACAGGGATCGAGACTGGTAGATGACTCTGGTAAGACATTAGAGGAAATCAACAACGAAGTGCAGAAAGTCACTGAAATTGTCGGCGAAATTTCAGCCGCCAGCCTGGAACAAGCGGCAGGCATCGAACAAGTCAGCAAAGCCATTGGCATGATGGACGAGATGACCCAGCAAAATGCCGCACTTGTTCAACAAGCGGCAGCAGCCAGTGAAGCAATGGGTGAACAAGCAGCTGAACTCAAGGATCAGATGAGTTTTTTCAAACTAGGGAATGACAAAACAACGAATCCTCCAGTAGCAAATGATCTCCCAGAGGAAGCGCAGCCAAGACCTGATCTACTTCCCGAAGAGGATTCTGCTCAGGAAGAGTATCCGATACCGGCACCATGGGTATTCGACAAAAATACGAGTAGAGATTGGGAGGAGTTCTGAGCCAATAGCTAACAATAAATAGAAAATCCAGCAGTCTTGAGACTTACTACTACTGAGTTCGAGACCAGAACCTAAATGATATGGAAATCAATACTCAACAGAAACAGGAATTCGAGAGCAAGCATTTCGATAGCTTACGCCGGTTAGTAACCAAACACACCGGTATCAAGCTCGCCGATTCGAAAGTGGAAATGGTTTATCGCCGCTTCGCACCTCGGATTAAAAAACTCGGGCTCGATGATTTCGGTGAATACTGCAAGATACTAAAGTCTGATGACTATGAAGAGATTACCCGCTTCTCAAATATCATCACCACCAACCACACTTCCTTCTTCCGCGAGAATCACCACTTTGAGTACCTGAGCAATACGCGACTCCCGGAACTCAAAAAGAAGAAGTCAAAATCCCGCAGAATCCGAATATGGTCGGCGGGCTGCTCATCCGGTGAAGAGGCCTACAGCATCGCCATGGTTTTACTGGAATCGATTCCCGATATCGATTGTTGGGATGTCAAAATTCTTGCTACCGACATCAACACGGACTGTCTCAAGAAATGTGAGCAGGCGATTTACTCGGGCAAATCGCTGGAAAACATATCCAGACTACGCTTGAAACGCTGGTTCCAGTGTGAAGAAAAGAATGGTCGAATTCGAGCGCAGGTAAGACCAGAATTACAATCATTGATAACGTTTAAAGCACTAAACTTAATGGAAGAGTGGCCATTTTCAGGCCAGTTCGATGTCATTCTCTGCCGCAATGTCATGATCTATTTTGACAAGACTACGCAGAAAAAGTTAATCGACAAATTTTCCCGGCATCAGAAAACGGGAGATACATTGATCATAGGTCATTCGGAAAACATCAGCATGATTAGCGATGATTATTCAATTTGCGGACAGACTACCTATTGCAGAAACTGATTAAAGTGACGCACCAATGAAAAAGATTAAGGTATTGATCATAGATGATTCGGCGATGGTGAGGAAACTTGTTACTGAGATTCTTTCATCCGATCCCAGTTTCGAAGTGGTTGGCACTGCGGCTAATCCACTCGTTGCACGGGAGAAAATCAAAACTCTAAATCCCGATGTTCTTACTCTCGATGTCGAGATGCCGAAAATGGATGGACTCACGTTTTTGCGCAATCTGATGCGCCTGCGACCCATGCCTGTTGTTATGTTATCCACACTGACTGCAAAGGGAACACATCAAACCCTGGAAGCTCTCAATATTGGTGCGGTGGATTTCGTTTGCAAACCCAAGGGCTCAGGACACACACTCAAAGAATGTGCTAAAGAATTAATCAGCAAGATTAAAAACGCTGCCAATGCAAACCTGAAAAATTTTTCGGATTCAAAGTGGCAGGAAGTTGAGAATTCGCGCGTCGAAGTTTCCAAAATAGTCTCGAAGTCCTTGTTGGACAAGGTAAAACTGATCTCTATCGGTGCTTCAACTGGTGGAACTGAAGCGATTCGTCATGTGCTGGAACGATTGCCGGAATACTGCCCACCACTGGTGATCGCACAACACATACCGAAAGAGTTCAGTGGGCCATTCGCATCCCGCATGAATAGTATCTCGGCACTACAAGTCAAAGAAGCCGAGCAAGATGAGATCATCAAGCCAGGCCATGCCTATCTGGCTCCGGGCAGCCACCATCTCACAGTGAAAAAATGTGGCATCAATCGCTACCGCTGTTGTCTAGACTTAAATGAACCGGTTAATCGTCACCGTCCCTCGGTGGACGTGTTGTTCGATTCAGTTTCAGCTTGCGTGGCTGGTAGTAGCATTGGTGTGCTACTTACCGGCATGGGTAAGGATGGTGCTGGAGGATTGGCCCGCATGCATGCTGCAGGTGCCGCAACTATTGCCCAGGATGAGGCAACGAGCGTGGTCTGGGGCATGCCCGGCGAAGCCGTCAAACTGGGAGCTGCGGACTATGTGTTAGCACTGGATAACATTGCCGGTAAAGTACTGTCTCTGGCAAGTTATAGCGACGCCAAAGCCCGCCAGGCAGCAACCGGCACCTAGACGAATGGATAAATGGAATTGCAAGTAAGCAAAGGATGACAAGTAATGACAGATATTCTCGTAGTGGATGATTCCCTGTCCATGCGCTACATGGTCTCTCTCACATTGGAAGAAGCGAATTACAGTGTGACGGTGGCAGAAGATGGAGAGCAAGGACTACAGCAGGCCAAGGTTGGCAACTTCGATCTGGTAATCACCGACATCAACATGCCGGTAATGGATGGACTTACGCTCGTTAGTAAGCTGCGGGAGCTTGACGGTTATCGTTGTACTCCAATGCTTGTTCTCACCACCGAGAGTGGTACCGAGAAAAAAGCAGAAGGCAAAGCTGCAGGTGCAACAGGATGGATCGTGAAACCTTTCGATCCGGACAAGTTGTTGAAGCTGGTTGCCCGAGTCGTCAATTAGCTTCTTGTATTGTAGTAGTAAATTGTAAGTTACTAAGGATAGTCTTGCTATGAGTAACGAAGTAGACCAGGAATCAGTGAACAATCTCGATTCCGAAAATGAAGAAACCATAACTGCAATGGAGTTACTTGGCGCGCAAATTAGTGCCGCTTTACTAGATCTTGCCGATCCACAAAGTGAAATCACGGCATTTTTTAATCGCCTGTTGCATGAAATTGAAGGGCTTGCGACCTGGATCGATGATGCGGAAGAAACATCTCTGGAGATGATGGCGGCCCGTGCCTCACTGACTAACATCAAGAAGGGAGCGACACAATCTGCGCTCCAGTTTCAAGCTTTCGATCGAGTGGAACAACTCTTACGCCATGTAATGAAAAACCTGCAACAAATGTCTGATCTTGCAGACACAGCTCCTTGCGGATTGCTGGATTTAATAGAGTCAACTTATTCACTGGAACATGAACATACCTTGCTGAATTTGGCGAGACACGGTGCCACGCGCAAGGAATTACTGACGCGTTCACCGCCTCCTGCTCCACAACAGGACGATAACGAGCTCTTTTAGGGAATTTTTTCAAAAAGTTCAATCAAGAATGCTTCTTCAGCATTATGTTAGAAAAGCAAGTCAAAGCAAAAACTCAAAGCTGCCGTCTGCTGTGAATCGTAATTATGCTAGAGGTCGAACAAAAAAAATTTGAGCACATAAGGAAATCGTTGTCCGAAGAAGACGGCCGAGGTGCCGCCCGCATTCTGCCTGGCGAATTCTATGTCACTGACAAGGATGAAATAATCACCACCGTCCTCGGTTCCTGTGTCTCTGCCTGTATCTGTGATCCCGAATTGAAAATTGGCGGCATGAATCATTTTATGTTGCCAGAGATGGACGAGCCGGGATCGCGCTGGAGGAACACTGCCGCCGACGCTGCTCATCGCTACGGTAACTACGCCATGGAAAGCCTGATTAACGATATTCTTGCCCGCGGGGGGCACAAGAACAGATTGCTAATTAAAGTCTTTGGAGGTGGCAAGATTTTGGATTCGATGACTGACGTTGGCCAACACAATATCGACTTCGTCAAATCTTATCTGCATGCAGAGCATCTGGACATTGCCGCTCAGGATTTAGGTGATCGCTTCCCCCGAAAAATTATTTTCTATCCGAGCACTGGCAGGGTACGAGTTAAAAAACTCAGCGCTCTGCACAGCCCGGATATTGCGCAGCAGGAGAAAACGTTGATAGAAGAATTCAAGCATCAGACTATTGGCAATGACGCTACTTTATTTTAGTAAATTAGCTATCGACAATGAATCTCGATAAGAAGAGAGTGTTTTTTATTCGATCACGGCACTTCAAAATCCATGCTAAAGCAGTACAGGAATAAGCAGACTTAAAAACCCTATTCAATTTAGCTAAATTGCCAAAAGTGTGAACTGTGCAATGACTCAGAGCGTAAATCGGCTACTATATTAAGTAAGCTGTGACAAAGAAAATGTAAAACACTCGAATTGCACTGGATTTCAAAAATGGTGGGACTACAAGATAGACCACAGGAAGGAACAGAACCAATGGAAGGCATTCGCAATTACTATGAACTGCAAGTTACTGCGCAGATCGAACAGTTTGCGGAAAAATTCTCAGAATTAAACGAAGAAGACATCTCTGACATAGCCTGCCTGGCTCTGAATCAGTTACCGTCGCGCTACTTCAAACACGGTGTCGATTTGAGTTTCTACACCACCCCCGAAGAGAAGATGAAGATGGACCAACGAATAGAAGATGCCATCGAGTTTGCTCTCGAGCATGTCCGGCGTAATCCTCGCAAATGGCCGGAGCAGCCTTACTCTAGTTAAACAGGCTTGCCGTTTCTGGCAAATCCTGAACAACTGACTGTTTGTGCTGATCCCTTAAATTCGATTTTTTGATCACTTTTGAGGAACAAGGCTGAGACCACCTTCGTCTTCGTCTATATCCTCTCCGCCAGCTTCTTCTCCGCCGCCTTCCGCACCTCCACCTTCCTCTCCGCCCGGCTCTTCGCCTTCACGCAACTTTCCGATCACTGACTCCATGGCACGATCCACCAGCGGGCCTTCGCTAATGATTTTCACCGAGTTTCCCTTTAATTCCCGCGCCAGGTCCATGCGGGATTTCTCTACGACTTTAACGCCCTTGTCATTGACGAATACGTACTTATCGATGGTAGAAATCTTTGCTGCCAGAGTGCAGCGAATGCTGTTTTCGTTGCCTACCTGGAATTCCATCCATACGCCAATCGGCAGACTGTTGACCTGCTGCAGATGCGCATCGTCTTCCGGCAGCTCTTCCTGTTTGCTGGCGGCCTCCAGCATGGCAAGTATGTCGAAATCTTCTTTGAATTCAACGTTACCCTCTTCATCGATCTCCACTTCGTCGGTTACGGATGTTTGCGCTGTGGCAGACTCTGGCTCATCCGCTAATATGTCTACTTCTTCTGACTCAGTGCTAGCAGTGTCCGCTTCTGCGGGCATTGGTTCGGAGTCTGCTTCTGTTTCTACTTTCGCTTCTGGCCCAGCTTCAGCCTCAGCTTCTTGCTCGGATTCCTCAATGGTCTCAGGCGCGTCTGCCTCAGTTTCCATAGCTACAGTTGGAGCAACAGCCGGCTCCGCTTCAACTGCGGCCTCGGACTCAGCTTCCGTTTCAGTTTCCTCGCTGACCTCCACCTTCGCTGCTGCTTCCTCACTGGCCTTCGCTTTCGCCGCCGCTTTTTCCGCTTCGGCAGCCTTCACTTGTTCCAATGCTTCCTTGAAACAATGCTTCTGAATTTTATTCAGATTTCCGATGGCAGCCTTAGCCTTCTTTTCTTCCACTTCGGCGACATCGAGTACTTTTTGCATGTTTTGCATAAGGCGTGGTCGCAGCTTGTTGAAACGCATGATGTCTCCGGCGCCTTTGCCTGGAGTCACGGTCCATATCAGAACATCTATGGTATTCATTACCGGCTTCCAGCTGACGCCGTTCGGCCCTTCCTTGATTATCAGGTTTACCAAAAAGCGCTGGAAAGGCTGCTGCAGGAATTTGACCACGAAGGGATGGGTGTTCTCGTCGATAATGCGTTCATTAATTTTTTCAGTGGCATATTCATGGATCTCAGCCAGTCGCTCCTGGCGGGCATCGGCATCTTTGAGCCTGTCCTCGACCTTTTGGCTGTCCATGATCTGTTCGCGCTTAAATGTCTTGATATCAACGACCAGAGAAATCAGATAGTCGTTGTCACCATCGTATTTCTCGATCAGTGCTTCGACTATCTCAAGCATCTTCTGGTACATGGGATCCTGTTCGAGCTTCTCGAACTCAGTCCAGCTGATGCCGGCGGTGGCAAGTTCATTCAGGAGAATACGCGCCGGATGGTCATCATTGTCGAAGAATTCCGGGTCGGTTAAGGCAACTTTCAGCATAGAGATCTGGGTACGCCCGATGAGTTCCTTCACCGGGATCTGAATCGTATCGTCTTGCCAGATGGCCTCATATAGCAGAGTGATCAGGTTGATCACGTCCGAAGACACACCGTCGACAGCACTGAGAGTGCCATCGTCAGCTTCCCGTTGCAGCAGTTCGCCGATGGAAGCATTCAAGTCGATTTCCTGCTGGGCGCCGTCGCCTCCGGCAGTAGTTCCAGTCTTGTCCAGGGTGATTTGCAACTTGCTCAACAGGCTCGAGAGTTGGTCTGCTGCTACCAGTTCTACCTTCTGATCGCCGACCATCATGCCGGGCTGCAGTGCAAAGGTGCCGCCTGGAACACCATTGAGGTCGAGACCCATCACAGGCAACTGACCAGGCGCTGGCGTCATGCCCTCTTGTGCTGGAACACTGCCAGCGGATGTAGCCCCCTGCTGCGGCATACCCTGCGGCATGACTCCTGGGCCAGTCACACCTTCTGGACCGGTGACCTGAGCACTGCCAGCGCCTCCCGTGCCGCGCATCAGATTCTGCATCATGGAGAACATTTGTCCTGGGTCGCCTGCCACCGGGGGTGGTATTTCCCCGGAAAATGCACGCTCGTTGGGATCGACTTTTTCGCGCTTCAGGGCGCGTTTGCGTTTTTGAATTTTCCGATTACGCGCAGCGACATCGAGCTTAGGCAGGATGCCGTGGTCGATCAGGATTTTATTGGCTTGTTCCAGTACCGATTCCAATTCATGAAACACGGCGGTATTGAAGTAACGGTAGGTTGTGAGCAATGCCGCCGATTTTAATCCCATGGGCCGCATCGCCTCCTTGAACGCATCACCGAGCAGCTCCGGGTCCATAGGATTATTCGATTCATCGATTTTTTCCATATAGAGCAGAGTATCCAGACGCTCGGTAAAACTCAGATATTCCTGAATATCGGTGTTGCGTGAGTGCGCGATCATCCCTTCCATCGCGATAATGGCTTCCAGGTCATCTTCGGCTATTAGCGACAAACTGCCATACTCCGGTGCACTGAGTTCAGTCTTGGCTTCGCCCACCAGGTCGTCGAAATTCTTGCCCACATTTGAGGCGAACTGCTTAACAACAGAGCCCTTCTCGCCATGCAATTTACGCCCATCGTTAGACAGGGAGACCTGGTTGTTCATGGATTTGATGGCTGTTTCCAGTCCATCCAGCACCAGCGCAGACAGAGCTGCCGTCATCGCCTCTTTGACTTTGTTAACTATGTTTTTTGCTTCTTCACTCACAACTGCAATACCAGAGTTACTGTTTTATAGGGATAGATTAATTTTATCGGCAACTAGAGGATACTAATAACTTCACAGTTTTATAACATAGTGGAATATACCAGACCAAGCATTGTCTTGATTGATCTTTCTACGCTTTGTGTTCCATTTCGCCAGGGCTTACTGATGCCTATGTAGTTAGCAATTTCTGTTGATTTTAATCCCAACTTCTCAAATCCTAAAAAGCAAACCAATACTTTAAGCTTTGCTACTGATCTTGCTCGAGATCCACTAAATATATCTGATCGCTCGATTTCTGACTCACTTCAAACATACTTAACTAGTTTCTCCATTCCAGCCATCACGAATTAACCGGGATTTTAATTCAGTTGTCAAATCACTAGCATTTAAAGCCTGTTCAATGAAATCAAAGAGACCAGAGTATTTAGATTCTAAAATTAGATATTGCCTGACCAAGTTACTCCGACCTCTCTGATCAGATGTTTGCATTAAAGAGTTTTCAACTGAAAATGATAAGTTACTTAACGAAACGCACTATGTAGCTGTTTATCTGTACCCCTATTCTCTGTTCCTGGAAAAGCTAGAACATTTTATGCTCTGGTTTGTATTTTAGCGAGAAATTGACTAGCGTGAAGATTCTTTAGCCTACAGAATTAGAAGACCATGTCTGACGTAAAGTTTCCCTACAAAATTAGCTCACTTGCTGCCTTGTTTGGAATGTTGTTTTTTGCATTTCTGGCGTCTATAGCTTTCGATTCAACGGGTGAAAGACCTCTCATTGGCTGGTTTGCAGTGGCGTTTTCTAGCAGCATGGCCGCACTGTTATTGTATCGCTTTAGTTTAAGTTTCAAAAACATTGATGACATAGTCGTTGGAGACAACGGTATTCGAATGCCAAAGAATGAATACAATCCCAAATTAGTGGACATTCCCTTCAGCAACATCACTAAAGTCTCTTTGCAAAAAATTAATCCCATTCACATTTTCAACATAGAGCATAATGAAGGTAAAGCGGGCGTAACCAGCAATGATTAGGGGGTAAGGAAAAATTCGACGAATTTGTTCAAGTAGTTTCACGAAAAATGGATGCGAACCGGAATCCCCAAGTTAGTAAAAAATTCTCTACTTCCGAGTTATCTTCTGCTAAGGCAGCCCTTATTCGCCAGATAGAAATTAAATCCGAAGAAGATCCGTTAATAGGCGCAAAGATTTACAGCAAAGAGATACTAAACCGCACCACTCATGCGTTAAAACGAGAAGGAGCGCTACATACTGAATCGCTTATCTGTGCATTAGGCTCATTGGCGGGTTATTCCTGCCAAAGCACGATTCGACAGATCTTAACTGACAAAGGTCAGGACCCCGATGCTGGTTTTATTAAAATGAAAGGAGCGGATGGGAAAACATATTTCTACGGTGATCACATAAATGCTTTTTTATTAGAGAATAAAATTTCGATTTGGTCGCTGGCCGCCGCTGCATGTAAAGATAGCGGTGGAAAAAATTTAATCGATATTGGTGAATTAGCTGCGCATGTGGCTGGCACTATAGGAAAAACAGAGTTTGGGATTCCTAGAATAGAAGAAGGTCACGAGACATCGCATACGCCAATCGAGTATGTTAAACAGATGTGGTCTCAGATGTTAGGAGATATGAGTGAGTTCTGCCCCAATCCTCAGCATTGGCCAATCGCCTGCGGTTTAGCTTTACAGCAAGGAATAAAAATGTGCAAAGATACTTTAGATTCAGAATTAGCACTTTCCATTGCAATGGAAAGTGCAGTGCCTATGTCCAAGATAGATATAGATGCTTATTAATTAAACAACTATCAATTTAATTCTGGAAAATTGGCTATATGGAAAACAACAATCAATAGGATAAGGTAGTCTGAAAGCTCCATGAGTCTTTCTCAATCAAGTTACTTTTCCTCCTTGATCGCAGCTTTGATAGCGAGCATAGCTACTGGGCAACGCGTATGACGACACTAATCGAACTCTAGACGATCGTTCACTCTATTCTTCTCGCAGTAATAACGATTAAACAGAAGCTAATGCAGTTAGTAATAAAGTTAACATTGAAAACACCCAAACGCTTATTCTGTGGATCTCCCAAAAGTTTATCGAGCCCTTCTAAAGTCACTTAATACGTCTCCAGAAATCATAATTCCTGTTCATTATTAGATACAGGATCAATATAATCATAAGCGCATTCGTCCCTTGATTTTCAAGAGATTCATCTATACTTGAATTAACACCTCCCAAAATATTTTTGCCGCTTTTGCGTCTGAATGAATTAGCACATGCGAATACTGAATACCTCACTTAAAACAGCGATAAAGAATCGCGCGGTACTGCCCTGCATTTTTCTGGTTTTGTTTGCAATAACACCACATGCGAAGTTTACAAGCTATGCGGCAGAAACTAATGAACGCCAGCTTGTGTTGGGTCAGGTAAGTAAAGATCCCGAAGCCAAGAATAAAGAACTTCAGCCAATTTTGAATTACGTAGTCGAGAGAATGCAAGATATTGGTGTTTCAGGAGGCAGCGTAAGAATAGCTCGAGACAACCAGGAGATGTTGCAACTACTCGCTTCCGGAGAAGTGGACTGGATTTCGGAGACAGTTGCTTCTGCTCTACTCTTTGAAAATCAAGGCGGGGCTGAGATGTTGTTTCGACGCTGGAAAAATGGGAGGGCCAGTTATTCTTCTATGATCTTCGTTCGGAATGACAGCGGCATCGAGAGTCTGAATGATTTAGCTGGCAAAACAATCGCATTCGAGGATGATGGATCTACCAGTGCTTATTTCTTACCAGCGATCGCTATTACCGATGTCGGGTTGTCTCTTGAATTACTCGATGTTGTAGAGAGCCAGCCAAGCTCGGGAAAAGTTGGTTACCTGTTTTCTAAATCTGAAACAACAACAGCAAACTGGGTAAATGAGGAATTTGTTGATGCGGGTGCATTGAGTAGCTTTGACTGGGCATCGACTGACACTATCCCAGACGATCTACGCCCCAATTTTAAGGTTATTCATGAAACCGGAGCGGTGCCCAGAAGTGTAGAGTTGATCAGAGGCGACCTAGAACCAAGAATTCGTACCAGATTACGCTCAATCCTGAGAACGATAGCAAACGATCCAAACGGCGCTGAAGTCATGAATCTCTATGAAGGAACAACAAAATTCGATCGAATCTCCAGCTCTGAAAGATTTTTACTGGATAAACTACCCGAGAAGATTGAACTGCTAATAGCTCCTCAATAGTCTATTAAGAAAATTACTTTTCGCTGCAAAATAAGAAGCACGGGCGTCAGAGAAGTTCGATATTACTTATTACAATAATCAAGATACTCTGATCCCCATTTTTAGAAATTGAGCAATTATCCTCGATCAGAATTACGACGAATTCAGTAACTCGAACTTTTCGAACAATGTGGCGGACTGTTCTTCCACAAAACCAAAACCATTGAGTATGGTCAGTCCGGAGCTGTGTTCCAGTTTGCTGTTTTCTACTAGGGTATGAATCTCGGCGCTGATGCTGCCAGCATGCAGAATTCGAGTACTGGCTAATTTCATATCAAATTCCTGACCCAGGAGGAGACAGGTGCTCATGCTCTCGAACTCATGCAGTGTGTCCAGATAGATTTTTGGCAGTTCCCACTCTTCAGCAACCAGTGAAGAAATCCAGGGCGTCTGTTCCAGGCTGACATGCCTGATCACCTTCATGTTATTTATCTTATCGATCTTCTTGCCACCAGAGAGACTCACGTAACTAGTCAGGATTACTACCCTCCCGATACTATGTATCAGACCGAGCAAGTAGTTGGTGAAGCCATCTTCCGTCTCGCCGAGAAAGCGACAGGCTTCGGCACTCTTCAGGCAATGGGACCAGAGGAACTGACTGAAATTACTGTACTCCGTGTTGCCCATATCAACGACTTTCCGCAGCAATAGTTGCGAGGCGATTTCCATCACACCCTGGATTCCTAGCATGGAAATCGCTTTTTCAATTGAGGTAATCTCGCCGGAACGAGGTCGATAGAGTGGGCTGTTAGAGATACGAACAATCTCACCAAGCAGACCCAGGTCTTTCTTAATGATCTTTTGAATCTTGTCGAAATTAGTGTGCTCCTGCTCTGCCTCTTTCAGTAGCAACATCAATTGTGTGGGCGGTGAAGGAATGTATTGCGAGAGCTTTTCCTTGTCTTCCAGGTGCTTGCTCAGTCGTTCACAAACCGTTTCTTCTGCTTGGTTGAGCTCGCCCAATTCGTCTTCACTATCGGCGTACACCAAGTCATCATGCATATTAACAATGTCAGCGTATTGCAAAGGAAGATCAATATTCTGGCTATCTACTGCGATATTCATAGAGTGCGGTTACCTTGCAATTGCGATGTCTCGCGTCTCGAAGTCTATGTTTTCAAACTAAGCACATCAACCCAAGCGGTAAATCTCACCCGCTTCTTATCTAAAGCATAGCACCTGAAATGGAGTTTTGAGGGTTTATTTGCATTAGCGATAGAGAGTTAACTGGACGAAAAACGGTCTGGAATTTTTGTTCTTGGTAAATTGTAATTTAGGTCATACAAATTAATGACGTGTCAGCGTAGTTTGATTCTAGTACTCTCCTTAAAGGGGGGCTAGCTAAGAAAATTTTTCGTTGAATTACTATTTTATTAGCACCTCATTTTCCCTATAGTTAGTTCGCAACTAATTGGTATGACTATGCAGGCAGTTTAAGCTGGAGAACGAGAGAAATGAGTAATTCGAAATCAAACAATCCAAACAACATTGCCTTAAGGGTTTTGTTTCCGACTCTTATTAATGAGGCATGGTATCCGAATATTGAGAAGGAACGAGAAAGCCTTGTAAGTCGCATTTACGAAATTAGAGACGGAGATAAACAAGGAAGAGAGCTCTCTGAAAAGCAATATGTAAATGGCTACACTTCTTATTTTACTCAGAAAAAGTTACACAACGATCGAATATTTAAGAATTTGTTGCGGTTTATTCGTGAGGTCGCTATTGATTACGCTACAAAACAATATTGGGATCTGGATAAACATACTCTCGAGCTGAAAGGATTTTGGTGCAATATTAATGGTAAAAATAGCTATCATCGGGATCATATACACCCCAACTCTCAAATTAGCGGCGTTGTATATTTGCAGTGTAACGAAGAAAGTCCAGCAATCAGCTTGAAAGATCCCAGAGCAATACGTTGGCATAGTGTGCCACCGGCAAAACAAAATCGACCAGAAAATTCAACCTATGCTTCGATAACTCCAGGTTTGGGGAAATTACTTATGTTTCCGTCCTGGCTGGAACATGGCGTGCCAATGAATACATCTGACGAAGATAGAATATCAATGTCATTTAATTTTGATTTAAGAGCTAAGGCTCGACCGTGGGGGAAAAGAAAGTAGGGAATGCTTTGTGATACTTTTTTAGCGAAGAGGGTCGAAAGGATCAGAGTAGTTTGATATATGCATGAATGTTTCAAGATCAAGTTACTCTGATTACTTCGATCCCTAAAGGGATACTACACGCTGCCCCCTTAGATCGTTTTCATTGTATTATAAAGTTACTAGTGGCCCCTACTCTGTGCCCAGCGCTTGGCACTGTAATGTTCTTATCGAGACCCAATTCGTATCTTCCGCATTTCCTATCTTTCAACGGTGAATATTCCGTTTACAGTGTTATGCGAATTGACCGCGTCAAGCAGGTCGAATCCTCCAACGAATGCCTCAGCTTGATCACCAGTAAAAACACCATCGAGGTTCGCTTCGATAGCATTACTAAGCAGACCAGTATTGTCGAAGAGCTGCCCGCTATTCGCATTGAGTTCGACCGCGCCGGCTTGCACAAAGCCATCGAAGTCAACTGTCCAGGATTGATTACCAGCTAGGACCTGCAGATTGCCATTTTCTATCACCCCAGTATCGAAGTTTACTTCCATGCCGGCGACCAGACTTGAAACTTCACCGCCGCTGCCAGTAGCAATAAAAGATGAGGCAATGCCGGTTCGGTAGTTGTGTGATCCCGACATGTTTGCGATCGGCGTGGGTGTCACATCGGCAAAAAAGTCGTTGGTGCTGATTCTTTGCAGCCCATTGTCGATCTCCTGAACTACCACCCAATTAGTATCCAGGGGCTTATCCCATTTACCCCAGCTAACACTGCCGGTATCAATGGTACGGACAGGCAAGCTCAGGTTTGCATTAGCAGCCAGTTCTTCCAGCTTCTTGCGCTCTTCGTCACTAAGTCCGCTAATATCGATAACACCGTCTTTTTCTGTCAGCCCTAAGGACTTCAGGAACTCGATTTGTTCTTTTGACAATGCACTGACTTTAACAGTCTCGCTATCGCTTGGTGGCGTATCTGTTTCAACCTTGTCGCCGAGAGAACTCAAGCGCTTGAGCTGCTCATCGTCGAGACCACTTATATCGACCACGCCATCTTTCGCAGACAATCCAAGAGACTTCAAAAACTCAATCTGTTCATCCGACAAGTTCGCAACGGGAATTGTGTTAACAGGAGGAGGAGTGCCACCGCCATTACCGCCACTATCAGCCAGAGACTTCAGTCGTTCGATTTGCTCATCGCTGAGACCGCCGATATCGATGATTCCATCCTTGGCAGTCAATCCCAATGACTTGAGAAATTCGATTTGTGCATCTGTAAGATTGGCAACGTTTATAGGATTCGTAGCAGTTGGAGTGTCGCCACCCGAACCTGAACTGTCCGCTAGCGATTTGAAGCGCTCGATCTGTTCGTCACTGAGGCCCCCTATATCGATCACACCATCCTGCACGGTCAATCCCAGTGATTTCAGGAATTCAATCTGTTCCTCTGACAAATTTGTAATGTCGATTGGATTCGTAGCTGGAGGAATGTCGTTTCCGGTTCCAATTTCATCGCCCAGAGACTTGAGGCGTTCAATCTGTTCATCACTGAGGCCACTTACATCGACGAGTCCATCTTTCGCCGTCAAACCTAGTGATTTCAAAAAATCAATCTGAGCGTCCGATAGATCACTGACATTAATCGTCGCAGTCCCTGGCGGCGGAGTATCCCCCCCGGATCCTGTATCTCCTCCCAGAGATTCCAGTCTCTTAAGCTGCTCTTCGTCAAGTTTGCTGATATCGATGCTGCCGTCTTCGGCAGTGAGACCCAAAGATCGCAGAAAATCAATCTGTTCTTCTGAAAGGTCACTCACATCAAGCAGTAAATCATCAGGAAACGGTAAATCATTATCCGGTCCGGTACCATCTGACAAGGATACGAATTTCTTTAACTGTTCTTCGTTGAGTTTGCTTATATCGATGAAGCCGTCTTGAGCGCTAAGCCCGAGTGATCGCAGAAACTCCGCCTGCCCTGCTGAAAGGTCATCCACTGCCACAACTAAATCATCAGGCAAAGGTATGTCGTTATCAGGCCCGGAGTCTTCGGCTAGAGATTCCAGCCTTTTCAATTGTTCTTCGTTGAGCTGACCGATATCGACGAATCCATTCTCAGCCGCCAGCCCCAATGATTTCAGGAATTCTACTTGCGCCCCAGAAAGTCTTGTAACGTCTATTAATACCGGGTCGCCATTCGAGCCGCCATCGGGTGGCGTGCTATCGATATCGGTCGCCAGCGCTTTCAATCGCTCCAATTGCTCAGTGCTGAGTTGACTGATGTCGATCGTTCCGTTATCTGCAGCCAATCCGAGAGACCTGAGGAATTCGATTTGCCCGTCGGTCAGGTCGCCCACATTAACGGTTGAGCTGCCACCACTCGGAGGTTCATCATCATTCAGCACTTCGCCAAGGGTTTTCAGGCGTTCGAGTTGCGCTTCGTTGAGGCTGCCGATATTGATTATCCCATCGTCATCGCTAACCAGTCCGAGCGAACGTAGGAATGTCACTTGATCTGCTGTTAGATCGGCCAGCTGCAGAGTAGCACCGGCTATTCCGCCTCCTGAGTTACCATCGCCTTCACTAGAAGCCAGGGCACGTAGTGCCACAATTTGCTCTTTACCGAGACTGCCAATATCAATGGTGCCGCTGTCTGTGTCCGGCGCGAGGTCGAGCGCCTTAAGAAAAGCAACCTGCTTCTCATTGAGACTGTTTACATTGAGCACGTTGTTTCCGGCGTCGGAAAATTCATCTTCAGGAGCTTCAGCTAGAGAAGGTGTACTCTCAAGAATTTTATCGAGCACCGTACAAGAAGCAGAACCAGCATTGCATGCAATGGATCCGTTCCCACCGGTTTCGCTTGGATTGACAACTGGATCTGATGATTGAGCTTGTTCGCCGCTGTTATCGACCGTGTCTGCAACAATAGTATTCGGAGTCTCAGCAAGTTGAGTGCTCGACGGAGGTGCCAGATCCACTTCGGCGTCTGTGCCGGTGGCGTTTGCCGCAAGGCTCAAACTCGAGCTGTCATCGGCGTCGTCCGCGTTTGCAGGTGCTGCGGTGCCTGCTACCGCACTGTCAGCGCCATCATTGCCTGCGTCAGCAGCAGTGTTATCGGAATTATCAGTACTGTCGCTTGCGGCATTCGCAGCGTCTTCGTCTGTAGCCTGATCATCGCTGCTATTTCCATCCGTTGCCTGATCATCTGCATCATCGGTAGCGCCATCTGCGTCATCGCCACCATCTCCATCCTGGGCATCTTCATCATCACTTTCCGGGGCGATGCTAATCGCTATTGCACCTAGTTCTCCCGGTCGCGCAATCAGTCCTTCAGGAGGAGTTTCTGCGTCAGGAACCAGGCCAAAATCGTAGTCAGCGCCAAGACCTAGATCGAGGTCACCGACAGCGTTGGCAATGTTCGTTCCACCTTCATAGACGCCTGTAAAAATTTCGCCTTGTGGAGTAATAACGACTTCATAGTCGGTTCCACGAATACCAATGGTTGCTAACTGACCAATCGTAGTGACGTAGGAATCCCTGTTTTGCTCACCAATGGCGCCTGTGATAGTACGAAATCCGCCCTCGATAAGTTCAAGTGCAGATACATCAGTCTCAGGATCTTCCTCATACTGGTAAGCAACGATCGCAAATTCGGTTGATTCTTTAAGTGAAATTATCGCCTGGTCAGCCATGCGCATCTGAGCAGACGCTGATGCGGAAGTGAAGATCGTATCGCCGACAAATATACTCGAACGGCGTCGCAGTTCTCTGGCACTTCCTGCAGTGTCACGTGCGACCACTTCACCACTAACAACTATTATATGGCCAGCGGGATTATCATTTTCATTGGAATCTGTTTGCGCGACGCCCTGAATAGGCGCCAGTGTCAGTGCAATCGAGACTACCAAAACGAATGTGCGTTGAATTTGCGATCTGGTGGCCAGTCGCATTGTAGTGAAGAACGTGTTCATCGGCGATACCGTCCTATTGGGCCGTGATTACTGCTGGAAAATATGTTTGGTAATTACAACTATTCACGGAGCTGATGCCCGGAATAGCGCGGAAGAGAAATACTTGAAAATCGGCTGCACCGCTATTACAGGTGAGCGTAGTCTGCTAACTAAGCTGACTCCGTGATAGCTATCACAGATATCGAACTATCCCGGGAATTTTGCGGAATTTGGGACCAAAGTCACATGAGGTTGAGGCTATTTTTGACGATAAGAAATAATCTAGGTTCAGAGTAAAACTACACCAGGTTTGTTGGTGTGGGCATTGGCGATTAAAAAGGCCCGCCCGAAGACAGGAAGGCATTCTAGAATACGACCCAGCTGAAATAGAGTTTATTCGTCGAAGGATTTATAAAAACTAGTTTGGAGTCATCAATGTAGTCAACGCCCTGATTAACTTTTACGGGAAGATAGTAGAAATCGGCACTTAAAAAGTCGGCAGCCGGGGGAAACCAATCGAGTTGACCATTGCCGAACCACTCTGTCACAAATAGAACCGCATCCACCCGCGCAGGTGTTAAGCGATCCCCACGCTGCGCCTCCACCCAATGTTCCAGAAACGATTCATCAATATCGATTTCAGCAACAAAGCCTTTCTCAACGTCTCCGGACCAGTTGCCCCGCATGGTGAAACTTTCCAGCACTTCTATTTCATGCTGAGGAAGCAGCCTATTCACCAGGGTTATTTGAGGATCGTCAGAATCCATTGACCCAGGTCCCATCTGAGCGAGCTGGATAACTAAAAATAAAAATAGCGTAGCTACTATGAGCACGAGAACCAACAGAATATTTTTAACAACTAACCACATCTGCAATTGATATCCGTGAGACTGTGTATAGGAAGTATAAACAAAATAAATGGGATCAGCTGATCTCGAAGCGCAAATTGACAAACTTGTCGCGGATACAGACAGCTCTCTTCACCGGGCGAAAAAGCAACAGAGAAATCGAATAATCGACTATAGTGATTTGGGTAAGACTGGATAATAAAAAGCTGAAATAGCGGGCGTTATTGTTAGCATTCTTCCTCATCACATGACCACTGTATCGATTCTATTCCAGGCAGGTTGCTTTCATTGCACCAGCCATCAGCTCGTTCTGTGATATCCCCGGTAAGCCTCCAACCATAGCCAAGGCATTGCCCTAACGTAATAGTTTCAACAACAAAGTCGTTCCAGCTCTTTACGGAATGCTGAATCGAAAAAGACACCTCAAAACCACCCTTTTGATACGGCTCGATCTTTTTATCTGAAACATCAACAGGAAGAGCTTTTTGAACCCGCGAAAGAATGTTTCCAGCGTTCTTTTCGTTTTTGGCATCACACCAAAGTTTCCATTGTGATTTCATATTTGGTTAATCTTGATAGGGTGAATAACAATTAGAGACAGGGATACTCTTCAGCTTGGTATTTGTACTTGAATATAGATATAAAGGAAGCACCTAGGGAAAACTTGGAGACACACACAACTTAACAACGTATGCATCTACCCTACGACACAACCAATATTGAACAAGCTATCGTATGATAATACTTCTAAAACTCAAACCCTTGATATCCTAAACCAAATTACTAAGTTGTGAGTATCCCCTAGTTTCTTTGCATTACTCCCTAAACTGAACATCTAATTCAGCTGCTAAATAAGCGAACACTACATAGGCGGCAACATTCTGCGCTAGCTGATCAGGATCAATCTTATCCAGCGTATCATCCGGCGTGTGGTGCAAATCAAAATAGTCTGTGCCGTTTTGTCTTAAATTAATTGTCGGCACACCACGAGCTGCCATCGGACTAATATCTGGCCCACTGCCGGGAACATCGCTACCGCCACGAATGATGCCAAGTGGTGCGATAATTTTTCCGATGGCATCAACGGCAAGTGTGCCGGCTTCGGAAACATTGGAGGCCAGTTGCCAAATATTGCCCGCACCAAAATCCGATTCTGTAGCCACTTGGTGATTCGCAAGTTCGGCAGCATGAACCCTGGCGTAGTCCTGCGCACCTACTAAACCAACTTCCTCAGCTCCAAACATAACCACCCGGATAGTCCTGCGTGGGCGTTGAGGTAATCGACCAATAAGGGTTGCGGCCGCGGTAGTAATAGCGATGCCCGCTCCGTCATCAACTGCTCCAGTGCCAAGATCCCAGCTATCGAGGTGTCCACCGATCAGAACAATCTCTTCCGGCTTTTCCCGCCCAATAAGATCGAGCACAACATTGCCACTGGTTCTTTCACCTTGCCATCCTGCAGTTGAGTGCACATCGAGTCGAATTGAGTTACCACCTGCATGAAGACGGCGAAGATGATCAGCATCAGGATTGGACACGGCAATCACCGGGATCTCCGCCCATTCGCTTCCTTGCGCTGTCATCATGCCTGTATGGGGAAAGCGATGGCTATCGGAACCCACCGAACGCACCACCAATGCCTCAGCGCCAGCACGTTGAGCATGTTGCCAACCAATACGACGACGTTGATTCGCGGGTCCATAGCCTTCACCGTTCTGACTGGGAACAATGGCATCACCATCCACAAAGGCAATACGTCCAATTAATGAGGAATCCTCTACTGCTACTAAGTCATCCACCGTTCGAAAATAAGCGATCTCGGCTTCCAGTTCTCCATTTTGGGGAGACGCTCCCGATCCTCCAAGAGCAGTGCCATATAACGCCTGTTGGTAAGGTGCAGTCATCGTGATCGACATATCGCCGCGCTCCCAAAAAGGCAGCTCAAATTCCTCAACCGAGATCCGATCGAATCCAAGCTCTTCTCCTAGCTCTCTACCCCACTCTCGCGCCCGCGCCTCAGCTTCAGAACCCCCCAATCTTGGCCCAACTTCGGTCGTCAGCGATTCAACAATTTCCCAGGCCAGGTCGCTGTCCAATGCTTCAGCCATAAGTTGCCGTGCTGTTGTTTCTACTTCAGGAGAGAGAACGTTAGTCTGAGCAATAACACTAGCTGATGTAGTTGCTACCAGAAAGGTGGATAACAGGTACTTCATTTTCTATTTCCTTTAAGTTTAGTTTACCAGGGATACCTGACCCCTTTTTATCAAATATATTGAACACGAGAAATAGCCGGATCGGGCGGCGCAAATGCAGACCCTATCCCCTAAATTTAATTCTCTAATTCAGTACGGAAGCTCGTATGATGCTTTGAAGCGCAAGTCTCTAACTGTGTTGTAGCTATAAGCCATGGAATTGATACCGTCACTGGGATTATCGTGTTCGACAAAAAAGTGTCTGAATCCACCTTTAAGGCCATAACTAAATAACTCAGTAAAATCGATGTATCCACGCCCCACATCTACCATTTCTCCAGAATAGTGGCGGTCTTTCACATGAAGCATGGGAAAACGCCCCGGATGCTTGAGAAAATAAAAGGTCGCGTTATAGCCAGCCACTTCAGCCCAAAACAGATCCATCTCGAACACCACCAGTTCTGGCTCAGTTTGGTTGGTAAGAATATCGTATCCGATCCTTCCGCCTTCCTGCGTATCAAACTCGTAGTCGTGATTATGATATGCCATGGTAATGCCAGCCTCCCGAGTCTTTTCACCCGCAAGGTTTAGTGTCTCAGCGTGACGTTGGTAATCATCCAGGCTACGTTCATCCGCTGGAAGTGAGGGAACCACAATGTATTGCTGCCCAATAGTGGCTGCGATTTCTATTTCCCGATCCAAATTCTGGCGAATTGCATTCAACTGCACATGAGCTGCTGGCGAGGTGAGCCCAAAGCCCTCCAAAATCCTGCGCACTTCTGCAGGAGACTTGCCGTAGTAACCGGCAAATTCCATTTCGGTGTAACCAATCTCCGCTAATTGTTCTAAAGTGCCTTCAAAGTCTTCAGCCATCTCATTCCGTAGAGAAAAGAGTTGAATCCCTATCTCTTCGACACGACGTAGAAGCGGCGCAGCTTTAGCGAACGGGCTTGCGGCAATGGCGGCAGAAACAACGGACTTCTTAAGAAAATCCCGACGCGTCTGCCGGGCGGATTGAAATAGTTTGCGCATTATTATTCTCCGAAATGCGGACCTTTAAGGAAACTCAAATGGGTCAAGGTAGTTTGATTAGTCCCTGGTATTTGGAATGGTCGAAACACTTATTGAGCGGAGGAAGCCGCCGAGCTAGACGTCACAATCCCCGCCCCATACTCCGGCACATTTCGCTGGAAAACGCGCCAATAGTGCCACTCCTCAGCAATGTATTCGTTCCCGTCAGCATCCAACTCTTTCACGATAGGATCTCTACCACCTCGCAATCGAGCAACCTCGTTCCTATCTTGGACTAAGACTACCGTCATTTCGTAAACCTTTCCGCCAATCTTCAGGCGTACACGCGGATCGCGCTCGACGTTTCTCCACCACGCTTTGCCGTTTGGAAACTCATTGTTCAATCTGAATGTTTGTGCACTCGACATCAGGTAAAGTTCCTCTCCACGGGGAACCAGTAAGACCGTAACTGAGTGTGGGATACCGTACCAGGTACGAGTTTCAAGTTCGGTTGCGTCTTCGGCGAAGGCGTCACTGTATTGGTTAACCCAATCCCAGTTTGTCACCGCTTCATTGACAACCTCCCCGGTTAACCACAATCCCGGTCTGGCCGATCGCCCGGCATTTACGTAATCCTCGGCACTGGGATGCCCCGGCGGCAGCCCGGTTACGCGCAAGGTCAGGAGTGTCCCCACTAAAAGGGCGCCAATCACCAGTAAGCCAATCTTTAATGGCTTTATCATTTTTGTTTTCCTTGCGGATTGTTGTAGGTATGAGTAAAAGGATCATTGCTATTTTATAAACCTGGTTTGAAATATCTACACACAAGTTTAAAAAATAAAACTGTACCTATATATACAATCAACCATACAAAACCAATGCCCCCGCCCCCTTTTAATACATGGGATATTTTCCTGATAATAATCAATGAACTAAGATCCCGTAATCGGTTTCCATAATATCTATTCCAAATTTGCCTTGTTAGTTTCCTAAGCTACTGATTTATGAGCTAAACTTACTGTTGTATCGGAGAAACTATGCAGCGAATTGAGAGAATAATTGCCAGCCCTCTTGTGGTCTATCGCATTGCTCTATTACTCGGCATCCTTGCAATCTATGTCGATGGAGTCACTTCTGATTATCGATATCCTAGTCCTGATATTGTCGTAATGTTTCGTTGGCTAAGCATTATTACCATGAGTCTTGTGCTACTTAGCTCTTTTCTACTGCCTTTAGTCAGGAAACATATTGGAATATTTCAGCTCATTGCGGCTACCTCGGTAATTTACTATTCCGGTAGTATGCTCTATTCCACCAACCTGGGTTTCAATGAAGCTCTGGGTACGGTTTTAATCCTGTGCGCATCAAGCATTGTTTACCACAGAGGTATTCTCGCTTTTCTCAACATCGCTTTCGGCTGTGTGATATTTCTCTGCTTTAGTTACCTGATAATCCAACCCGCGATTGCATTGGACAAATATGCAGTAAGTCTGTTGTTTTTTGCTACGTTTTTCTTATTTCTAGTTGTTTCAAGCTTAAAATCTCGCGAAGCGAGAGAGCGATATACTCAGGCTGCGAGCGCGTGGTTTGATAAGGCGGGTGATGCACTCGCCTACGGAAATCTCAAGGACGGCTTCGCTCACGGTGTAAACGATAAAGCGAAGGAACTGTTTCATAGGGAAGAGGCTCAAGAAATTTTCGATCTCATTATGAATGGCTTGAAGAATGCAGATGCCAAACTTTATGCCGAAGCTATATCAAGCGATGTTTCGGCAGCGTCATTTGAAAGAGTGATCGAGTTCGATCTCAAACATGACCGAAAATTCTGGGGTGATCTATCTGTGTACCCGATAATTCTAGGAGAAGTCAAATGGACTCTGTTTCGAATTGCCGATGCTTCTCAACGTGTGCAGTATGAATCGGAATTGAAAGCAGCAAAAATTAAAGCTGAGGAAGCTGTGCTTACCAGGAATAGATTTCTGGCTAATATGAGCCATGAGATACGAACACCAATGAATGGCGTAATTGGAATGTCATCCCTATTAATCGATTCGAATAAACTGGGTGACCAGCAACAAGGATTTCTGGAAACAATTCGCGCTAGCGGTGAATCTCTTTTGACTATTATTAATGAGATACTCGACTTTTCAAAAATCGACGCTCAGCAAATTGAACTGGAGGAACAGTCCTTCCATCTCGAAAGTTGTGCCGCTGAAGCGCTCACCATTGCGGCACCTGCAGCGGCAGCGAAGAATATTGAATTGTTTTTTCAAGTAGATCTGGCTGCACCAACTATCTACCGCGGCGACGTTACTAGAATTAGGCAAATACTAGTTAATCTGTTATCCAATGCTGTGAAATTTACCAACAATGGTTCAGTTTCTCTCAAAATATGTTGCGAGAAACCACTCCCAGATAAAAAATACTGGAAGATAGTGCTTGCTGTTGAAGACACCGGTGTGGGTATCAGCGAACAGAAGATTGCAGAATTATTCAATCCGTTCGTACAAGCCGATGCCTCAACTACAAGAAAATATGGGGGCACCGGCCTGGGATTAACCATATCGAAGCGTTTAGCAGAATTAATGCGTGGTGATATTAAAGTCAGAAGTACTCCAGGTGTCGGCTCATGTTTTTCTTTCCACACCATGTTGACTGCTGACAATTGTGTAGCAGATACAGACCGATCTGACCTCACAGCAGACAAGGATGTGTTAATCTTAGATCTAGATAGTTCCACTGAAGTCTTAACAGAAATCATTACTCATCTAAAGATGCTCCCAGCAATGATATCAACTCTTGCGGAGTTATCTGATTTTGCGAACAAGAAACGGCCCGACCTGATACTGATTAGTTTGTCTCAAACTGGTGAGATTTCAGAAACGCTCAATTCATTTTTTGCTGATTTTGTACCAAAAGTACCGATAATACTTCTCACACCCTTCCAACATAGTTATTCGATAAGTGATGAAAGGCTAACGATATTACGAAAACCTGTAGCGCCAAGTGAACTAGTAGCAACGATTGTTCATTTTTTCGATGCAACTGCGACTAGATCAACCAGATCTTCAGTACGCAGCAAACAAAATCAAAATTTGGATCCATCAAAACACTCATTTCTGTTAGCAGAAGACAATATTGTCAATCAGAAAGTAGCTCTGCACATGTTAGAACGTCTCGGTGCTCGTGCCGATATTGTCAGCAATGGAAAGGAAGCCATCGATATGCTGAAACATCGAGACTATGATTTTGTGCTAATGGATATGCAAATGCCTGAAATCGATGGAGTCGAAGCCACTACAATCATCCGTCAGAATACGGCAGCCCATCAACCCTATATTATTGCTATGACTGCCAATGCAATGCTTGAGGACCAGCAAAAATGCATGGAAGCTGGAATGGATGATTTCATAGCGAAACCAATGCGGTTAGATGACGTATATCAATCATTGGCTTCTGCGCTTCGGGTTATCGATTTCGATTCCAAGAATATGCGACGCTTCTGATCGATTCTCCACTTGTTCTTATCGCCCTTGAGACACCCTTATTCGCGCTACACACATATCATTTATGGGGACGGAGGAATTTTGAAATTGATCTACTGTACAAAATTAAATGTCTCCGCCCCCATTTATTGAGATAGAGATTCTCATTTGCATGGTATTTGTATTTGTAATAAATGGGATCAGAGTAAATTTACAGCACTGTACTTTTACTCTGATCCCATTTGTTATCGAAGTCCACTTTTTTGGTTCGCCGTGAAAGCAATCAAGGCTAGCATTGCCTACGACAAAGCCCACACTACCGCTGAATAGTAACTCAGCATCGAGCATCTATTTCATAAACAGTCATACTGTTTCCAACTCGTGGAACTGCCAACAACTCTCCATGCCGATGCAAATCTATGCCGCCGACTGCTCCCAGCATTGACGCAGTCACTTCGCCTGCTGAATCAATGATCCAAAGCTGATCTGATGAAACTGTCGTTACGAAGAAGCCATCACAACCAGAGCCGGTAATGCCATCTATATCAGTCAACGCTGAATTGACGGATTGCAGCCTATTAGTCGCTTGTTTATTCTCTCTATTGAAAACTGTCCACCTTTGACCACCGTGAATAACCTCAGTTTCAGTGCCCAACAAACCGTTTGCGAATTGAAAGAGTTCACGATCTTCAAGCCACACTTCCAACTTGTTAATGTTGAGCCAATAGATCGTGCGACTGCCGCTTCCCGTTACGAATACCTCGCCATCGGGTGCGATAGCAACATCGTTAAGGGCTGGGTCGATGTCTGGACTTGGAAATCGGTTTGTAATCTGGCCAGCAGTAATATCTACTTCAACCAATTGATCATAGTCTGCCAGAAACAAAGTGCCGTTACGAATTGCCAGACCTGTTGGGCTATCAAGGCCATCCAGCCAATGCAATTCCAGTTCCGACCCGTCTGTTCGAACTCGAGAGATGAATCCGTTGCCGTCTTTGGCATAGGCATTTACGTTGGAAATGTAAATGTAGTCGCCTGACTCATCGATCACAGCAGACTCTGGCATAGCGAACACATTCTCCAGAGTAAATCGTTCGCTGAACTGGATTTCCGCACCAATAGTCCAGACTGAACAAAAAAGGGTAGTGGTTAGGACGAGCAGCTTTGGCATAAGATTCTCACTACTTATTTTTATTGGACACTATAGCAGCATCCTAAAGTACCAATCACTGTTCCGTTAGAAAAAGCAATGCCCAGGCAAGATTCCCCATTCCTTACGTTTTTTGAAAACGAATCGCTGCTTAGATTCTGGCCAGCTAGAGAGTAAGAGGTGGAAAGGAATGCAATGGGTAAGTACTCTCCTGGAAAACGTGCGCTCGGTGACCGAACCCATTATTTTTGAATATGAAGAATCTGTAAGATCGTTTCCCCGTCATGCTTGTCGGTATGTATCATTGTTTGAGAATTATCAGCAAAAAGTAGCGCGCAACAATGGAACCCGTTAACCTTTAGTCGGATACTCATCGGTCTTTCCTTTTTTAATCACTGTATTGAATTCAAGTACTCATTCAACTCATGAAGCAATCTAACACCCGCAGAGCATTCCTTCGTCATGTTTGTGCAGCAGGTGCCAGCACTGTGTTGTTGCCTGCCTTCTTCAGAGCCAACGCACAGACTCCAAAGCTAAATGTTCTGGTTTTGGGCGGCACCAACTTCCTTGGACCGGCCATTGTCAATGCCCTTGTAGAAAAAAATCATCAGGTGACACTATTCAACAGAGGGATAACTAATCCAAGCTTATTTCCTCTACTAAGCAAAATAAGAGGAGATCGTGAAAACGGAATCGATGGTTACCAGGATTTGTTAAATGAAAATCGTATCTGGGATGTCGTGATTGATGTCTGGCCTGAAAACCCAAACTTTGTCGAAGAAGCTGCACGAGTGCTTCGATCTCGTACTCGGCATTATATGTTCGTATCGAGCACCGCTGTCTACAGGGACTATCGGGAGCTTGGCATCACCGAGGAGGCGGCATTAAGAGAAAGCGAGGTCTTTGAAGAAGGGAACTACAATGCAAACAAGGTACTTTGTGAACAGATAGTCGCGCAGAATTTTGGAAGCAATTTCACCATTGTTAGACCCGGTGCTATTGTGGGCGACCGGGATCCCGGACCCTTTGGCACATATTTACTGGACCGAATCGTAAACCGTTCACAGATTCTCGCCCCGGATTCTAATGACCCGGTACAATTTGTCGATGCTGCAGATGTCGGCCGATTTCTTACCCAATGCGGTGAGCAAAACATTAGCGGAGTTTATAATTTGGTAGGTCCTGCAGAAACACTCGGCTACAAAGACATGCTGAATAATATTAGGAATACTCTCAATAGCAATGTTGAGATTATCTGGATACATCCCGAATTTCTGGCGAATACCGCGCGGCTGGAACCTTTCCTGGATATCCCATTTTGGATCCCACTGGAAACCGATCCCGAACCTGGTTTCTATCAAGTAAGCAATGCGAAAGCTGTTCAATTTGGGCTTCACTTCACTGATCTATCAGAAACCGTGAGGATCAGCTACGATTCTGTGGAACAAAACAGATTCATCCCTGAATCAGATACCGATTCTGCATTTGGTATTAGCAATGATCGGGAAGACGAAATTATCTCACTATGGACTAATAGAACAACAAACGAAAATCCAACGATTTCTCAGGCTTAATCCTTCTAGAAGGAAAAGGGGTCAGATTTATTTTCCTTGCCATTTTGTAAACCTAGTTTGAAATATCTACACGCAATCTAAAAAAATAAATCTATCCCTATATATTCGACTCCTAATTTTATACGTTACATTCAAACTATTCAGTGGAGAAGGCAATGGCCAAGGTTATAAAAATATTAATCAGCGTTTCTCTGTTTACGATAACAAGCACATCCTTTGGACAACGGCCGGTTTCTGTGGAAGCCGATGTGATTTTTAGCCGTGTCGATGGAGCCGCTGTACTTGCTGACATTGGGTATCCTACTGCTGGCACCAACAGACCTGCAATTATTTATGTGCACGGTGGCCGCTGGCGCGCAGGTGATCGCAATTACCGCGAGGCGCTAGATGTGGCCCAATGGGCAGGCATGGGCTATTTCGCCATGACTATCGATTATAGATTAGTAGGCTCAAGCCCAGCTCCAGCCCCCTATCAAGATCTGCAAACTGCCATTCGCTGGGTACATGGACACACCGATGAATATTCCATTGATCCAGATCGTATTTATCTTATCGGCGATTCTTCCGGTGGCCATCTTGTTGCATTGGCAGCGACTCTTGGTGAAGGCCCTTATGAGCGGGTTGGCGGTTGGGAAGATGAGCGCAGCGATATACGCGCGGCAATCAGTGTCGCCGGACCTTATGAATTAAACACGCTGTCCTGGGGTGATCTTTGGACACCGCTGCAAGGGGATTTGCAACTGGCCCGAAGAATCGCTTCCCCAATGCATAATTTAGGACCAAATACCAAACCCATTCTGGTTATTCACTCTGACGATGATCGTTCGGTACCTATAGTACAGGCAGTTGATTTTGTGGCTGCGATGGAAGCCGCTGGAGTCACTCATGATTTTGTCCATTTCACTGACCGGGGTCATATGCGAATTACTCAAGAGGTGGTGGCTGAGACTCGCTCGTTCATCAATGCGCTAGAGAATAGATAAAAATAAATTGGGGCAAATTAAAATCAAAGGGGTCAGAGTAGTTTGATTCTTTGCGGTAGCAGCTATTGGATCAAAGTACTCTGACCCCTTTGATTTGCTATGCTGATCGCCTGGGCTCAAATTCCAGGTCCCACTGACAACAAACGGATAATTCTAAATTGGATTGGGGGGAGCTAGTCGTTGGAGTTCGTCAAACCAATTAACAACCAGAACGGCAAGCAAGGGTTCCTGGCCATAGTTAAATCCTGCCCCATTAGACCCAGCGTCAGTAACCTCCCTCATGAATAGAAAACGTCCGTCATTCTCGGACACGGCATAGTAGGGCACTCCCCCTAGCGGAACATTTCCTAATTCTAGAAACCTTCTATTAAGAACTGAAAATTCGGGTTCCAATTGCAATTCGGCGGTTACCATCCGAGAACGTCCCTGATCAGTGTAGTGAAGAACGTAGCCGGAATCATTTCCCCACTGTGGTTCATTACCGCCATTAACACTAACACGCCACTTTCCATTGTCTACATCTGGATAAGGGCGAATATATATTTCGGGAGATCCCGTTTCATTACTGGAATAAGCGATGAATCGCCCATCAGGTGAAATGCTTGGCCCGAATTCATTGAATTCACTATCTATAACTCGCTGCATAGGAGTTTCTCTTGCGAGGGGGTCTATTGCAACTATGTCTTGAGGTCCTGCATTTACTCGTGTGGTATAAAGCAGTGTTCCGTCAGGTGCGTATTCGCGGGGAGAAGCGCGGTTAGGAAACGCTGCCACTTCTCGTGACGCTCCTATCCCACTAGCGTTTGCCTCCACAATTGCGAAGTCTCCACGCTGACTGAACACCAGACTTTGCCCGTCAGGAGTCCATAACGGATCTGAATAGACGCCGCCTGTGGTCACTCTGTTGCTGATCCCTGGATGGCTAAAATCATGGGTCCAGATGTCAGACTGTCCTCTATTGTAGACAGTAAACGCAAGACTATTACCATCTGGAGAAATCACAGGATCTTCATAGTTTCCAGTAGGCAGTTCAATATCTTGCTCTATTCCATTTGCATCGAGCCAAACGAATTTTTTTCCGGAAAATGTGGCGACGTCCGATCCCTGTAAATAGATCAACAGTCCGTTGTCTGCAACAGCGTATGATGCAAGTCCGTCGCTTAGTGATGAACTCTCAATTCCGGCAATCATCAGTACCGGATCTCCGTCAACTTCAAGATTCTCAATATCAAAAGAACCAGCGTACAAATTGTCTTCGCGCATAAAGACTAAATGCCCAGACTCTACGTACTGCGCGGCATACGCATTATCAATCAACACCTTTTCTTCCCAGGTCGTCAAATCGACCAGTACGATTCGGGAAGTCGGATTCAAAGGTCCAATGGGATAACTATAGATTAGATAATTTGTATCCAAAAGTTTGACCGGTGCTCTATATTCATTAATCACTTCATCATCTGAAAGTAACTCGATTTCGCCGGTTAGGAGTGAGTAGGCATTCACAGCGCCCCCTGTATGAAAAAGCAATTCCTGGTCAGAAAGCCAGGTTACACTATTCGGTTCAGGGCCAGGCTGGCCGACAATTGCCTGAGAAGCACCTCCTGTGAAAGGAATCAGGTGCAATGATCTCGCTCCAGGACTTCCGCTCAAATAAGCAATCCAATTGGATTCTGGAGAGATTTTTATAGTCTTTATTTCTAATCTGGACTCCAGAATAACAGTTGATTCCAATTGGTCCAGATCCCTTACAAATAATCTGGATATACCGTCACTGTAATTCGTATACACCAGATGGGAACCCCCTGTCGTTATGTCCAGGCTGGATTTTAGCCCACTGAACAAAGGCGGGTTTTGCTCTACGTAACCCAGATTAATATGACCTCGGATCGACACTGGTGTGTTGTCATCGAGTACAATTGGATTGTTTCTAGCAACCGTACCATTCTCAATTTGAATTCGATCGCTAATCTGGAACCCCAGGGCAATCAGTACCAGTACGAAAATGGCATAGATTAGCTTTCGGTCAATGGTTGTTACTGTGGACTGTGGAGAATCAACGCCAGTATCAGCCTTAACACCCCCGGGGGTAACTTCAAAAGCCCAGGAGAGGATGACAGCAATTGGGAAGCCAAGTAAGAATAGAAAAATGAGCGTTTGGTTTACCCAATCTGGCGCACCAAACGTTGGTAAAACCACATCAGCGACTTGAATGAGTAGCCAGGCCGCCACTGTGTAGACAGCAGATACTCTAAATACTTTGCGTCTCTTTAACTCCTCCAGCAGACTAGCCATATTGGCGTCCTTTTGAATGCAGGCTTCTAGTGGGCCAACTCACTGATTTGCAAAAACTTTATCATATCGCGCGACCTACTTCACGTGTTCAGACAGGAGAAAGGTTATCCTTGCTCCGGGAATCCGAGGTCGTAATTTCAAACACCGTGCGGGTGGAGTGCAGTAAAGATACGGCCTGGAAAAATATTTGTTGAATGCCTGGTAGGAGTCGTAAGATGGATTACTCACGCCATACCTGGTGCGGCTTTTGAGATCTTCTGCAGCCCCAGCCCATCCGGCCTGCAAATAGCTTGCAGTCGTTCGGGTCACGCTCGACGCTACGCTTCGAAAACGCTTGCTCTTACCCATCCATGGCCGGTCGCTCATCACTAACAA